>Ga0114934_10000852_pt1 | contig 19726 bp, 16 predicted proteins | sample 4SBtaG_2_FD_99695 | JGI IMG/M metagenome (GOLD analysis project Ga0114934, IMG submission 99695) | Deep subsurface microbial communities from Kolumbo volcano to uncover new lineages of life (NeLLi) - 4SBTROV10_white metaG | ecosystem: Environmental > Aquatic > Marine > Volcanic ...
CAGAATTTTCAATAGCTGCGTAACTAAGCACTTGCAATAGAATAACTATTACAAGCACTTAGCGCCTTGTTCTAAAAAATTTTGACTCTCTATCTGCACAACCCAGAATTAATAGAGGTGCCCTATTGTCGATTATTCAGGTTGCGATGAGTGCTGAGATGTCGATGGCGAAGCATTAGCCGAACAACAGAGACGGTAAAGGCGGCTTTTATAGTAGAACCATTAAAGTTAGTTTTAATCTGCTATATAAGGTGTGATAACAATAATTATAATTGAGGCACTATTTTGAAGGGTGTGTTTAAGGAGGCTCTGATAAAGAGCTTCCATAACAAACATACACTGATATTTGCCAGCATTAAACGGTTTTACATTGAGCAAAAAACATACTTTATTATTGGTTGATGATGACCCGCTAATTAGCGAGGGTCTTGGTTTTATGTTGTCCAGAGAATTTGATGTAATTAGTGCAGAATCTCGGCATCAGGCCATCGATAAATTAAAGCAGGTGGGGTCGAATGAGGAAGGGCTCAAACCGGCTTTAGCACTGGTTGATTTAGGTTTGCCGCCTTACCCTCATAAACCAACAGAAGGTTTTGCTTTGGTGCGTGAATTATTGGCCATGTCACCACAGATGAAAGTGCTGGTTTTGTCGGGGCAGGATGATGATATTAATATTCAGCACGCATTAACCATTGGCGCAGTAGACTTTATAGCAAAACCCGCCGAGCCGGAGTTATTGCTGGCGCGCCTGAAACATCATCAGCGATTGTATGATGTTGACTTGCAAGCTGAGAATAAAACTGAGCAAATTATTGTTGGTGAGAGCGTCGCGATGCAGGCAATTAATAATCAAATTGCGCAATTTGCCGACTCACCTTTCCCGGTATTAATCGAAGGCGAATCGGGCACCGGAAAAGAACTGGTTGCTCGTGCCCTGCATGACACCAGTGCAAGAAAAAAAGAGCCGTACGTTGCCATTAACTGTGCGGCGATTACGCAGGACTTATTAGAAGCGCAGCTGTTCGGTTATGCCAAAGGTGCGTTTACCGGTGCGACTACCGATCACAACGGTTTTTTTATTGAGGCAGGTGAAGGCACAATATTGCTGGACGAGATTGGCGAATTGCCACTTGCTTTACAGGGAAAATTATTACGCGTGATAGAAAGCGGTGAATTTTATCGTGTAGGCGAAACCCAGGTTTTAAAATCAAAGGCACGTATTCTTGCCGCGACTAACAAAAGCTTACGAGGAGAAGTTGAAAGCGAGAATTTTCGTGCAGATTTGTTTCATCGATTAAGTATTCTGACCATGCAAATACCTGCGCTCAATGCACGTGGTGATGATGTGTTTTCGCTGCTAGCGCATTTTGTTGATTATTACAAAGAGACGGTGCCGCCATTTGAGTTGAACGACGAAGCAAAGGCACTTTGGGCGAGTTATGATTATCCCGGTAATATCCGCGAGCTGAGAAATATTGTTATTCGTTTGGGTACCAAATATCCGGGGCAGACAGTAAGCCGTGAGCAGCTGGTGAATGAGCTGGAGACTCAACTATCAACGCAAGCGTTAGCTAACGACAACACAGACATTAGTGATGCAACCATTGTGCAAAAAATTGAAAATGGTGAATTTCATCTGGATGAATTATTGAACGATATTGAAGGGCGCAGTATTCGCCTGGCGCTGGACATGAATGCGAATAATGTCAGTAAAGCCGCTAAAGCATTAAATATTAATCGAACAACCTTGTATAGTCGTGTACAAAAACTGGGGGATCAGTAATGTACCAGAATCATTTTGGGCTTGATCGGCCTCCTTTCAAAATAACCCCAGACACCAGTTTGTTTTTTGCAGGCAGTCAGCGCGGGGCAGCCCTGGAAGCATTGCACTATGCCATAAAGAGTGGCGAAGGCATTGTAAAAGTAGTTGGCGAAGTGGGTAGTGGTAAAACCATGTTGTGTCGTATGCTGGAATTGCGTTTGAGTCAGGATGCGGTTGAAGTGGTTTACATTGCTAACCCAAGTTTATCGCCTGACAATATTCTGCATGTGATTGCACATGAATTGCAATTAGATGTGAGTGAGAAAATGAGCAAGGTTGATATTATGCAAAAGATACAAACCTTTCTTTTGCAAAAACATGCAAATAATGCACATGTGGTTTTATTTGTTGAAGAAGCGCAGAGCATGCCAACAGAAACACTGGAAGAAATCAGGTTGTTAAGTAATCTTGAAACCGATCAAAATAAATTATTGCAAATGGTTTTATTCGGCCAGCCGGAGTTAGATGAAAAATTAGCCCTGTCGCATATTCGTCAGTTAAAAGAACGCATTACTCACAGCTTTTATTTAGCACCATTTCCACCGGAAGATATTTTGCAGTATCTAAATTTTAGACTGCGTGCGGTGGGTTATCGTGGGCCGGATATATTTTCGAAGAAAACAGCTACCTGTGTGAAAAAATATTCTAATGGTTTAACCCGACGAATAAATATTCTCGCCGATAAAGCATTATTGGCGGCCTACTCAGAGGGTTCGCATAGTGTTAGTCCTGCGCACATAAAAGTGGCAGCCATTGATAGTGAGTTTGCTGCGGCGAAGAATGTCAGTGTGGCGTCCGTAATCACTAAATTTTTATGGGCGAGTGGTGGTGCAGCGGTGATGGCGGCATTGTTGTATGCGGTCATGATTAGCAACCCGTCCTTGCTATCGCCAGCGAATTTTATGAGTGAAATGGTTAGTGATAGTCGCGAGCCAGTTGATAGTAAGAAAGTGGGAGATGGAAGTGTAAACGTGCGCAATGTTAAACACAAGTCAGCAATCATTACCTCTGCTGATGACTCAAGTGAAAAACCAAGAGAAGTATTAGGTAAAGCATCATGGCAAGCAGGAATGATGGCAAAATCCGGAGATAGTGTTCAGCCGTTAGCGGTGGTTTCCGAGGATGAGGCGGAAGTATTAGCAGAAAACGAAATGGTTGCTGTCTCGAATAATCAAGAACGAGAAATTAAAGAAGACCAGAATAAAGAAGCAGGGTTAAACAATATTGATAATGGGAAAATCGATGAACGTGTCGCGGCGACACGACGTTGGTTGTCATCAGCGAAAGGCAGAAATTACAGCATTCAGTTATTGATGGCACGTAAGAGCAAAGTGGCGGCAGTTGAAGAATTTTTGCAGACGCTGTCGCTCAGTCTTGATGTCTCAAAAGTTTATATTTATGAAACAGAGCTGGGGAAAAGCGCCTGGTACAGTATTGTTTATGATGAGTTTAGTTCTTACCAAAAAGCGATGGCAGCATTGCAGAAATTGCCGCGATCATTAAAGGCAAGTTCGCCCTATTTACGAAGGTTAAGCGCGTTAAAGCGTGAAGGTAAAGATCTTACATAACAAAAAAGGCTTTGCCAAAATCCCGGGTATATTTTTGAAAGTGATAACTGGAAACACAATGAAAATAATAAAAAAAATAATGGAAGGTTTTACTGGCCGATTGTTTATAAGTGCGAGCGTTATCTTTTTAGTTGCCTGTGGTGCCACAAACCCACCGGTTCAATCAGATGGGCACATCAGTGCGAGTGCTCTGCCGCAATCAGATGCAGCCATTCCACCGCCTATTATGCAAGCGCCAACATTAAAGCGTCCGGTTAAGCGTGAACGAATAGAAACCTATACTGTGGTGGTTAATCAGGTGCCGGTGAATGAACTATTGTTTTCTATGGCACGAGATGCACACATTAATCTGGACATTGATAACAATATAAAGGGTTTGATTACCATGAATGCGATTGATCAGACTTTACCAAAAATTCTTGATCGCATCGCCTCGCAATCTGAAATTACTTATACCCTCGAGGGGGATACTTTAATTGTGCGAGCAGATAAACCCGTGTTGCGAGTTTATGATGTGAATTATTTAAATATTTCACGCTCGAGTGAAAGTAAGGTCAGTATCTCAACAGAGATTGGAACCACCAGCGGTAACGTATCCAATAGTGGTTCCGGCGGAGGCAGTGATAGCGGCTCTGGCGATAATAAAGCGAAAACAACAGTTGTTAATAAGGCAGAAAATAAGTTTTGGTCATCGCTGGTGGCTAATGTGGAAAGTATTTTGTCAGAAGGTGGAGGCGAAAAGGAAAAATCAGGAAGTGGGAGTAATATTATCGTGAATGGTGAGTCAGGCACCATAGCGGTAAAAGCGACTGCAAAACAGCACAAAAAAATTGCAGCCTTTATCGATAGGGTGGTAGCAAGTGCGCAACGTCAGGTCCTCATTGAAGCAACCGTTGCGGAAGTTCGATTAAGTGACAAATATCAGGCAGGTGTTGACTGGTCGGTTATTGGAGAAACTACTGGTGGCGTGGTAACAAAAGGTGGGGTACAGAATGTAATTGGTGGTAATTTAGGTTCAGCACCCTTTTTTCAGTTAGCCGGTACGGGCTCGATTAATGGTAATCCGTTAAATATCACATTAAAAGCGCTGGAGACATTTGGTGATGTCAAAGTTTTGTCCAGTCCAAAGGTGATGGCATTAAATAATCAGACGGCTATTTTAAAAGTGGTCGATAACGAAGTTTATTTCACTACTAATGTAAAAATTGATCCAGGTTCAGTAAATCAAAATTCACAGACCATTATTGACACCAACATTAATACGGTACCCATTGGTTTTATTATGTCAGTGACACCTTACATTAGTAAAGAAGATGAGGTGACGTTGAATATTCGGCCAACAATTTCCAGAATTATTCGTTTTGTTAATGACCCGAATCCATTGCTGGATCAACAGGGAGTGGTGAGCAAGATACCGGTTATTCAAGTGCGTGAAATTGAAACCATGCTGAAAATAAAAAATAAAAAAACAGCCGTGATTGGTGGTTTGATGCAGGATCAACTGGATAAATCTAATAGTGGTGTGCCTGTCCTTTCAAGTATTCCTTTGCTGGGCAATTTGTTTTCCTATAAGGAGGAAGAGTATATAAAAACAGAATTAGTGATTTTTATTCGACCGGTAGTTATTAATGATGCCAGTCTGGAAGGTGATTTTAACGACTACAAAAAATACCTGGATCTTGATATTAATAAAAAAGAAACAAGGTCTTCATTGACATCGCAGGATGCCGGTCAGCAAAGTGCGGTTACTCAGTAATCGCCGGTTTGAGATAAAGTCATGAGTCTGTTACTGGATGCTCTCAAAAAAGCCGCCGATGAAAAAAATAAGGCAGCGGATACGGCGCAAGACTCTGCGTTAAAACAAGATGCGATAACGAGTAAGGCTCAGTCGAAAAAAGAAAGGGTAAAAGAAAATAAGCAAGGCAGCGGCAAACAAAGTAAAGATGAAATAATTGCTCAGGGTGATGACTTTGATTTAAGTCTGGATGATGAAGCCTTGCAGGATATTGAGCAGCAAGATGAGTCGATGTCAGCCAGTCAGAAAACACATCAGAAAGATAGCCAGAAAGATAGCCAGAAAGAAGGTAAACGAAAAGGTCAGGAGGACTATGATCGCTTATCCGAAGTGGTGTCGACTAATGCCAGTGAAGATGTTGATAAGCTTGCCAACAATATTCCACCCGATAAGATTGTTCGAGCACCGGAAAGAGCCGGTGGTAATTATGATTATGATGTATCAGATGAAGCGTTAAATTTACTTATACATAAAACCAATCGAAATTATAGAAAAAATAAAATAATTTTGGTTGTACTGGTGTCTGTATTAAGTCTAACAGTGCTGATTTCAGGCGGTTTATATTTCACTGATGAGATGCAGTCAGAGGTTTCGTTTTTAGAAACCAGGCATAAACAGTCGATGCGATTAGTAAGAGAAAAAACCAGTAATGAATCGTTGCCGGATAAGAGTGCAATTATTGAAAACCTTGTTGGTGATGAGAACCTGGCAAAAAAAGTTGAATTTGCAAAGACTGAATTAGCGAAAAAAAATCAACGGATTGTTAATGCACAGCAGAAAAAAATTAAGCAAAAACAGAACAAAAAAGAAACCGGTAGCAATGTTTCTGGTTCCCGGACATACGCCAGTAAATCTGTATTGAGTATAGAGAAAAACAAAAAAGCAGATCCAGTTAGTTTATTGCTTGATGAAGCATGGCTTGCTTATGAGGCCGGTGATTTTGAGCGCTCGGATAATACTTATGAAAAAGTGTTGCGCAAGGAAAAAAATAATCGTGATGCTTTGTTGGGTCGCGGGGCGATTGCGCTGCAGAACAAATCGTTCAGCCAGGCAAAAGCTTTTTATTTGGCCTTACTGGAAATAAATCCGAGAGATCCTGATGCAATTGCTGCGCTAAGCAGTTTGGCTCATGAAAATAATGGTAAGCCAGGCCAAAAGCCAGGTCAGCACTCGTCAGCAAGTACAACAGCAGCAAAAAGTGAAAGATATTTAAAAAATTTATTACTGGAGAACAAACAGTCACCGGTACTAAATTTTTCACTTGGCAATGTCTATGCTGCTCAAGGACGCTGGAAGTTGGCACAGGAATATTATTTTAAGGCGTGGGCAAATGACAATAATAACCCTGGTTACGCTTATAATCTGGCAGTTAGTCTGGATCAAATGGGAAAAGCTAATGAGGCAAAACGTTTCTATCAAAAATGTTTGCAGCTTTCAAAAAATAAAAAAGTGACATTTTCAAAACAATCTGTTTTAGATCGAATAGTACAAATTAATTGAACAAGGATTCATTAAGATGAATGGTGCGGTAGTCAACAAGGGTCGTATAAGAATTGGTGAAGAATTAATCCAGAAAGGGTTGATTACTGCCGACCAATTAGATATTGCGTTAACTGAACAGAAAAAAAATAAAAGACTCATCGGGGAAGTGCTGGTGAATCTGGGTTTTGTTTCTGAGTCTGTCATGCGGGATGTATTAAGCCAGGTGTTGGGATTGGCAAGCGTGGACCTTACTGCTGTGGTGCCAGATAGTGCCGCATTAATTTTAATTCCTAAGGATATTGCTGAGCGTTATACCATCGTACCGGTTAGTTTTGATGATCGCAATTTGCAACTCAAAATTGCAATGAAAAATGCGTCAGATTTGTTGATCCTTGATCGTGTGCATGCACTCGTTGGTCGCACCATTGAAATTGTGCCTTTGATATCAGGCATCGGTGAGATCAAAAAAGCGATTGATCAATTTTATGGTTATGAATTATCGGTTGATGGCATCCTGCATGAAATCGAAACAGGTGAAATTGATTATCGAAGTTTGGAGGCAACCGAAGATGAATATAGCCAGCCTTTAGTTCGGCTAGTAGATGCGATTTTAGCCGATGCTGTCCAACGTGAAGCGTCGGCTATTCACTTTGAACCGGAAGATGGTTTTTTACGTTTACGTTATCGTATTGACGGCGTGTTGCGGCAAATACGAAGTTTGCACAAAGATTACTGGTCGGCAATTGTTGTGCGCTTAAAAGTGATGTGTAACATGAATATTGCAGAAACTCGAATCCCGCAGGATGGACGATTGAGCTTGCAGGTGCATGGCCATCGTGTGGATTTTCGTGTTTCCGCACAGCCGACTACGCACGGTGAAAATATTGTTTTACGTGTCCTCGATCGCGCCAAAGGCATCGTGCCGATGGATGAGTTGGGTATTCATAAAGACACCCTGGAAGATTTAAAATTAATGATGGCGCGTCCGGAAGGTATTATTCTGGTTACCGGACCAACCGGTAGCGGTAAGACAACCACATTGTATTCATTATTAGAATATGTGAAGTCGGAACAGATTAATATCATGACTCTGGAGGATCCGGTGGAATACCCGATGGAGATGATTCGTCAAACCTCTGTTAATGAAATGTCACGTATGGGTTTTGCTAATGGCATCCGTTCCATCATGAGGCAGGATCCAGATATTATCCTGGTAGGAGAAATACGTGATGAAGAAACCGCTGAAATGGCGTTTCGCGCAGCCATGACCGGTCATCAGGTACTTTCAACGCTACATACAAATTCTGCCATTGGTACCTTTCCTCGCTTGCTTGATATCGGTGTATTGCCTGACATCATGACCGGTAACATTATTGGCGTTATCAGCCAACGGCTGGTTCGTGTTTTATGCTCTGAATGTAAAGTTAAAAAAGAAGCTGATGAAGTTGAAGCTAAATTATTAGGTGCAGAGTATTTGAATAATCCGCTTAGTATCTATGAAGCAAAAGGCTGTCCTAAATGTGGCAACACGGGTTATAAAGGACGGGTTGCAATCGTTGAGGCATTAAGAATTAACAGTGAACTGGATGACATGATTGCCCGACGAGGGACATTAGGTGAGCTGAAAAGCGTTGCCAAATCGACTGGCTATAAAACACTGGCAGATGATGCGGTGCGTTGTGTGTTAGAAGGAAGAACGTCAATTAGCGAAGTCTCGCGTGTGATTGATTTAACGCAGCGTTTGTAAGTGGCGGCTTGTAAATGACTATGGTAAGTGACCATGATAAGCGACCATTATAGCGAAATTTAATATTGAGCCATGCCCGACTATAAATTTAAAACCATCGATATTAACGGCAAAGTTCGTGCAGATACTATGGTGGCGAGTAATCCGATGGAGTTGGAGAAACGTCTAAGCAGTATGGGTTTCGACCTGCTCAGTTATAAAGAGCAGAGTAAGGCAGCAAAAGGTGGCATTAAAAATAAAGGTATTAGTCGACACGAATTAATCAATTTTACCTTTCATGTTGAACAATTAGTTAAAAGTGGTGTGCCACTTATCGACAGTTTGAAAGATATTCGAGATAGTATTGAATATAGTCATTTCACCGATACCTTACAAACAATCATTGATGATATTGAAGGTGGTAAAACATTTTCTCTGGCATTGGCTGAACATAAAAATATTTTTGATAATGTGTATGTGACCCTGGTACGTGTCGGTGAAGAAACCGGGCAATTAGCTGAGGTGCTTAAAGATTTAGCAGAAACCATCCGTTGGCAGGATGAGTTGATTTCAAAAACAAAAAAAATAATGATATATCCGCTAACGGTTTCATTTTTTGTATTTTTAGTAGTCACTTTTTTAATGATCTATTTGATGCCCCAGCTGATTCCGTTCGTGAAAAATTTAGGCACAGAAATACCCTGGCATACAGAATTGCTGATAAATATATCCAGTGCGTTTGTCAATTACTGGTATCTTATTTTTAGTATGCCGGTTATTTTTTTTGTGGCATTAAAACTTGCGTTGTTAGGTAGCCATAAGTTGAGATATTTTATTGATGGCTTAAAACTAAAGTTGTGGTTGTTTGGCCCGCTGATGATGAAAATAAAGTTGGCACGATTTTCAAAATATTTCGCCATGATGTATAGCTCGGGCATCACCGTGCTGGATGCTTTGCGTATATCAGAGGGTATGGTTGATAACCTTGTTCTGGAAGAGTCAATAAACAAAGCCAGAATAAGTATTTCTGAAGGCATCATGATTAGTAAAAGTTTTGAGCAGCTCGGTGTGTTCCCATCAATGATTGTGCGTATGTTAAAGGTAGGCGAAGACACCGGAGCCATGGACGACGCTTTGTTGAATGTCAGTTATTTCTATAATAGAGAAGTAACAGAAGCCATTGAAAAAATCGAGCCGGCATTATTACCGGTACTAACGGTTTTTCTTGGTGTCATTATGATGTGGATTATGATGGCAGTACTAGGACCGGTTTATGATGCTGTTTCAGGTGTGGGATTCTAGACATGGAAAGATTATTTTATTTTACTGGCTATCGTTTAATCGTGTTTCACTGGAAAGGGCAGCGATTAGATGGTGTGGTTTCTTTTGAGCCGATACTAAAAGACTTGTCACGCTTTAAAGATTATCTACATAAGTCCGTTAATATACCGACAAAATTGTTGGTTGATGTAATCGAAGAAGACTTTAGAGTGGAAAATGTACCTCATGTTGGCGTTAAAGATCGCAAAGCCGTTATTGATCGTTTACTAGATCGGTATTATCGTTCCAGCAAGGAGTACTGCTATGATGAAGTGATCGGTAGAAAAAAGGATGGACGTAAAGACGATGAAGTATTAATTGGCGCAATGACCAATCCTGCGTTAATACAGCCATGGATGTCAATCATTGATGAATGTGACGTTTCTTTGTCAGGAATTTGGTCCTCACCCCTGGTAAGTGCTGAGTTACTCGTCAAGTTGAATGCAAATAAAGGCGTTACCTTGCTGGTAAGCCAGGCAGTAAAAAGTAATGTCAGGCAGACGCTATTTCGTGACGGCAAGTTGTTATCGAGCAGACAGTCTGTTATCAATCAGGAAATTAGTGATGCAGGTAAAATCGCCGAGCACATTGCCGGCGAAGTTGAACGAACACTGATTTTTCTGCGCAATCAGGATATGTTGTCGGCAGATGAACCGATCAATGTACATATTATTGGCAGTGAACAACAACTGAAAGCATTAAGCAGAGCCTTTGCCAATGATGACAGACAAACGGTTCATTCGCATTCGATAAAAAAAATTGCCAGTAAATTAAAAATAGAAAACGTAGATGAAGAGTTTTCAGATGGTATTTTTGCCTGGCTTTGTTTACACCAAAAAATACAACTTAGTCATTATGGAGAACGAAAATTATTTAATCGCTATTATAGTTTGTTAGCATCAAAAGCGTTATTTGCCGCTAGCGTACTGATATTAGTGCTGGGTTTTTTATTGACCGAAGCGAATATTTCTTCTGCACTGGGCGACAAAGAAGCTATCGACATAGTAAAAACCGAGGAACACGAATATAAAGAGATTTATTCTGCTAAATTTAAAGCCTTTGAAAAAGTGTTTAAAAATGCAGAGGTGATGAATTCTGCTGTTGAGTTAGCGAATAACATAAAACGTAACAGTCAGACCTCACCACTGGGTTTTATGTTACGTTTGAGTCAAATTTTTAGTCAAAAAACAATGTCTGAAATTCACATCGACGGTATTAAGTGGTGGCCAGTTAATACCGATAAAAATAATAAAATTATTAATGCAAAGAAAGGCATTAATAAAATTAATTTCACAGCAACCACACCAGTGTTTCATCAGGCGCTTATTGATGGCCGTATTAACGTTGCGGAAAATAATTATCGGGAGTCAATTAATCAGATAGATATGATAACGGATGCCTTAATGTCAGACCCTGCAATAGAGAATGTTGAAGTTATTTCTATGCCGGTTGATTTGCGCTCAGACAGTAAGTTTTCGGCGCAATCAGGTCTTGAGTCGAGTAATAGCAAGGAGCAAGATTTATCAGGAAAATTTACCCTGAAGTTAACCATGAGAAATAAAGACAATGGTTGATGCAACAGCAAAACCTAAAATTGAGCCTGGTTTGCTGCGAGCCGGGCTGGTTTTCGTTTTTGTATTATTAGTGACTATCGGTAGCATAGTGGCGTCTTATCTTTACATGGACGGTGTCACCGATGAAAAGTTAGAGGCTAATCGTGCAATGCGGGTTTGGCAATCGCGCATTAACGACTCGATTCAGAACAACCAGATTATTGAACAGTTCGAATCTAATTTTATTAAATTGGTTGAGCAGGGAGTGGTAGGTGAAGAAGAACGCTTGAACTGGTTTGAAACAGTACAGGCGACAGCAAAACGGCGTGGTATGCCTTTAGTTAAATACAGTATCTCCAGTCGAACATTACTGAAGGACAAAGAGATTAAACGTGCTTATCCGGGGATAGATGTGTTTAAAAGCACCATGACTTTAAATATAAACATGGGCCATGAAGGTGATCTGTTTGCTTTGCTGAATGATCTGGAAAAAGCAAAGGGACTTTTTGCTGTGGATAAGTGCGACATTAAAAGAATCTTACAAAAAAAAGAAGGCAGTGTGAACAATATGCAGGCCTATTGTGAACTCGGCTGGTATACCTTCCGTGGCACGCAAAAGGGTAAAAGTTAATGATGTTTTGGCAATTAATAATCAGTGGTTTATGTTTTTTTCTGCTATTTCCGAGCACCTCGCAAGCCCAGTTTGATGAAAAAAAACTGCAATCTTTATTTATGACGCCCACTGAACGAGAACAAGTTGATGACATACGTAATGGGACAGAAAAAAAAGAAATAACTGAACGAGCTGTACTTGTTGAAAAGTCTGAAAAAATTACTGTTACCGGGTTTATGAAAAGAAGCGATGGTAAAAACGTCGTTTGGTTAAACGGTAAGAATACTATGCGGAGCAATGTGATTTCAGACGCAAAAGTACAAACACGCGGTATTAACTCACGTAATGAAGTTCCCGTGATGGTTGATGGCAAGCGGCAGTTATTAAAGCCCGGTGAAACATGGTTGCGTCCCACAACTATTTCAGAGTCGCCAGAGGCGCCTTAATTTAGTAAACCTTAGCAATGATTCGGCAACCTACATTACATAAACAGCAGGGAGTTACCTTGTTGATTCTTGCTGTGATTATGATACTTGCATTTGCTACTTTTGCGGTGTCCAAATTGTCTATTAATGATGTAAAAATTAAAAAAGTCATTAAGACACAGGCCGTACTTAAAGAAGCAAAGGAAGCATTGATTGCTTATGTAATGAGTTATCCTGAATTAAAAGTATCGTCAACGGTACGAGGGCCAGGTTATTTTCCGTGTCCAGATCTTGCAGATGTTAATGGGGTATTAGATGGTAAAAGCCAAAGTGGGTGCAACCCTGCGGGGGTTGTGATACCCGGACATTACCCGTGGAAAACAATTGGCTCATTGGACTTCAAAGATACGGCTAATGAAAGCTTGTGGTATGCCGTTTCTGAAACGTTTGATAACACGGGTAATCCGCCGCCTGATGTGATTAATGTTGATACGGTTGGGTCAATTTCACTTCGAAAGAATGATGGCTCTCTAAAGAATAATGCGACAACTAATACAGGCATTGTTGCCATCATTATTGCGCCAGGTAAAGCATTAACGAGGCTAGATGGATACACCCAAAATCGGAATGGTGATCCAAATAATGCGGTTGATTATCTGGATATTAAAAATGGAGAAGATAATGCCGTGTTTACACACAATTCAGAGCAGGGTTTTATTCAGGGCGATTTTCAACTGGATACTAACAATGTTGGTTTTAATGATGAAATTATTGCGATTACATACAACGACATTATGCCTCTAATACAAAAAAGAGTGGCGGCACAAATGAAAAAGGCCATTATCGATTTCAGGGCTAATTGCAATGTTTATCCTGAGCCTGTTGTAAACAAGCTTCCCGTTGATGCGCCTCAATGGAGTGGAACAGGTTGTGCGACAGGTCGCCTTCCTGAATGGATAAAAAAAGAAGGGTGGCAAAACTATTATCGTTACACAAAACCAGCCCCTACGAATACTTCCTGTGATGATAATTGTATTCAAGCATTGTAATGATGAAATTTAAAAATAAACACCAGGGTTTTACGCTAATAGAACTAGCCATTGTGTTAGTGATTATAGGTGTCGTGCTTGGTGGTTTTATATCAACCCTGTCATCGCGAATTGAACAGGCAAAACGCGAACGAACAGCCGTACAGCTTAAAGAAATAAAACGGGCATTGGTTGGTTTTGCAATAAGCAATGGGCGCTTACCCTGTCCTGCATTACCAGATGGTAATGGTTTGGAAGGACCGAACACTGGAAGTGGTCTTTGTACCCGTAATAATGCTTTTGTTCCTGCGCAAACTTTAGGTTTAACTGGGCCCTATAACCGAGATGGTTTATTACTTGATAGCTGGAACAACCCGATTCGATACAGTATTTCAAGTGCGAATGCTAACGCCGTGACAAAACCTGATGGAATAAAAAATTTACCTAATGGTATGGCAGATTATACGCCTGACCTTCGAGTATGCAGTACTAGTGTAAGCGCTGGATTGAATAGCTGTGCAAGTGAATCCGTGACCCTGGTTGATAATGCGCCCTTTATATTATTGTCGTTAGGCAGTGATGGGGCAGCATCAACAGGAGCGACGGCACCGTCAGGCGACGAAGGCGAAAACTCCCGGGAGTTTGTTTTTCCTGCCAATGCAGCAGGTGAAAACATTGCTTATACCGTAGGTAATAATCGGGTTTTTGTCAGCCGTGGTTACAGTGAAACCGGCTCGGTAAATGGCAAGTTTGATGACATGCTGGTGTGGATGTCTATTTATGAATTATACGTTTATATGATAGATGCCGGACAGTTGCCGTAGCTTGATTTCTCAGCGTTTTATTGCGTCGTTAAATGAAAGCATACATTGCCTGCCTGGTTTTTATTCAGCGTTAATTGATAGCCTGATTTTTTTGCCAATTGATATGATTGATATAAACCAATGCCATAGCCATCTTCTGATGGCAGTGTCTGCTTAAACAATAATGGATATTTGTCGTCTGGGAAAGCTGAGCCGGTGTCACAGACTTGCAATACAACATTCTGCTGGATGATTAATAACTGTGCTGAAATATTTAGTTCAGGTTCACGGTTTTTTTTGTTTTTTGCATTCTCTAACAAATTTTCAGCGACAGTATTAAATGTTTCTAATGGAATATCGTAGTCATCTTTTAAGTTATTAGTAAATTTAATACTACATCCCTGGTAACGAAGTTTTAATTGCTGCCACCATTTAAACAGCGATGTTTGCGAATTTTTTTCAGATGCAGAAATGGATTGAGGTGACTTTAATTTATTCAAAGTGGTTTGCAGGCGCTGATTAAGCAATGGCATTTGTTTCTTCAGAATATCAATCGTTGCCTGCATGTCAGCTTCGTTATCATTAATGATTTGTGTCATGGTGTGCGTGGTTTGTAATATGTTTTTTACATCATGTGTTAACTTCGATCCGGTTTCATAAATTGCCTGTAAGTGCGCCTGTTTAATAATTTGTTGTTCCTGTAATTTGGCACGGTAATAAAAAACCAGTACCCGTAAAATTAATCGTGCGTGTAGTGAAAGTGCAGGGCCAATCGGTGCGTATGTGTAGATGGTCAGTTCGGTGGTTTCATCTTTCTGAAGGATTGAGTATTTACTTTTTGTGCCAACTAAAGCGTTTTTGTTATTGCCAGAATGGGCGGTGCTGTTATAAGCAACGCCACAAATCCACTGTTGATCAATGAGGTATAACAAACTGGCATCAAGAAATTCAGCAGGGCGGTTTGAAGTTTTGTTTTCTTCCATGGCAATATGGTTTAACCATTGTTCAAACGGGCCGCCGATATTTAATAAATACTTTTCCCACAGTTGGGCCAGGCCGGACATGCCACCAGGGGGCGCCCACAACAGACTGGTAATAATCAGGAAAACGCTAAGAATACCGATACTACTAATGAGTGACGGGATATACGCCTGCAAAGTAGCGAATGAAACCAATACACTGCTCATGCACAAAAAAATGACCAGTAGCACAATGAGAAAACCGCGAATAAAATCGACGTGTGGAGTTAAATCTTTGCTGGCAGGAGAGAAGATCAATAATAATGGTGCCAGCATAATACTGGTATTAGCGATGGACTGAAAAGTGGGCGATAAACCGGAAAGTGAAAACAGGTTAGGGGTAATAATTAACACCAGTTGCAGCAGCAAAATAAAAACTGCGTAACCATAAACTGCGCGTTCTAAACCGCGATTAAATATTCGGCCGGTGAGTAAAGAAAGTAGAACCAGTACCCAGAATGCATTAAACCAGGGGTTGAACCAGAGAATAAAGCTGACTACCAGTACGATAAGGGCAATAAGACTGGGCAGGTTAAAGTTTTGCTGTTGTTTAAATAAGGGCTGCCATAATAAAAAAAAACCGAAATGCACAATGAGAAAACTTTGTGCCAGCGCGCTGGACTGCCCCGGTAATATAGCTGCCAGCAAACTAAACAGCATTAAACCGAGAATGCGGTATTCGTTTTTAAATAAAAATTGTGAAGGTTTAAGTGCCATAAGTTGAAGTGTAGAACATGAGTTGGGATAAGATATGGTTAATTAGAGCAAAAGATAGTCGCAAAAGCAGAGGTTTCGTAGGTTGGTGCTGAGGAACAAAGCCCAACAATGCTGCTAAGGTTAAGCACTTGTAATAAAAATTAAACGTTTTATTTTCGTTCATCCTATAATCTAGGAGTCTGACAGACTCCCGCTTGTATCATACTAACAATATGAAAATAAAGGATACCCATTATTTAAGACTGTCTGCCGCAGGGATGCGGCGCTCGAGCTTATATGCACGTATTGACAGCGTGTCTTAAACAATGAGTATCCTTTATTTCCGTTTCAATCATAACTGACTAAATAAACTGTGCTTACACATATCATCACTATTTCCCGTTACACCTTAATGGAATCCAGCCGTAACCGGCTGTTGATACTGTCTTTATTGATTATGTTGCTGGGTTTTTTCCTGATTGAATTTGTCGGTGAATTAACCTTAACCGAACACCGGGAAACGCAGGTGGCATTGTTAGCCGCATATTTACGCCTGAGTGGTGTGCTGCTGGTGAGTTTATTTGTGGTGTCGAGTTCGCTGCGAGAGATGCATGACAAAATGCTGGAAATGGTGATCGCGCTGCCAGTACACCGTTTTAGTTATTATCTGGGCAAGCTCAGCGGCTACTCATTCGTTGTCCTGATTATAACGATTTTGTTTGCGCTGGAATTATTGCTGTATGCCGAGCCGCAGCAGGTATTTATCTGGAGTCTGTCACTGTGTCTGGAATTATTGTTGGTGGTCGCGATTAGCCTGTTTATGATGTTTAGCTTTAAGCAAATTCCATCGGCGCTGGCGGGTGTGCTGGTTATTTATAGTGCATCGCGGGTGATGAGTGCGCTATTTCTAATGTCACAAGCGCCCATTATCAGGCATACGGGTGTGGCTGAAAAATTTATGGATGGTTTTATTCAAATGCTAGCCTGGGTCTTGCCCGATTTAAGCCAGTACGCACAAACCCAGTGGTTGGTCTATGGCGGAGCACAGTGGTTGATGTTATGGCCGCTACTGGCTCAGACCGGCATCTATTTGGCTTTATTATCGATGGCGTCGATGTTTGATTTTTATCGAAAGAATTTTTAATTATTGTTAGTTTCCCAATAATCAATAATGATGAATCGTTCTTTCATAAACCCCTGCTTAATTAAAGCAAGACCGCTTTCCCAGGTTCCGCGGTGGATTAGAGTCGGGTTGATCATGGCCTTTCTGGTCCAATTATTGTGGCATGTCTATTCGCCAGCGTTAACTGCCAAAGCACAGCCACTGCCTGCACCGATGTCGGTGGAGACTTATCGTCTTCTGTCTCTAAATGAAGCTTTGCCTACCGCTCGTTATTTAAACCTATGGTTGCAGTCATTTGATAATCAGGCCGGTATTAGTCTGTCTTTTAATCAGTTGGACTACAACATGATTGCACGTTGGCTGGACACCATTTTGGCCCTGGATGAACGCGGGCAGTATCCGATGTTAGTGGCTGCCCATGTCTATGGCAGCATTCAAAATGAGCAGAAAAAACGTTTCATGATGAATTATGTGTTTGAGAAATTTATGCAGCATCCCAATCGTTATTGGCGCTGGTTGGCGCACGCAGTGATCGTAGCAAAACATGAGTTACACGATACCCAATTGGCTTTGTTATATGCCGATGCGCTGGCGAGCAGAGCAACGGGTGAAAATGTGCCTTATTGGGCAAAAGACCTGAAAATTATCGTGCTGGAGGACATGGGTGAGCTGCAAGCAGCGAAAGTGTTGGTCGGTGGGTTAATGGAAAGTGGTGACATTAGCGACCCCTATGAATTGAATTTTCTGCTACAAAAGATTCAGGTGTTAGAGCAAAAGCTGATGAAAACTCAACAAAGTGTTGAAAATTCGACAAAAACTTCGCAATAAAAACACGGTTTTAGCTGGAAAGCGTGATCAGGTGGGCTATAAGGTATTGGTACAGTAATTGCATTACTGAATTTAACGAAGTGTTAAATATTTATTAAATCGATCATGATTGATGAGTATGTCCGCACAAGCTCAGATTAATTGACGCCCAATAGTCGGCTGACGAGAGATAAACATGAAAAACCAGATGTCACTAAATGGAAAATACATAATGGATTCGGCTAAATTGTCCACTGGACAGCCACCTGGCAAACAATCGGGTTTCACCCTGATTGAAATTGCCATCGTGCTGGTCATTATTGGTTTATTACTGGGCGGTGTTTTAAAAGGCCAGGAGCTGATTAATACCGCGCGAGTCCGAGCACTTAACAATAATGTGGATGGCATTACTTCAGCGTGGTTTAGTTTCTCTGATCGCTATCGGGCATTTCCGGGGGATTACGCGTCAGCGGATAAAAATTTACCTAACATTACGCATAAGGGTGATGGCAATGGGATTGTAGATACAGCTCAAGAGCGATCATTAGTCTGGTCGCATTTGCAAGCGGCTGGTTATATTACCGGTAGTTTCCCTGATCCTACTGGCACAGCATTAACCATTGCTGATAATGAATATGCTTGTAAGGTGTCGCAATGCCCTGATAACGGTTTTGGCCAGGGCATGGTTGTCAATTATGGGGCGCTTCAACAATCAGCAGGAACATCGACTGCTGATAGTCATGAGCTGTTATCAGGTAGGGCTATTCCATCCGATGTCCTTGCAGAACTGGATAGAAAAGTTGATGATGGAACAGCAAGTGCAGGGTCTATGCAGTTAGGTAAAGGCGGTGCCAGCTGGGATAGTACTGCTGCCAATAAATGCTTAAACGGAACGGACTATCAAATAGCGACACCAAGTGATAACTGCGCAGCAGTATTCAGAAACTTTTAAATACTTTGATCCTGTTTAAAATAAAAACCCTGTACCATTTGGTTAAATGGTACAGGGTTTTTTTTAGGGCTTTTTTATTATTAATACTGTCTGTTTGAGAGATTAAATGAACGTCATCCATTGCCAACAAGTTAAAAAATCTTATGCCGATAAATGTGTATTAAACGGCGTTGACCTGAGTGTTAAACAAGGTGATTTTTTTTCACTGGTAGGCATGAATGGTTGTGGTAAATCGACCTTAATCAAATCCATTCTGGATTTAACGTCTATTGATGAAGGTGAAATAGGTTTACTGGAATTGCCACATATGAATGTTTCGGCAAGGGCGAACGTTGTGTATTTGCCTGACCGATTTTCCCCGCCGGCCTATTTAAAAGCCAAAGATTTTATTACTTATATGCTGGCGTTATATGGCGTGAAAAAAGCTCAAAGCCAAATTGATGATGTGTTGCTTGCTCTGGGGTTAGAGCAAGGCATGTTAGATTTATCGGTCAATAAATTATCAAAAGGCATGACGCAGAAACTGGGTTTGGCAGCCTGTTTATTAAGCGATAAAAAATTATTAATTTTAGACGAACCGATGAGTGGGCTTGACCCTAAAGCCCGCGTTTTATTTAAGCAGCAATTGACTTTGTTAAAAGCAAAAGGCGTGAGTGTATTTTTCAGTTCACATGCACTGGCCGATGTGGATGAACTGGCCGATAACATGGCAGTATTGCATGAGGGTAAAATTTTGTTTTCAGGTCATCCGCAGGCATTTAAAGAAAGTTATCAGGCAGACAAGCTGGAACAGGCGTATATGTCCTGTATTGAAAGCTGAAAAAACAGTTCCTTCTCCCATTGGCAAGCAATTTATCTGCAACAAATTACAACGGCGAAGCCAGCCCGAAGGGTGTTGGGCAGGAGCCCAACATAGAAAGTTAGGATGAGGGTTTATAAACTACCCCTTACTCCGGTTCTCTCTCCGCCCTCACCCCAGCCCTCTCCCAGAGGG
>Ga0114934_10000853_pt1 | contig 19723 bp, 18 predicted proteins | sample 4SBtaG_2_FD_99695 | JGI IMG/M metagenome (GOLD analysis project Ga0114934, IMG submission 99695) | Deep subsurface microbial communities from Kolumbo volcano to uncover new lineages of life (NeLLi) - 4SBTROV10_white metaG | ecosystem: Environmental > Aquatic > Marine > Volcanic ...
ATGATCAATTGCAACCCGGAAACAGTATCGACCGATTTTGATACCTCAGACCGATTGTATTTTGAGCCCTTGACGCTGGAAGATGTGCTGGAGATTATCGCTCTGGAAAAACCTAAAGGGGTGATTGTGCAATATGGCGGCCAGACGCCATTGAAATTGGCCCGCGCTTTGGAGGCGTTGGGCGCGCCGATTATTGGCACCTCGCCGGATTCTATTGATTTGGCCGAAGATCGCGAACGTTTCCAGAAATTGCTGGAACGATTAGGACTTAAACAGCCACCGAATGCGACGGCCCGTTCGGTCGAGCAGGCGCTCAATGCCGCCAAGGAACTGGGATATCCGTTGGTGGTGCGGCCTTCATATGTGTTGGGCGGTCGCGCCATGGAAATCGTGACCGATGAAGACGGTTTGCAGCGTTATATGAAAGAGGCCGTTAGCGTATCCAACGATTCGCCGGTGTTGCTGGATCGTTTTCTCGATGATGCGGTGGAAATGGATGTCGATGCTATTTATGATGGCGAAACGGTGCTGATCGGCGGCTTGATGGAGCATATCGAGCAGGCCGGGGTGCATTCGGGTGATTCAGCCTGTTCGATTCCGCCTTATGATTTAGCCGAGCATTTGCAAATGCAGTTGCGAGAACAGGTGGCACGCATGGCCGAAGCTTTGGGTGTGCGTGGTTTGATGAATACGCAGTTTGCGATTCAGGGCGAAACGGTTTACGTTTTGGAAGTCAATCCCCGCGCATCTCGAACCGCACCGTTTGTGTCCAAGGCGACCGGTTATCCACTGGCCAAGATTGCCGCCCGGGTCATGGCGGGAACAACCCTTAAACAACAGGGCGTTACCGAAGAAAGAATCCCTGAGTATTATTCGGTCAAAGAAGCGGTATTTCCGTTCGTTAAATTTCCAGGCGTAGACCCCTTGTTAGGGCCGGAAATGAAATCGACCGGCGAAGTCATGGGCGTTGGCGAAACCTTTGGTGAGGCATTCGCGAAATCGCAGCGCGCCGCAGGCGTGGATTTAAGCCACAGTGGTAAGGTGCTGATGAGTATTCGTGAGCGCGACAAACCCAAAGCGGCTGAAATTGCCCACATGTTGATCGATAAAAATTATCAGATTGTGGCGACTAAAGGGACGGCGAAAGTGTTGCAGGATGCCGGTATTGATTGTGAAGTGGTGTTTAAAGTGAACGAAGGGCGACCGAATACGGTCGACATGATCAAGAATGATCAGATTCAGTTGATTATCAATACCACCGAAGGCCTGAAATCAATCGCCGACTCGTTCACCATGCGGCGTGAAGCCTTGCAGCACCGAGTAACCTATTACACCACCATGGCAGGTGCTAAGGCGGCATGCTTTGCGCTGGGTGAACTCGATGCGGGCAGTGTCAATCAATTGAAAGATCTGCACGAAAACGTGTAATGAAAGCGGTTTTGTTTTTGACAAGACCTTTGTAAAGTTTTTAAAACACCGCATCAACAGGATGGCGGTGGCTATGAGATGGAGTGGTTTATGCAAAAATTTCCTTTAACGGTTACGGGCGCAAATAAATTGCGTGAAGAACTGGAAGAACTAAAAACAGTCATTCGTCCGCGCATTATTGCGGCGATAGCCGAAGCGCGGGAACACGGTGATTTGAAAGAAAACGCCGAATACCATGCCGCACGGGAACAACAGAGTTTTGCGGAAGGCCGTATTGCCGAAATAGAAGGCAAGTTGGCCAATGCCACAATTATCGATGTGACGCAAATGGATGCCAAAGGCAAGGTTGTTTTTGGCTCAACGGTAACGATTGAAGATATAGATGACGAAAAAACGGTGACTTATCAAATCGTGGGTGAAGATGAAGCCGATATCAAGGCTGGGCGTATTTCGATCGGCTCACCGATTGCCAGGGCGTTGATTGGCAAGGAAGTTGAAGATGTGGTGACGGTTAAGGCCCCGGGTGGTGAGAAAGAATACGAAATTATCAAAATAGAATATATTTAGACGATTGGGGGCTTACGGTTAAGCCGCTGGTTTTACTGTGGCTTAACCGACGTTGTTTTATTTATCCAGGTTTTTTCTATAAATAACAGCAATTTGTCCGATCATCTGAACAGGTTCGGCATGTGTTTCCTGGCAAAGCTGATGTTGAATTTCAAGGCGTTGTTCCTTGTTGGCTCGGATTTTAATCTTAATCAGCTCATGGGCGTTGAGTGCGATATCTGTTTCTTTGATAACCGCTTCCGTTAATCCCAATTGACCAATTGTGACAACGGGTTTTAAGGCATGGGCCTGAGATTTTAGTTTCTTTTTTTCAGCAGCGTTCACAGTTAACCTTTAGTCGTTAGGTACTTTTCCTATGCAAAATTGCATAGCGTATAAGAAGACCTAATTCTACACTACCCAACAATATGGCGAGAAGTAAAAGCAGTAATCAATGGATGCAAGAGCATTTTCAGGATGAATATGTCAAAAAAGCCCAGGCGATGGGCTTGCGCTCCCGAGCCGTTTTTAAACTGATGGAAATTCAGGACAAAGACAAGATTATTCGACCTGATATGAATGTTGTCGATCTCGGTGCAGCGCCCGGTGGCTGGACTGAATACGTCAGAAAAATAGTCAGTAAAAAAAATAAAGTCATCGGCCTGGATTTGTTGCCTATCGAGCCGATTACCGGTGTCGATTTTATTCAGGGCGATTTTCGGGAGGATGAGGTGTTGGAACAGCTGTACACGGTTTTGGCCGGCGCTCCGGTGCATCTTTTATTATCCGATATGGCACCGAATCTGAGTGGCAACAAGGCGGTTGATTTGCCGCGTGCCATTTATCTGGGCGAGTTGGCGCTTGATGCGGCTAATACCCTGTTATGCCAGGAGGGGATATTTTTAATCAAGATGTTTCAGGGAGCAGGTTTCGATGAATATCACCGGCAAGTGAAGGCGAGTTTTTCATCGGTGGTTATCCGAAAACCCAAAGCCTCGCGAGCCAGGAGTAATGAAGTTTATATCCTGGCAAAGGGTTTTAAAAGGCCGACTTAGCGTGGTTTCATGGGGTGCACAATATTTTGCAGTAAATCCTCAGGTTAATCCTTGTTACAATTAATTCTTAATTTTTCGAGACGAATCAGTCTGGAGTGTGTAATTTGAACGATATGTTTAAAAATCTGGTGTTGTGGGTCATCATCGCCATCGTATTGATGTCTGTTTTCAACAATTTTGGCCCCAGGGGGCTTCAGACCGCGGAAAACCTGTCCTATAGCCAGTTTCTGGATGCTGCCAAAGCCGGTCAGGTTCAGGAGGTGGTTATTGAGGATCACAAAATCATCGGCAAAATGCGCAGCGGACAACTGTTTAAAAGTTATGCACCGAATGATATTCACCTGGTGGATGATTTAATTGCCGATGGTGTGGATATTAAGGCCAAACCGCCGGAAGAGCCTTCTTTTCTCATGCAGATGTTTATCTCGTTTGGGCCAATCTTGCTGTTGATTGCCGTATGGGTGTTTTTTATGCGGCAAATGCAAGGTGGTGCCGGAGGTCGAGGTGGCGCGTTGGGTTTTGGCAAGAACAAGGCCAGAATGATTGATCCGAAACAAAACAAAGTGACCTTTGATGATGTTGCCGGCTGTGATGAGGCCAAAGAAGAAGTGGCTGAGATGGTGGATTTTTTGAAAGACCCCGCCAAGTATCAGAAGCTGGGTGGTCGGGTGCCAAAAGGTGCGTTGATGGTTGGGCCGCCAGGAACGGGTAAAACCCTGTTGGCACGTGCAATTGCCGGTGAAGCAAAAGTACCGTTTTTTACCATTTCAGGTTCTGACTTTGTGGAAATGTTTGTCGGCGTCGGTGCATCTCGGGTCAGGGATTTATTTGAAGAAGCTAAAAAACATGCCCCTTGTATTATCTTTATCGATGAGATCGATGCTGTAGGGCGTTCTCGGGGCGCCGGTTTAGGGGGCGGTAATGATGAGCGCGAACAAACCTTGAATCAGCTGTTAGTCGAAATGGATGGTTTTGAAGGCAATGAAGGCATTATTGTTATTGCCGCAACCAACCGCGCTGATGTATTGGATAAAGCCTTATTGCGTCCTGGACGTTTCGACCGGCAGGTGGTCGTTGGCTTGCCGGATGTCAAAGGGCGTGAACAAATCCTGAAGGTTCATTTGCGTAAAGTGCCGACTGCCGATGATGTGGAGGTCAAATATATTGCTCAAGGTACGCCGGGGTTTTCAGGAGCTGATCTGGCTAACCTGGTCAATGAGGCCGCCTTGCAGGCCGCGCGACTGAGCAAAAAGCTGGTGACGATGGCGGATTTGGAAATGGCCAAAGACAAGCTCATCATGGGGGCGGAGCGCCGCTCCATGGTGATGACTGAAAAAGAAAAGAAAATGACGGCGTATCATGAAGCCGGCCATGCCATCGTCGGAAAAATGGTGCCGGAGCATGATCCGGTCTATAAAGTCAGTATCATGCCGAGGGGGCGTGCATTGGGTGTGACGATGTTTCTTCCCGAGCATGATGAATATAGCATGAGCAAGCGCAAACTCGACAGTAAGATTTCCAGTCTGTATGGCGGTCGTATTGCCGAAGAATTGATTTTTGGCTGGGAGGAAGTGTCTACCGGTGCATCAAATGACATCGAGCGTGCAACTGAAATTGCCCGTAATATGGTGACAAAATGGGGGCTTTCGCAACGGCTCGGGCCTTTGACGTATAGTGAAGAAGAAGGCGAGGTTTTTCTGGGGCGCTCGGTGACACAGCATAAAACCGTGGCCGAAGATACCGCGCATTTGATCGATGAAGAAGTGCGCGCCATTATTGACCGCAATTACGATCGCGCCGATAAAATCCTCAAGGAAAATGTGGATATTCTGCATGCCATGGCGGAAGCGTTGATTAAGTATGAAACGATCGATAAAGATCAGATTGATGATGCGATAAACCGACGCCCGATCAGAAAGCCGGAAGACTGGGATGATGATTCGGCATCTAAAGGTGGTCGTGTGGGTGCGAAGTCAGATGAAAAAGAGTCGCCGTCAGGTGATGCGGCCGGGCAGAAATCGTAAAACGGACTACACTAAAAGAGGCTTTACCGCCTCTTTTTTTTTGAGTATACATAGCAACGGCAAACAGAAATATGAGCACAAATAAAAAATATTTTGGTACCGATGGGATTCGAGGAAAGGTTGGCGATTATCCAATCACGGCCGATTTTGTATTGAAACTGGGTTGGGCTGTCGGCCGGGTCTTTGCCAAGGAAGGGCGTGGTTTTATTCTGGTCGGCAAAGATACCCGTATTTCAGGTTATATGTTTGAATCCGCACTGGAAGCCGGGCTGTCGGCCGCCGGTGTCGATGCAAAAATGCTTGGCCCCATGCCGACCCCGGGTATTGCGTATTTGACCCGGACATTACGGGCGCGTGCCGGAATCGTAATCAGCGCCTCGCATAATCCTTATTTTGACAACGGCATCAAGTTTTTTTCGGTCGAAGGTACCAAGCTGCCTGATGAACTGGAATATCAAATAGAACGCTATATCGATTCAGACATGACCACGGTGGACTCATCTCAATTAGGTAAAGTGCAACGGGTCAGTGATGCGGCCGGTCGTTATATCGAGTTTTGTAAATCAACCGTACCCTTAAAACTCGACTTTAGCGGCATGCGTATCGTGGTCGATTGCGCCAATGGCGCGACGTATCATATTGCACCGCATGTGTTCAGGGAAATTGGGGCCGAAGTCGTTTCCATTGGCGTCAATCCGGATGGGTTGAATATCAATGAAGATTGTGGCGCGACGAATACGCAAGCGCTGGTCGAAAAAGTCAAGGAATACCGTGCGGATTTGGGTATTGCCTTGGATGGTGATGGTGACCGTCTGATTATGGTCGATCATCAGGGTGAGGTTGTCGATGGCGATGAGCTGATTTATATCATCGCGAAATCACGCTTGAAAGCCGGACAGTTAACAGGGCCTGTTGTCGGCACGTTGATGACAAATCTGGGGATGGAGCATGCCTTAAAGGCTGAAGGGATAACGTTGATGCGCGCCAATGTCGGTGACCGCTATGTCATGGAAATGTTACTCAAGGAAAACGGTGTTTTAGGTGGCGAAGGTTCAGGGCATATTATTTGCCTGGACAGAACGACAACCGGTGACGGCATTGTTGCGGCATTACAAGTATTGTCTGAAATGCAAGTGAGCGGAAAGAGCCTGGCAGAATTGAAATCCGGGATGCAAAAATATCCGATGGAGCTGGTTAATGTCCGTGTCGCCAAAAAAGTCGATATCAATAAGTTTGATAGCATTAAAAAGGCTGTTGCTGCGGTTGAAAAGAAACTGGGCGACAATGGACGGGTATTATTACGCGCGTCCGGAACCGAACCGCTGATTCGGGTGATGGTCGAAGGTGTCAATGCCGATGAGGTTGTAAAATATGCTCATCAGCTGGCTGAAGATGTCAGGAATGCAATCACTGCTTGAAAAACAGTTCCATTCCCTTTAATATAGCGGGTTTTATATTGTCCTGGAGTTGAGTGATGCGTCAAACTTTGATCATGGGAAACTGGAAAATGAATGGGACTCGCGCGGAAAGTCAAGCGCTTGCAAAAGCGATTGTTGCTGGCCTGGATGCGGGGGATCAGGGGATAGCCGTTTGTGTTCCTTTTGTTTATCTGTCTGATGTTCTTAGTATCATTGAGTCAACTCCTGTGGCGCTGGGTGCACAGAATGTCGCCGATCAGGAAAAAGGGGCTTATACGGGTGAAATTTCAGCAACCATGCTGAAAGATTGCGGGTGCACTTATGCGCTGGTGGGTCACTCAGAACGTCGTACTTATTATGGCGATACCGATGCGTCCGTGGCGGCGCGCTTTTGTCAGGCGCAAAAACAAGGCGTGACGCCGGTTTTGTGTATTGGCGAAACTTTGGAAGAACGCGAACAGGATAAAACCTTTTCGGTCATTGATCAGCAGCTCGGCGTCGTCATTGAGGCGGCCGGAGTGGACGCCTTGGCGAATGCGGTCATTGCTTACGAACCCGTGTGGGCGATTGGTACCGGTAAAACGGCGACTGCAGAACAGGCACAAGAAGTTCACCAATACATTCGTGAAGGCTTGGCCAAACAAAATGCGGACGTCGCTAAAAATGTACAAATTCTTTATGGTGGCAGCATGAAGCCCGAAAATGCCGGAGAGCTTTTGTCTATGAACGACATTGATGGCGGGTTGATTGGTGGCGCATCATTAGATGCCGAATCATTCTTGAGCATTTATCGCTCAGTTTAACAAGTAGTAGGGAAATATGTATCAGGTTATTATCGTTGTCCATGTGTTACTGGGCTTGAGTGTTATCGGGCTGGTTTTAATGCAGCATGGAAAAGGGGCGGATGCCGGCGCGGCTTTTGGTAGCGGATCGTCAGGTTCTGTTTTTGGTGCGCAAGGTGCAGCATCTTTTCTATCCAGAACCACAGCTATACTTGCAGCATTGTTTTTTATGACGAGTTTGGGTTTGGCTTTTATAGCGGGTAATACCGGTCAAACGACCGATATTATGGAAACGCCCGAAATTTCTGATGTGCCTTTGTCCAGCGATGTTCCTGAAAGCTCTGGTTCAACGGCTGCGGCAGCAACAACAGAAGAGGTGCCAGCTGTAACAGATGCGGCTAAAAAAGCAAGTGAAAAAGTAGTCGCGCCGAACGTCAAAGACGCGGGTAGCACTGCGCAGAAAGCTGAGGATGCCGTTGTAAACCCAGCTGACGACGCAAAAAAATAATCAAATAAGCCGATGTGGTGAAATTGGTAGACACGCCATCTTGAGGGGGTGGTGACTTCGGTCGTGCCGGTTCAAGTCCGGCCATCGGCACCAAAAAAATAAAAAAGCCGCCAGTTTTAAACCTGGCGGCTTTTTTATTGTTTATCAGAAAACCACCGGCCCAAGCATGACGCCGGTGGTTATGGGTCCGATAGTTACTGAACTTTGCCCGCTTCTGTCGCTTCAGGGACTTCGATCAGACTGCCGGATTTAACATCGTAGATATAGCCGTAAACAGGAATGTCGCTTGGAACGAGAGGATGTGATTTGATTCGAATGACGTCCTCGGTTACGCTTGTGGGCTGGTCTTTAATGGTCAGCCACTTGATGTATTTGCCATCCGCAGAGCCTGGGCCTTCGCAGCAATCATGCCAGCCATTGGCATCAATGCTGGCTGCTTTCAAACTTTTACTTAACAAGTCTTCCATAACGTTATCGGTAAATGTTTGCATGCCGCAATCGGTATGGTGAATCACGAACCATTCGCGGGTACCCAGCAGTTTATATGAAATTACAAGTGAGCGGATGGCGTCATCACTGGCGCGGCCGCCAGCATTGCGGATGACGTGTGCGTCGCCTTCTGATAATCCCGCATATTTAGCCGGATCGAGGCGAGCGTCCATGCAGGTCAGGATGGCAAAATGCCGGCCTGGAGGCATCGGCAAATCAGCCTTGTCAAAGGTGCTGGCATATTCGCGGTTGGCAAGCAGAATTTCGTCTAAGATTTTTGACATCGTAGTTTCCTTTTGGAATGTTACTTGTTGTTAGAAATTGATAACCGTGAAAGGATATCATTCATTTTTGGGAGATAGTAACCGTTCCATAATATAAGGTATGGGGGATATAGGCAAGTCATTACAATTGGAATATCCTGTTAACGCATCAAAGGTATTTTATAAGCGGCCCCTGCAATTTCGCGAACCAGTTTAGGCACCAGATAGCCGGGTAATCGGGATTGTATTTGATGGTATAGGGATAACGCTTTCGAGTCACTGATGGCGAAGTGGGCCGTGCCTTGAGCCGGGTCGAGTTGATGCAGATAATAGGGCAGAATATCGCATTCAAACAGTCTTTCACTTAAAGCGTAGAGTGTATCGGCGCAATCATTGACGCCTTTTAGCAGAACACTTTGGTTGAGCAGGGTAATGTTCCTGGGTTTAAGTTGTTGGCAGGCCACGGCAACCTGTGCACTGAGTTCGTTTGGATGGTTGGCGTGCAATACCAGAATGGTTTTTTGCGGGCCGGAGGCAAGTAGCTGAACTAAATGCGGCGTGATACGGGCGGGAAGGACAACGGGCAAGCGACTGTGTAGTCGAATGCGTTTGATGTGTGGGATCTTTTGCAGGTTTTCAAGCAGTTGTTCCAGCTTGTTGTCGCTCAGCAGTAAAGGGTCGCCGCCGCTGAGGATGATTTCCTCAAGTTCGCTATGATGAGCGATATAATCCAGTGCGCGATGTCGTTTTTGTGGGGTGATTTGATTGTCGCTGTAGGGAAAATTGCGCCGGAAACAATAACGGCAGTGTATGGCACAGGCGGCTGTCGTGATCAGCAGAGCGCGGCCTTGATATTTATGAATGAGGCCGGCTTCAGCCATAGCGGCCAGGTCGCCGACCGGATCGCTAACAAAACCGGCAACCGCGATGTTTTCTTCCTGCAAGGGAAGGACTTGTTTCAGCAGTGGGTCATCAGGATTGCCCGGCTCCATGCAATCGGCAAAGCAGCGCGGCACCTTGACAGGAAATGAGGCATTTGCTTGTAGTTCAGGCAAGCTGTCCATGTCAATATTCAAATAATGACAGAGGGCATCAACCTGGCTGAACGCATGGTTGAGTTGTTGTTGCCAGGACTCCGAAGCTGTTGGATTAAGTGTGTCGATGGTTTTCAAGGGTTTGTTTCTGATCAAAGCAGTTGAATAGCGAAATCTATCCATTATAATGCTTTATCTTTATGGTTTGTTCACGCGAGGAAAAATGGCGACATATAGCACCAATGAATTCAAGGCCGGCCTGAAAATTATGCTGGATTCAGATCCATATTCGATTGTTGAAAACGAGTTTGTCAAACCGGGTAAAGGTCAGGCATTTAATCGAGTCAAGGTTCGAAATTTAAAAAATGGCCGGGTGATTGAGCGAACATTCAAGTCGGGTGAAACGGTAGAAGGGGCTGATGTCGTTGAAATCGATATGCAGTATCTCTATAACGATGGCGAGTTCTGGTATTTTATGGTGCCGGATACCTTTGAACAATATCAGGCCGATGCTAATGCCGTCGCCGAGGCCAAACAATGGCTGAAAGAACAGGATATGTGTGTTGTGACACTATGGAATGATTCGCCTTTGAGCGTTTCGCCACCTAATTTTGTCGAACTGGCGATTACTGAAACCGATCCGGGCTTGAAAGGCGATACCTCGGGTGGCGGTGGTAAACCGGCCACATTGGAAACGGGTGCAGTCGTTCGGGTGCCGTTGTTTGTGCAGACGGGTGAGGTGATTAAGGTGGATACGCGCAGCGGCGAGTATGTCTCCCGCGTTAAAGAGTAATTGAAACACATGGATTGGCGGCCGCGTTGTGCATTAGATGTGATGCACGAACGTGCCGAGATGTTGATAGCTGTTCGTCAGTTTTTTCAGCAGCGCGCGGTGCTGGAGGTGGAAACGCCGCTACTATGTCATGCGACGGGAACCGATCCGCAGCTGGATTTTTTCAGCACCCGGTTTAATGATCCACCGGACAATCCCCGCTTGTTTTTGCAGACATCGCCGGAATTTGCCATGAAACGGTTGTTGGCCGCCGGCAGTGGTTGTATTTATCAAATCTGTAAGGCATTTCGCAATAGTGAATCGGGTCGTTTTCATAATCCTGAATTTACTATTCTGGAATGGTATCGGCTTGATTTTACTTTGCAGGATTTAATGCAGGAAGTGGCTGAACTGTTCGAGCACCTGGTTTTGCCCCGGCGCGCATTGCAGATTTTGCCACCGATAAGTTATCAGGACATTTTTCAGCAGACGACAGGGCTCGATCCATTAGTGTTCGATTTGCCAATGTGGCAGGCTTTTGTGCGGCGTGAAAATTTGCACGAGGCCATTGAAATATGCGTAGAGGATCACGGCGTATGGCTGGATTTTATATTCTCCCATGTCGTACAGCCTAAAATGAAAGCAGGCTGTTTATATCGGGTATATCATTATCCGGCCCTTCAGTCCGCATTGGCCCGGATTCATCCTGAAAATCCCCGGCTTGCCGAACGTTTTGAGGTCTTCGTTGATGGGGTTGAGTTGGGGAATGGCTTTCGGGAGCTGACGGATGCCGACGAGCAGGCGCAGCGCTTTGACCGGGAGGTGGCCTGGCGTCGCCAGCATGGATTGCCTGAGGTTGAGAAAGACAGACGTTTTCTGGCGGCGTTGCAGGCAGGTTTGCCCGAGTGCAGTGGCATTGCGATAGGCCTGGATCGGCTGTTGATGATTCTACTGAATAAAACATCAATCGATGAGGCCTTAACCTTTCCTGTCACAAGAGCGTGATATAATTCAGAGCATTTTTATTTTAACCGGACTAATCTTTTGAAAACAGCGCGACTTTTTCAGGTTTTAATCCTTTTCCTGATGCTATGTGTTGCCAGAGGCGCTCATGCCTTTGTGGTTAAAGATATCCAGGTTTTTGGTCTGCAACGCATTTCTGCCGGCACCGTGTTTAACTATTTGCCCGTCAGTGTCGGTGAAGATTTTACCTCGCAAAAAGCCGCCGCCGCGATTCGGGCGTTGTTTAAAACCGGTTTTTTCAAAGATGTGGCCTTGGAGCGATCCGGCGACGTGTTGATTGTGCATGTGCAGGAACGTCCCTCGGTTGCCAAAATTATTTTTGAAGGCAATAAAGACATCAAGAAGGCAGACCTGGAAAAAGCCTTGAATACGATCGGTCTGTCGGAAGGCAAGGTGTTTAATCGGCAATTACTGGAAAAAGTCGAACAGGAATTGACGCGACAATATTTCAGTCATGGTAAATACGGCGTCAAAATAAAAACCGAAGTGACACAATTAACCCGTAACCGGGTGGCCATACTGATTAAAATTTCAGAAGGCCGGGTCGCAAAAATCAAGCAAATCAACCTGGTCGGCAATAAAACATTCGATAGTGATACCTTACTGGGTTTATTTGAATTAAGGCCAACAAACTGGCTGTCGTTCTATACCAAAGACGATCAATACGCCAAGCAAAAACTGTCTGCGGATTTGGAAAGATTACGCTCGTATTATTTGGATCGGGGTTATATCAAATTCGGCATCGATTCGACACAAGTCACTTTGACGCCCGATAAAAAGGAAATTTATATCACCATCAATATCAAGGAAGGTGATTTATATACTTTGGAAAAGGTGCGCTTGACCGGTAATCTTGTCGTGCCGCCGCAAGAGTTGATTGATCAGGTTCAAGTCGGTCCGGGGGAGATTTTTTCGCGTAAAAATGCCACATTGACGTCAAAGGCGATTTCGGATCGTCTCGGTGATGAGGGCTATCTCTTTGCCAACGTCAATATGGTGCCGGAAATTGATGAAAAAAATAAAACGGTTGTGATGACGTTTTTTGTCGATCCCGGAAAACGTGTCTATGTCCGTCGTATCAATATGAAAGGCAATACAAAAACCCGGGACGAAGTATTGCGCCGGGAAATGCGCCAAATGGAAGCGGCCTGGGCGGTGACTCAGAAGATTGAGCGTTCTAAAACACGGTTGAAACGCTTAGGTTATTTTAAGGATGTCAATGTGGAAACACCACCCGTAGTGGGAACATCGGATCAGGTGGATGTCAATTATTCAGTCACCGAGCGGTCATCCGGGAATTTGTCGGCCGGGATCGGTTTTTCACAAACACAAGGGTTGATCATTAATGCTAATGTGTCGCAAGATAATGTGTTTGGCACCGGTAAGCGAGTCAACCTGGCATTTAATAACAGTTCTGTGACCACGCAATATCGGTTCGGTTATTTTAATCCTTACTATACACTCGATGGCGTCAGTATGGGGTATGATTTAGGTTATGTATCGCGCAATGCCAATAATGCCAATATTTCGAACTATACAACCGATGTCATCAATACGGGTTTTAATTTTGGAATACCGTTAAATGAATTTGATCGCTTGCGCTTTAATTTTGATGCTAAATACACGACGCTGAAAACGGGGTCATTTACCTCCACTGAAATCAAAGATTTTGTTTCGCAGCAAGGTGAATCATTCCTTACGATTTCGGCAGCTGTCGGTTGGACCCATGATACCTTGAACCGGGCCTTGTTTCCGACATCCGGTGGGCAGCAGCGCTTTTCTGCACTGGCTACGGTACCCGGTAGTGATTTAACCTACTATAAAGTCTCATACAAACAGCAACAGTATTTTCCTATCAGTAAAGATTTTACCTTTCGTTTGCTCGGTGAGGCGGCTTATGGCGATGGCTATGGCAATACCAAGTCTTTACCGTTTTTCGAACATTATTTCGCCGGTGGCGTACGCTCAATACGCGGATTTAAAGCGAATACCTTAGGTCCTCGGGATTCCAATAACCGCGCTTTCGGTGGCGCTAGTAAAATTGTGGGTAAGGCGGAATTGTTGTTTCCGGTGCCATTTATGCAGGATAGCAAGTCGGTACGGATGGGGGCATTTGTCGATGCCGGTACGATTAATAAAACATTTACACTTAGCAATATGCGTTACTCTGTCGGTATTTCGGGGGAGTGGTTGTCCCCATTCGGTGCATTGACGGTGAGTGTTGCGGTGCCGATGAATTCGAAACCAAATGACAATAAACAGTCTTTTCAATTTTCATTTGGATCGGGATTTTAATTTATATTTATTGCGAATTGCTTAGCATACCGATGATTTGTTTTTTGTCGAAGGCTTGCTGAAAACGGGCTGTTGAAGTGATTAACGCTTCTGTGTGTAGAGTATGAATTACTTTTCCCCTATAATTAAACACTTTATGACATAAACCTGAGGATGGTTAATGATGAAAACAAAAATCGCTTTTTTCCTGGCGTTAGTCTTTGTAACGAATATCAGCTATGCGGAATTGAAAGTTGGCTTTGTGAATGTGGCGAAAGTGCTGGAAACAGCGCCACAGGCCGCAAAAGCCAAAAAACGGCTGGAGCAGGAATTTAAACCACGCGATAAACACCTGGTGGCGCAGCAAAAAGAAATTCAGACGCTGGAAGAAAAACTGGCGCGTGATGCTTCGGTGATGAGTGAATCTGAACGTCGCAAGTTGGAACGCGATATTATTGCCAAAAAGCGTGAAGCAAAGCGTTCTCAGCAGGAATTTCAGGAAGACTTTAACATGCGCCGAAATGAAGAGCTGGGTAAATTACAACGCCGTATCGTCGAAGCTATCAGAGCCTTGGCCAAAGATCAAAGCTTTGATCTGTTGTTAACCGATGGTGTTATTTACGCTAGCGACAAAGTCGATGTGACCGCGCAAGTTCAGAGCAAACTGAAACAATTGTCGGACTAAGCGAATACTGACTGATGACAGCCTATTTAGATATTGCAAAAATTACCGAATTACTGCCACATCGTTATCCATTTTTACTGGTCGACAAGGTGTTGCAGTGTGAGCCGGGTGAGCGCATGCTGGCGATAAAAAATGTCAGCATCAACGAACCTTTCTTTCAGGGACATTTTCCTGAGTTGCCGGTCATGCCTGGGGTTTTGCTTATGGAAGCTTTAGCACAAACCACAGCATTGCTGACCTCTCAGAGCGATGAAAACTGTGTATCGGGCACCGTTTATTTTTTAGCGGGTATTGATAAAGCACGCTTCAAAAAGCAGGTGGTTCCGGGTGACAGGTTGGAATTAGAAGCGGTGTTGGTCAATCGTAAGCGCCATATCTGGACGTTTGATTGCCAGGCCAGTGTCGATGGACAGTTAGCGGCGCGTGCGCAGATTATGTGCGCCGCCTCGGTGCCGCAATGATTGATCCGCGTGCGGTTGTATCGCCTGAAGCCGATATTGAAGATGATGTGGAAATCGGCCCGTTCAGCATTATCGGGCCGGGCGTTCAGATTGAAATGGGAACGGTGATTGAACCGCATGTCGTGATTAAAGGCCCGACCGCGATAGGGCGGGATAATCATATTTATCAGTTTTCGTCCATTGGTGAAGATCCACAAGATAAAAAATATGCCAATGAAGTCACGCGGCTGGAAATTGGCGATCGGAATGTCATTCGTGAGTTTGTCACGATTCATCGCGGCACCGTTCAAGATCGCGGATTAACCCTGATTGGCAGTGATAACCTGTTTATGGCCTATGCTCACGTCGCGCATGATTGCGTGGTGGGCGATCATGTCATTATGGCTAATGGCGCATCCATAGCCGGCCATGTTCATTTGGACGATCATGCGATTCTTGGCGGCTTTACCCTGGTACATCAATTCACTCAGATTGGCGAATACAGTTTTTCCGCCATGGGCAGTGCGATTACGCAAGATATTCCACCTTATGTGATGGTTGGAGGCCGGCCGACACGCCCGCATGGTATCAATTCGGTAGGCATGGAACGTAATGGTATCTCGGCCAAAGATATTCGCTTGATTCGCAAAGCCTACAAGATTTTGTATAAAAACAATCTCAAAATCGAAGATGCCATCGAAGAAATCGAAGAGCTGGCCGGGGATAGCGACCAATTGTCCCGTATGGTCAGTTTTTTGCGTAATGTGACACGAGGGATTCTGCGATAAATAACGACTGTGTGGCAGGTTTAGATGAGGTGGGTCGGGGTTGTCTCGTCGGCCCCGTGCTTGCAGCGGCTGTGGTGCTGGATAACGATCAGCCGATTACAGGTTTGGCCGATTCCAAGAAAATCAGTGATAAAAAACGCCGTCAACTGGCGCAGGAAATTCGTGCAAAAGCCCGGTTCTGGAGCATTGGTCGTTGTGAAGCCAGCGAAATAGATCAGATCAATATTCATCAAGCCTCTTTGCTGGCAATGAAGCGGGCTTTTTCAGGCTTGGGTTGTATGCCGGATTTTGCCCGTGTTGATGGGTGCTTTTATCCTGACTTACCTTGCCCAGGCGAAACCATCATCGGGGGCGATGGTTCGGTTGCCGAAATTTCAGCGGCGTCAATATTGGCGAAAGTGAGCCGCGATGACGAAATGTTGATGCTTGAGCAACTGTATCCGGGCTATGGCTTCGCTCAGCATAAAGGCTATCCAACCCGCTTGCATTTACAATGCCTGCAACAAAATGGCGTCACCGCATTGCATCGAAAATCATTCGGGCCGGTTAAAAAGATTGTGGCATCTCATGCCTGAACCTCCCGCCAGTATGTTCTTCATACCCTGAAGGCGTAGCATTCCGGTGAGTGAGGACACAAAAGCAATAACAAGCAGGCTGGAGCTTTGCTTATGAAAAAAATCGTTTTATTGTTGATGGCTTTAGCCATTGTCTATGGTGCGGACTATTTCCGTGTCGATCCAATGGCAGGCCGCGCTTCCGCCAGTCGACCGCTTCCGGCAAACATTGTCGATCAGGAACAGCGGCACGAAATTGCTGCAAGCCATTCTATTAAAACGCTTTTCTTGCAGCAGCGGAGCGATGTTCAGGTTGAAGGTTCCGGTCGAGTAATCAAAATGTTAGCTGATGATTTGAAGGGTTCCCGCCATCAACGCTTTATTCTGCAACTGCCTTCCGGCATCACTGTTCTGGTCGCGCATAATATTGATCTGGCGCCAAAACTGGACGGTTTAAAAACAGGTGATACGGTTGAGTTTTTTGGCGAGTATGAATGGAACCCACGCGGAGGTGTGATTCACTGGACGCATGATGACCCGGCGGCTCGGCATGCCGATGGTTGGTTGAGGTTCAACGGGCAGTTATATCAATAACAGGGTGAGCATGATGCTGGATAAACTTAATATTGAGCAATTACCGCCTCTCGGACGTGACACAATATCCCAGGCATTAGCCGATTGGCAGGCATCTTTACAGCAACAGAATCTGGCTGTGCCGCAACAGCCTGAATTTTTAGATTCTGTCGCCCGGGTTTTTTATGGCAGTGAGTTTATTCGCCTGTATAGTTTAAAAAAGCCGATGGTGTTAGTTGATCTGGTTGAAAGCGGTGATTTGTTTTCAGGTGATCGACGTGGACAGTATTTTTCGGCACTGGCGATTGATGCCGAGATCGACGAAAACGATTTGATGACACGATTGCGAGTGTTTCGTTACCGTGAAATGATTCGTATCGCCTGGCGTGATCTGGCCGGTTGGTCAGATTTGGATGAAACCCTGAAAGATTTAACCGCATTGGCTGAAGTCTGTATTCAGAAAACGCTGGATGTGCTGTATCAGAAAGCCTGTGCCAGACGCGGGACGCCGACATTAGATAATGGTCGCGCGATTAACCTGGTGGTATTGGGCATGGGTAAACTGGGTGCCTGGGAACTCAACTATTCATCGGATATCGATCTTATCTTTGCCTTTGAAGAAGACGGTGTGCTGAATGATCGCAAAGAAACAACGTATGGCGAATTTTTTACCCGCTTGGCGCGGTCTCTGGTCAAAATGTTGGATGAGGTGATGGCGGAGGGATTTGTCTTCAGAACCGATACCCGACTCCGGCCATTTGGTGACAGCGGGCCTTTGGTCATGAGTTTTGCCGGCATGGAAAATTATTATGTGACGCAGGCGCGCGAATGGGAACGCTACGCCATGATCAAAGCCCGACAGGTTGCAGGCGATACGGTCAGTGGTGAGACGTTATTTGAAATGATTCGGCCGTTTGTATATCGGCGTTATCTGGACTATGGTGCGTTTGAAGAGCTGCGCGCACTGAAGACTCAAATAAACCGGGAATTACGCCGCAAAGACCGGATGGATAACGTCAAACTGGGTCCAGGTGGTATTCGTGAAATCGAGTTTATTGGTCAGGCGTTTCAGCTGATTCGGGGTGGACAAGAGCCGAAATTACAGCAACGCGAAATTCAAAAAGTCCTGCCACTGTTGTCCGAGTTGGAGATGATGACGCCATCGGAAACAGACACGTTGCTGTCGGCTTACCGGTTTTTGCGTCGGGTAGAAAATCATATTCAGGAATATCAAGACAGGCAAACGCATGATTTGCCGAAAAGCGCCGAGCAACAAACCATTCTGGCCTTCTCATTGGGTTTTGAGGATTGGGATGCGTTTAAGCAACAGTTAGATGCAGTTCGACACGATGTACAGGCGATTTTTGATCAGGTTTTTTCCTTTTCACAAAATAACGAAGCGGCTGAAGAGGCTGACACCGTTTGGTCGTTGATTGATGAGGATGGACAGGCGGTTGAAAAGCTGTCTCAGGCAGGTTTTTCAGATGCTGTGGAGGTACTGAAAAGGCTCCGGAATTTCAGGAGCAGTGCCACTATCAACCGGCTATCGGCTAAAGCGAAAACGGTGCTGGACAAGTTAATGCCTGAGGTCATTGCGTTAGCCGCAAAAGCGGAGAATAATTCAATCACCTTGCAACGTGTGCTGCAATTATTTGAGCAGATTGCCGGGCGTAATGTTTATTTTGCGTTGTTACAGGAAAACCCGGAAGCCTTGCGGCAGTTGATTAAACTGGTTGCCGCCAGTAGCTGGATTACTGGCTATCTTGGTCAGTACCCTTCGTTACTGGATGAATTGCTCGATCCACGCGCCTTGTATGAACCCTTGAATAAACCCGCATTGCAGAAAATGCTGGCACTGCAGTTGCAACACATACCGCTTGATGATGAAGAGCAGTTTATGATCTGTTTGCGTCATTTTAAGCATCAAAACAGTCTGCGCGTGGCGGCGGCTGATATCAGCGGTGTGATTCCGTTGATGGTGGTCAGCGATTATTTGACCTGGATTGCTGAGGTGGTTCTGGATGCGGTCGTTGATAAGGCCTGGCACCTATTGCAACAAAAACACGGCTTGCCGACGGGCGTAAAAGTCGGCGAAGGGTTTGCCGTCATCGGAATGGGTAAGCTGGGCGGGTTCGAGCTAGGCTATGGTTCAGATTTGGATCTAGTGTTTATTTATAACTGTAGCGATGACATGGCGCAGACTTGTGGTAAGAAACCGGTGACAGCCACGCAGTTTTATATGCGTCTGGGGCAAAAAATTCGTCATATTCTTGATGCACGAATGTTGTCGGGCGTCTTGTATGAAACCGATTTGCGTTTACGGCCGAGTGGCGATTCGGGCTTATTGGTCACAAAAGTCGAACGTTATCGCCACTATTTTGAAAATGACGCGTGGACCTGGGAATTTCAGGCCTTGGTGCGGGGGCGTTTTATCTGTGGTGATGCCGTTTTACAGCAGCAGTTTGAGCGGATTCGGGCGGATATTCTGTCGCAGCCGCGCGACATCGCACAGCTTAAAGTCGATGTCCGTGACATGCGCGAGAAAATGCGCGCCAATCTTGCACCTAAGGAAAAGGATGTTTTTCATTTAAAACATAGTAAAGGCGGTATTGCCGATATCGAGTTTATAGTACAATTCGGAGTCTTGGCGTTTGCCGCAGAAAATCCGGCATTATTGAAATGGACCGATAATGTGCGTCTGCTGGCGGCCTTGGCCGAGCAGGGGTTTTTGAGTGTAGAGGAGGCACAGGCGCTGAAAACAGCGTATTGTTGTTTTCGCGGTGAAGGGCATCGTCGGGTTCTGCAAGGCCAGAAGCCGATTGTGCCCGTGGCGCGTTTCGGCGAACAAGTGACACAGGTTGCCGCGCTGTGGGACAAGATTTTTTCATGACGAGCATGTTTAAAAAGATAAGATTATGACAATGACAATGGATGACAGAGATGGCCTGATCTGGCTGGACGGTGAATGGGTGGAATGGCGCGAGGCCAAAGTCCATGTATTGACACATACTTTGCATTACGGTGCAGGTGTGTTTGAAGGGCTTAGAGCCTATCATGCCGAAAAGGG
>Ga0114934_10000855_pt1 | contig 19705 bp, 18 predicted proteins | sample 4SBtaG_2_FD_99695 | JGI IMG/M metagenome (GOLD analysis project Ga0114934, IMG submission 99695) | Deep subsurface microbial communities from Kolumbo volcano to uncover new lineages of life (NeLLi) - 4SBTROV10_white metaG | ecosystem: Environmental > Aquatic > Marine > Volcanic ...
TGGTGCTACTGCCCTGGGGATAAAAAACTGCCTGTGCCTTACCGGAGATCATCAATCCTTTGGTAATGAAATTGATTCCAAGAATGTCTATGATCTTGACTCAATTCAACTTTTGGGTGTATTAAAAAACATGAGGGACAATGGCAAAATTCTCGGTGGTGACGAGGTTGACGGGGATGTAAAGCTCTTCCTGGGAGCTGCGGCAAACCCCTTTGGTGATCCCTTTGATTTCCGCGTCGTGAGATTGGCAAAAAAGGTAAAGGCCGGTGCCGACTTTATCCAGACGCAGGTTATCTATGATATGGACCGTTTCAGGGAGTGGATGAAAATGGTCCGTGATCGCGGACTTCATGAGCGGACCCACATTCTGGCTGGTATAATGCCACTTAAATCCGGAGGTATGACACGTTACATGGCGAAGAACGTAGCGGGTGTTACCGTCCCTGACGAGATAGTCAAAAGGATGGTTTCTGCGCCGAAGGGAAAGGGCGCTGCGGAAGGAATAAAGATCTGTGTCGAGACCATTGAGCAGTTGAAGGAGATCGAAGGGGTTCATGGTGTGCATATTATGGCCCTCGAATGGGAACATAGAGTTCCGGAAATCTGTGAGGAGGCGGGGTTGCTTCCAAGGCCTGTTTGATAAAGAAAGGAGGGGAAACGGATGGACTTTGCGGATTGCCTGACTTCGGGGGAATTTATAAAGATTGTCGAAATTCAACCTCCAAAGGGGGTGGATCTGACAAAGTTTCTGGGATATGCGGAGGCCATTCGTGGTCGTGTGGATGGGATCCTCGTCCCTGAGCTTGAAACCTCCGTCATGCGACTTTCTTCTCTGGCTGCTTCAAGGGTTCTCTCTGAAAATGGGTTTGAGGCCATCCATCATACACCGTGTGGACATAAAAACCGGATTGCCCTGCAGTCTGAGCTGTTAGGGGCGTATGTCCTTGGCCTGAAGACAGTTTGGATTACCCGGGGAGATCCCCCCAGCATCGGTGACCATCCTGAGTCTAAAGAGGTTTTTGACCTCGATACCAACGATCTCCTCTCAGCGGCAAAACGTCTCCAGGAAGGGTACGACCTCGCTGGAAACGAACTTGAAGGGCTGCCTTCTTTTACGGTAGGTTCTGACTTCTGCGCTGGAGTAGCGGGGCATATCCTTGACCTTGAAGTCCTGGAGGTCGAGAAAAAAATACGTCTGGGCGTAGATTTTTTCATTACAACACCTGTCTTTGACATTGGACAGTTTACAGCAGTTATGGAAAAGATCCGACCCTTCAACGTGCCGGTAATCGCCTCGGTTATGATCTTGAAATCCGTGGGCATGGCACGTTACATCAATAAAAACATTGACGGCGTTACCGTTCCTGATGAAATTATGCAGCGCATGATGAAGGAACCTGACAAGCAAAAGGCGTCTATAGAGATAACAGCATCCCTGATCAAGGCCCTTGGAGAAGTATGCCAGGGAGTTTGTATTGTTCCCATTGGGTGGGAGGATCGGGTGCCTCAGGTATTGGATGCCTGTGGGTATTAACATTAAAAAAGCGGTTTTGTCGTACTCGTAGAGATAATATGATTAAGTGGCAATGGAAAACAGATAAGAATGCAAAATTGGAAATTCCTAATTCTGCATTCTTAATTTTATGTGAGGGATGAGATGGTCTCTACCCACTCGTTAAAACGTGTAAATAAAAAAGCCACGGAAGCGGTGGGGCCAAATGAAGTTTTGTCCGAAGAGGTCCTCTGGTCTATTTTGGAGAAGGGTGATGATGGAATCCTCGTATTGGATTCCAGTGTGACAATTGTATACAGTAATACCGTATTCCCGGCCTTGACAGGCTATGAACATTCGGATGTTTTACATCACTCATTCTATGATTTCGTCGAGCCATCTCAGGTAGGGTCTCTAAAAAAGATTCTGGAGAACACCCAGGATAAGCAGGGCAAATTTTGTCAGGAAACTACCTTTCTCAGGCGTGACGGTTCTCATATTGTTGCAGATACATGTTTTTCCCCGGATTATGACCAGATGCATCCCATGTTCTATGTATATGTTCGGGATCTGACGGAGTGGAAAAAGATTGAAGGGGAACTCAAAAAGGCCAACAGTTTTTTTATGAATCTTATTGAAAGTTCCGTCGATGGAATTATTGCAGCGGATATCAAGGGCAATATTATCATTTTTAACCACAGTGCCGAGCAGCTTACGGGGCATCGGGCGGATGAGGTCATTGGAGGGAAATTACATATAACACAGATTTACCCTGAGGGCGTTGCCAAGGAGATCATGCGCAAGCTGCGCAGCGAGGATTATGGGGGTGTCGGAAAGTTGACCCCCATAAGGATTACAGTACTTTCAAAGGAAGGTGAGGAAATACCTATCGAACTTTCTGCGGCACTTGTCTATGAGGAAGGCCGGGAAATCGCCAGCGTAGGAATTTTTACGGATTTGCGCCAGCGGCTCAAGATTGAAAGACAGTTGCAGGAAACGCATCTGCAACTCGTGCAATCAGAAAAAATGGCATCGGTTGGGAAATTGGCGGCGGGTGTGGCACACGAGATCAACAATCCCCTGGGAGGCATCCTTATCTACGCGAGTTTGATGCTGGAGGATATGCCAGAGGATGACCCCAGACGGCCGGATATTCAAAGAATTGTTCAGGAGACGACACGCTGCAAGGAGATCGTCAAGAGCCTGCTTGAATTTGGACATCAGAGCGGCCCAAAGTTTGAGCCTGTAGATGTGAACCGTGCGATTATGGACGGACTTTTCTTTCTGGAAAATCAGGCCATTTTTCACAATATCGAGATAGTCAAGGATTTGGATCCCTTTTTACCAAGGGCCATGGGAAATGCCAGCCAGCTTAAGCAGGTCTTTATGAATATGGTGGTGAATGCCGCCGATGCCATGGCGGGGAACGGGAAACTCACCATAAGAACCCGCCTCAGCGAGGATGAGTCCTTTTTAAACATAGAGTTCTCGGACACGGGCGTCGGAATCCCTGAAGATAACTTGTCAAAAATATTTGATCCCTTTTTCACTACCAAGGAAGTAGGTAAGGGAACGGGGCTGGGGCTTGCCGTCTGTTACGGAATTATAGAAAAACATGGCGGTCGTATCGAGGTCGAAAGCCAGGTAGGTGAAGGAACCACGTTCCGAATTATCCTGCCTGTCAAGGGGGAACTGAAAGGTGAAACAATCCGAGAGGATACAAATTTCTGACGGATCGGTTGTCGACCAGGGATTTACCCAACAGGTTATCCAGCTTACGGGGGAAGAGGTCATGTCTTGTTTCCAGTGCATGAAGTGCACCAACGGCTGTCCCTTGGCTCCCGAGATGGATGTGCCGCCCAACAAGGCAATTAGATATGTTCAGTTGGGAATGCGGGATGCGGCGCTTGCAGCTGACTCCATCTGGATATGCGCCACGTGTTACACGTGCACTGTTCGCTGCCCCAACGATATCGATATTGCCCATGTCATGGATACGCTTCGTAGGATGGCCTATCAATCGCAGGGCGATGCCACGACGAAGTCCCATATTGTCCATTTTCATGAACTCTTTCTTAAATCGTTAAAGGAGTACGGTCGTGTCAATGAGACCAAGCTTCTTGCAAAGTATGAACTAAGGGAAGGCAGGTTTTTGAAGGATGCCAAGCTTGGAATGAAGATGTTTTTTATGGGGAAGATGAATATCTTTCCGCAGAAGATACAGAATAAAGAGCAGATAGAGAAAATTTTTGAGCGTGCTTCAAAAAGGAAAGGCTAATGGGAATTCAAATTGCCTATTTTCCCGGGTGTTCCCTTCATTCTACGGCTAAAGAGTATAACGATTCCATCAAGGCATCTTTTGGTAGCTTGGGGGTTGAGCTCAAAGAGGTACCAGACTGGAATTGCTGCGGGGCCACGGCGGCTCACAGCCTGAACGAATCCCTTGCTCTTGCCCTTCCGGCAAGAAACCTTGCCCTTGCTGAAAGGGAGGGTCTTCCCTTGTTTGCGCCCTGTTCGGCATGTTATCACCGGTTCATCCTGGCCAACCGAAAGCTTCGATCAGACGATGAACTGCTTCTGGAGGTTAATGAACTAATTGATCCTCTGGTCTACAAGGGGGGTACAGAGGTTAGGAATATACTGGAAATCCTCGTGGAGGATGTGGGGGTAAAAACTATTAAAAAGATGGTAAAAAGGCCCTTGAAGGGGCTTCGGCTTGTTTCCTATTATGGGTGTCTTTTGACCCGTGTCCCCCATGGCCAGGCTTCCGACGACACGGAAAATCCCGTTTATATGGATAAGGTGGTTGAGGCATTAGGAGCCGAGCCGGTTCCATGGCCTTCAAAGATGGATTGTTGCGGGGCAAGTTTAAATCTGACGGAGGAGGCGATCGTTTGCCGTTTAAGTAGTCACATCCTGGACAACGCCCAGGCTGTTGATGCACAGGCCGTGGTAACTTCCTGCACCTTGTGCCAGTTGAATCTAGACATGATGCAATCGGGGACAAAACCGGAATATAACCACCAGGCTGGGCTTCCCGTTTTCTACATCTCGGAGCTTTTGGCATTGGCGTTGGGACATGATTTTCCATCGGGGCAGTGGAAAAAGCATTTTGTGGACCCGAAGGGTGTTTTGGAAAAAGAAGGTCTAATTTGAAGCACGAGGGGAGTAATGGAAGATCAAGTTGCTTTCATTGAAAAGTGGGATCCGTTTAGTGCTAAGAAGATCCGTGCCCTGCTCGAGAAAAGGCCGGCGCTGGTGGATGAAGCGAATGTCTATGGAGAGAGGTATACGGACCGACAATTTCAGATATCCCTGGACCAGATACTCAGGCGTGAGATGATTAGGAGCCGGATTTGCGAGTTTGTTTCGGAGCAGGAAAAGCCTGTAAGGGTGATTGCTCAGGATATGGGAATGCCGCCCGATAAGGTGTTGAGACATATCGTGGAACTTAGGCGCCGCGGCCTTGTGGTTGTAGATCATATCGAAGACGGGAAGATTCCATATTATCGTTATACAGCATCGGGAGGTTCGTCATGACCCAGGAAAAGTCGGGTGCGGTTCTTGTTGTTGGGGGCGGGATAGGGGGGATGCAGGCGTCCCTTGATCTGACTGAATCTGGCTTTAAGGTCTATCTCCTGGAAAAAGATGTGAGCATTGGTGGAACGATGTCCCAGCTCGACAAAACCTTCCCAACTAATGACTGTAGTATGTGTATCATGTCGCCGAAACTGGTGGAGGTTGCAAGAAACCCCAATATCGAAATGATTACCCATGCCGACCTCCTAAGCCTTGAAGGTGAGCCTGGGAACTTCACGGCGGCCATTGCACGTCATACGAAGCGGGTTGATCCGGAAAAATGCACGGGATGTGGCCTTTGTACACAAAATTGCCCATTGGAGGTTTTGAGCGAATACAACGAAGGCGAGACAGGCCGTTCTGCGATTTATATCAACTATCCACAGGCGGTCCCTTCCACCTATGTCATCGACAAGGAAGATCCCCCCTGTGCCATTGCCTGCCCGATTCACCTGGATGTCCGGGAGTATGTGGGACTCATAGCCGAGGGGCGGTATGAAGAATCCCTTGCTATCATCCGTAATAAACTCCCGTTCCCCTCAGTCTGCGGGCGTATTTGCAGCCATCCGTGCGAAACAATGTGCCTCCGTGGAAGGAAGGTAGACGAACCCATAGCCATTGCGTCATTAAAGCGCTTCGTGGCTGATTATGAGGAGAAATCCGGAAAACCAATCCCTGTCCCTGCGGTTCACGAAAAGCGCGAGGAAAAGATTGCAGTTATAGGGGCCGGTCCGGCAGGCCTGACCTGTGCCAACGACCTTGCCCTTAAAGGGTATCATGTTCATATTTTTGAGAAACTCCCCGTACCCGGCGGGATGCTAAGCGTTGGGATTCCTGACTATCGGTTGCCACGGCGCGTCCTGGACAAGGAAATCGATGCCATCAAGGCGCTGGGTGTAGATGTGAGCACGGGAGTGGCCTTTGGGAAGGACAAGACCTTTGAAGACCTGAAGAAGGAAGGGTTTAAGGCGGTCTTTTTTGCTGTGGGCGCTCACAAGAATCAGGCCTTGAATATTCCAGGGGAGGACCTTGATGGGGTTATGCCGGGGGTGGACTTCCTGAGGGATATAAATCTTGGGAATCTTGAAACCTTGTCGGGGCATGTGATCGTTATCGGAGGCGGAAATGTGGCCATTGATGCGGCACGTTCTGCCTTGCGTGTAGGAGCGGAGTCGGTAGAGATATGTTATCGACGATCCCGAAAGGAGATGCCGGCCAACGAGGAAGAGATTGAGGAGGCTCTACAGGAAGGTATAACCATCCGGTACCTCGTTTCACCTGTAGAGATTGTGGGGAAGGATGGCAGGGTTTCCGGCGTAAGGATGATCAGGATGCGCCTCAGTGACCCGGATGAGACGGGTAGAAGGCGGCCGATTCCGGTTAAGGGAAGTGAGTTTGTGCTCAAGGCCGACAGTGTGATTCCCGCCATTGGGCAGCGGATCGATGTCCAGTTGCTTGAGTCACTCGGATTTGATTTGACACGGCGTGGAACACCGAAGGTAGATACTATTACGTTGCAAACCAACCTTCCCGATGTGTTTGCAGGAGGGGACTTGGTGACCGGCCCTGCGATGGCTATTGATGCCATGGCGGCGGGGAAACGTGCCGCCGTTTCCATCGATCGTTACATTAAAGGTCAGGACCTGAAGGCAGGGAGGGAGCTGGACGAGGTCTTTTTCCCGGTAGAGGATGTCCGTGAAGGGATTGAAAAGGAACCTCGTGTTCCCATGCCTGAGGTGGACATCAGCAAGCGTACCAAGACCTTTGAAGAGGTCCAGCTTGGCTTTACCGAGGAAATGGCCGTACGGGAGGCAAAACGGTGCCTTAGTTGCCGACGTTGTCTCGGGTGCGGGATTTGCGCCGATGTCTGTGAAGCAAATGCCATTGATTATACACTGCCACCTGTTGTGGAAAGAGTCAATGTTGGGGCGGTGATTCTGTCTCCCGGTTTTGATGAGTATGACCCCATTCACAAGGGGGAATACGGGTATGGGCGCTATCAGAATGTTGTTTCATCCATTGAGTTTGAAAGGATGCTCAGCGCCACGGGGCCGTTTAGCAGCACGGTCATGCGCCCGTCGGATGGAGACATCCCCCAGAAAATTGCCTTCATTCAGTGCGTGGGAAGCCGGGACACGGACCACCCCTATTGCTCCTCTGTTTGCTGTATGTATGCAACTAAAGAGGCGATTATTGCCAAAGAACACCTGGAAGGGATAGAAACCACCATCTTTTATATGGACATTCGTGCCTTTGGTAAGGGTTTCGACGCCTACTATGAACGCGCGCAAAGCCAGTTTGGTGTGAAATATGTACGCTCCATGATTTCAAGGGTCTCGGAAATTCCGGAAACGGGGGATCTCGTTTTGACCTACCTAAGTGAGGATGGAGCCTTGAAGAACGAGGTCTTCCAGATGGTGGTGCTTTCCGTTGGACTTCAACCTTCCAGGGAAGGTGTCAAACTTTCAAATAGGATCTCCGTTGATCTTAATGGTTACGGATTCTGCGATACCCACCCATTTACCCCCGTTTCTACTTCACGTCCCGGAGTGTTTGTCTGTGGTGCCTTCCAGGGACCCAAGGACATCCCTGAGACGGTATCCCAGGCGAGCAGTGCCGTGGCATATGCAGCGGGAATTCTTGAGGAGGCAAGGGGAACAGAACTCGTTCATGAGGAATTGCCTGAAGAGGAAGATGTAGAAGGGCAAGAGCCCCGTATCGGTGTGTTTGTCTGCCACTGTGGTGTAAATATTGGTTCCGTGGTAGATGTCCCGTCTGTTCGGGATTATGCCAAAACCCTTGATGGAGTAGTCTATGCAGAGGACAATCTCTTTACCTGTTCACAAGACACACAGGACCGTATTAAAGAAAGGATCAAGGAACATAATCTAAACCGTGTTGTTGTAGCTTCCTGTTCTCCAAGGACTCATGAGCCCCTGTTCCAGGCCACCATTCGCCAGGCGGGTCTGAACAAGTACCTGTTCGAAATGGCGAACATCCGGGATCAATGTTCCTGGGTGCACATGCACACGAAATCTGAGGCAACAGAAAAATCCAAGGATCTAGTCAGGATGGCAGTGGCAAGCGCAAGGGAGCTGGTGCCACTGCATGAGAAGACCCTTCCCATCATCAAGAAGGGGCTGGTGATTGGTGGGGGTGTAGCAGGGATGACCGCTGCCCTGAAACTCTCCGATCAGGGCTATGAAGTATTCCTTGTGGAAAAGGAGCCCGAACTGGGTGGGAACCTCAGGAATGTTTACTTCACCATCGAAGGGAAGGATGTCCAGGCATTTTTGTCAAAGATGATTGAAGAGGTCACTCAGAACGAAAAGATACATGTGATTACCAATGCCCTTATCGTTGATTTCTCCGGGACGCAGGGAAACTTTTCTACTGGCATAATGGTGGCACCCGGAATGTATTACCGGAAGCTGGAGCATGGCGTGGTGATCGTGGCCACGGGTGGAGAAGAGCTTAAACCAAATGAATATCTCTACGGGGAAAACGACCATGTTATGACTCAACTGGAGTTTGAGAGGCAGCTTGTGAAAGAGCCCCAATTTTCTTTAAGCCAGAACATAGTGGTCATGATCCAATGTGTGGGATCGCGAAACGAGGAGCGTCCCTACTGTAGCCGGGTCTGTTGCTCCACGGCTGTCAAGAATGCCTTAAGACTTAAGGATAAAAACCCTGATGCACAGATTATTGTTCTGTATCGGGATATTCGAACCTATGGGTTGATGGAGCCTTACTATCGGGAAGCGAGGAGGCGTGGTGTTATTTTTGTTAGGTATAATCCGGAGGAGAAACCGGAGGTTTCAGTAACAGACGGGAGGCTCACGATCCAGTTCTTCGAGCATGTCATAAAGCGTAAGATAACTGTTTTCCCGGATACGCTGGTCCTTTCTTCGGCGACGATCCCAAGGGAGAACGAGGAACTTGCCCTGATGCTTAAGGTCCCGAGGATGGCGGATGGGTTCTTCCTGGAGGCACATATGAAACTTCGACCCGTCGACTTTGCGACGGATGGCATCTATGTCTGTGGGCTTGCCCATTCCCCAAAGAACATTTCGGAATCAATAGCTCAGGCCGCGGCCGCAGCGGCAAGGGCAGGTACTGTCCTGGCCAAGGACTATATCTCTGTTGGTGGTGTTGTGGCGGTCGTGGACGAGGAGAAATGTGCCGCTTGCCTTACCTGTGTCAGGGTGTGCCCCTATTCGGTTCCGGTCATCAATGAGCGCGGGAAGGCGGAGATCGACCCCGTTAAATGCCATGGATGTGGCGTTTGTGCAGGAGAATGTCCCGGTAAGGCAATTGAGCTTCAATACTTCAGGGATGTTCAGGTCATTGCCAAGTGTGATGCCCTGTATGACAAAAAAGAGGTGGCTGCGTGATGAGTGAATCGGAATTTGAGCCCAAGATTATAGCCTTTTGTTGCCATTACTGTGCCTATACAGCAGCAGATCTTGCAGGTTCCATGCGACTGCAGTATCCACCCAACGTGCGGATAATTCGTCTCCCCTGTTCCGGAAAAGTGGATGTTCTTCATTTGCTAAAAGCCTTTGAAGACGGTGCGGACGGTGTTTATGTGGCAGGATGTATGGAAGGAGACTGCCATTTCATTAACGGCAACTTCCGGGCAAAAAAACGCGTTCATTATGCCAAGAAACTGCTGGATGAAATAGGGTTTGGGGGAGACAGGCTGGAGATGTTCAACATGTCTGCCGCCATGGGTACCCGATTCGCGGATGTGGCAAGGGAAATGGTCGAGCGGATTAAAAAACTCGGGCCGAGCCCTATCAAAAAAGCCCAAACCATAAAAATTGGAGATGAACCATGATTGTGGGAGAAAGAAAACCTATGGAAGAGATCGAGGCCATGATCGATCCCTTCGAGAAGATTATTGTCTTAGGGTGCCGGGAATGTGTGACGGTTTGTTCCGTTGGAGGTGAAAAAGAGGTGGGTATATTGTCTTCGGAATTACGGCTGTCACGCAAACAGAAGGGACGTGACATCGACATCCTGGAGTTTTCCCTGGAGCGCCAGTGTGATCACGAATATATTGAGCAGATTCGTTCCAATGTCCCCAATTATGAGGCAATCCTCTCCATGGCTTGCGGGGCTGGTGTCCAGTTTGTGGCGGAGGCTTATCCGGAGATTCCCGTCTTGCCGGCTATCAATACTACCTTTATTGGGGTTACTGAGGAGCAGGGGCTATGGACAGAGCGGTGCCAGGCATGCGGGAATTGTATTCTGCATCTCACGGGGGGGATTTGCCCCGTTGCCAGGTGCTCCAAGAGCCTGATGAACGGGCCGTGCGGGGGATCATCCGATGGAAAGTGCGAGGTAAACAAGGAAGTTGTATGTGGTTGGCAGTTAATTATCGAAAGGTTGAAGTCACTGGGGCAGCTCGATCGTTATGAGGAGTATATTCCCATTAAGGATTGGTCCACCAGCAGGGATGGAGGACCGAGAAAGGTCGTGAGGGAGGATTTGAGGATATGAAATCGGCCAGCCGTCTTGAAAAGGTTCTTGAGAAGGGGGAATTTGCCGTAACATCGGAGTGCGGGCCACCCCGGGGAGCGGATGCGGAGGTTATTCGAAAGAAAGGTGAGATTTTAAGGGATGTGGTGGATTCCGTCAACGTGACGGACAATCAGACCTCTGTAGTGAGGATGTCGAGTGCCGCTTCCTGCTTTATCCTGAAGGGGATGGGTCTTGACCCTGTTCTCCAAATGGTCACGCGTGATCGTAACCGGATTGCCATCCAGAGCGATATCCTGGGGGCGGCTGCAGTAGGTATCAACAATATCCTTTGCCTTTCCGGTGACCACCAGGTTTTTGGTGACCATCCAAAGGCGAAGAATGTCTATGATATGGATTCGATACAGCTTGTTCATTCTGTAAAGAAGATGCGGGACGAAGGGAAATTTATCGAAGGAGAAGAGATAAAAGGAGTGCCTAAACTTTTTATCGGGGCTGCCTGTAATCCCTTTGCAGATCCGTTTGAGATAAGGGTTCCCCGTTTAGCCAAGAAAGTGTGGGCAGGGGTTGATTTCATTCAAACCCAGTGCATCTATAACCTGGACAAGTTTGAGGAATGGATGAAGGGTGTCCGGGATAGGGGTCTTCACGAAAAGGTTTATATCCTTGCAGGGGTGACTCCCATGAAATCTGTGGGAATGGCAAAATACATGAAAAATATGGTTCCGGGTATGGATGTCCCAGACGAGGTTATTGAGCGTTTAAAAGGAGTTCCTAAGGAACAGCGTGCCGAGGAGGGCATAAAAATCTGTATCGAAACAATACAGAAATTGAAGGAGATTGAAGGGGTCAGCGGGGTTCACATCATGGCCATCGAATGGGAAGAGAAGGTGCCTGAGATTATCAAGGGCGCCGGCCTTTACCCCCGCCCACAAGTATAAAGTAAAAACTAAAGGAGGTTTCCAATGGCAAAGATATTGATTGTCGATGATGATCCTGATCTGGTGGAAGCGGTAACGATGATTCTGGAGAGCAAGGGGTATGACGTAGCAGCGGCATATGGCGGCATAGAAGGGCTGGAAAAGGCAAAGACTGAAAACCCCGACCTCATTGTTTTGGACGTCATGATGCCTGACAAGGATGGTTATGCTGTGGCAAAGGAGCTCAAGGCCGATCCGGATCTCAAGAGCATTCCAATCTTGCTTCTAACCGCTGTCGTTTCCCATATTACATCCACGAAGTATACGCCGCAGATGGGACTCGAGACCGAGGCAGAGGATTATATGGATAAGCCCGTTGAACCCGAGGAGTTGGTAAACAGGATCGAGTCACTCCTGGCGAAGTAGCGGATACCTAAGGGGGAAATCGTGGATCATAATCCCAAGATCCTCGTCATTGATGATGAGGCTATCATGAGGGATGGCAGCAGCCGCATCCTGACCAAGGAGAACATGGATGTCATCACTGCTGAAAATGGTGAGGCGGGTCTTGCACTGGTAAAAGATGACCCGGACGGCTATGATGTCATGCTTCTCGACCTGAAGATGCCTGGCATGAGTGGCATTGAGGTCCTGGAACATGTGAGGGAGATAGCCCCTTCCATCCATGTGATTGTTGTAACGGGATATGCAACGGTGGACACGGCGGTCGAGGCGATGAAGAAGGGGGCCTACGATTTCATTCCAAAACCCTTTACACCTGACCAGCTCAGGATAGTCGTACATCGTGCCCTTGAGAAGAAGGCCCTCGAGGAAGAAGCCGAGCGTCTCCGTGAAGAGGCAAAAAAGAGTCTAAAAGATGTGGCAACGGAAAAAAGCAAGACCCATACGATTATCAACAGTATGACCGACGGGGTTCTGGTCGTGGACAGGGATGGATCTGTTGCCCTTTTGAATCCGGCTGCTACACGTTTTCTTTCTGTTTCTGCGGATGAGGTGCTTGGGGAGCCGATTGATGAAATAAGTGTTGAGGAACTCACACGTGCAATCAAGGAGGTTCTGGAGAAGGAAACCGAAAATCTTGCGGGTGTGAGTCAGGAAATTCAGCTTCAGGAGGATGGTCAAGAGGTCTTTCTACGATGCCATGCCGTACCGGTTAAAGATGAAGAAGGTGCCCTCTTGGGGGGCGTGGCGGTTCTTCAGGATATTACCCAGCTAAAAGAGCTGGAAAGAATGAAAGCAGATTTTGTTGCCATGGTTACACATGAACTTCGTGCTCCGGTGGCGGCAATTGAGCAGCAGCTAAACGTCATCCTCAAGGGTCTTGCCGGTGAGATAAACGAGCGACAGTCGCGGATGCTGGGGCGTGCCAAGGAGCGGGCTAAGGGGCTTTTGGATCTGGTTAAAGACCTCTTGGATCTTTCCAAAATCGAGGCGGGGATTCAGGTCCAGCACACGGAGCCGGTGGACATAGGGACCTTGCTTTCCAAGGTAGTAGATCTCATGAAGATTCAGGCGGAGCAAAAGGGGCTAACCCTGGAGTTTGAGCTTGAGGAAGGCCTTCCTTTTGTTAATGCGGATGCCACTAATATTGAAGGAGTCTTTACCAATTTGATAAGTAATGCTATTAAATACACCCCTGAAGGAAGATTGGTCAGGGTAACCGGGAAAAGGGAAGGGGACTATATACGGGTTGATGTACAGGATACGGGGATAGGAATCTCGGAGAAAGACCTGCCCCGGATTTTTGAGCGGTTTTATCGGGTAAAAACAGAAAAGACCCGGCAAATTGTCGGAACGGGGCTTGGCCTTTCGATTGTGAAGCAGGTTGTTGATGCCCACCTTGGGACCATCGATGTCCAAAGCGTCGAAAATCAGGGGACACGTTTTACGGTAAGATTGCCGGTGATTTCTAAAAAATAGATGGCTTGGAGGGAAAGTGAGGTTATGAAGGTTGCTGTGAAAGGTGATAATACGGCTTTTGCCAGGGAAATTAAAGAGTTGTGCGGGCAGGATGTGTTGACCTGCTATCAGTGCAGAAAGTGCACGATGGGATGTCCCATGACCTTCAAAATGAAGATGAAGGTCAACGAGCTGATGCGGGCTATTCAATTGGGTCTGAAGGAGGAGGTTTTGTCCGCCGATACCATGTGGTGGTGTGTCTCCTGCGAAACATGTTCGACGCGCTGTCCCCAGGGGATAGAGATTGTAGATGTTATGGATGTCTTAAGAGAGATGGCTTACAAAGGCGACTATTATATACCCGTGGAATCCATGGAATCTTTCCATAAGGTGTTTCTACGTTCTGTCAAGGCCTACGGGCGGCTTTATGAGATGGGATTCGCCCTGGATTTGAATCTAATGTTGAAGGACCCCTTGAAAGATGCTGACTTAGGTCCCGTTATGCTTACAAAGGGTAAATTGAAGCTATTGCCCGACAGGGTAAAAGACCTCAAATCTGTAAAAAAGATTTTTGAGAATGTGAAAAAACTCGAGGAGTTAGGCGCATGAAGTATGCATATTATCCCGGATGCTCATTAGAGTCTTCTGCGAAGGAATACGATCTTTCGTTTCGTGCATGTTGTCAGTTTACAGGTGTTGAGCTTATAGAGATTCCTGACTGGATCTGCTGTGGTGCTTCTTCTGCCCATGCAACATCCCACCTTTTATCCATTGCCCTTCCTGCCAAGGCATTGGTTCAGACAGAAGCAATGGGGCTTCACCAGGTTATTGCCCCCTGTATTGCCTGTTTGACCCGCTTGAAGGTTGCAGGTATGGAAATGTCTAAAGATGAAAATCTGAAAAAAGACGTGGAAACTGTTTTGGAATCATCTTATCAGGGGAATGTAAAGGTCAGAAATGTTCTCGATGTTTTCCTCAATGACGTTGGCCTGGATAAGATAAAACAGACAGTCGTAACGCCCTTGAGGGGGTTGAAAGTGGCGTGCTATTATGGATGCCTGTTGACCCGTCCCCCTCACATAGCCCAGTTTGACGACGTGGAAAACCCGCATAGCATGGATGATTTAATACAGGCGGTCGGGGCGGAGACGGTTGATTGGTCGTTTAAAACAGACTGTTGTGGTGTAAGCATGAGCCTGGCGGAGACCGATGTGGCGCTTCATATGACGAACAAGGTCCTTGAAGGTGCAAAGGACGCCGGTGCCGACTGTGTGGCGGTTGCCTGTCCCCTTTGCCAGTCAAATCTTGATTTACGTCAGAAGGCAATCGGAAATAAATTTGGGACGTTTTATAACCTTCCGATCTTGTATTTCAGCCAATTGATGGGTTTGGCCTTCGGAGCCACGACGAGGGATGTGGGGCTGGATAAGGTCATCGTTGATCCTTCCCCTGTTCTGGGGGCCATCTGAGAGAGAATCCTGATCATATCTGCCTGTTTTTTTGCCTCGTATGGGGAAAATTCGGCTACCACGTCCCGAGTGGGATGTAGCACAACGAGTCCAACCCCCTGTGACAGGTAGTCCTACTTGGTCCGGGTGCGTGTCAGGGGTTTGAACTCGAATTGTTTGCCCCCCTCGATTTCAAAAAGGAGTCTTGCATCAGTATTATCGACAATCTTTCCCTTAAAGGCGTGAGTAGTTCCGCAATCGTAGTAGTAAATCTGAAAGAGTCCCTCCTGCCCGGGGATTTCTGACAGCCGTAGATTAAAAACCCTGCTTTTCCTCTGGGAGTTTCCGGAAGAGACAATCATATCGTAAAAATGGGCGTCTTTGATTTCCATAGGAGTATCCTCCTTTCCAGAACCAAATAATTATATCACTTTATACATTTTTGGGAAAGGGTTGTGATTCAAGTTCTTCCTTGAAGGTACAATCTATGAGATTAAAGAGTGCCCAGAGAACATCAGGGGGCAGGAAGAGATGGGCCGTAGCGTTGACAAGCAGTGTGACAGCCGGGGGAAATGATGCATCCCTCTTCCAGAAGACATATCGAATCGGCACCATTGGCAGGGAAGGGATCTGGATTCCTTCATCCCCATAGAATACAGGAACTCCCTTCAGCCGCTTTACGACGGACATGAATTTTGGATGATTGCTTGCCCAGCATGTCAAAATAGCATCTGTTTTAGGGGGGTGAGACCCGTGGCTGAAAAAGGTCCTCGCGCCCGGAAGCTCCCCGGGAACCACCCATTTTTTACTAAGGGCGATGGATTTGTAATTGGTAAGATAGGTCAGGGCAACCAGCCCTTCCTGAAAGGTTGGCTCCCTTGCTATTCCTTTCCATGACATTTGCCGGGTTTTAGGTTGGATGATGAAGGTGTTCCCAAGGAATGGCAGCAAATACCTTTTGTCGCGATACTGAAAGCCCTGTTTCCCGTTTATACAGTATGCTTCGTCAGGGGATTTCAGGGATGACCACAGCTCAAAAGGCAGGGCCTGCCACGAACCATAGGCGGGATTCCTGTCAGGTGATAAAGGGCCCTTCATCCTTATGGAAATCTTATCTTTTATGAGAACCCGTCTGTCAAGAGGGTTGTAGAAAACAATTGAAAATCCTTTCGTAGAGTCTTTTGCTTTTTAAGTTTTGATACTAACTTGACATTTCCAAAAAAATCATATATTCATTTCATGAAATGAAAGATAACAAGTCCTTGGTATCGCAGGATGAGCAAAAGCACCTCGAGATCATGAGTCTCATAGAAAAGGACGGGATGATTACTCAGCAGGAGATTGCAGATCATCTGGGGGTAGCCATAGGGCTCGTAAATTCTTTCGTCAAACGAATGGTCCGACGTGGGTATATCCGAATAAAGCGGGTCCCCAAGCGCCGTTATCTCTACATGCTGACTCCAAAAGGGGTTGCCGAAAAGGGCAAGCTGACAATTCGTTTTATTCAAGATTCGCTGAAGTTATATCGTGATTACAGGGCAAAGTGCAAAGTAATTTTTAATGACCTTTTAAGTAGCGGAATTTCAAGAGTCTATCTCGTGGGAACGGGCGACCTTGCCGAGATTGCCTATTTATCTCTCCAGGAGGTCGGGATTAGAGTATTAGGTGTTTACGACAGGCAACAGGATAGGGTCGGCGAAAGATTTTTTGGAAACCCTATCCAACCCCTACAGAAACTTCCAGGTGGTGGGGTAGTTGTCATGGCTGATCTTCTATATTCGGGAAACGGGGAAGATTCGAATCATGACCGATGGATTGATTTGAGGGAATAAAATGGGAGCTGCCGATCTTGGACATTTACACTGGTATCTTATCAAGACAAGGCCAAGGGATGAGGAGAAGGTATTATATTTTTTGAACCTTGCACGGTATTCACACTTGTTCCCTTCATATTGGAAGACCTCCATGTTTGGGAGGAAGAGGGAGAGGAAGCCCTTGTTTCCCGGTTATATATTTGTCCACGTCAAACTTGAAGAGGCATATCATAAAATTCGCTATACGCGAGGGGTCTCTGGGTTTGTCAGGTTTGGAGAATTACCTCTTAGGGTCCCGAATGCGGTCATAGGATCGTTGAAGGCGAGAACCCGTGAGGACGGAACCGTTAGAATGATCTCAAAACCGCTTAGAAAGGGTGACTTGATCAGGATTACTGATGGTCCTTTCGCGGGATTTGAGGGGGTGTTTGTCGAGTCCCTGAATGATGGGGAGCGAATTGCGCTTCTTATCCGGGGGCTCAATAGCGCAAGGGTGGAGGTAAACAGATTGTTCACCTCTGCCATAACGTAACTTGCAGGCGCAAAAATTCATAGCGGCGGTGCTGCCGGAAAGGAAAAGTTTCCGGGATGGCGGTAGCTTGTTTTTTTTAAGGGGTCTTTAAATGATTTCAGTGGCGGTGATCGGTGGTGGTTATTGGGGAAAGAACCTGATTCGCAATTTCGCATCTTTAGGCGCATTAAAGGCAGTTTGTGATACTGATATCGGCGTTCGAAAACGGCACGAGGAGAAGTACCAGGTGCGGGGCGTAGGAAGTATTGACGAACTTCGGAAGATGGGGGACGTGGATGCATGGGTTGTGGCCACGCCTGCTGCTACACATTTTAAGATTGCAAAGGCAGCCATTGCTTCGGGAAAATCGGTGTTTATTGAAAAGCCCCTTGCAATGAAGGTAGGCGAGGCGGAGGAATTGATCCGTTTTGCCCGTGAAAAAGGGGTTACTCTCATGGTGGGCCATCTTTTGCAGTATCATCCTGCCGTTGTAAAACTGAAGAAACTGATCGATGAAGGAGAGCTGGGAAAGATTCGATGTATATACTCAAACCGTTTGAATATGGGAAAGATACGAACAGAGGAGAATATCCTGTGGAGTTTTGCCCCCCACGATATTTCCGTAATAATTTCATTGTTGGAGGATCTTCCTGAAAATGTCACCGCGTCTGGAGGCGCCTATCTTCAGCCGGGAGTGGCAGATGTAACCCTCACTGTTTTAGAGTTTTCGGGGGGGATAAGGGGACATATCTTTGTTTCATGGCTTCACCCCTTCAAGGAGCAAAAGTTGGTGGTCATCGGGGACCAGAAGATGGCCGTATTTGACGATATCTCCATGGAAAAGTTGAAACTCTACTCCCACAGCATATTGTGGCGCCACCAGACTCCTCAGGCACAGAGGGCGGAACCCATCGTTGTTCCTGTTGCTGAAGAGGAACCGCTCAGGGTGGAATGCCAGCATTTTCTTGATTGTGTCGAAAGGGGAATTACGCCTAAAACGGATGGCGAAGAGGGCCTTCGGGTGCTTAAGGTTCTTGATGCCTGCCAGAGGTCTCTCGACAGGGGCGGGGAGAAGGTTGCTTTTTCTGTAAGCCAGTCCCAAAGGCAGGTTTCTCCCTATTTCATTCATTCCAGTGCCCACGTGGATGATGGTGTATCGATTGGGGACGGGACCCGTGTATGGCACTTTTCCCATTTACTCAAGGGCTCCAAGATTGGGAAAGACTGCAGAATAGGTCAGAATGTCGTGATTGGCCCGAATGTAGTGATCGGTAACCAGGTGAAGATCCAGAACAATGTGTCGGTATATGATGGTGTGACTCTCGAGGATAACGTCTTTTGTGGTCCATCCATGGTCTTTACCAACGTCCTCAACCCGAGAAGCGAGATACCTCGTATGCACGAAAAAAGGGAAACCCTTGTTAAAGAAGGTGCCACTCTGGGGGCCAATTGCACCATTATCTGTGGTCACACAATAGGGCGTTATGCGTTTATTGGTGCAGGAGCGGTTGTTACGAAGGATGTCCCGGATTATGCCCTGGTCCTTGGAAATCCTGGAGAAATAAAGGGCTGGATGTGCAAATGTGGTGTCCGCCTACAGAGCCGGGATAATGGAAAATGGGTTTGCCCTATTTGCAACAAAACCTACCAAAAAGGCGAAAGCGGATTGATTGCGATGAATACTTCAAGTGGTATTGGATGAAGAATCTCCTGATTGTTTCTTTTTACTTCCCACCCATTATGTCTGCGGCCTCTGCCAGGATTGGTAAATTTGCGAAGTATCTCCCGGAATATGGATGGAACCCTGTTATCCTCACCGTGAATCCAAAGGAGATCTTGGCGAAAGGTATCCCTGTTGAAATGGATGAAGGCAGGATCTATCGAACATCGTATCACGATCCGGTCGGGTTACTCTCCAGGCCACCGGATAGGCCAAGAACGCATGTCAATGATAGTAATCCGTCACAGAAAGCCACTTGGAAGAGAAATTTTCGGGAAGGACTAAAAAAAATTTCCCCTTTTACCATCCAGCGCATGCCGGACAGGATGCTGGGGTGGTATTTTTACGCCTTAAAGGAAGCCAGAAAAATCCTGGTGAGAGAAAATATTGATGCCATTTTTAGCTCTCATCCCCCCCCTGTTTCCCACCTTGTCGCCTCAAAAATTCACAAGAAGTCTGGTTTACCCTGGGTTGCAGACTACCGCGACTTGTGGGCTGGCAGCACCCTGAGGCCTTATCCTATGTGGCTGGAGAGGTTAGAGAGGGGTTTTGAAAAGAAGATCCTTCGAAAGGTGAGTGCAATTATTACCGTTTCGGAGAGCCTTCGGGAATATTTAGTGATGCTCCATCAAAAACCTGTTGAAGTGATATATAACGGCTTTGACCCTGAGGACTTCGAGGGATTTGGAGACGCTGAGCCACCCCGCAAGGGGGTGTTTACCATGGTTTACAGCGGAACTCTCTATACATCAAAACAGTCACCAATTCCATTTTTCAGGGCGTTGAAAAACCTTAAGGAGAAGGGAATCATATCGAA
>Ga0114934_10000856_pt1 | contig 19688 bp, 14 predicted proteins | sample 4SBtaG_2_FD_99695 | JGI IMG/M metagenome (GOLD analysis project Ga0114934, IMG submission 99695) | Deep subsurface microbial communities from Kolumbo volcano to uncover new lineages of life (NeLLi) - 4SBTROV10_white metaG | ecosystem: Environmental > Aquatic > Marine > Volcanic ...
AGGTCGTACGGGAACGGTATGTAGCTGCTGCCCAGAATAAGCGCTGCAGGCCTCTCTTTTCTGATTTTACTGGCGAGCTCATCCGTTTTCACCCTCATCGTCTCATTATCAAATGGTAGAGGTGAATAGCTCAGTCCGAGCATTCCTGACATATAATCTGGCAGGTAGCCGTCATATCCTCCGTTCTCCGCATCTATGGCCATTATCCTGTTCCCCCTTTCCAGAAGGACCGCAAGTACTGTCATGGCGGCAATATGGCCAGACAGCGGTCTGACATCCGAGAATTCTGCTCCGAAGACATCTCTGGCCAGTTTTTCTGTCCTCTCCTCTATTTCTGCGGAATATCTGGTTCCGCCATAGGCGTTTTTTACAAATGCACCGTGTATTTCGCCATTGACTGGAAGGGAGTAGCGGCCTGCAAGGTCGGAGCCAAGAGCTTTTTTAACCGCAGGGCTGATGATGTTCTCAGAGGCCTGAAGGTTTATCGTTTCCTCAGTTCTCCACTTTTCGTGCATCTCTACAAGGGGAAGAATCTCGGATTTCATGGGGGCGAATGGGAGAGTGAATATTTAAAAGTGAGGCAGGGAAATCTTTATTAGACTGGAAGTATTATAGTCCTGTGAGAGTATGGACCGAAGCGAGGAAGAACGGGCGTTCAGGCGGTTAAAACATATAGAACGGAGGCTTGCCTCTATAAAATATGAGAAAAAGTGGGTTGAGAGGAATATCCGATGGCTAAATAATCCCAGAATGTCTGTTTTAATTCCTGTGACCTCTATTTTCGTCATATACATCCTCACATACATACTCTTACTGCCTCTTTCATGCTGTGAAGATGGAGGGGTGGGTTTCCTCATTCCGTACATGATTTTTTTCTTGGTCTTCATCATGCTCATTTCCTGGAAGACGAGGGAGAAAAGGGATATGCGCCTGAGAGAGATAAAAAGGGGGATGGAATCCGTTTTGAAGGAGCTGGAGAGGGAAAAGGAGGATATACTTCGGCACTATCCCTCCCTGCAGGAGCAGAAGATAAAGGTAAGGTTTGCAATTGAGTCTTACAGACTGGTTGAGGTGCTTTCTGCGACAACCTTCGTCGTTCTTATAGGTCTGTTTTTTATTATCACGCCAGATGAGCAGGGCTTCGGAACTTATAGATTGCTTTATTTCCTCCTCATGATGAGCATACTAATCCCAGAGTCTCTCAGGGTTAAGAAGTATACCATGCAAAATAAGCAAAATAAGAGAAAACCGGCAACTCTGGACCTTGCGTTTGAAAGGGAAGAGAGCCACGACATAATGCAGTATAAAAGAGTCTGATAGAAGATGTCATCGAGAAAGGAAAATGTAGCGGGGAGTGGATTCGAACCACTGATCTCCGGGTTATGAGCCCGACGGGATATCCTAGCTACCCCACCCCGCTATCGGGGTATTTCACTCTGATACAGAGCTATGATTTAAAGTTATTGGCGGAGAGCATCCTCTTTATTGTATCCTCTGGATCAGGGCTCTTAAATATGGCCGAGCCTGCGACGATCACATCGGCCCCTGCGTTCAGCACACTTCCTATATTCTCCAGATTTATTCCGCCGTCCACCTCTATCTGCGTTTTCAGGCCTGTGGAGTTGATGTACTCCCTTGCCTCTCTTATTTTTGGAAGGACACCTTCTATAAAGGCCTGCCCCCCAAATCCCGGAAAAACCGACATTATGAGCAGAAGGGAGATATCGTCCCCGTGCCGTTCCATGTATTCTCTGGCCCTGCTGAATCCGGTATTTGGGTTTATTGCGATTGCTGCTTTTTTTCCCTCCGACAGTATCAGTTCAATGTCCCTATCCACATCTGTTTCCGCCTCCAGATGAACGGATATGAGGTCAGCCCCAGCCTCTGAAAATGCTTTGATGTACCTCTCAGGCCTCTGAATCATCAGGTGAGTGTCGAAGAAGAGACCGCTACCCTGTCTTACAGATGAGATAACAACCGGGCCGATGGTTATGTTAGGAACGAAATGACCGTCCATCACATCGATGTGTGCCCACTGCGCTCCCGCTCTCTCTATCATATTTATCTGCTGGCGGAGGTTGCCGAAATCGGCTGATAGTATAGACGGGGCGATTATATTCATCGGGTCTGTATCTCTGTGGGATAAAAAACAGTTTCGGTGGTTTTGAGTGGATGAACCCGGTCTGGTCATATCCGCAAGCTTTAAATACCAGTACTCGCCTTAAAAGATTGAACGAGGATTGTGTTATGAAGAGTGAAGACTACAGAAAGATATACAATGAACTATCAGATTATGAAAAAATCCCGGATGTGGCCAGAAAATACGGCATTTCCGAGGAACTTGCTTTGATAATATACAGCCACCGAACGGTCAGACATGCTACCAGAAACTTCTACAGAATCAAAGCCAGATCTAAGGAGCTGGTGAAGAGATGGAATAAAGGGGAGAGCCTGCTCTCTATTGCGAAACAGCACAATTTCCCCCCTGTTCTCATGGCTCAGGTTCTGCTCAAGACCGCAGGCTACGGGAAGAAGGAACTCTGGAAGATGATTAAAGAACCGGAAACAATAAAGAATCCCCGACTGAAGAGGGAGATTAAAGAGGTACTGGCCAATGACCATTCCTACTCTCCAGAGGCGCTGGAAATTCAGAGAAAACGCGGGGAATTGGGTGAAAAACAGCTTGCTGACTGGTTGAGGAAGTATGGTATCGAGTTTGAACGGGAGAACGACATCAGGGGACGGTATGGAAAGACCCCGGATTTCCTCCTTAAAAAGCCGATAAAGATGAACGGATATTCGATAAAATGGATAGAGTCCAAGGCCAACTTTGGCGATAAAGTGGAGATGAGAAAGAATATGAGCCGGCAGCTGAAGCCCTATGTCGAGCTCTTCGGTCCAGGAGTCGTTGTCTACTGGTTTGGCCACATTGAGCCCGCTCCGAAGGAGGAGAATATTGCGGTTGTCGATGCGAGTTTTCTGGAGAGGTACAGACCGATAATTAGCGATGAGGAATAATCCTGTTCTGCACCTATTTTTCACTTTTAACCGCCTGAATCCATATGGGGCCGTAGGCACATTCCTAGCCTGAGGCCGTCCTTGCCCTCTGAAAAACTTTATCTATGTATTTGAGTCTATCCCTCTGTGAGTAAAATGAAGTACATCTTCGTTACGGGCGGAGTTTTATCCGGCCTCGGAAAGGGTATTACGGCATCGTCGATGGGGAAACTGCTGAAGGCCAGAGCACTTAAGGTCACAGCCATTAAGATTGACCCCTACCTGAATATAGATGCGGGAACCATGAACCCGTTTGAGCATGGAGAGGTTTTTGTGCTGGATGATGGTGGGGAGGTGGACCTTGACCTCGGCAACTACGAGAGGTTCCTAAACATCAGCCTCAGCTGGGACCATAACATAACCACAGGCAAGGTCTACAAATCGGTCATAGACAAGGAAAGGCACGGGGATTACCTCGGAAAGACCGTTCAGATAATACCACACATCACGAATGAAATAAAAGAAAGAATAATGAAGGTCGCAGAGGAGTCTGACGCTGATGTCTGTATCGTTGAGCTCGGCGGTACCGTTGGAGATATAGAATCCATGCCGTTTCTGGAGGCGGCCAGACAGCTTAACATGGAGTCTGGAGCTGGAGAGAACAGCATATTCGTGCATACAACCCTTGTTCCGGTACTGGGCCCTGTAGGAGAGCAGAAAACCAAGCCAACACAGCACTCCGTCAAGCAGCTGATGAGTATGGGGATTATTCCAGATGTGATTGTCGCCCGCTCACATGAGCCGCTAGTATACAAGAGGAGGAGGAAGATATCCCTCTTCTGCAATGTGCCGCTGGAGGCTGTAATCAGCGCTCCCGATGCAAAGAGCATATACGATGTTCCGAGAATTCTTGAGGAGCAGGGCGTTGGGGATTATCTTGTTCGCAGGCTCGGTCTTGAGGACCGTGTGAAAGAGCCAGATATGGCAGACTGGTACGACTTTGTGGAGCGACTGATGAAGGCTGAGAAGAGTGTTCAGGTAGCATGTGTTGGGAAATACACGGAACTGGCTGATGCTTACATGAGCCACATAGAGGCGTTCCACCATGTCGGTGCGTTGCTCAATACCCGGGTCCATATCAGATTCATAGAAGCCGAGGACCTTGAAGAGGACAACCATGAAAGCTGGAATATTCTCAGAGAGTCCGATGCCATTCTTGTCCCAGGCGGCTTTGGAAATAGAGGAATAGAGGGAAAGATTCTGGCCGCAAAATATGCCAGAGAGAATGGAGTACCATTTCTTGGAGTCTGCCTTGGATTCCAGATTGCAACGATAGAATTCAGCAGAAATGTTCTGAAGCTCTCCGGGGCAAACAGTACAGAGTTTGACCCAGACACCCCACATCCGGTAATCGATCTTTTGCCGGAACAGAAGGAGATAAAGGACATGGGCGCAACCATGAGGCGGGGCGCCTATCCTGTGGCGATTTCTGAGGATTCTGTTGCCTTCAGCCTCTACAAAAAGAAGAATATCTCTGAGAGGCACAGACACCGTTACGAGGTGAATCCAGACTACATTCATATGATAGAGGAGGCAGGTCTGATATATTCCGGGCGCTCTCCTGATGGGCGACGCATGGAGATTGCCGAGCTTCGCAGCCATCCCTACTACATGGGCTCGCAGTTCCATCCAGAATTTCTTTCAAGACCAGAAAGCCCATCACCTCTACACTACGGCCTTGTAAAGGCTGCACTGGAGTATAAAGAAAAGAACTAACTATCGGAGAAAGCCCATCTCCTTAGCTTCCTCCTCGATACTTCGAATGATAGTCTTGGCCCCGACGCTACGACTTATGTTCAGGGCCAGATGGGCATGATACTCCGCCATCTCTCCATTTCCTATCTGCTGGTATATCCGTGCGCAGTCCATGTGAGCAACTGCCAGTTTGTTCAGGTTCCCCATAGCCTCAAAGAGCTCTATCTTATTCAGGCATATCGCAAGTTTCTCTGGATTTCCCGGCTTTACTGGACTTCCAGCAGCGAGAAGAGATGATTTATAGTCCTCCAATGCGCCTATAAGGTCTTCCGTGGCCAGTTTTGCATTGCCCATATCAACCATTATTCTTGAGATAAGGAACTCATTCTTCGCCAGCCGTGCCAGATCAAGTGCGACATCCAGCTGCTTCTTTGCATCCGATATCCTTCCTCTTTTAAGAAGGAGAGCACCCATCTCCCTGCGGGCTACCGCCTCCTCCCGGATGCGCATCTTTTTTCTGGAGACCTCCACGGCCTTTCGGAAGTAATCCTCAGCAGCATCCATCTGCATTCCTGCACTGCTGAGCTTTCCCATGTAGATGACGGCCCTAACCCATGTGATGGATTCTGGCTCCGCTGTATTCATCGCACCCCTACAGAACTCTGTAGCCCTGTCCAGCTCTCTGGCCTGAAGGAGATGAGCGGCCATCAGAAGCTTTAGCTCGGGTGTGGTGGCCAGAGACTCGTTTATAAAATTCCCGACCATATAGATATGGTTATCAGTAATCGCCCCAATTTCTCTTCGAAGAACAGTGGTCGCCCGTTCGGTGTCTCCTGCAGCAAGGAAGTGCACGAGCCGCTTAACAGGAGAGTCTAAGAGACCTGCAGCATCTATGTGTGCCCTGCGTATTTCGTCCTCTGATGCATGGATAAGAAGTTTTTCCCTGATTGCAGGGTGAAGATGCAGTCCGTTATCTCTGATTACGAATGGTAGGGCTGATTCCACCATATCCTCCCTTATTTCTCCATCAGAAACTGCTATCATCAGCATCTGCCGTCTCTCATCATCGGGCATCCTGTCGATTATTCTCCCCAGGACATCATCGCTTCTCCCCCCACTCTTTTCAATGAGGAAGGCTTCTATGAGCAGGGGAATCCCCGCGGTCTTCTCCATCACAATCTTCGGGTCTGCATGCTCTCCCTTTTCTCTCAGGAATTCCGTTATTTCTGATAAAGACAGGGGCGATAATTCCATGCCCTCCATCTGCCAGTCGGTGGTGGAAAACTTCTCAGCCCTTTCCGTTATTATTACAATCCTGATCTGGGAGCCCTTCAGGAGCGATAGGAGCGGCAGGATTATATCTCTGTCATAGCCGATGAAGGCCATAAGCACCTTTCTGCTTTCTGTTGAGAGGATATAGGCAACCTCTCCGGTGTCATACCCTCTATCCAGAGAATTCTTGAGCCGCGGGGCCTTTCTCTCCGCCAGAAAATCAGCCAGATGCATGACCACCGCGCGCGGGCTATCGATCTCACGAATCTCGTGTATGAATACAGGGGTGCCGGTCTTTCTGCCAAACTGCCTCAGAAGTGCGGTCTTTCCGACCCCTGAAGGTCCATATATGTTCAGGAGAGTTTTTGTAGTGGAATTCATCCATTCCTCAAGTTTCCCAAGCTCTCTCTCCCGCCCAACAAAAACATGGCCCTTCTTTTCTGCAGGATGGATGGTGGTATCTATTCCGTTCTCTTCTGCGAATCGGATGATGGCCAGTTTTTCCCGAATACCATCCTCAGTAAGAAAGTAGGCCTTCCTGCGGGTTCTTGCTCCCTTTATGTGTCGCAGGTCTTCGGATAAGAGCCCCTTTTCCTTCAGTCTTCTTATCTCAACCGCAGCGTGGGACCTGCTGATGCTGCACGCCCTTGCAATACCCTCCTGTGTTATATCTGCAGGAACTTCGTACTCGAAGATGAGGCCAGTATATCTGCTCAGATGAAGTATGACCTTCTGGCCCACCGTGAGCTCTGGCATACAGGTTAATTGCTCAGACAATATTTAAAACTTGCCCGCTAATGGAAATGGATTCCGCTGGGTGGCCTGTATCCCAATCAGACAACTTTATTTATCCCTTTTCGTTCCCCTCAGCATGAAGATACTGCTCATTCATTCGGACTACATGGAGTATGAAGTGACTGAAAGGACGAAACTGGCGGAGGAGATAGAGGACTCTCTGAAACAGGGAAAGATGGCCGAGTGCCTCACAGTCTTCATCACCGTTGAAAAGGAAGATGATGGAAAGGAGGAGGAAGTAATCAAGAGAGGGGCAGAGGAGATCGCTGGTATCGCCGGAAAGCTCGGGGTCAGCAGCATCATGCTCTATCCATACGCACATCTATCATCATCTCTGGCAGGAAAGGAGACTGCACTGATGATTCTGAACGGTCTGGAATCTGCGCTGAGCGAACAGTTTTCTGTCCATCGCTCTCCGTTCGGGTGGTACAAGGCGTTCCGGATAAGCTGCAAGGGCCACCCCCTTTCAGAGCTATCGAGAGAGATTCGGGCCGGGGAGAATAAAAAGACAAGAGAGGATGTGGTTGCGGGCATCAGCAGCGAGTTTGTCGTTCTCACACCGGATGGGAAGGAGATCCATCTGGATTTCGAGGATAAGAGCACACTGAACTTCCTGAAGGATTACCCATCCCTGAAAAAGGCCGTATATTTCGAGCATATGAAGGGCGTGGCCAACAGGGAGCCGCCGAGCATAAAGGCGATGCAGCGCCTTGAACTTATAGATTATGAGCCAGCCAGCGATTCCGGACATTTCCGCTACTATCCCAAGGGGAACATGATCTTCCGACTCCTTGAAAAATGGGCCGGTCAGATAGCCCATGAAAGGCTGAATGCGCTCGAGATTGACACACCAATTCTCTATGACTGGTCTCTGCCAGACATATCCGGCCAGACGGCGTCATTCCATGAGCGGCACTATACTGTCAGAACCCCAGAGAACAGGGAGTTCGTCCTTCGGTTCGCAGGAGACTTTGGCCTCTTTCGCATGATGAGCGGTGCCACAATAAGCTATAAAAACCTGCCAGTGAGGATTTATGAGTTCTCCAAGAGCTTCCGCTTCGAGAAGAGGGGAGAACTTTCAGGGCTTCGCAGGCTTCGTGCATTTCATATGCCAGACCTTCACTCCTTTTCCACCGATATCGAACAGGGATGGGAGGAGTATATGGCCATATACCGAGAGTTTTCCGCACTGGCCAATGCATCCGGTATCGAGTACGCAATCGTCTTCCGCGTGGTCAGAGAGTTCTATGAGCGCTACAGGGATCGAATTGTGGAACTCCTGAGGTATTCAGGGAGGCCTGCAATGGTTGAGATACTCTCTGAGAGAAAGCACTACTGGGTGGTCAAACACGAGTTTCAGGGTGTGGATGCTGTGGGTGGAACGTTCCAGCTCTCCACCGTCCAGCTTGATGTTGAGGATGCAGAGCGCTACGGGATTGTCTATACCGATGCGGATGGCCAGCAGAAGGGTTGCATAATCTGCCACTCCTCTATCGGCTCCATCGAAAGGTGGATATTTGCACTGCTGGAAGAGGCCCTGAAGAAGGAGAAGCCTTCCCTCCCGCTCTGGCTGGCGCCAACACAGGTGCGCCTTATTCCTCTGAACGATGACTTTGTGGATGATTGCAGGGCGATTGCAGACTCTTTCTCAGGAATACGCGTGGATATCGACGACAGGGACGAGAAGGTAGGCAAAAAGATAAGGCAGGCCGAGAAGGAGTGGATAAACCTGATTGTGGTCTATGGCCAGAAGGAACGGGATTCAGGGAGACTGCAGGTCAGAATGAGAGATGGCCACCTTGAGGAGATGGGCATCGACGAACTGAAGGAGTATGTGCGGAAAAATACAGAGGGATATCCGTACGAGCCGCTCCCACTCCCAAGAATGCTGAGTAGGAGAATCGTTTTCAGAGGGTAAAATCTATTGAAATCCAATCCAAGAAGCCAGTGATCACTCAATAAACCTTCCGTCATCCCTTGATGCCGGGAGTTTCTCCACATTCCTGTCGAGCCACCCGATGCTTTCAACCTCTCTCACATCGAATTCCGGCACATACGGCCGTATCGGTGTTCCCTTTGGCTCTTTGAACGGAGTGTGTATGACTCCAATCGCCCTGTATGTCGCTTCAAACATGCCTTTCCCTCTGTTTAGAGATAGTGGAGGATTAGATGGGCATGGAAGCGGTGATTAAAAACCTTTCCACGGTTCAACCACTCGCACCCAAATTTAAAATACTCTCCCCTCATTCCGCCACCAATGACAGAGAACGCAGTACCAGAGAGCGGCGACAGAATACGCATAACCGACAGGCATGGCCGGACATTTGAGGGAATAATGATGCCGCACCACGCATTCAGCAGAGAAGAGATCGTTGTTCTTAAGATGGATAATGGATATAACATCGGTGTTGTTCCGGAATCTGTAGAACTTCTCTCCAGAGCTGAAGAGATGACCAAAAGATCGGATGTTCCATTGAATCCCGGCCCCGATAGAGATAGCCCCACAGTTTCCATTATCAGTACAGGAGGTACTATAGCAAGCTTCGTGGATTATAAGACAGGTGCGGTTCATCCGGCCATGACCGCCGAAGATATCGTGCGTGCCGTTCCTGAGTTAGCCTCCAGATTCAATCTGCGCACACAGGCTCCATTCTCCATTCTCAGCGAAAACATGAGTCCAGAATACTGGGTTCGGCTTGCTGAAATCATCGCCTCTGAGCTTAACGATGGGGCTTCTGGCGTTATTGTGCCGCATGGTACAGACACCATGGCCTATACCGCTGCTGCCCTCTCCTTCCTTCTGCCAGAACTCTCAGGGCCAGTCGTTCTTGTGGGTTCTCAGCGCTCTTCCGATCGACCCTCTTCGGATGCGGTAATGAACCTCCTTGCTGCAGCTAGAGTAACTCAGACGGACCTTGGAGAGGTTGTTATATGCATGCACAAAACCAGTTCCGATACGGTTGTAGCGGTCCACAGAGGAACACGGGCAAGGAAGATGCACACCAGCAGAAGGGACGCATTTAAGAGCATAAACTCGCCTCTTATCGCAGAGGTTGAGGGAGAGACTGTTCGCTTTTTATCCGATTACAGAAAGAGAATCGATGGCCACATCGAGATAAATGGCCCGCTGGAGCAGAATGTCCGGCTTATCTATTCCTACCCCGGCCTGACAGCAGATGTATTTTCAGCCATGCTTGGCGATGCGAAGGGAGTGGTTATTGCCGGGACAGGGCTCGGCCATGTTTCCTCGGTATTGCTGGATGAGCTGAGGCGGCTCAGGGATGAAGGAGTTGCTGTAGTAATGACAAGCCAGTGCCTGAACGGATGTGTCAATATGAATGTATATTCGACGGGGCGCCAGATACTGAAAGCGGGAGTTATTCCTGCAGGCGATATGCTCCCCGAAACCGCATATGTGAAGCTTATGTGGGCTCTCGGCCGAACATCCGATATTCAGGAGGTGGAGGGGATTATGAGGACATCTGTTGCAGGTGAAATATCAAACAGGAGGGTGGAATGATGGACAGGGCAGAGCCAAAGATTGGCCTTGAGGTTCATCAGCAGCTGTCAGGTGGAAAGCTCTTCTGTTCCTGCCCCTCCGAACTTGAAGATGATGTCATCCAGACCGTTACAAGAAGGCTCAGAGCGACGAGCGGAGAAGGGGGAGAATTTGACCGCTCTGCCGTTGAAGAGCAGAAGAAAAAGCGACTCTTCGAGTATCAGGTAACGCCAAACACCTCCTGCCTTGTGGAACTGGATGAGGAACCACCACACTCTATTAACGAAACAGCACTGCATACAGCGCTCATGTTTGTCGCCATGATTCATGCCGTTCCGGTCGATGAGATACATACGATGCGGAAGATAGTTATAGATGGTTCAAACCCTTCTGGCTTTCAGAGGACATCGCTTATTGCCTTTGGAGGCAGCATCGATACGGAATCTGATTCTTCCATCCCTGTGGAAACGGTATGTCTGGAAGAGGACGCAGCAAGGAAGATCGAGGAAAAAGGTAATACGATAACATACCGGCTGGATCGCCAGGGAATTCCACTTATCGAGATAGCGACCGCTCCAGCGATAAAGAGTGGGCGGGAGGCGATGGAGGTTGCAAAGAGAATAGGGACACTTCTCCGCAGCACGCATCGGGTCAGGAGAGGCCTTGGAACAATAAGGGAGGATGTTAACATCTCCATTCCCGGTGGAGCAAGGGTGGAGATAAAAGGAGTTCAGGAGCTCCGACTCATAGAGGACTATGTAAATAATGAGATAAAACGACAGACACACCTTCTTACAGTACGGGACGAACTGAGGAAGAGAGGAGCGGAAGCACCTTCTGTTTCCGATGTTCAGGATGTAACGCAGTTCTTCAGTCAGTCAGGCTCTAAAATAATTCTCTCTGCCCTGAAAAAGAAAGGGGTTGTTTTAGCCCTTCCACTGAGGAGGTTTGCAGGTCTTATCGGCGGAGAAAAAGGGGTTCGGCTTGGCTCAGAGCTCGCCGGGCGCGTGAGGTCCCTTGGAATTAAGGGGATCTTTCACTCGGATGAACTGCCTGCCTATGGCGTAACGGCTGAGGATGTCAGCATCGTTCGTGAGGCACTTTCTCTTGGCGACATGGACGCATTTGTTCTGATTGCGGAGAAAAAGGATAAAGCCATAAAAGGAATGGAAGCAGTGGCTCAAAGGGCCAGAGAGGCGATTGAAGGCGTTCCTTCAGAGACCAGAGATCCGCTGCCAGATGGAACTACAAGATACAGCAGGCCGATATCTGGTGGATCCAGAATGTACCCTGAAACCGATATCCCACCGATAGAGATAACCGATGAAATGATGAATGCGATAGAAAAAAATCTTCCAGATCTCCCGGAGGCGGTGGAAAAGAGGCTTATTGAGAGGTACTCCCTCGCCCCACAGATGGCGCATCAACTGGTTAGCGAAGGCCTGGATGAGGATTTTGAGGAACTGGTTGAGATATATGGGATGCCATCCATAACGGCCAGAATCTATCTGAACTATCTGCCTGAGATTCGCAGAGAGGCAGCAAAGGAGAATAAGCAGTTCCCTGAGGAGTATCTGGTTATAAAAAGCTGTGCAGCCACTGTTCTTCAGGCCCTTGCCGACGGCCGCTTCTCCAAAGAGGCAGCCCCAGATATCCTGAAAGCCCTCATAACCGCCAATATGACGCTGGAGGATGCGATGAACTCGCTGGGCCTCTCAACAGCAGATACAGAGGAAATGGACACGGTCATCAAAAAAATAGTTTCTGAAAGGATTGATTTTGTGAAAGAGAGGGGTATGGGTGCTGTGGGTCCGCTTATGGGCGTGATAATGAAGGAACTGAGAGGCAGGGCCGATGGAAAAGCTATAAGCGAGAGGCTGAAACTGGCAATATCTGAAATCATAGAGTAGTTATGCCAGCTCATCTCCGTAAATGCTCAGAAGAAAGGCCCGGCAGAATATTCTGGCATTCTCTCTGTTTGTATCCTTTGTTACCAGAAAACCCCTGCAAAAAGCGACGGGCACATCGCCCAGTCTCAGAAGCTTCTCTTTCAATGAATCAGCGTCTCTTTATCTGTCTATCATATTTAGTCCTTTCTCAGATCGGCTTCGCACGACCGAATGGTTTTTAACTAACCTCTTTATTCGCTCTCACAGGGATACATATGACCGCAAGAGTGGCAATAAATGGTTACGGAACCATAGGAAAAAGGGTGGCCGAGGCCGTTTCCCTTCAGGAGGATATGGAAGTTGCAGGGGTTGTAAAAAGGAGCCCAACATTTGAGGCATATATCGCTGCAGATCTGGGGCTACCCCTTTATGCCGCCACAAAGGAGAATATAAAAGGCTTTGAGGATGCTGGCCTTCCTGTTGAAGGCACTCTGGATGAGCTTCTTGACGATGCAGATATAGTCGTTGACTGCACACCCAAGAAATCCGGTTATAAGGAGTTGTACCAGAAAAAGAAGATAAAGGCGATCTGGCAGGGGGGAGAGAAACACGAACTCACTGGCCTCTCCTTCAATGCCTACCCGGCCTATGAAAAGGCATATGGTGCAGATATGGTCAGGGTCGTTTCATGCAATACGACAGGTCTTATACGAACCGTATATCCTCTTATGAAGGAAATCGGGGTAAAGAATGTGCTCGCCACCTTGATACGACGGGCTGCAGACCCATGGGATTCAAAGAAGGGGCCGATAAATGCGATTGAACCCGTTCTCAAGATCCCCTCGCACCACGGGCCTGATGTGCAGAGCGTTCTTCCTTCACTGGATATACAGACCACCGCCGTTGCCGTACCGACCACGCTGATGCACCTTCATTCAGTTGCTGTAAAACTGGAAAAAGAGGTGAGCAAAGACGATATTCTTGATGTCTGGGACGCAAGCCCAAGACTGATATTCGTGGATGCCGGGATGGGGATCAGGTCAACAGCCCAGATAATGGAACTCGCCAAGGATATGGACCGCTCCAGAGGAGACCTGTACGAGATAGCGGTATGGGAGGATTCCGTCCATGTGGTTGGGGATATGCTCTATTACTACCAGGCCATTCATCAGGAGTCAGATGTGGTGCCAGAAAACATAGATGCCATAAGGGCGATGCTCCAGATGGAAGACGACAATATGAAGAGCATGGAGATGACAGACAGGGCGATGGGCATCATAATGCCATACGAGTAAAACCATTTTTTTATTTCTATTATGCCTTTTCTTCCTTGTAAAGAACCTCGCGGACCTTTTTCATCACCATATCTGGATTTTTGTAGTAATCCGATATAATCTTGGAAACCTCCCTATGATTATTCACGCCTATCTCTTTCATGTAGTTAAGGATGTCCACACGTCTCTTAATCTCACGATCCATCTCCCTGGGAGACCAGTTTCTGGCGATTCTCACCTTTTCATAGACATAACTGTGCCCGCTGTAATTGAAGGTATCATCAGCCGGATTCCAGACAAAGACGGAGTTGGTTATGAGTTCATCCGTCTCTGGATCGAGACCAACGATTTCTGTGAGAGACTTAACACGCCTTGTCATCTTGGTTCCGACCTTTACCTGTGCCTGCATGAGTACTATGTCCAGTGCGGCCAAAAGTGCTCTCGGCAGGTTTATTGGGGCATTCTCCATCCTGTGCACCATTGAAGCGACATCCTCGGCGTGGAATGTCGTGTATGCTGTTTTGCCCGTTGCCATAGCCTGAAACACCACATAGGCCTCTGCACCTCTTACCTCTCCAACCATCAGGTACTGCGGCCTCTGCCTCAGTGCAGCCGTAAGCAGGTCGAACATATCTATCTCACCAGCGGCCTTTCCTGTAACGATATTCTTACCGCCGAAGCCAGACCTTGTAAGGGAGGGAATCCAGTTCTCGTGCGGCAGATTGAGCTCTCTCGTATCCTCAATACTGACTATCTTCATCTGAGGTGGGATAAACAGCAGGATTGCGTTCAATGTGGTGGTTTTCCCGGATGCTGTGCCGCCGCAGACAAGAGTTGACTGGCCCCCTTCTATCGCCACCCATAGATAGACCATCATCTCTGTGCTCATGGTTTTGAATCGAAGGAGGTCCAGAGGTGTAAACGGGTTCTCCTTAAAGCGCCTGATTGTAAAGGAGGAGCCCCTTTTGGTAACATACTTCCCCAGAGTTTCGTTCAGTCTGGAGCCGTCAGGGAGAGTTGCATCCAGAACCGGCTCGGCCACCGATATGTGTTTCCCTGAGCGCTGCGCCATCCAGACAACAAAGGAGTCCAGTTTGTGCTCATCGGTGAATTTAAGGTTGGACTGTATGGAGCCATATCGTCTGTGGTATATGTAGAACGGAATGTTGACACCGTCGCATGAGAGGTCTTCCACATCAGGGTCTATCATCATTACATCGATTACTCCGAATCCGATAAAATCCCGGAAGATGTAATACATCAATCTTTCCTTCACCACAGGATTGACTGATATATCCAGTCTTCTCATAATTTCCGAAGTCGCATCTCTCAGATACTGTTTTCGCTCCTCCACATCCTCGCTGCCAAGGAGTTTAACAGTTGCGATGAGTGCCTCTTTCAGGACCTCCAGAAGTGTTTTTTCATCCTCGGATAGTTTTGGCTCTATGACCTCATACATGTACTCGTTGGAGATATTGTCATAGAGAATCCTTACATAGGTATAGCCCTTGGTTATTTCGTTAAGTTCCACCTCGCTGATATGTTTCTCTACAATAGGTGGTATGATGGTGATTTCGGAGACATCCTCTTCTTCTGAAGGAGCCTCTCCCTTTGGAACCATGATTTTGAGCGGATGTGGGCTGAATTTCAGGAGAAGCGATGCATATCTGTTCTTTATTTCGTCAAGGATCGAAAAGTCCCCTCCTTCAACCTTCATATCTTCCTGTGCTGCAAGCTCACCTTCCGTTATATTCTCAATATCTGCTCCTGTCATTATAACACCCTCAGCATAAGGAAGCCCATTAACAGCATTATGCTCGCATGTTTCATTCCTTCGGAAATCCTGCCTGTTTGAAGAACTCCAGCCATGATCCCATCTCCAGCACCATGTGCAATCACAGACAGATAGAAAACGAGCTGTATGGCAGGTATCAATTCAACCTCAAGCGGTGTGGGAAGGTTGGTTATGCCGGCTGCTTGAGCTCCTTCCGCCACAGCCTGTCCAGCCTCCTGCATCTTTGGCAGGAATGTTGCATTGAGAATAATGATGGTCACGATGTAAACAAGGAAGGATATGTAGATAACAGCCAGATATGTGCTCATCTCTATCTTCCTCTGCTGCTTTTTTATCATGTTCTCTCTGGCATCATGCGCCACCATGCTCAGAACATCCGCAACCGCACCACCAGCATCACTGGCCTTTATAACGATGAGCATCATCCTCTCCACCATCGGCGTCTTAACCCTTTTGGTGAATAGACGGAGCGCCTCGGATGCAGGAACCCCCCATGAAATCTGAGCCGCCATCTTCTTAATCTCCGGCGTCAGTTTTCCATATCTGCCCTCGGATGCAACAACAATGGAATCTGCAAGCGTCATGCCAAACCTTCCAGCCTCCGCAACATCCCTCAGAAAGTCGGGAAGCCTCTTTTCTATCTCCTCAATATTCTTTGCCTGTCTGCTTTTATAGAATCCAATGGGCCCCATGAATGAGATGAGAGCGAAAACCAGGTAATCCACAGGCTCATAGGGGAGGGTGATACCGCCAACCATATATGCAACCGCCAGCAGGACAAAAATGCCAACCATGGCGCCAGAAACTCCGAGTATGAGCTTCGTATAGTCCTTCTTCTCCTTCTCAAGTTCCAGTTCTACCATCTTCAACCCTCCTGTGTTGCATTCCATACGGCAAATATAAACCCAAATTGAGAGAGCGGAATCATCAGCCCTACAACCGCATACAGCAATTGCAGATTAAACTCCCCGTTCCCGCCAACAATGGCCATTATAGCAAGAATAACCACAAGGAAAAGCGGAAATGCCACGACAACTGTAACGAACGACTCTGCCAGAAGACCCAGCGTTTCTTTTCGGGACTGCTCCTCCAGCTTATCCTCCTTCTCATACTGGTCGGCCTTCATAAGGAAGTACGGCTTCAACTGCCCACCCGATGTGGAGGTTGTAACAACCCCCTGCAGAAAGTCCTGAAACTTGGTGGATGGCGTACGGGTGGCTGCAACAGTGAGAGCCGTAAGTATGTCTATGCCCAGAAGTTCCGTATCTCTGGTAATCCATTCAGCCTCATTTTTAATCTCTCCATATGTCTCCTGTCTGGCCAGTTCTTTAAATATTGTATCTATCGTAACATTCGCCGATGCCATCGCAGAGATGAAACTCATAGCATTTGCAATATTCTTGTCTATATTCCGTCCCCTTGCCTTCGCCTTACTGGCAGGAGATCCCATGAGCAAAATGTATATGAGAACAGGTATGGCAAAGGGGGCCAGAGCAAGCAAAATACGTATAATCAATCCAGCTCCAAGAATACCGAGGATTACTCCCCCAAGAACTATGGAAATAGCTGCTGCAGCCACTGCCCCTATTATCGCAGTCATCCACACATATGCCACATATTCCTCTGGCCTTATCCTCATATGGGCTTTGAAGAGGTTTTCTTCCATGTCCTGACCGATCTTTGCCTTCCGTTTAACCAGAGGCCCGATGGTGCGCCAGCAGAACTGCTGATAGGGAGTAAGCTCTATGTACTTTGCCTCAACCTCTGCAGGAATAAAAATTTTGTGCGCCCCGGTCTCCCGAAAGGCAGCACTTTTAGTACCGGTGATATCTCCTTTCTTTGTCTCTATACGGGAAAAAATATCGGAGATCTCAGGCAAAGAACTCACCCCCTTCCTTCACGCCCAGTTTCTCCCTGATTTCCTCCACAAGAATATCCGGCTCCTTGTAATATCTGACAATTATCTCGGAGAGCTCTCTGAAGTCCGTAATATCCTCTTTAACCATGTATTTTATGATATCAACCCTGCGCTGGAACTCGGCCTGCATCTCCTCATGGCTCATATTTTTCATTGTCATAATCTTGTCGAAGAGGAAACTATGGCCCTTAAACACAAACCTATCCCTGACCTGATCCCATTCATAGACCGTATTTGTAATCAATTCGTTGCTCTCGGCCTCAAATCCAACGATCTCCACCAGCAACTTAATCCTCCGCACCATAGAGGTTCCAACCCTCACCTGAGCCTGGATTATAACATCTTTAAGTGCGGTTAGAAGAATTCTAGGAGTGCTTATAGGTGGGTTTTCAAGCCTGTTAACCATCGATTTAACGGAATCTGCATGCATTGTGCTGTATGTGGTATGCCCGGTTGCCATGGCCTGAAACATCGTATATGTCTCCTTACCCCTCACCTCTCCCACAATGATGTAGTTTGGTCTCTGTCTAAGCGCCGCTCTGACCAGATCGTACATGTCAATTTCGCCTGCGGCCTTTCCATCAGCCCCTTTCTCTCCGACACCGGACCTGGTTGTGCCCGGTATCCAGTTCTCATGAGGCAGATTGATTTCCCTCGTATCTTCCATGGTAACAATCTTCGCACCGGGCGGGATGAACAGGGCTACGGCATTGAGAGTTGCGGTCTTGCCAGATGCGGTGCCCCCCGCAATAATCATCGATTCTCCATGTTCCACCGCCAGCCAGAGATATGCAATCATCTCCGGGGATGCAGTATTGAATTTTATAAGGTCCACCGGTGTAAACGGTTTTTCTTTAAATCGCCTTATTGTGAAGGTGGAACCCCTCGTGGTGACCTCGGTAGAATAGGTGGCCTGAACTCTGTGACCCTCAACGGTTGTTCCATCCAGAATCGGGTCAGAAACTGATATCTGTTTTCCACATCTTTGACCCAGACCGATAACAAATGAATTGAGGAGTTTTTCATCCTTGAATCTCAGGTCTGTTTTTATGGACTCGTATTTTTTGTGATAGATGAAGAGTGGTACATCGACGCCATCGCAGGAAATATCCTCAACATTATCGTCATTCATAAGCGTATCGATATGGCCAAAACCTACGAAATCACGAAGAATATAGTATACTATCTTTTCCTTGGATATTGGATCCAGTTTCATGTTTCTGCTGCTCAGGTATGCATTGACGCTGTTTCTCAGGTAGTCCTCTTTACTTACCTTTGAGAGCGTTTCCCAGTCGTAGCTGAGCGTCTTCCTCAATGTATCCTTTATAAGCTCCAGTATCTCTTTCTCCGAGTCTGAGAGCTGAGGTTCTATGACCTGATAGAGAAACTCGCTTTTTTCTTTATCATAGATTATTCTTGCATAGGAAAACGGCTCTTTAACCGGCGTAATCTCCTCAACATCAATCTTTTCAGGGTCCACCTCTGGAATCTCAGTGTACTGAGAGCCTTTTCCTTCCTCCCAATCCTTCTTTAACGCCACTTCTCCGTGTGGGAGCATGACCTTCAGAGGGCTGGGGCTGATCTTCATGGTAAGTTTGAGGTATATGTCCTTGAGGGATTCAAGAGCGCGGAGGTCCGCCTCTTTTTCCTCTGTCTCCTCTTCCATCTCTTCTTCCTTTTTTTTCAAACTGAGAGCCACCTATTCACCTCTTTAACTCACTGATTCGGCCATGCTGATGTCAACATAGGCATGGTTGTTTATTATCGTGGACACATTCTCCACTGTGGCTGTTATTGTATATACTCCTCCATTCTCCGAAGTCGTCAGAGTGTAGTCGCCTGCGGCATTCTGGCTGAGATATGCGGTCATGAACTTCTCCCATGCCTGCCCATAAGGGCTGGTGATGGTGAGGGTTACATTACCCGTAACATCGTCGTACTGCTGAAAATCGCAGTATATCAGATTCGTATTGACACCTCTTGTTCCGAAACCCGCAACAGACTGGTTGTTTCCATGAATTGATATCTGGGTTAATGTCATCCTGAGGGAGCCCTGATATGTTTCCAGCTTGAAATCCGGAGAGGCCCTTACAACCTCTCCCAGACTCTGATTCACAATAATAGCTCCGTTCTCGTAGATGATTGTCTGCTGAACGAAGTACCTGTTTGGCATATACAGAGCCACATTTCCCCCACTGCTTTCTGTAATATGATATGTTACCGGAGTGCCTGTGGCATTGGTAGAGTAATTGAAGGATACCTGCATGCTGGAGAGAGAGCCACTCTCTGGAATTATCTGAAGTGCTCCGGCGGTTGGGCTTGCAAATACCGGAATTCCGTCCGCACTCAGGGTTATGGGGGTGTACATTACAACATCGCTGTGGCCAGTTATCTGGGAACCAAGAATCTGGTTGTCCACAGACCATTTCAGATTGCCGAACTGGTTCTCCACGATGTTCACATGATTGGATTCGTTATCCTCCATCCAGACAGG
>Ga0114934_10000857_pt1 | contig 19675 bp, 18 predicted proteins | sample 4SBtaG_2_FD_99695 | JGI IMG/M metagenome (GOLD analysis project Ga0114934, IMG submission 99695) | Deep subsurface microbial communities from Kolumbo volcano to uncover new lineages of life (NeLLi) - 4SBTROV10_white metaG | ecosystem: Environmental > Aquatic > Marine > Volcanic ...
GAGCGATATAGGGAGTAGCGAAAAGAGTAGTGAGAAAATGAGCGAAAAGAGTAGTGAGAAAATGAGTGAAAAGAGTAGTCGGTTTAGTTATAGAGGAGGAGATATTAAGACGATTAAGATAGAAAATAGTCGTCCAACAGAACGAGTTTATAATTCAATCAATGATTTAATTAATGACAATAATTGGAATAAAAATGAGTTTAAAGGATTGATACAAAATTAATTTAACAAAAAAAAATAATTTTTGTATGTATATATAAAAATGTATTCAAAACTGGTAATATTTTTACTTGTAGTTATTAGTTCAATTGCCGTATATCTTACATCTCTTCAATCTGGAAATATTGTCGAGGGATTTTTCCCCGCACGTGGTGCTAAACTCGCAACTGGTGTTGGTAGAGAAGGCCAAGCCGCTACTGTTGGATATTCTGGAAATATGCCTTTTCAGACTGTCCCTGGTACATATCAATCAAATCTATCTCCACGATTCTCAAATGTAGGTTATGGCGCACAGATTAATTACAATATGCCAAGCATGTCTAATTTAGGTTCTCCTCGTAATCCTCTTGATGGTAGTGCCGTTCAGTCTCTTAACCGAGAAATGAGCCAGGTTGTCCAGGAAAACTTTGATTATGGAACCAATTCCAAAAACCCATCTGTAAGTTTTCAAAACGAACAGAAACTACTATGTGGTGATCAGAGCAGTTCAAGTGTATCAACCAATCTTCAATCAGGAAATGTAGGTCTATCTGATGAATCAAATCTACCTGCTCAAGGTATGGAAGGTGGTAGTCCAAGTAATCTTGTATTTGATCGATTAATGACGACTTCTTCTAAAGTTGGTAGAAATTATGGACAGTCTGATTTCATCCGTGGTGATCTTCCCATTGCTCCATGCAACACTGGGTGGTTTCAGGTGGCTACTAATCCATCTATACAATTAAACAGTGGTGCGATGGCAGTTCTAGGTGGTGCATACAACTCAACTGCTAACCAGCTTGCCAATCTTAAGATGGCTGCGTCTGGAGGTGCTCTAACTACACAGGGAGGTGTTAATCTTAAAGCGCCTGCATTTACATCTGTTGGGCAACTTAATATGAGTAATCAACAACAGACGGGTATGAATGGTGTTGCGGGTGGGCAGAGTGTTCAAGTTACATCATTTGCGTAAATAATATTAGAAAAAAATATTTTATAATTATACTTAATTTATAATTATAAAATTATTCAAACCAATTACGTGATTTCCAATTGTCACCATATACTTCTTGCATGACTCGTTTTTCATCATCGTCGATATCAGATGGTTCTAGTCCAGATTTGAGTGCTTGGATGATATAAGCGGCGGCTTCTGATAGGGGTTTACAATCTCCATTTTCGCCGACAAAGTCGGTTTTGAACATATGTTCGCCAAAGGCTTGATATTCTTTGAGTTGTTGTGGTGTGAGAGATTTAATGGCGTTATTTACGGCGGGATTATTGAATAGAGAGCTATTATTATTGATATTATCAATGGATTGTCCGATAAACTGTTCGGCATTTTTTACAGAGGGAGGGGTTTCATTTTTCTTTTCGGGATTACTCATTTTATTTAATATATTTGTTGTTTTTAATAAATATTAAATGGATATCGAAAATTTAAGTTATGATCGTCTTAAGACACTTGCCAAACAATATAAAATCCCTTATTCTCGGCTCCGTAAAGCTGAGTTACTAGCAGAAATTCAAAAGTATCTTTATTCTCTAGAAAAAGTCAAGAGTGAGAAACGATATAAACGAATCAAAGAACTAGGTTCGGGTAAAGAAGGTATTACGTATCTTGTAAAGACTTCAAGAAGGGAATATGCGATGAAGACATTTCGTCCGAATAAGTCGGTTCAGCGATTAGTGAAAGAGTCTGAATTACAAAAGCAGGCAAAGGGGTTATCACCGATTGTTAAGGAGACAAATACAATGCTTAAGTATATTGTAATGGATAAATTGGATGAGACGCTTGTTGATATTATTAATAAGAATCGAGGTAAATTGGATGATGTGATGCAACGGCAAATTGTTGATATAATTGATGGATTAGATGATATAGGGATTTTTCATGCTGATCCGAATCCTTCTAATTTTATGGTAAAATCAGGAAAGATGTATATTATTGATTATGGATTTGCCAAGAATATAGATAGTAAATTAGAGAAACAGCATTCAACAAAGCGATTAAATCGTAAGTTTATGATTGTAGGGTTACTAGTTCAGCTACGTGATATATATAGTAAATACGATGAGAATGTAACCAGATCTTATAATATATTAAGACGATGTGTTTCTAAAAAGCAATTAAAGGAATTAGGATTGTTATAATCATTTATTCGATATAGTTTAGCCATTCGTTAATGATTTCTCGAGAATATCCACGTTCCATCATTTCCTTGTCGACTAGAAATTTATGTTGTACAATATCATAAGTATCTAATTGTTGTTTTGTAAGAATAATTATATTATTGATTTGTTCATTAATAGATATATTAATCTCGACCTTATCAGAAAATCCTGATAATGTATTTACTAACCTACTTAATCTACCTGTAAAACATAATCCCTGCGAATCTTGCATTTCAATATCAAAGATATGTTTTAAAGTATCTTTATCTGGATGATGTACAATGATATCCCAGACATAATCTAGTAGTTCTGAAAATGTAATATATAAAACTGAATGCACGGTTTCGTCATCACAATAATCAATTGTTAATTTTTTTGTAGAATTTGATATCATAGAATCTCGTAAGATATTGTGTATTGCACTTTTACCGGCTTTAAGAGGGTATGTTAAGATATTTTCAATACTCTTCTTTATACAGGCTTGGATATGATGAGAATGTACATTTTCTCGATCATGATAAATTTTAAGTTCTGGTATTGTGTCGATATTATTTAGGAAACGATGTATATTGTTGGGTATATGTTCGATATTGTTATTGTGATAATGGACTTCTTCTAATTGTGTACAATATATAATACTCATAGGAAAGCTAGTAACCATGTTATTATAGAAATTTATACGAATAAGAGATGTTGGGAGTGTTGGTATAATGCTAACCATATTACTATAAAAATATAATACTTCTAAACAATATGGAAGAGATGGGAGAGAAGTTATAAGATTATGTTGACAAAACAGTTGAGTGAGATTTTTAAGTTGAGGTAGATATTGTAGGCGGTTATTACTACATTCGAGGGTATCTAGTGTTTCAGATAACGAATTAAGATAGGTTAGATGGTTATCATGACAATTAAGAATTGTGAGTGTTTTAGGGATATGATTAATGAGACGAATTCGATTATTATTACAATACACTCTTTTTAGATTATCAGGTAAGAATAATATTTCAATCATATTAAACCCACAATGTAGTTCTTCTAGTTTGTGTAATGCATTAAGATTGTTTAAGGAGACGATGCGATTATGGTTACAAATAAGGACTTTTAGATTTTCTAGTCGTTCTAGATTTGGTATAGAGCGAAGATTGTTACCGGAACATATTAGTCTTTTAAGTTTACTCAAATTAGATAAATCGGGAAAGGATATAATACGGTTAAAATTACATTTAATTTTCTCAATATTAACAGGAAATGCGGGGATATATTCTACACGATTGAATGATAAATCAACAATTTCGAGTTTTGATAGATTACCTATATTGATATCCTTCAGATTATTATTACTACAATATAGTCGTTCTAGGTCTGTAGGTAAATTGTATATAGTATCTATGTTATTATTTTCACAATATAATATTTTGAGGGATTCGGGTAAATGAGATAGATGTGTAACCATATTATCGTTGATGTATAGTTCTTCTAGGTAATCTAAACCATTTAAATTAGGAATGCATTCAATATTGTTTTCATTAAGATTAAGAATGGTAATATATTCTAGTTTAACTAACATATTGAGGTCACTAAACATATTTTTTGAGAGGTTTAATTTATATATATTATTTGGTATATTATCTATACAGAGATTAGGGCAAGATATTGCATATACTTCTCTGATATTAGACGTGTATTCAATCTTTTTTAAGTAATAACAATCTGTGCAAATTAAATATTCTAGATTGTCTGGGAGGCAATCCAATACTACGCTATCAATTGAATAACAATAGAGACTGATTATATCGTCCGAATTGGGAATAGCGTCTAGACTTTCCCTTTCTAATACTGAATGATTTCTAAATATAATTCTATACTTCATAGTTATTATTAATTTACTAGTAAACTATTAAATTAATAATAAATTATCTTCGACGACTGTGATTGTGCTGTTTTACAACCAATACAAATCCTAATATGATTAATAGTAATGATATACCTCCTATAACTGCCCAGAAAATCACGGATGCTTGATCACATCCTACATTTTTTTCTTCAGTATAACTCTCGACAACTCCTAGTTCAGGGGCTGTTCTAACCTGAGGTGGTGGACACGGTGGTGTCTGATCTGTATCTTTTAGAGTGTATTCTAGTGCGCGGGCGGAAAGATGGCACATTTTCTCTTTATGGGCATCGCCTCCTGCTTTTTGTAAGCATACTTCAAGAGAATGTTTGATATCTCCGGTTTTTTTGTAGGCATTTTTAAAGTGTTGGGGGCTGTAGTTGATAACCGGGGGTTCGAATCCTTGGTATTTACAGGGTGTGCGACCAGATTGGTAGAGTTGGTCGATCATTGCTTGTTGGCATTTAATACCGCCGGGGGTGTATTTAACAATATCGGGATTTTGACTATCCGAGAATTCTGAGAGGATGGAATAGCAGGTATTGTTAAATTCGTTGAGATTGGTGATTTTGTTACCGGGGAAATAAGAGGGTTTAGTAGAATATAGTTCTTGCGCGACTTTATATGCGTCTATGTTATTAAAATCCATTTATTAATACAATAGAAATTTATCTTACGATTTTTTTAAGAAGTGAAAACCGTGAATCCAATACATCGCATTCGATTTCTAAGCGTCGTATGATATTTAGTATGTTAGAGTTGATAGTTCGATAGCGATGAAACCATTTATGAGTGTGTGTTGTTATTATCTTATCAATTTCATTTAGGTCGTTGTGAATTTGTTGTATAGAGATTGATATTTGTTGGCAGCAATTTTTGACGCTAGTATTTAGTATTCTACCTTGTAATTCTGTAATATAGGTAGATATAATATTTATTTTGAATGGTATATCTAGACGAGTGATTGTATCGAAATCGTTGTCTTTTATAAATTTGTAGTTATATGAGAAACGTAGAATATCGAAAAAACTGTTGATCATAGTTTTACTGATATACATACTACTTAAGAATAATGCAGTTGTCATTTTATTTTATTTTAAATTTTTCTAATTCATTTTCTATAAATTCAGGTATATCATCTACTGAGATTTTGTATGGAACAACTATAAGACGAATACCAAGTTTTCTACAAGCATCTGTCTTCATCTTATCTCGGTATTGTTGGTTGCGAAATGTATCTCTGGAATTACGATGGAAAAACGGACAATATTCATAGTGCTGTCTTCCGTGGTATTCACAAGCGAGTAACATTTCCTTGTTGTACATATCTAGTTCTAAGTTATTTCCAGTAACACTATTAAATAGGAAGTCAGGTCTTATTTTAGGAAATGATTTACCGAATCGTCTCTGTAGGTATTCTCGACAAGCGGTCTCACCCTTACTATCTTTTGCTTTTCCTCCTTTCTGAATTGGTTTATGTGTACGATATTTTTCAACATGAGTTGGTGGAACAACATAATCAATATTGGTTGAGAATGTTCCACTGTCTTTAGTCCACAGATTATTAAAAAACCAACAACCCAAGATGAATACAATAGAAGATACTAATAAGATAAGAAACCCATTGCGTTCCCAATAACTACTAAAATTATTAAACATTTTATATTTACGATTAATTTTTTATTTCTTTATGTGGTATTTCTCTCGTGCAATTAGGACATACCTGCCTTAATTTAATCCACTTCTCTAAGCATTCCGGATGGAAGTAGTGAACACAATCCAAGTCATATATCAATAATTCAGGTTCTATGTTGTCGATGCATATGCTACATTCGTGATTTATTCCACATAATACAAGATCTATATCTGGAATTATGTCTCCGTTTTCTAGAAGTTGAGAGTCATTCATCGAACGAGATGCTACCTCATCTGCAATAATTTGATTAAGAAACGTATCAATGACAAAGGTCGGGTTATTATTTAGCAATATTACAAACTCTTCTATGGTAATATGTGGACTTTCTATTCTCATTTGTTGATAGAGTTGATATTCAATAAGAGAAGATTCCATATTTACAGGTCGAGCTTCAATGACAAATTCCATATAACTAATATCCATTTATTTTTTATATATAAAAATATATAAGAAATAATAAAATGATGTATATATTCGGAAGAATGAGTTGTATATATACTAGAAACGCTGTTAATTTATGTAAGCGTTATAATATCCCATTTTCATTTGTAGATATTGATAAATTAACCAAACGAGAAATATCTACCTTAGAATATAAGAAAGGCGGAAAATTAACCACCCTCCCCGTTATATTCAAGAAGAAGAATTATTCCGCATATATAGGAGGCTATTCTGATCTTGAAAAGAATATAACCAAATATAAATCCAACCACATCATATTCAATATCAAAGAAAATAAATTTATTTGTAAAGATAGTATCATCATCAGCAACTATCTTCTTACCCCTACACTACAAGATCTCCTAACTATACCTGACATATCAAACGGTGAGTTTAATTATATATTGTGCCCAGGTTATATACATGAAGATTACCAAATAGGGGTTACCGGAACTTCAAAGACAGACGAAACAATTCAAAATACTCTCTTACGAGAAGTCAACGAGGAAGTAGGTATGAAATTAAATAAGAATGTAAAGTATGATACATTTCTAGATAGTAAAAAGAAACGGAAGATTGCTCACGGTGTGTATCATATACAAGAGTTTAACCCTGAAAAGAACAACATAACTAATATAGTCGAAAAATCAAAGGATGATAAAACTCGAAAGATATCTGCACTACTATATGGTAATATGATTAATCTTAAACGAATGATATTGGAAACAAGCGCTAAAGGAGGCTTAAATCTTTGTATAAATGATAATATTATATATATAGGTATTCTTAGTGTTAAATTCTTAAAAAATAATTTACCTATGTAGAATGGATAAAATATTATTATATTTCTTTTTATATTGATGTGTGCACATAACATCAATATAACGAATATATTTAGATATAGCTATTGATATACTTTGATATAAACCAGTATATATTTCATAAACGTCAAACTGTATAATAGGATCAATTACTTTAGTATACACCAATTCTTTGTATGTATAATACAAAGTAATAATATTTTTAAAACGTGAGAATAGTTTTACAAATGTATATACATCTTTATTTATTTTTATAGGGTTAATAAAGTCTGTATTAGATATAGTATTTGTATAGTAATTATAAATATATGTCCAATTAGTTTTGAAGCGTTGAAATATCTTAGCATCTATATTACCATCTTCTATGAAGGGTATAAGAGGATGTTGTGTGAGATGATTGATATAATTCTGGGTTATATAGCTATTTGGTATTTTGAGAATGGATATTTGTTTGTTGGGTATTCCTCGTTGGAGTATTTTATAGTGATTTCTAGGATTTAAAGATACTGATGTCACTAAATTTTTAGATTGTAATAGGTTAAATAGTTCTAGAGGGGTTCGGTAGGCGGCGGGTGAATCGATGACTTTACGACCATATTCTTTGGCGCAACGTTTGAGATTCATTCTATTTATGGATTTATCTTGACTGATGATATGATAAGGATCTGTATCTCCATAGAATTCTAGGAATATATCGATTAGAATATTCTCTAATTTGTTGAGATGTTGTTGTAGAGAGAAATATAGTAAGAAGTATAGTAATTTGTAGATATCTACTCCTGGGACAAGATGGGGTAATATGCCATATTTCTTCATTTTATTATCTCCTATAAAGTCTTTACCGATCCAACAAGAACTATAGCCGTAATCGATAATTGTAGGGATAAAATCTTCGCATACAACAGTATATTCAATATTATCGATTATGACAATATAGGTATAAGGGGAATCAATTGGTCGTAATATGATATTATCGTAGTGAAGGTCGAAATGTGTGAATCCAATTTCGCGTTGAGCTATTTCAAGGGCGAGTAGTAGTTGCGCAAGACATTCGATGGTACTTTCGGTTGATATATATTCTAAATCAGAAAGGGTATCACCGGGGATATATTCCAAGAGGATGTGTGAAGAAGTATAGTTTATGGTGTATACGAAGTTTGGGATAATATATCTGAGACGATTGATGTGGAAGAAACCGATATAGGTTTCGCGTGTTGTAGTACCTTTACGGTAACGTTTTATAATCAGAGCGTTAACATCATCGACATGGATATCAGAGTATTTACTATGATAGAGTAGATGATAATGTTGTTTGGTGTAGTTTTGATATTTACAAGAGAGATTATACATACTAATACCTTGAGTAAAATCATTAGGTATGTCAGGATTATAACTAGGGAGCGATATATTATTAAGGGTTTTTTGCATAATTACCACGTCTATACAAGACATTTAATTATACAAAAAATAATTATTTATAATGCTGGTTTTCTATCAGGAATAATATAATTCTTACCATAAGATCTAGATAACATACGATGTGTATCATCTTTACTTGGTGCATATGTCACAGTATCATATAATATTACATTTCTTCTATTATTAAAATCGATATCATAATCAATCCAGAAATCGCTACCAACTTTATTTGCTACAAGATCACAATGAATATCAATATTTTTAAATTCCTTTATATTTTTATAATTTTTAAACTGTATTAAACGACATTGTATACCATTATATTTATGTGCATTTATATCGTTTATTCTAAAATCAAATTTTAAATTATACAAGTCTATATTTATAGGAGATTTACAGAAAGTTTTCCATTTATCAAAATCATTTATATCAAATCTAATATCTAAATTATCATCGTGATATATTGGTTGACCACGAGTATATTCTAATAGACTACCATGAGATATTACAAATTTAATATCTAAATCAATTAATAATTGTGTTATATTATTGAGTAATTGCTTCTTGTTATCATATACATACTTATAAGATACAGGGGTTATTTCTACTTTATTATTATGTTGAAAATATTGTACTTCACCCTTTTTTTCTGTTTCTTTTTTATACACACGACGATTCCAATGCGCATCGCTATAATGTTCTTTCCCAGATAATATATTGTTAAGTTTATCTTCATCTAACGTATTCTTAATTATCAGATTAAATTTATTAATAATTAACCTATTATTGTTAAATGTAATATAGGGGCGAGTTTTAAAAAACACCAACCCCTTTATCCTATATCCATCAATAATCTCGATTCCCTCTTTAAATGGTGTAGTTTCTGGGCGTTTTAAGAATCGATTGATTGATTTCCCTAGACGAATCGGTCCTGTTATCTCTAAACCACTAAAAAAATAAGTATTTTTCTCGATAATATCACAAATATCATCGATTGTCTGTTTAAGAAATGGATGTTTTGGCTTACACATCAACACCCCCTGCCAAAATGCATAATCCCTCTCATCTATTGGAGATATAAACTCATCACTCTTATCTACTATATCTGACAATGGAACAAATGGTCTAGTTCTACTATCAACATATACACCTCCATACTTATATAATACACAATATCTCCAAAGGTCGGCTTTATATGCACCTGGTAGTAGTTTATCATATGCTCGATAAGTACGAGCATCAAAATTATCCTTAATGAACTTTCTACAATCTAAACTATCAAAATAGAAATAGGTGTATAAGGGATTCATTCGCATCCATTCGTGTGCGCTATTATTATACATACTTTCAGGTAAGAGTGTTGTCTCCATTGTCTGGAATATATAAGGGGAAATACTATTTTTATAATACACATCCTTGGGTAGATTTTCTATATTTTTAGAGATTTCAGTAAATCCAGGAATACTTTTCCAAGGATAGATGGTTTGAAGCTTGATGTTTAGTAATTCAGGTAATACATAATTATTAGAATAGAAGATACTATATATAGATTTCTTATTCTGTTCAGATACATTTAGAAAATAGGAAGAATGAGAGTTGGCCATTGCAAATCCATTATAGATACAAATACCAGATAATAAATAAGGAAATCCCTTATCCAATATATCAAAATTGGTAAAGGATTTTGGTTTATAATTTGTATATATCTGATCTAGTATGACATCTAATGGTATATTACCCTGTTCTTCGTATATACTAAATAATTGCTTTAACTTATACTTGGAAAAGCTGTTATTTCTTACGATGAAAAGGTCGAGATTTACATTATCAGGATATACTTCATTACGTGATATGATAAGATCGGCATCACCTGCTTGGGATATAAGACGGTGAATATCTTTGTTAAAGTCTACGGGTAGGATATCCTTCTCTATAAATATAACATAATCATAGTCGGTATAATATAAGGTCGTACTTATAATCTGATATTTATTAAGATATTTTTTGATATCCTGGAATAGCACATCTATATTGTAACGATCACAATATTCTCTGATGATATTCTGTGACATACTTTCCTGTTCAAGAGAAATTAGTATGTGGTCATTTTTTTTTTCCGTGTTTTGATAGTAGTCAATTAGATTATTAACGACAGGTATGTGATGGAGTGGATAATTTTTAGGATAGTATATACACACACACATTACAATAACTGTTAAAACCACAAGAAATAATAACACTGAAAGAAACCATACTATGATATTTTTATTTATTTTCATTTTATTAATAAATGAAAATATATTTAATTTTTAGCATAATTATATTATTAGTCATTATCATTTCGTTATCTCTTGTCATTTACTTTTGCCCTGATAATTCCCGTCTAGAAAAATATTTAAACAATCATTCTCAAACTCCCTCTGAATTTCCCAAACTAATCTTTCAAACATGGAAAACGCGAGATATACCCGATACATTTCGAGACTGGCCTCGATCCTGGGATAGACAATTTCCTGATTATCAACATATTATTCTTGATGATGAAGACTTGTTTGTATTTATTTCAGAAAAATTTCCTTGGTTCTTAGATCATTATAAAAATTATGACCAACATATTAAACGTGTAGATGCTGCTCGGTATTTTCTTATGTATGAATATGGTGGTATATATGCGGATCTAGACTTTGAATGTCTTAAAAATTTCCAAGATTTAATCGTAGATTACGATGTGGTACTTGGGATGGTTAATCCTAAATCTAGACATGCTGTAAGTAATGCGTTATTAATATCTAAACCAAAGGCTGATTTTTGGAAATTTGTTATATCTAGATTACAGGAAAGAAGTTGGGGGACGCCGGAATATGTGACGGGTCCGGTATTTTTAACAGATTGTTTAAGAAAATATCGTGGTTCGAGTAATATAAAAATCTATCCGGAACGAGTATTTTATCCGCTAGATTGGGAAAGACATAATTACAAAGAATACAATAGTCTTTCGTCGGATGAAATACGCAAGCAATTTCCAGATGCGTATACTATAACATATTGGACACATACATGGTAGTATTATTTAACAATTCTATAGCTTACAAAACCTCCTTTTCGTATAATTTTGATGATTTCACTCCGTTTGTAATTAAAATATCTAGAGACAGGATCTGTTTTGTAGATAATAGGGATTTGAGTCCCATGATTCTTAATAAACCGATCTCGTTGTTCCGGTGTTAATAAACAATGAGGACTATAATAATAATGTCGTGTTATATTGAATTGAAGTATATTAATAGGAAATGTTTCAATGATCATATTATGTATATTTTCAATGACCTTTTTCGCCTGAGATGTAATGTTATTATTATACACGATAATCACATGTCGTATTTCTCTAGTTTTAGATATATGAATATACTCCTTGATTGTATCAATATTAAATTTAGGTAGATTAGAAAAGAAAATGATAACCTCTTCTTCATCTTCTTTTCTAAATAAAAATTCATTATCAGATATATCACAAGACAGTGGTATATAATCCCGATCATTCATCATCTCAATCATAGTCGTTTTTGCCCTTTCCATATTGATATTTTTTAAGGTAATATCTTAAAAAAATCAAATTTATTCTACAAATTTAAGTTCTGAATAACTAGTCATATCCTTATACTCCTTCAACTTTGTTTTGTATATATCTTTTGCCATATAATCCTTAAGTCCATAAGCTATTTCTAATACCTGATCTAGTGGTTTGCTTAAATTCTTGATATAATACAGATAATCAATCTTTAATACGTCTGAGTGTTTCTTGAGATATTCTGGATCTTCTAATTTTTTATACATTTTATCTTTGTGTGAATTAGTGTCAGATATTACATATTCCAATCGTTGACCGGCATCTACTCGTATTCCTCTACCCCTTAATTTTTCTGCAAACTGAATATGTCCAGGTAATGATCTAATAATATACGTTTTGTAAATATCATTTAGTAATTTACCATTTTTATCTAACTGCATTGGTAATTCAAGATCAGATAATCTCTTTTCCAATTTCTTTGGATCTTTAGGTAATTCTCTTACCTTGTAATCTTCAACAGCCCCAATACTTTTAGATATTACATAGTTATCAATACTTAATTCTTTCATATTCTCTAGTTCTGTATGTATATACCCCAATACTTCTTCTTGGTTAGCTCGATTGAATATACGCATAGTCACATTCTCATATACCCTTCTTACAAATGCACTATTATCTCGTCTTGCCAATATCACTCCTTTCTTCATAATTTTATCAGAGACGACTCCACTACCATCACATTCTAATGCCATATACAGTTTCTTCTTAATAATAAGAAATCTCCAATAAATGACTTGTTCAAAAAGAAGTTTCATTGGCTTTGGAAATAATCCCATATCATCCATTTCCTTCTCTATCTTAAGACAATGTTCCCATAATTTATTTGCTGTATCTATATGTGGGAAATGAACATAACAACTGTCTGTATCTCCGTAAATAAGCTCTGCTCCAAAATACTCTTGCAATACATTTCCTGCTTTTCTGATTGATTTTCTTCCCTGTGCAGTTGTACACATTGCTCCCGGCATAAACGGAATATACCCCTTTTTTACCCCCATTGCACCATACGCACTATTTGCAGATACCTTATACGACAATTGCCGTTTATTCAAGACGATAAGTTTTGTCTTGACTTCTTCTGTTTGTTCTATTTTTTTGAGTTCCTTTATCTCTGATTTTGTATTATTTCTAGCATCTAATAGATTTTTTAGGATAGATGGAACAATACCAATTGGCGATTTCAAGAAGCGATATCGATACTCTATCTTATTATCTTCTTCATCTTTCCATTCAATAATATTACATTCACTATCAGGAATACTATCATCTGTCACAAGTGTAGTATAATCAATATTATAAGCAATAATCGTTGTTGGATATAAAGATGTGAAATCATATGGGACAACTCTATCATATACACCCCATTTTGGTGTGACTACAGTCGCCCCTTCGTATTTCTCAATCCCACTCGTTTTGTAATCACTTGACGTAATTACAATATCTTCATCCATACACTTCTTATAGATTTGAGAAAATACCTTAATTTGTTGTCCCTTAATATATAAATATATAATCGGAACTCGACATGTTTTTGCCATCTCAGTTAACCCAAACCAAATCTGCAATACCTCAAATAATCGACTTACCACGAGTGAATCTTGAACACAATACTTACCAACTCGTCCAAGAGCCTTCGCACCCTTTTCACCACCCTTCATCCCTATTCTATAACAACGAAATATACCCTTTACGGATAAATCATCCTTCAAATCATTCTTAAGAAAGTGTTCAGCAACTGTTTTTAATTTATAATTATTTAGTTTATAATCGCGGCGAACAACAGGTAGCAAATCAATAAACAATCGACCTTCTGCATCTAAATATCTGAAATCTTGGTTTTTATACGCACTACTTGACCAACTACTCTTTTTATCTGGAGAATGCACACCTTTTCTATATCCTTGTTGGTCAAAATCATAGATACAATCTTTAGCGCGATCAGTCATATATCCAAAATCAAATCCAAAAATATTATATCCAATAATAATTTGAGGACTTTTTTCTCTTATAAATTTACTATATCCAACTAATAAATCATCTTCCGTCTTGAATCTTAAAATAGTTACTTCATTACCCGTTTCCTCTTGATCTGGATCTCCCAATGATAGTAGATATTTATCAAACTTATCTTTCCCTGTGCAATGTAATACAGCAGAAATCTGAAATATTTTATCTTTTGGGTTCGATGCTTTAGGCATCATATTCACATTACTAGAATTCACTTCAATATCCATACTCATTACAATAGGTTTTGGAACAAATTCAATATCATCTGCTCTTGTAACATCTCTCCAACTAACAACGTATTCTTTATCACAAAGAGTCTCTTTATTCTTTATCTTTTCACCCCCAAATTTAATCCATCCTGCAGTTGATATATCTTTTTTGCATATAAACTGGAAAATAGGTTCAATATTTTGCTCGTGAATACGAAAACGAATGGTGCCAATATCTGTTTTAATAGGTCTACGAATCTTATACATAAATCCTTTTTTATCATCTTCTGAGGAGAACTTACACATAAAAAAGGGAAACTTACGATGTTTGTCGTTAGACATATTGGCATAATATAATCGTTGTTTCAATTCAAAATATTTCTCGATCGGTGTAAATTCGTTACCGACTGCTTGATCTATTTTACTACTTATTAAATTTACATACAAATTATTTCTCCAGTTAATACTAGTTCCTTCCTCCGTTTTCTCGGGTAATTCCAGATACAAATACACTAAAAAATCCGGAATTTTCACACAGACGCTTCGATTTTTCTTATCTAGACCATATATACGTATTATGGTTATCTCACGCTCCTTATCATCAATATGCCAAGTATACGGAAAAAAGTAATCTTTAACCATTTTGTTATTCATATTCTATTTCTTAATTATATTTTCAATTTTAATTATATTTATGATTTCTTGTTTAGAAATGTATTGTATGGGTAATCCTGTTATTCTCTCATCTATAGAGAAAATCTTATTAGTATATTTATCAGTACATATCTTATCTTTGTTATAAAATTTTACATTTTGGCATAATATACTCATATATCCAACGAAATCCATTTTATTCTCGATAACTGTATACAGAATATATTCATCTATATTTACCGGAAGTCGTATTACACTTACTCTAAAACTATACAATCCTTCTTCATCAGTCTCATTAAAGCTGATATATACAACACTGTCATCGATATCGTTTATAAATCGTAAAGGTATGGTTGGAATGCCTCGTTTATCGCATATTACATTATCTTTTATAATGTGATCCATATCTAGATCATAGTAACGTGGAACTATTATAAATTGAGATGTGTTATACTTATTATGATATCTCGCTCTGATACAAAAACTCTTTTTATATAAGGCTATAGCATCTGTCAACTTAGCACCCTTTGGTTCTCTTAAATTTAGAAGGCATAAATCGACTAGTGAAAGTATCATTTATATATATATATACATAGTTATAAATTTGAAATAGATATAAAATAATATATCTTACATATATACGATGAAGGTAATTATTGAGAACTTTAAATGTTGGGAACGATATGAAGTCGAATTTAGGGATGGTGTAAATTTAGTATCTGGGAAATCAGGAGCTGGTAAAACAAGTATCCTAGATGCTATCAAATTCTGTCTATTTGGTAGTTCAGGAAAGCGAATACAAAAATATAAATCAACAAGCTGTCGTGTTACTATACACTACCAACATATTGTAATATCTAGAACACGGGCTCCTAACCGTCTTGTATTAACCAAAAATAATCAAGAATATGAAGATCATTCAGCCCAAGGTATTATTAACGACATATTTGGGAGTATATTTGATGAGATTGGATATGTTCACCAAGGAACGCAAACATCATTTATCCGTAAATCACCTCAAGAAAAGTTAGAGTTTTTTGAACGTCTTGCTCTTGAAAATGATGAAATTGATCGCTTACGAACTGAGATTATAAGTCGTATTCGAGCACAGGAAAAAGACTATCAAGAGATTGGATATCAATTACGTAAATCCGAAGATAATCTTAAAGATCTAATTCTACCAAATGCACCTGAGAAAGTAAATATCTCTAAACGGGAAAATATAGATGATGTCTTGATTGCACATAAAAAGTCTCTCCAGAAGTATGAGAATTATATGAAGGGATATAATGATAAATTAGTATCACTGCGACATCTCGATAAAAATATCGATAGTCGACTCTCTGACAATCAGCAACTTACGACTAAAATAGCGGAATATAATGATAATTTAACAAATGATGAGATGCTAGATATAAATACTCTCCGTGATAAACTAAAGCAGATAAATCGTGAGAAAAAGAAGGTTGATAAATACAGAAAATATCAACATGACAAAGAACGATATGATAAGGAACTGGAACGGTTAACATCAAGAAAGGAAGAGATAGAGAAGGATTTGTGGAAAGAATACACTAAATCCGATATTAAGGGGAATATAAAATACTATTCTGATGAACTCATACCAGAATTTAAAAAGATATTAGATTGTGAACGTGAGAATAAAAATATTACTATTTCAGATGATAATCAAAATAAAATAGAAGAAATCAACAAACAAATACAATACGTACGTCAAAGTCGTGTAGTACGTATATGCCCTAAATGTAGTTGTAATCTAGTCGTTACAGATTGTGGGTTAAAGTGTATGGAAAACTATATCGCACCAACTACAATATATACCGAGAAACAACTACTCAAATTATTATCCCAAGAACAACGAATTTGTGATAATAATAAAATTAGCAAGAATACACTAGATAAAAACAAAAAAATAATAGATAAATTTCATACAACCTATGATATCGACTGTAGTCTCTCTGAAATTGAAAATGACTTGGAATCATTCCGAGAATACTATAACTCTCAACGATATATTGAGAAGGAACTAGATAAAATTAACTCTAAGTTAGATCATAACACTATCATCTCGAATTTCGATATCAATAAAATACCCGATACTCCCGACGAAAATCTCATTGAAACGGAGGAACAGATACGAGAGGATATACAAATTACAAATAATATCGAATCTATACGTTCTCAAATTAGAGATTTACAGAAGATGATAGATAGAAATAACACATTTATAAAACAGGAAACAGATGAGTTCTTACGCAAATTTCACAGTAGACCAAAGATAGACGAAATCGAAACTAAAATCAACACATGCAGCAATAAAATCACAGGATACCAAGAGAAGATCGATACCTTCAAAATACGACTAGATAAGATTGAAGAGTATTCTAATTATCTAGAACGCAAACAAGAGTATGATAGGATAAAGAATGAAGTAAAGAACTATAAAGAAAAGGAGTTGTCGGGAAGGAAACATTTGGTTAGATTAAAGACATTGAAGGAGAAATTAAAACAGGCAGAGGGAATTGCTATCTTAAATAAGATAAATACGATAAATACGATACTATATAAGTATCTTGAGATATTTTTTCCAGATGATGTGATGAATGCGAGATTAGAGCCATACAAGACGAATAAGAAGGGGGTTGAGAAGTCTGAATTGAATATTAATATAGATTACAAGGGAATGGAGTGTGATTTGTTTATGTTGAGTGGGGGGGAGATACAGAGGTTGGCATTATCATTTAATCTTGCGTTAACCGAGATGATGAATATTCCATTGTTGATGTTGGATGAGTGTACTTCTAATTTAGATGAGACTACAACAAATATCATTACGAGTACTGTGACAGACAAGTTGTCACATAATAGAATTGTGATTATGATAGCACATCAAATTGTATGTGGAAATTTTGAAAATATTGTAAATTTATAATGTAATATAAATATGGATAATTACGTGATACAATTCAATATAGCTAAAAATTTTGATATTGTAACTCTTAGTAATTGGTGTCAAGTCGACCATATGAGACGCTCAATTTGCTCTGATGATCGATTTTGGCGAGATATCGCACGAGAATGTGGTTTAACTAAGTCTGATGGTTCTAAAATAAAAAATCGAAAGGACTATATGAATAATGTAGCATCATTGTATTCTGGGGTTGATATTGATATAGTTAATTCATTCATCAACAAATCAACACGGCTTCGTTTGAATTCATTCGAAGAAGATACACTCTCAGATATGGTTGGTAATCTCATAAATTTACGAGAATTATCAATATATATGCCTAAGATCAAATATTTACCAGGGAGTATAAAGAATCTCAAAAATTTGGAATGTCTTGTTATTGATGATTCCTCTATTACGATATTACCCGATAGTATATGTAAATTATCGAAACTAAGAATTATTAATATATCTGGTTCAGAATTAGAAAAATTACCTAAATGTATTGGTGATTTACAGAGATTAGAATCACTTATTGTAATGAATTCTAATATAACGACTGTTCCTAATTCAATAGGAAAATTACGTAATCTAAAAACGCTTATGTTAGAATATAATAAGTTACAGACTCTCCCAGATAGTATAGCAGATATCGTTTGTAAAGAAAAAGAAATACAAGATAGTCGATACGAACATTCTTCCCATAATCGACCAACATGGTTGATAAAATGGCAATACAAATCAGATTGTCTTAGAGAAATATTTGTTCAGGGTAATCCTAAACTAGAATTATCATCGTATCTAGAAGATAAATTAGATACACATATCCGAGGATATTTAGGTCGAGAAATAGGGTCAAATTGGGGAGAGGTGTGGAAAGAACCAGTTGCAGATGGTAGTTGGGGTGAGGATTCTGTTGATTGGTAAATATTTTTTCTTATAATTAGTTGATTAATTATAAGAAAATTATCTTAATATACTAATTCATTTACGGCGTCGTACTTACCGCCCTTAATCAACTTATCTTAGCCGAAGAACTAAATGGATCGTTGACTCTTTTTGTATATTATAGTCGGCCATTGTTCTACCATCTTCTAGTTGTTTACCGGCAAAGATTAATCGTTGTTGTTCTGGGGGAATTCCTTCCTTATCTTGAATCTTTGCCTTAATATTCTCAATACTATCAGATGATTCTACCTCTAGTGTTATTGTTTTACCTGTTAAAGTTTTAACGAAAATTTGCATTTTTTTATTATATATAATAAAAAAAATGAACTTAAAAGATAAAACCTTAATAGATCTTAAAAAACTTGCTAAAACAAAAGGTAAAAAAGGATATAGTAAACTCAATAAAATTCAACTCATACAATTATTAAGCAAATCTGGAAGAAGATCAAAAAATACGAGCGCATCTACGCGAGACCAAGCGATTGCTAAAAGTAAGAGTATCAAAGAAATGAGAAAAGCATGTAAAGATAATGATTTAGTATATGATCTTAAGACAAAGAAATGTCGAGAACGAGGGGGTAAATCCACTCTTAAATCTAAGAGTAGAAGAGTAC
>Ga0114934_10000858_pt1 | contig 19668 bp, 33 predicted proteins | sample 4SBtaG_2_FD_99695 | JGI IMG/M metagenome (GOLD analysis project Ga0114934, IMG submission 99695) | Deep subsurface microbial communities from Kolumbo volcano to uncover new lineages of life (NeLLi) - 4SBTROV10_white metaG | ecosystem: Environmental > Aquatic > Marine > Volcanic ...
ACGTCAACCGCCGTGATTCTGCGGGTTGGTAGGGTGACCTGTCAGGCCGACGTGAAAGGCTAGCAAATGCCGGCAGCAATTACACTGACTGAGAAGGGCTTGCAACAGCTCCGCCGGGATCATCACCGGCTATCGTATCAGGTGCGGGACTTGTCGGTACAGCTGGCGGCGCAGGTGAACAGCGCGCCGGCAACGGCGCCAGGACTATACGCCGGCAAGACTACAACAGCCGTGACGGCGCTTAGTGGTAACGTGCCGGGAACCGGTACGGCGGCCATCTATTACCGGGACACCGGGACAACAAACCTGACGCAACGCGAAGCGGACGGCGGAGAGACTACCGTTTACAATATCGGGAGCGCGGTAGACTCGGGAAAGTTTGCGTTGTTTGCGCGTGATGGCTTCGGTGATTGGTGGCTAGTTGTTGTCCCGTGCTAAGGTGTTGCGATGGGTTGGAAGCAAGACGCGCCGGGCTGCGACCCGTGCGGCTGTTCGCGTTTGTTCGATGACTTTAGCACCGACACCCTAGCCGACTATACGCAGACGCGCGGAACGTGGACGATTGCGGACGGGGAGCTATCGACCACCGGCAGTGACCGGTTGATTGTTTACGACACAGCCGGCCAGCGCTATCAAACAATCTCGACCCGGTTCCGTTCGCCTGACTCGGCGGCGGTCACAGTGTTCGCCGGCTATCAGAGCTTTGGCGTTCACTATCGCGTGATTGTGAGCTATACCGGTGACGGCTGCGGGACGCTGAAAATCTGGCGCCACTATGGGAGCGGCGGAGGATCTCCGACGCAGGTAGGGCCAACGGGATACCTGGACAACCTGCAGCCGGAAGACTGGCAGACAATCAACGTGTGTGTCAGTGAGCCGGTTGGTAGTAGTAATGACTACGTGATAACGGCGGCGGTAGAGCATACGCCAGCGGGGCCGGCGCCGGAGCGTCAAGGCATGTTCGGCTGGACCGGCGGCGTTACGCCTACGCAGGTGAGCGCGTATTGCACAATCGGAACCAGTAACCAGACAGCCGGCACGGAATGCGGAGTAGGAACCGAAGCGGCGAGCGCATCAACTGACGCGGTTTACTTCGACTACCTGAGCTTTGGCGACGCGTTCAGCGAAGCAAACGAAGCCTGCCCACAGTGTGAGTGTGACTGTGTGCCGGGCTCCGATACTTTCGACCGATCCGACTCCGAAGAGGTGGGCTGTCTATGGCAGGAAAATGTAGGCGTGTGGCGTGTGTCGAATAATCAGTTAGTGTGTACCAGCGGCGCCAACGGCTATGTCAAGTTTCTGCCGGAGTACCGAACGCCGAACCAGTACAATCAGGCGGATGTCTTTATTAACGGGATGGGCTCCAAGGCGTTTCTATGTTTGGACGGAATCGGTGACACGCAGATAAGGCTACAACTGAAGACAGGCGACAACAAGACCGGAGCGCTAGAGATTGCGACCGGTGGCAGCGGCGGCGATACGCTGGTTGCGAAGCCGTTGTCAATCTCGCCGGGCGTGTGGTATCAGCTTAGTTTCTGTTTGATAGTGGAGCAGGAAACCGGCACCGGTCCGCCTACGTTCTACGGCTCCGTCACGGGACCGGACGCGCGCGGCGGAGTGATAACGGAAACGATAGAGCACCCCGTGACAGGCATAGACGATGAGCCGTGCGGGGGCGTGGGCGCCGATACGTCTTACGGTGCGGTGAGGTTTGACAACTACACGACGGCAAGCGGATCCGGCGAGTGTGGCAGTTGCAAGGACGCAAACCGAGAATGCGAGACGTCCGGTTGTCAGGATGACGAAATACCAGAACGCGTCAAAGTGTCATTGCCGGCGATGGCGAGTAATGGCAACTGTCCATCCTGTCCTGCCATGGCGCAAACGGTTGTCGTGAACTACGCCGGGAAAACGGAGGATGGGTGTTTGTGGACGGCGGCGCCGTTGACTAACTGCGCCGACGCGTCAGGGCGATCGGATACGGCGGCGTTGAGTCTACTGTTGAAGCACAACACAACAACGGACAAGATAGAAGCAACGGCGATTATGCAGCAAGCTCTGTTACCGTTCTACGGTGCGGCGGCCGGGCTGTTCGTGTCGTTCTGGTATATCTGGAAAACAGAAATTGACAGGCCGGCAGATTGTACCGATCTGACGGCGGCGCTTCCGCTCGATTCGGTGAGCAGCGCCGGCACTAGTCCGCCGACCATGGCGCCGGTATGCGACGCCACCGGAACCAGTGTTGACATTGAGGCGCTGTAAATGGCTTGGCAGTGTACGCGGTGTATGTTTCGAACGGAGAAGATTGACGCGGATGACTTCCCGTTGACGTGTTCTTGTGGTGCGCACTATCCGGCGCCTGATTCGGCTGGCAAGTCTGCCGGGCTCGGCGATACAATCAAGCGGCTGACCAGCGCGCTAGGCGTCAAACAATGCGGCGCCTGCAAGCGGCGCCAACGCAAGCTCAATGAGTGGTTCCCATACCGGAGCGCGAACAAATGACTAACGAAGGTAACGGCAACCGGTGGAGCACGCACGCGATTCTGGGGTTGTTGACTGCGCTGCTAGGCGTGGAGAGCGCTGGAGCGTTACGCGGCGGCGCCGCTACCGACATTGAAGCACGCGTCAGCAAGAATGCCGAGCTTATCCGGGCGGTAGCCGACGAACAGCGGGAACTAAAATACGCAATCGGCAACCTGACGCGGTCCGTGGAGAGTCTGACAGCGGCCGTGGAGCGTATCCCAGGCCGGTAAACGGTGCGCAAACGGTGCGCAGGGGGGTCTTTTTCTGCGGCTATACAAGCACGCAGGCGCAAAACGCCAGAAATCCGTGCGCGTAAACCCTTGCCAGCACGTGACTTAGCGATATTTCCCGTTTTGCTCTTGATATCCTGCAGCTATGACCGATAATGGTTTATAGAGGTTGGGGGTTGGAAACGACCCACGCGGCAAACGAAGCCGCTCGCCTCTAAGCTCTTTGACAATTCGAACGCTTTGCATCTGGCAACAATCCAATGGAGCCAGAAAGCACCTCCCCGAGGGAAGCGCCGCCACGGCAACGAACCGAACGCCGAGCGGACGAGGGGCAAAGCGAGAAACAGAACAACCACGCGGGCCGATGAAATGTTCAGCCGGGCTACCCTGTCACGCGAATACGCTGACAGCCACAGCAGGCCATACCATACACCGGACGCGTGAACGTTTCTCATCTCTAACTGAAAGGCGAAACAATGAAGTACCAGATCACTTACGACATGTTCGGCGTCAATGTTTTTCTGATTGTTGACAAGCATCTTCTTGACTTCACGCAGAACAACAAAGTCACTTACGGTCCCTACCTCGTGACTTCGCTGAAGCCAATCGTTGGCGGACGGGTTCACTAAACGTCCCACTACTGTTTTCAGGAGTTGAACACGCGAAAGAACGCGTAGGCGCGGCACGGTGCCGCGTCTGTTTCTTATCTCTACTGAAAGGCGAAACAATGAGTAAGCATAAGTGGAACGTAAAGACTAAGCACTTTTCGGATAACGATAGTGTTTCGGTTTACTTCGAAGATATTTGGCTGTGCAACGAAGACAGCCGAGAAGAGGCGTTGAAGGAAGCGCAGTTTGTGTTGACCGCCGCCGAGAACGGCGCGCGATGGGTGGAGGATGAATTCCCCGGCTTGTCGTGGGCGATGCGGGCGGACAGGTGGAACAAAGAGGAAGCGGCTAGAAGCTAAGACGCGGCACCGTGCCGCGTCTGTTTTCCTCACATTTGAAAGGCGAAACCATGTTGACTATCAGTCTGATTATCGGATTGACGTTGATGTTGAGTGAGTTGACGCGGCAAGTTGAAAAGCGGGCCAAGCTGGTTGTAAGCGTCCCCCGCTATTGAGTAGACGCGGCACGCTGTCGCGGTTGTTTTCTTCACACATTTGAAAGGCGAAACAATGAGTAAGCACACTGCGGCTAAGATGACCAATAACGAACTGGTAACCTTTGTCCTGACGGCGGTTCAACCGAATGGCGAAAGCATGACGGTGGGGGTTTTCGGCAACGAGGCGGACGGCCACGCCGAAGCGAGAAATCTCAAACAGACTTCAAACTGTGCGGGCTTTACTCTGACGCGAGTGGCGTTTGACGTGAGCTAAGACGCGGCACGCTGTCGCGGTTGTTTTCTTTACACTTTTGAAAGGCGAAACCATGAGTACTATTATTACCACTAGTCCTATCGTTGATACTGTTCGCAACGCGTTTGATTTTAGCGTTGACAAGTTTCCCTTGACGGGGCCCGAGAACATGCGAACGCCGCACTATGGTCTATTCCGAAGTGACAACGGCGAATGTGTCGGGCGTGCCTGTAAAGCCGGGTACGTTCCCCATACGGTTGACGACGTGCTGGCCATAACAGAAGCAGTCGCCAGCGTGTGGGACGCGGATACAGCGCCGCAGGTTGAAACGCTGTTTGCCAATGGCCACCACGTGCAAATCCGGCCGACGGAGAACTACCGCCGCGAGATTTTCGACGCGAAGCGAGCCGGCAAGATTGCTGACGCTATCTTCCCCCGGCTGGTTATTCGTGCCGGTTATGATGCGCGGGCCTTTACGGTGTCGGTCGGGTTGTACCGTGACGCGTGCCGTAACATGGTAATGATCGAAGCCGCACGCGAGACGGTCACTAGCATCCGCCACACTCGCAGCCTACGTGAAAACGTGGGCAAGCTGGTTGACCAGCTGCGTGGGTTGCAAGCTGGGTGGGCGAACGTCGCCGACGCGGCGGAACGTATGGAATCGCGCGAGCTTATCGTAGCTGATTATCTCGCCGAGATTTACGGACGGCCGGAAGAGCTGACTTCGCAGCGAGCGGTTACCATGCACCGCCGGCGCACGGATGCAATTCTGAATCGGTTGGTGCGTGAGTATCAAGCGACTGGCCGTGATGAGGCGCAGGTGCAGAGCGGACGCGCCACCGGGTGGATGCTGTTCAATGCGGTCCAGGGTTGGTCACAGCATGACCAGTCGCGACGCGCTACGCATCCACTGGCGCGGGCGTTCGCAAGCGATAGTGACCGCGCGGTGCGCCAAGCCGCTACGCTGGCGCTTGGCGCGTAAGTGTGACACGGCAAGCCGCCGCACCGTGCGGCGGTTCGCCGGTTTCTTTTCTCAATCTGAAAGGCGAAGCAATGACGACATTTTCAGCGAATGACCCGCGGGCGATTGAAGCCGGCGACAGCGTGACGTTTAACGGCCGAGAGTATACGGTGGCTAAGGTGTTCGGTCCGTGGCTGTTCGCGGATGGCGGTTTTACTGGTATAGCGCAGCAAGCCGAGATAGTCGGCAAGCGTGGCGCGCGGCGGTTGCTGCAAATACAGAGCAACGGCCGGCGCCGCACGGTTTCGAAGCAGGGGCGCACCGAGTATGAAAGCGTGTAGGCTACTGTCGCACACTGTCGCGACAGTTTCATTTTAAATCTGAAAGGCGAAACAATGAGCAGAGAAACGAAAACGTTTGACGTGTATATGCTGGCGAATGACCACGGCGCCGAGCTGCGGCGCGTGGTTGTGCCGGCCAAGGGCCTGGAGAAAATGGCCACGGAGCAGGTTCTATCGTTGATCTTTGAAAAGGGACAGAATGATTTTCAGCCCGTGCGGGGTAGCTGTTCCGTATCGATGGGGGACGTGATTGACCTGGACGGGGAATTGTGGGTTGTCCAGTCGCTAGGCTTTATGAGGATGACGGCTGGCGACCTTGTCACCTATACGCGGCTGCCGGCCGAGGACCGCACGTGGTCCAAGTTTGTGCGGCCACGCTACGCGGCGGCGCGTATGCACGACAGCCAGCGTGACGTTTGCGAAATGTTGTCCGATTATGAAAGGCGAACCAATGAAAAGTAGCACGCTAAAACTAACGGCGGCGCAAGCCGAGATCATCCTAGACCGGCTGGAGATTGTCGACGCAATCACGGACGTTCTGACGGACGCGGCGCCGGGGGAACGGGCGGTCTGGTCACGGGCGGAGGTGGACGCCGAACAGCGCGAAATGTTCGCCGAGCTGGCGCCAACCGATTGGCAGCCGGGACGCTATCGGCCGGCGCCGTTTGTCGTCAGCCATCCAGAGTACAGCGAGCGGCGCAACCGGCTACGGCGTGAGATTCTCGCCGAGTGTATGAACGGCTCTACGTGGTACGCGCGGGCCGAAGGGTACGGCGACGCCACGCCGCTAGAGCTGGCCAACATAGAGCGCAGCCTAGAAGCGATAGCACGCAAGCTAGCACAGATAGGGATAGCCGTTGACGTGGTGACGTGTTGGCCGATTGTTGTCCGATTGTTGTCCGATTAGAAAGGCGAACCGATGAGAGAATTGACATTGAAAGAGGGGCGCGAAATTGTGTCAGCCGAGCTGCTGCGAACGTGGGAGACTCGGCCGAGCGTCAACCGTGACGGCTGGCACGGGCCGCGGTCGTTGGTGTTGCTGGACCGTGCCGCGTTCGAGGCGGCCGCATGGCAGGCCAGGAACGCGAAGACGTGGGCGCACCTCATAGACGTGATGGAAAGCGAGCCCGGCCGGATAGCCCGTCTTGCTATCGGCTATGAGCGCCAGCGGGACGCGGCGCGGGCCACGCTGTGGGAGCGCCGCGCCTACGGCTGTTTGTGCGTGGCGCGTGACGAGCGCGGGACGTTTGCGAGTGGGGAGCGCATCCGCACAGCAACAGCGGACGAGGTGCGCGAACAGCTGCGGGCGTTGGAGTCAGAGCAGAAAGCGTTTCGGCTTGTCCCCGGTGGTCTGGAATTGTGCGTGGTTGGTTCCAGTCAGCTGGAGCATTTGCGGAGGTGCAAGCCGTGACGGGTAATTGGTTCTGTGCGTGTGGTGCCGGTGACGTAGGCGCAGACCATCCGCCGGCGTTGTGTCCGCTATGCGGGCGCCGCGTCTGGCGGTCAGAGGGCGAAGACGTCTACCCGGATTCGATGGTTCCTAAATTAGAAAGGGGCGAGAATGATCGAGAGCAAGACAGCCGGCCACGGCGGCCGGCGTGAGGGCAGCGGGAGACCGCGCATGTACAAGCGTGCCGGCGTTACTGTTCCGGTTGGCGCATCCATCCCGCGTGATTGGGTGGAGCGTATCGACGCAATAGCCGAGGCGAACGAGGTGACGCGCTCTAGTGTGATAGCGCACGCCGTCGGAAGATACCTTAGAAGAAAGGCGAAACAATGAAAGCGACTGACAACCGAGAACGCGTAGCAGTTGACGCGGAAATGATCGCGAGCATAGGAAACGTGCGGGTAGAGGACTGTTCGCCTGACGCGCAAAAGTATATCGACGTGATAGAGTCGGCCGTTATCGACTACCTGGACGCGCACAAGCTTATCAGCGTGCCGGCTGACGAGCTGTCAACGCTCGTCGGTGATTGCGATATGGACCGCGGCGACGCCATGCGATTGCTAGCCGTGGAGCACGCGTGGTACTCAATCGTTGAAGGCTGGCGGCCGGAAGCTCGGCTAGTCAGGTATGAACCACACGGACAATCAAAGGGTCCCGTGCCGCCCAAGTTTGTTGCGGGGCACTATACCTATGTCGACGGCAAGACGTACCCGTGTACGTGGGGAGACCTAGCCGACATGGGTCTACACTGGTCGATTGCGTTTGGCGTTGCCAGTGTGGAGAGTCTGACGAATCTGACAAAGTAGCACCCCAGGAAAACCCCAGGTGCGCCCCGCGTAATATGGTAAGCGCGCGCCAAACTACGCGCCCAGCGCGCGCGTAGCGCACAACACCCCCAACCGGGAAACCGGTGGGGGTGTTTTTTTTGTTTCTTGGGTGGTTGGCGCCGTGTGTCAAATGTGTACATTCTGACGGTTCGGAGCCCGTGGCGCTTCCCTGGCGCCACGCCTGCCGGGTTGGGCTGTTCCGCGATGTCCAGCACCAGCCCGGTAGGGCATGGAGGCAAGGTGTTACACATTCGACAAAGTGTTACACATTCGACAAGGTGTTACACAAGTGTTCGACAAGTGTTACACAAGTGTTCGACAAGTGTTCGACAAGGTATTCGGTTGGCAGTTGGCAGTTGGCAGTTGGCAATTATTAATTGCCAAGCGAGTAGGAAGCTAGACGCATGGAAGCAGGCGAGTTCTTGACGGTGCGCCAGATATCAGAGCAGAGCGCCGAAGCTATCGGCGTGGCGCTCCACGTGCGCCGCGTATACCGCTGGATCGAATGCGGCAAATTGCCAGCGGTGCGGGTGGGCGACAGGCTCCACGTGCGGCGGTCCGATCTTCGCGACTGGTTGCCACAATGGCCAGAACACGCGGGAAATAAATTGCGGAAGAATTCTTCCGCAATTAATTGGGGGCAATCATGACACCCCCAACACTGACACAACGCCAGCCAGCGGCGCCCGTGTGGATACGCGCGAACTACCACGGGATCGCGACGGCGGGCCGCGCGTATTGCAAGGTTGGTCAGGTGCCTCTATCGGTGCGATGGCATCAACTGGCGTGGGAGTCGGAAGCAAAACGCCGCAAGAAGGGGCGCTGGCGCGATATCAAGAGAATCGCTAGGGAGCTTGACAAGCTGGCCAGGGCGTCAGGCGTGACACTGTCGCAAGTCATAGCGGTTGCGTTAACGGAGGGCGACGATGTTTGACGGGTGCGCCGACATGGTGCCGGCCATTGAGAAAATGCACCGCGAGAATGAGGCGGCGTTGGAGCTGTTGGGTTCTGGCTGCTGCGGCTGCAAAGACCGGCGCGGAATGTGTCCATTGTTTCACGTGTTATGTCCACTACGACAGGGGGGGAGGTGGCAATATGCCAATCAACATACGGGGGAAAAGTTATAGCACCGTCGCGGAGAGGCTCCAGTTATGGCACGCGCGATACAAAAACGCGGCCATTACAACGGAGCTGACGGAATGCGCTGACGGTTCCGTGATGGCCAAGGCGGTAGGCGTGCCAAACCTTGACCAGCCAGAGCGCACCTTTACCGGCCACGCACGCGAGCGCGCCGGTGATTCTAAAATACACGAGCACAACCACGCAGAGATAGCCGAGACGTCAGCCGTTGGGAGGATGTTGGCGTTTGCCGGCTTCGGTGCTGACGGTTCGATAGCTTCGGCGGAAGAGGTGCAGCTGGAGGAATCGCGGCACGGGCCAGAGGTGCAGCGCGAGGGCGTCACGGTTGGCCACACTAAAGGCGCGCCGATGGTTCACGCAATTAGCCCGCCGCAAGATCCGGCGCCGATGCGTGACGCGGTGCTGACGGAAGCAATAGATATGAGCCCGCCAGCGTTGGCCGCTCCGCTGCGCAAGCTCTACGCGATGGACAGCGTGCCGGCTCTACTGGAGGCGGCGCCCAAGATCGCAGCGTGCGCGGACGTGGGAACGTATACGAGGGAAGACGCGGCGCGGCTGTTGCTGTTCGCGTTCTCGCGGTGCCAAACGCTAGCCACGGACACGGAGGACGGACGAAAAGCAACCAAGGCGCTTGATGAGACGTTAATGAAATTCGCGGAGCCGATCAACGACATAGGCAAGGGTGGCGGAATCGAAACACTGCGCCGGCAGTTGCTAGCGAAGTGGGAACCAGAGCAGGAAACAGCAAGCACGGAAGGCACGCCGGTATGACCGAAGTGAAAGTACGGAAGAAGTGGTCAAGCTATTTCGAGAGACTTGACGAAGACAGCGCGGCGTTGTTGGAGGAAAGCATCCTAAAACACGGCCAACGGGAGGCGATTGTCACGGACGCCAAGGGGAATGTTCTTGACGGACACAACCGCCTAGAGATTCTGGCGCGGCACAATATCCCGCCACGCGTCACGATTTTGGAAGATATTAAAACGGACGCGGACGCGGAGGAATGGATTCTGCTGACGCAACTCGGGCGCCGCAATCTTGGGAACGCGTTTCGGACGTACGCACGCGGCAAGCTGGTTGCAATCAAGACAGCCAAGGCACCGAAGGGGCAGGCCGGCAGGCCGAAGGATAACGGCGCCGACTATCAGAAAGAGAAAAGCGGATACGCGAAAGCAATAGACGAACTGGCAACGCTCCAGCAGGTTACCAAACGGACATTGACGGAAGATCGCGCCATAGCGGCGGCGGTCGATCAATTGAGTCAGCCGGCTAAGCGCGCTTATCTCTCCGGCGCGCGGAAGCTATCGGCGGCTGCGGTGGCGGCGGTCGCCGAGCTTCCAGCCGGTGAACAAGTGGGGGCGCTCCAGGGGAGCCGGACGAAGCCGGAGCGGGCGCCGGTAGAGGCGGGGAGCCGTGAGGATTGGCAACGGATGACGGTAGAGCTTCATCAGGGGGGAGCGCGATGGCTGGCACAACTCAAAACGAATCTAAGACAAGCGAACGCGGAGCCGCACAGCGCGGGCTATTTGACGGGGGCGGCAAGCAGGATAGAGGAACTGATAGTTTCACTGCGGAGCTACCTGACGGAGGGGCAGCCGGTGGAGTGGACCGGCGAACGGTGGACAACGAAACTAGAAGAGAAGCAGCGCGCCAAGCCGAAGCGGAAATAAGACGGACGCCGGCCAAGCTACGCGGGTATCAGCTCGATTGTTTGGAGGCGATCGCGGAGGGCCACACGCGTAGCGATAGCGTGTGCGTGGAGCTGCCCACCGGGACAGGGAAGACGGTAATCTTCACACGGTACGCGGCGCAACAGGACTACGGGCGCGCGCTGGTGATTTGTCCGCAGTTGACGTTGATACGCCAAGCCGCCGCCAAGATTATGGAAGAGACCGGCGAGGCGCCAGCCATAGAGCAGGCCGGGCTATGGAGCGCGGAGGGCTCGCCGGACATGCGGAGCCGGTTTGTAGTGGCCAGCAAGCAAACGCTGTGCAAGCGCCGCAAGTCTGGCAAGTTTCGCTATGAGCGCTTCGGCGGCGTTGGGCTTGTTGTGATTGACGAATGCCACTACGCCGGAACGTCAGCCTATCGCAAAATGTGTAGTTGGTTCCGTCACCGGGGCGCAAAGATTCTAGGCGTATCGGCAACGCTGCGCCGTCATGATGGCGTGCCGATGCGCAACGTGTTTGAGGAATGTGTATTCCAGTACGGAGTACGCGAAGCGGTCGACGATGGATGGCTGGTAAAACCACGCGTCAAGGTAAAGCAAATCAAAAGCCTTGACCTGACGGACGTGACGACGGGCGCCACGTTCACCGGTCGCGATTACAACGCGAAACAGCTAGACGCCAAGTTGACCAACCCGGCCGTGGTATTCGAGATCGCCGACGCAATCCAACAGCATACGCGGGAGCGGAGAACGGCGGTATTTTGTGCGAGCGTGAACGAAGCGCAAGCGGTGGCGGAAGTGTTGCAGGATAATCATGGAATCAGCGCGGCTTGGATTTGTTCGGATGAGAAGCGAGTACCGCCAGCACAATGGCGCGCTATTATGGACAAGTTTACAGCCGGCGAGATAACGCATATTTGCAACGTGGGACAGCTGACAACCGGGTGGGATCTGCCGGAGCTGGACGCCATAGTTATGGCGAGACCGACGCAATCGGTGGGGCTCTATACGCAAATGCTTGGCCGTGGTACGCGTCCACTTCCGGGAGTGGTAGACTTCGCCGGCTCCAATCCAGACACGCGGCGCGAACGGATAGCGGCGAGCGCCAAGCCGTGGTTCCTTGTCGTTGACTTGGTTGACAATAGCCTAAGCCATAAAATTGTGACGGCGGGCGACGTGCTCGGCGGCCATGCAACGGAAGAGGAACGCGAGCGATTCAAGAAGCGCGCGGCGGAATCGGCGGAGCCGCTGGACGTGGACGCGGAAGCGTTGGCGGACGCGTGGGCGCAAGAGGTGGCGGCGTTCGAATTAGAACGCGGCCGGCGTAAGAACATGCGAGCGCGGGCGGAGTGGTCTGACCTTGAAGTTGACGCATTCACCGGGCAGCGGGTACAAATCAGGAACACACAACAGGCCGAGCCGGCAACGGTCAAACAACTTCGATTTCTGCGTTGGAAGCTCGGCAAATATCGCGACCTGTCGGGCATGACTAAGGCGCAGGCTTCGCGCATGATTGGCAAACTAAAACAGGCAGGACACTAGACCGCAGCGCGGCGCCTTTGTGCGTTATTCGCCTTTCACACGGGGCGCCGTGCTCGGCTTATATAGCGATCGAACGCAAGCCGGCTAGAAGGCCACGCGCCGGCAACCCTCCAGGGGGACGCGCGGCCGGAGAGTGAGGGCAGCGCATCCGGTGAGGTGACAACGAACGGCACCGGGCCACGCGTGTGTGGTAGTTGCGCCGGTGGGGTTCAAGCACTAGCCGGCTAATAAATGGGTGCGACTTGCAGCGGGATAACCTCACGTGCGCGTGGGGTTGCTGCGCACTGACTTAGAAAGGAAGGGAGCAAAATGGTTGCCGGTTATAAGATGGTAGGAGTAGAGGCGCGGAGCGCGTGCCGGTGGGCGCGGTTCGAAACTACGGAGGAATCACGGCGCGAAGGGTGGGCGCCGTATGGGCCAGCGTTTTGCGTGCCGGTATGGGGTAAGGTTACCGAAGAAGAAGGGGGCGAGGACGATGACGCAGCAGCCGGCGGGACCGTATGACGATGACAGGGATGATGAATTGATTTTTATAGAGCAGGACATGATAGAAGCGGACCGGCTGGACCGGGATCAGGCGGAGGGGGAAGCCGATGGCTAAACTAGAATTCACCGGCGCCAAGCATATGTTGGCTTGGATACGGCGCCACCCGTTGGGCGAGTGGATACGCGGGAAGATCATAAACGATGCATATGGCGCGGTGATGAATCGACGGGAGCCGGTTGTCGTAGAGCTGTGTTCGGACGGTGCGGTTTTCGTGTTCGGCTCCAAGCGGCTAAGCGTTAAGGTAGTGCAGCGGCCACACAGCACGGACCTACGCGCCGGCGTCAAGATTGACGAATACGTGGCGGAGAGTTTGCCGAGAGTGCACCGGCACTACTACGCGCCGGGCCGCGTGCGTGGCGTGGGATTCTGCGAGCGCGTGACGCCTAGCGACTTGATACGGCGTGAGAATGGGCTGGCATTTATTGAAGCAATGGAATCAAGGGGGGGCGAAGATGGCAAGCGGAAGAGCAAGCCGAGATAAAGGGAAGCGCGGAGAGCGGGAGCTGTCGAAGATTCTCGCTAAGTTGTTTAACGTGGACTGCCACCGGGGTCAGCAGTTTAGCGGGGAGCGCGGCAACCCTGACGTGGTAGGGTTGGACGGCGTGCACGTCGAGGCCAAGCGGGTAGAACGGCTCAACCTGCCGGCGGCCATGGCGCAGAGTAAAGCGGACGCGCGGCCGGATGAGGTGCCGATAGTGTGCCACCGGTCCAGCCGTCAGCCGTGGCTGATAACGCTAGAGCTGGCGGACATGCCGGATTTCATTGAAGCTATCCGGCACAACTCGCCGGCGTTGTTCGATTCGTGTTAACATCAACAGAGGGGAAGCTATGACATTCGGTGAGAAGTTGCGAGCGGCGGCAAAATCCAGACGCGTGATTGTGGCGGTTATTGGTGTTGTTGTCGCGTTCTCGGACCAGCTGGGATACGATATACCAGCCGAGACAATACAACAGACGCTTTTGATTGTGGCCGCGTTGATTGTCGGTGATTCTATCCGCAAGATTGACGACAAATGACGGACAAGCAACACAAGCTGATTACATTGGCAACCGTGGCTATCGTGGGTTGGTTGCTATTTGTTCCCCCCAGTCGCGAGCGGGCCCGCCACCGGTCCGCAAGTGGCAACGCGGCGCCCGTTGCTGTCAAGGCGCGGGCGCTGCGGTCTTTCTATTCGCAGATGGCGGAAGTGGTGGAGCGTGACGGCGGCGACATTGTCAAGACGTTGGGCCAGTTTCGCGCGGCGCATACGCGGGCGCTGCGGCTGGCGTTTCGTGGTACGGCGATAGCGGAGGGCGCGCCAGCCGGTGAGCAGATTGACAGGATACTTGCCGACTCTATCGGCGGTGACCTGCAAGACCGGCCATTGACGGACGCGTTGAGAGCGGACCTAGTCGCAGGGCTCCGCCGCGTGGCGGATCATTACGGAGGGCCAACGGATGGCCAAGCGAAAAGCACGAGCGGCGGCGATTAGTTACCTGACGCAAGTAGCGCGGGACATGCCGGACGCCACGCCGGCGCAACTTCGCCGGGAGATCCGGCGACGGCTGAAGCGTGACGGATTCGGGTGGTCGTGGATTGTCGTCATCCTGAAGATTCTGGCAGCGATCGCGCCGCTACTCTTTACGGCGCCGAAGGATTAACGCGTGCCGATTATCCCCAGCTGGAAAGAGTGGCCGGAGGGACGTGTCAGGCGTGCCGAGCTGCGCCGGCTTTACGCGTCAGGATATCAGGGCGCGTATCACGCAGACGGCGAGCGTGACGAATTGGTTGACGGCTTCGCGTTCCCTACGTTCGCGGACGCGGCGGAGGAATATGACTTGCGGAGCTTTGACGGTAACGCGGGCGGGTTGTATTTGCCGTTCTTGTCCGTGTTGGAGTTGGAGCCGGCAGCGTATGACGGGGCGCAGGAAACCGGTGATTGTGTTAGTTGGTGGGCGCAGCGCCACGCCGATAGCGTGCGGGCTAACGATATACTTGACCGCGCGGAGCCGGAATCATGGCGCGCGGAAGGTGCGACCGAACCTATCTACGGCTGGCGTGAGACGCGGCGCGCGGGTATGTCATGCGCGCGGGCGGTCGATTACCTCACAAGCTCCGGCGGCGTAATTCTCAGAAAGCTATATGATTCGGCGGACCTAACAAGTTACAATCCAGCGCTGGCGGTTAAGTGGGGGCGCAGACAGGGAACACCTGATGGGATCAATCAAGCTGGACGCGCGCACCAGATCAAACAAGCCACATGCGTGGAAGATCTGGAGTCTATGCGGGTTGCATTCCGGTGCGGGTACAGTGTCGGAGGATGCAGCGGATTGGGCTTGTCAGCACGGCGAGACGCCAACGGAGTCTCAGAACCGGCCGGCAGTTGGGCGCACGCTATGTGGTGGGGCGGATACGATGAACGAAGAGAAACAGTAGACGCAATCGGTGAGCCGGTTGTTCTTGTCGTCAACTCGTGGGGAGATTGGAACAGGGGACCGCGTCGAATACTGGGAACCAGCGTAGACATGCCACGCGGCGCGTGTTGGGTGCGTGAATCAGTCATAGAACGGAGGTGCTTGCATGGCGGCGGCTGCTACACATTCAGCGGCGCGGACGGTTGGCCGGCGTTGTACCTTCCCAACTTGGGCGCGACTGGCGAAGTGTAGCGCGGCGTTGATGTTGGCCGGGTGCGTGACAGCGGCGCCGGAGTATACCGGGACAATTGCGGGCAGTTTGTCGCTAGAGACCGGAAGAGCGAAGCCGGTTGACGTGGAGCCGACAACGCACAGCGTGGCGGATTGTCCTGACGGCGGGTGGATAGAGCAAGCGGACGGGCACCGGGTACGTTGTCCCGATTGCGAGACGGAAACACGTAGACCATTATTCAGGAGGCGCAGACGTGGCTAGCTATGACGATTTGAGCCCGGAAGACCAAGGCAAGATTGACAACCTTTTGTCTCACGTCCGGCCAGCGGCCGGCGTCTTCGCGAAAAGCTCAGCCAACGCCGAGTGGATTATCCAAAGCGGAGAGTCGACCAACGCCACACAGTTGGTGCAGTCTTTAGACTCCGGAACGATCCCGCAGAAAACACATCTTGCCGACGCGCAGCCCCTCACGCCGTCGGAAGTTTTGCAGTTAATTGCGGACCTGCAAAAGGTCGTCGACGAATTCGGCGGACAAAGCGATCTGTTTATTAAGGCTTGTGGCGTCAATGCCATCATCACGAACGGGTAACAGGTATGTCGCGAACAGTCGAATATGTCGACACGTCGGCAGCGGGTGGCGGCGACGGCTCAGAATCGGATCCATATGATTCACTACAGGAAGCGATAGACACGTCTTCCGGCCCGGCGTCGTCGTTCGGGGCGGTTGTGTGGCTGTGCAAAGGAAGTGAGACGCTCGACAGTGCTGGGATTGATTGGAGCAGCTGTAGCTGGAGAACAGCTCCCAAGTTATTAATCATGGGGTACGAGTCAACGCCGGGCGATGGAGGGCTCTACGGCATCAACATGAATGGCACAGAGTGGCCAAGCAACGCCGACAACATGATCGTGTTCCATTCGCTCTCCGTGACGAATCCCGGAACAACCGCGGGTAAATTTTTCAGCCAGAGTTGCTATCACTCCGCGATCATAAATTGCCATTTCTCGGATTTCAACGCGGACGGAAACGTTGTGGAGATGGACCAGGGGACGAATTATATCACCGGTTGCAGTTTTACTGACATCGACGCAAAGTGCATCACCGGGAAGGCCGCGGTCGACTCGTGCTTCTTTTATAACTCCGGAACGCGGGAGATTACCGACTGTATAAACGAGGAGCCAACTTGGGTTACCAATTGTCTTTTCTCCTTGGACGGCGCGACAAACGGCATCAAAGGCGGCAGCGGCAGTTCCTATTTCAACAACAGTTTTTTTTGCGATTCTGGCGGCACCGGATATGCCATCCGCGATTACGAAGGAAACAATTGGATCCACAGCAACGTTATTGAGGGTTTCTCTGTTGGTCTACGGCTGGAAAATTACGCCTATGCTGCAAAATCGGTAGTGGAAGCGAACAGTTTGTACAATTGCACGATGGACGTAGGTGACGGCACGACAGCATCACCAGCAAACCTAACCTCTGGCCAGTGGCGGATTATTGGCGATAGCGGCGGGCTAGGACAAGCAAACGAGACGTTGAGCAACTCGCCGTTTGCGAAGTCAGGCAGCGCTACCAGCTGGAGTAACCGGCGCGCGTACTTCGAGCCGCAAGACGAAGGGGCAGTTCTAGGCGGCGCGCTCAACGGCAATTCGCGCGGCGCTGTTCAGCTTACTAGCGGCGGCGGCGGCTCTAGCGTAATACCAGCACGACCAATCCAGATTGGAGCTTGAGAGATGCTATTTTATGGACGTGCTCAAAAGATCGCAGTCTTTGCCGTCGATACTGCCACCGGAGTCGGCAAGACTGGTGACGTTAGCAACTTTACTCTGCAAGTCTCGAAGGATGGCGCGGCCAATTCTGCAGCCAGTAACACGCCAACGGAAATTGGCTACGGCCTATATAGTCTGGAGCTGACTGCGTCCGAGTGCTCCGCAGATCTTGTCTGTGTGTCCGGTGTATCGAGTACCTCGGGGGTTTCTATCTCGCCGATAATCGCGACCACAGAGGCACAAGCAATACCGTATGCAGTAGCCGGCGCATCAGCGGGGCTTGCGCTTACGTCGAGCGTTGACACTGTGGAGACCAAGACGGACGGGATTAAAACGGTTACGGATGCGCTACCAGACGCCGGCGCGTTGACGAGTCTGGCAACCTCTGCGGCGGTCGCGACCGTTGACACTGTGGTGGACGGGCTGGCAACCACATTGACGGACGTGAAGGGCTCCGGGTTTGATACTGCCACGGATAGTCTGGAGGCGGTGCGCAACCGTGGTGACGCGGCATGGATTACGGCCAGCGGTTTCAGTACGCACAGCGCTGCGGACGTGTGGAGCGTTGGAACGCGTACGTTGTCGGCATTCGGCTTTAGTGTGGACGTGGGGACGATCGAGAGCGGCGACGCAACAACCGCGCTAGAGACGGCGGCAACTAATAGCCTCACCAGTTATGACCCGCCAACAAAGGCGGAGATTGACACGGCGTTTGACGCGGTGCAGGGCTCCGGGTTTGACACGGCAACGGATAGCCTAGAAGCCATACGGAACCGGGGCGATTCTAGTTGGGTGACGGCCACGGGTTTCAACACAACGACACCGCCGACAGCTTCGGCCGTGGCTGACGCAGTGTGGGACGAGTTGCAATCGGGCCACACAACATCGGGGACGTTCGGCTATTACCTTGACGCGCAGGTGAGCAGCGCGGCGGCTCCGCCAACGGCGGCGGCTATAGCTGATGCAGTGTGGGACGAGTTGACGAGCGGCCACACGGTCAGCGGATCATATGGTAAGGCGGTGGGCGATGGAATTTCTGACTGGGTAACGGCGACCGGATTCAGTACCTTCAATCCGTCTTCGGATACGGTCGCCAATGTTACAACCGTGGGCAGCGTGTCGGGTACGGTCTCGGCTGACGTGGTCAGCGTAAGCGGTGACAGTACAGCGGCGGCCAATCTAGAAGCGGACTATGACGGCACCGGCTACAGCAAGACCAATTCGACGATCGGCACGACCACGACGAATACTGATATGCGGGGCACCGATTCGGCGCTACTTGCGGCCAACGTGCCGACTAACTTCGGATCGTTGGCGATTACTGGCGCCGGGAAAGTGACAGCCGGCACGGTTGATGATAAGGCCGGCTATTCGATCAGCGGCACAATCACAACGCTGGACGGTCTGAATAATGTGTCAGTGGCTGACGTGTGGACAACACAGCTGACGGAGAGCTACGCCAGCGAAGGAACGGCGCCAACGGCGGCTCAGGCGTTGTTCTTGTCTCAGTCTATGGACGGTGAGAAAAGCATCAGCGGCACAACGGTTACCCTCAAGAAGCTTGACCAGTCGACAACGGCGGCGACGTACACTATTGACAGCTCCACGGCGCCCACATCAATCACACGGGCTACCTAATGGCCGGCACATCGGACCTTATAGCGGCGGGGCTTGGCAGTTGGTCAACAGTATCCCGGCTGATAACGAAGGGGCTAGGGATAGCAACGCCAACGCCGCCACTTGACGCGGTGATTGAGTACACGCTGACGGACACACGGACGGATTGGACAACGGCTGACACACGGATAGCGTGGACACTAGAGGGGCCGGACTAATGGCAATTACGGCGAAGGAAGTAGGACGGAAGAGCCCCGGCGATACTGCAGCCATTGCTATGGATTTTACGCCGTTGCTGCGTAGTGGGGAATTGTTGACGGGTACGCCGACAGTCACGGAGGTTGATGGGTCTGACTTGACGATAGCCAACGTGGGAAAAAACACCGCGCAAATCACGGTCAACGGTGCAACGGTGGCCATAGGCGCGGCGGTGCAATGTACCGTTGCAGGTGGCAGCGCGGGTAAGTACCGGGTGCGGGTATCATGCGGGACCGATAGCACGCCGGCGCAGACGTTGGTACGTGACGGCACTTTTTTTGTGGAGTAGGAAGCGTGCCACACTCGCCACGCCGGCTAGGGATTGCCGAAGACGCCAAGCCGCTACGCAGTAGCGACGGGCGCCGCAGCCGTGCGTATGATTCACGCTGGCGCCGGTTCGCGCGCCAATTCTCTACGGCGTTCCCGTTGTGTGTGTTGTGTATCTGCCGGGGCAAGCTCGGGCAGTCCAGCCGCGTCACCGGACGGGAACGCGTAGTGGTAGACCATATAGAGCCGTTCCACGGCGCAGAAAATGAAAGAACAACCCAATACGACCCGCGCAACCTGCAACCGTTGTGCAAGCGGTGCCACGATTCCGACAAGGCAAAGGTAGAGGCGCGGACGGAGCGGGGGCGCAGGCGCGGCGCGTGGCTGGAATTTCTGCGGCGGGAGCTGACGCGGACCGGTGCGTGGGACCACGCGGAGCAGCTCGCGGAGTACTTCCCCTCTGGAGTTTCGGCCGTGCTGTCAACCCCCTCCCAGGGGGGGTCACCCCCCAGGGGAGGGGTGATATTACCCACGCGTTTTGCGGACGAC
>Ga0114934_10000859_pt1 | contig 19647 bp, 24 predicted proteins | sample 4SBtaG_2_FD_99695 | JGI IMG/M metagenome (GOLD analysis project Ga0114934, IMG submission 99695) | Deep subsurface microbial communities from Kolumbo volcano to uncover new lineages of life (NeLLi) - 4SBTROV10_white metaG | ecosystem: Environmental > Aquatic > Marine > Volcanic ...
GTAAGAGAAATTTTTCCAATTAAAATAACCGTAGCAGGGTCAACAAACACTTCTTGGTCTTCTTTACCCTTGTTGTACATCTTATTATATATGCGAGTACTTAAGTCATGTTCAACATAATCGTTCATTAAATTCTCCGATCTTTTTCTCATTTTTGTATATACAGCGCATAGGGTAATGAGATTGGCCGTATCTATATCATGCATCAATATATCCTGATGTATCTGGAATGGGATTGCCTTTTCTGTCTGTACAATGTAGTGTGGTAAAATAGCATCTTCCCGATGATTTATCTTTAGATAATACTTCTAAGATATTGTCTTTATTAAATCTACACCTATTTAATAAAATATTGGGAATATCGTCATCGTCCTTACGTTTCTTGTCGTGCCAAGCTATACATCGCGAGTATAAATCAGAACCAGTAATGGTCAATACCGCACTACCCCTTATCTCGTACATTAATTGAGGGTTTCCTTCTTCAATAGCATCTACCCATTTTTTAGAAGGTGCTTGCACATTTGTAACGTCAATATTAACAGGATAATGCTCATCCATTTGTACTATCTTACATGTATTAGCCCATTGATCTAATTTAATATTTCTAAGAGTATATAGTCCGTTACTACTACCAATATTATTACTTCCACCTGCATCCTTACGTGACCTAAGTCGCAAGATACACTCTCCCTTAATAACCTTTAAATTGTCTACATAAACACAGCCACCTGCAAATACATCAATAATATCTTCAGTATAATCTCCACGAACTAAACAGTCTCTTACAGAGAACCCCATTGCTTGAGCATTTTTTAATACCAATAAAGAACGAGCATTGTCTGCGGTAACCCTTTCTAATAAAACATTATCATTACTATGTTCGGCGGTTTCTCTGCCAGCCTGAAATGCAATGTCACATTGATCGAAATAGCAATCTCTTACAGCCATCTTTCCAGTGCCAAGACCTCTTTTAAGCTTAGTTATTAAAATACCTATAGGAGCATCTACGAATGTTATTTTTTCTACTACGGCACCAACACCCGGAAGAAGAATTATAGGAGCATTTTCTTTAGTGCCTTCCCAGATAAGATTGCTGGTATGCCCTCTATATTTATTTTTTGGAGGGACATACTGTGCTGATCCTACTCCAGTAACCTTAGAACCAGTCTCAGTGGGATACTCGATTGTTTCTTCTACTATCCAATCACCTTCACTAAGATTCCTAAGAGAGCTAGGGGTTACTGCAACATCCTTTGACATCAATATCTCCTTAATTAAAAAAAGGGGGAAGGAGAATCTTCCCCAACCCCCTTAGTGAAATCAGACTTCGTCTTATGCACCACCAAACGTAGTCGGTTCATCAGAAGGTAAAGTTCCCGTAGGAATGTCGCTTCTGTTGACTTCGCCACCCTTACGCTGCGTGAGCGTGTACAATACGTTCAACAAGGAACGAACCATAACCGACTCATACTTGGTAAGAGAATAAGGTTGATGACGACTGTCTACACGAGTAAGCTCAACAAACAAGTTGTCAAGAGCAACAATAAAGCTGCGAGCTGCATCGTTAGGGCAATTACCCGGATGCAACTGAGGAATATCAACGTCGTTTCCCGTCAAGTCCCAAGTAACAGTTCTATTAACGCCAACAGGCATTAAAACGTTATCTTGAGTGAGGGCTACGTCATTGTAATCATCAGCTACTGCACGAGTAGTATCAGCTGCCTGTGCTTCAAGCTCTTCTTGCGTAAGAGCATCAGGATTGTAGGTAATATTCTCAAGAGTATCACCAATTTTTTCAATCTCTGTTACCATATAACGATTAAGAGCATTATTCCAGCCAGACTGAGACTTGAACTCTTGTCGCACCGTCAACTGCTTTCTAAACTTAATAATTTCGGACAAGATAAAATGAATACCGAGATTAGGAAATTCGGTATTCGCGCCTTTAAAAGTGTTTTGCGCTGCCATAATAATCTCCAGTAAAGTGATGTGAAAAGGTAGGTTTAAAAATCAAAACCCATTCGCTTGAGAAATTCTACCTTCACCCATTTCTCAACCGATTCTGCTACTTCTTTATACCCCAAAACGTTAAACTCTCCTCGTTTTAATTTTCCGACCGCCTGTCTATACAAAAATCCAATCATTGCTTCGTGATATAAAATGTGACTGCTAATGGTCGCACTTGATACCCGTTTTAAAAATTGATCCTGCACCTGCTTGTCTATTGCCTCTCCTGCTTTAATCTGACTGTTAACCTTATAGGCTTGAGCGCCCTTTTTAACAATGAGCCTATTCAGTTTGAGAAGCTCTACAGCCTCTTTATATAGGTGTGCATAAAATGCCAGCTCTTCTATCTTCTCTCCATCAGATCTTTTTAATTCAATAAAGTCTTTAATACGACTTGTCGCCGGGGGAAACTCAGGTTGTCGAATGTATTCTAAGATTGTTCTATCACATTCCGCTTCTTCCCCTGCATCTTCTTTGACACTAGATTGTTGTTTCGGTTGAGGCGTAGATATCACGGGGATTTCGCGATGTGCAGATGGATTTGTTGGTACAACTTTAATTGTATCATTATCATCTATATTATTATATATATTAATATCTTGTGTAGCAACCTCTTCAAGCTTATCTATTCTTTCAGATAGCTTATCCTGAAAGGAATCAAGCTTGTTTTCGATCAGGTTTTCAAACTTATCTTGTAGATAATCTGCAAGCCCCCTTAAATCATCTTCTTTACTATCTTGCACATTATCAATACGATCCCCTATAGCTTCTGTAATTTCTTCAGGATCTAGCTTGTCATCTATAATGTTTTTCACTTTTCTTTTTCCTCGTAATTTCCAGTAAAACGAAGCGATCCATACTAATGTTCCAGTAGCGCTTCCTCCAAACAACCATGCAAACAAATTGCGCTGACTTTTTACCTGTGTAGCCTTACCTTTAAGGTCAGAATATTGTCCTTCTAGACTACCTAGCTCACTATCTTTTGTAACTAACTCATCTTCTAGCGCTACTATATTAGTAATCTGTTGTATAATCTGATGGTTTAAATCTAGGATTCTTCCACTTAAAGATTCTACCTCCTTAGTTCTGCTTGTCGTAGATTTTTTTGCTATTTCTAGCTCTTTTTTCAATGTGTCTAAGGTTTGAGTCTTTTGACTTAAAGAAGAGTTTAATCCATCTAAATTTTTACTGAGTGCATTTTTTTCTTCAGTTAAAGCGCCTATTTTTTGCTCTAGGTCTTCAATTTTCTTTTTATATTCATCTGATTTATCACCATCAAACTGATCACCCCCTAAGTTAGGGGGTAAGGTGCCATATGGATTTACGCCATTACCTCCTCCACCATCGGGTTTGGGAGTGGGATTTGTGTCAGGACTAGGAGGTTTAATTATAGGAGGACAACGACCACCGGGACATGAAACTTCTAGTATAATATTCCATTGTACAATTTCAATATGTTCATGTCCTTTGGGTAGTTGTACAGTCTGCTCCCAACCCTGACTGCTAAACCCTTGCATGTAGTATAGTCCGTTATCACCCAACGCATAATAAGCCTTCCTTACCGGTATTTCATAATCAACATATTCCCAATCTAGAGGAACCTTTTCCATCAGTTCGTCAACAGAAGTTTTTCCATTGTAAACCTTAAGAAAATTACCGATATGAATAGCGCCGCCCTTATTCCCTTCGACTTTCCATGTAAGTACAGCACACAAATATGTGTCTCCATCAATAACTGTATATATACCGGAGCCGCTTTGCCCCCCTAGTGGGGGTGGCGTAAACAGTACTCTATTGCTAGTTGCACTTGATAAAGCATGACCTTCCCATAGTTGTAGCCATCGTGCTGCTGGACATCCAGCAGAAGCAATATAATCATTTTTAAGTATTTGATGATCTATTGGTGCGAAGGGTACAATACGAGGAGGATAGTCTCCAAATGCTGCTTTAGGCAATCTAATAATTGCAAAATCATTTACAGTTCTATCACTATATGATTTCCAAACAACTTCTCCGGGGATTCGGCTGGTTTTTCTGCCATATCTAAAAAACTCACATGTAGCACCTTTATTAGAACCTACAACATGAGCATTCGTTAAAACGTAGATAGAGTTTTCGTCTTCCGCAATTGATGTGCCGCTTCCTGCTGAACTAGAAACTCTAACCCTACAAGACGCTTCACCAATTTGATTTAACGTCAAAAATTCTGCATTTACTACAGGCGTTAATAGCACTGCAACAAACAGAGTCAAAGATAAAATAATAGATTTCATTTTTTTACTCATTTCGATCAAAAGTTAAGTCGCATTGTTGTATAAAACACTCTACTTTGTCCTCCACCATATTGACATGTTGCCAATATTCGGTAGTTTGGCGACTTCCTTCAGGCTGTCGTTGTTCATGAAAAATATTTGTAATTTCCTCGGCTAATAATCGACTGTTTATATCTAGCATTAGCTTATCCCCTTAACATTCGGTGTTAAAGCGATGACTGTGCCGACTATAGCCGCATTAGTATACCCCTCATCGTGCATCCAGTCGGTTATATATTGCAAATCTTCGTGTGTAAGAAAGATATTTTCATCATTAATATATAACATCTTAAGCTCTTGTGCTTTTTGAGAGAACTTTTCTGGGCCTTCTATCGCAACCCCTTGTTTAATTGCTTGCTTTTTTGCATCTTTTCCGGTATAACACTTTCCCTCATCACCCCATTTATATCCAGATTTATCGTCAGAACTACATCTTTTTAGTGGCATATAAGGTCTCCTCTCAAAAAAATCAAGATTTCCTTAGAATTATACACCAGAAATAGTCTCATTAAACCATTTAATTGTATGTATTAATCCATCCTTGAGAGGGGTTTTTGCCGTAAAACCCAGTAGTTCTTGTGCCTTGGAAGTATCTAAACACCTACGTGGCTGTCCATCTGGCTTGTTTGTATCATATAAGATTTCGCCATCATAACCCATGATGTCGCAAATATTTTCTATTAAATCACAAATTTTAATCTCTTTTCCGGTTCCAATATTCATTGGTTCAGGAGAAACATCTGTCTCAATAGCTAGTTGAATTGCTTCTGCACAATCTGCGGCATAAAGAAATTCTCGTGAAGCTTGTCCTGTTCCCCATAAGGTTATTGATTTATTTTTTTCTTTAATTGCCTGATCAACTTTTAATATCAAAGCTGGAATAACGTGACTACTTGTTAAATTAAAATGATCATGCGGACCATACATATTAACAGGGATTAGATTTACACCATTCATTCCATACTGTTCATGATAAACTTCTACTAACTTCATAAGTGATTTTTTTGCTATACCATAAGGCGCATTTGTTTCTTCTGGATAACCATTCCACAGCTCTTCTTCTTTAAATGGTACTGGAGTATGTTTAGGATAGGCACATACTGTGCCTAACAGGATAAACTTAGATACTTGCTGTTCCATGGCTTCATGTATGATGTTTGTGCCCATAACCAAGTTCTCATACATGAATTTACCCGGATTCTCTTGATTTGCTCCAATACCTCCTACAGTTCCTGCCGCATGTATTATCACGTCTGGTTGTATCTCAGCAATCATAGCTTCACATTGATCCTGCCTTCTTAAATCGAAGGCATTGTTACTGACTGGTCTAATCCAATAGCTAGTACTAGTCGACGAATCTCCGTTGAGACTAACACCAAAGACCGTGTGAAATTCAGATAGTATAGGCTTTAGGTTTTTACCAAGAAAACCTGTGGCACCAGTTAGTAATATTCTCATTTATGCTCCTCAATCCAATCTTCAACATTTATAGTGGATTTCCATCCCAAAAGCTGCGTTATCTTACCATGGTCTGCAAGAGTTATACGAGACTCACCTTCTCTATCTGCGATATATTTATATGGACCACCGATTATTTTAGCCAGTTCCAGTATAGAATAGTTTTTGCCGTTACCCACATTAAAAACCTCTCCATTAATCGCCCGACTCTCTGATTGTGCTGCTAGTAAGTTTGCTTGTACCACATCAGACACATGCACAAAATCTCTTCGCTGTAGTCCATCTCCGACTATGGTCATGGACTCTCGATTTTTAAACTGGTGTAAAAAAATCCCAATCACAGGTGCGTACTGACCTCGAACAGGTTGTCGTTCACCATATACATTAAAATATCGAAATATAACTGTTGGTAGGTTAAATAGCCTCGTATACATTTTACACAACTCCTCACCCGCCACTTTTGTTACTGCATAAGGATTCAGACAATCGTTAGGCATCTCTTCTCTAAGAGGAGACTGGTTTGCTAGGCCATATGCAGCAGAGGTCGAAGAATATACTACCTTCTTAACTTTATTTTTTCTACCAGCCTGAAGAACATTACAAGTTCCTACAACGTTTACTAGAGATGCTAGGCAAGGATTTTCGATGGTGGGTTGAATTTTAGCTTCTGCCGCTAAATGAAATACGCAGTCTACATCTTTAAAAAATGGTTCAATTTGTTCATATTCACATATGTTCTTAATGACCTTCTCGGCATTCTCATTCCAATAAAAGCTCTCATTAGATGTTGCCGATTCATTATCTATCGCTACCACTGCATGTCCATTAGCTATTAATCTATCTACTATATGACTACCTATAAATCCGGCAGCGCCCGTGACTAATGCTCTCATATTAACAACTCTCTCTGTTTTTTCAACATAATTACAAGGTATGTAGTTACCAATAACATCCACCTTCTACTAGCTTGTACTTGATAGGTATTTCATGATCAAGCGGTCTCGTCCAATACTCTTCGCCATATCCATATGCCTTCCCGCCGGGCGCTCCATGCCAATCAAAACGACCACCTTGTATACCAAATAACAATTGATTACTACCACCCAAATGAACGCAGGGCTTACCCATTTGCTGCTTAATAAAGTCACATATTAACAAAGAAAACCCACCACATCCTACACTTGCAAAGTCAAAATCTAATTTTGCTATTTCATCGGTCATTTTGTTATATTTATCAAGCCACGGTATGGGCTTTTCATCGGTAAGTGCTTCAGAATATGGAGATCGCACAGTAACGACATCTCCAATACTAGCTCCTTTCCAAATCTTACCGTAGTAGGGTATTTGTTGTTTAATTGTATCACTAAACGGAGAGACACATAAAAGTGTCTTATCGGATAATGCATAGTGCCAGCCTTGTTCTGCGTGCTTATATGGCTCTATGTCGGAAAAGTCATTACCAATTTCCTTACCATCCCATACAGTTTTAATTACAGCTTTATCTCCTTGTTCGGGACACCATTCCACTACATAGTCTAGGCTTTTAATAGCTTGAATATAATAATCACACCATTGTTTTAATTCGCTTTCATTAGATACGTATATGCCAGCATTTACAAAAAGCGTAGAACCCCTGACTAAAGAAGGACGACCCCTTGAAAGATATTGATAAATGTGCGAGGCTTCAATACCTCCTAACTTACCAAATGAAAGAGGTTCTTTCTGTATAATCGCTGATTTGATTTTGTCATTTATTTTAGAGCAAATGGTCATTTAATTACCTCCATCCAATATTCTATCATCTCATCTATCATAGAAGAAAAGCTGTAGGATGGTTTCCAGCCTAATTCGTTGCGAATTTTGGAAGAGTCTCCTTTAAGGTACTTTAATTCTTCTGCTCTCATAAATTTTGGATTTTGTATTACATAATCTTCGCTATTTAGTTCTAGCTTTGTAAAAACCTGTTCAACCAACTGTTGAACTGACCAAGTTTGTCCCGTAGAAACAATCCATTCCTCTGGAGTTGTGTGATTAATGATCATATGCATGGCTCGAACATAGTCTTTTGCATGTCCCCAGTCTCTATGGGAGTCTAAGTTTCCTAATTCTAATTTATTTTTTAATCCTTTTTTAATTTCTACTGCTGTTTTAACAACTTTATTTGTAACAAAATTTGATCCACGACGAGGTGATTCATGATTAAACAAAATACCATTGCAGGCATGAAGATTGTATGCATTACGATAATGCCTAACTAAATTATAACCCATAAGCTTAGCACATCCATATGGACTAACAGGATTCATTGGAGTTGTTAGTCTTTGAACACCGTCGTCGTCAACTGAGTTACCAAACATTTCAGATGAAGAGGCTTGATAAAACCTTGCTTGTGGTATGTGTGTTCTATAAATCTCTAGTAGATTGAGCACACCTAAAGCATTAGTTTGTATAGTAAATGAGGGTATATCAAAACTTATTCTAACATGACTCATCGCTCCTAGATTATAAATCTCATCTGGTTGTACATCACATATTATTTTAGTCAACGACGGTACGTCTAGTAAGTCGCCGTAGTATGTATTAATATAATCTCCAAAAGTGTCTAAACGAGATTCTTGATTCTCTGACACAGAATGTCTTCGTATAATACCGTGTACATTATATCCTAAAGATAATAGGTATTCGGCTAAATAAGAACCGTCTTGTCCTGATATTCCTGTAATTAATGCTACCTTACTCATTTGACAATCTCCATGTCCCGAAATCCGCAATTGGTGGAATAATACATTTCATGACGTGTTGATCTCCTGTATCTATAGTTCAGAACTCTATTAGTTTACAATAACCGTGAGGGGTCCAGTCTGGATTGCCGGGATCAGAACTGATAGTGTAAGAGGAGGATAAACTATCTAAAAGAATACTTAATTTTATATTCCCTTCAAACCTTTTTTCATGTTCATTTGCGTTAAATTGAAAAAACCCATGCTTAGACTTTTGAATTATGGTTGTTATATATCTTTCGGCCCATTGATCGCTCATCTCAGATAGTGCGTAGTTACTAATAACAAAGTCTACATTTTTGATTTGTGGTTTCCACGTTTCATACTGATCACAAGAAAGAAATCTCAACCTTTTGTTTTCAGGTATCGTTTTAGACAGGTACTTCTCTTGAAGTAGGTTCGGATATTTCAAATCAACAAGGGTATATGAGTTTATAGACAGGTTATATAACCTTGCCATTAAATGGAATAGCAGACATTGACCACCGTAACCACAGCCTATTTCGATTACATCAACTTTCTCAAACTTGAGTTGTTGTAAAGAACGTATCATTCTTAAGGATAGATATAAATATCCAATAGTGGTAGGAGAAAAGTAACAATTGTTACCACAATAAGGTTGTAGCTGGCCAAACGAATACTTATCTGTGCCACCATATTGGTCGTTTAATCTAACATCATCCCAGTTTATCATTTTTAAATCATCTAGATGCTCTTTGAATAACAATTCAATATAATGACTACCTAATTTTGGACTAGTATGTTCAAGTTGATAGGTATAATCGGGATTGGTTTTAAAAGTAGCAAATATATTTTCTTCTGTTGCTGCGTCGTATGCAGTCTCAGAATATGTTGCATAAGTATTATCGTGTTTGTTTAGAATTTGTTTGCTTATTATATTTTTCATATCTTTTCCTTATCTCCAATTTGAAAGATCTGCATTTGTGTTAAATCAGGCCAATCCTTATATACCCACTGACGCGGCTCTGTTTTGATCGCTTTAGGTAATTTTTCCAACCCTAACTGTGCTGTTTCAGGAGTCATATAATAATGATATCCAATAGTGTCAATATTTTGTGTTCTCCAAGGAACATTCGGTTTCCTTCCATCATATGACATCTTTTTTAGTATTTTGGCATCAGTTGCATTATCGGTAAGAATCATACCGCCGCGACCAAGACTAAGATGCTTTTGAAATTGAAAACTCAAACACATAAAAGTATTAGGAATATAGCTATTATTTTTCCACATAACAGCGGCATCAATAATGTTTGTGTTTCCTAGTCTATAGTATGTTGTCCAATTTTCATCTTTCCATTTCCACGTAAGGTTTAATTTCATTGCAAGAAATGGGATAGAAATATATGTTCTTTTCGGAATTGTTATATTGTCAAATCCTGACTTTCGTAAACAGAGTTCTATACCATGCGTACAACAGTCTACAGCAACGGCGTGGGGTGCGCCAAAAAAGTTTGCTATTTGATTTTCCAATTTTTCTACACTATCAAAACTCATTTCGACGCCTCAACGTTTAAGCTTATTAATGTTCCGTTGCTTTTGTCCATATGGGGAATATATGCTTGTGAATGATCATCGTATTGTGAATGTTCAGTAGTTTTCCAATCATATTTTTTAATATTTTTAAAACCAATATCTTGTAATATTGTTGATAGCTCTTCAAAATCATAAACAGTCTTATGATAAACTATGTCGTTTCCCATTTCCATTTTACCATATAGAGGGCCAAGAATGTTCGATAGTTTAACAATACCTTTAGAATAAAGATTGACCATGCTTGTAAAGTCTGGAACCGCTAACCTTAAAGTTCCTGTCGAGCTGAGTACGCACCACCATTTTTGTAAGATCTTAACTACTTCGTCTCTGTCAAAATATTCAAGCATATGAGAAGAATAAATTAAGTCTACACTATTGTCGGAATATTTTTCCAGAAATATATCCTGATGGTCTAGGTGTTGATAGTCACCTCCGTCAATGTGTACCCAGTCTTTACCAAAATTCCTCCAACCACATCCGATATGTAATTTAATCATCGATAAAGACCTTATCAGCATCACGACCATAATATGGACCATTCTTAAATTCGTAAACGATGGTATCGTCCTTAATGCACGAGTATTTATGACCGCCAGCAAAAGTAATCGTACAGTCCCCTTTGTTCAAGATTTCTGTGCCCATAAGCTTAGAATCCTCATCATAATAATCTACTTGAACTGAGCCTCTCATAATAACCCATGTCTCTTGCGTCATATCTGTATGTCTTTCACACTTAATATGTTTATGGTTACGAAACGATTTACCGCTATTCATTCTCATTAATGCCCCTTGAAGATATTGATCCTCTGAGGTAAAGTCAAATCTGTCTCCTTCTAAATCCGTTAGGCTATAAGTACAGTGTAGTATTTTACCACTACTATTAGAATATTCTTTCATAACAATCTCACTTTCTCTAAAAAATCCTAGCGAACGTAATTATTCATTCTCTTTTATTGCAGGATACTCTTGGCTACTTTGTTAATAATTTCTGTTGTAGATATACCTTCGGTACACTCAACATACCTGACTATTCCCATTTGCGACGGTATTTTATGCTGTCGATTTATTTCTTCTGTAATATCATTTCCGTGTACGACATAGTCGATTTGGTGTTCGCTTATAAATTCTTTAGTAATTAACAAAGGTGCGTTTTTAATAAGCTCATCTACAATCTTGCAACTACTGACAATCTCATACCTTTGATCTTCTTGAATAATGGGAGTTCTCTTGTACTTGGCTGCATCTAAATCTGAATGTACCCCTACAATTAAACTAGAATTGTCGTATAATGCTTTTGCCTTTTTAAATAAATTTAAATGACCAATATGAAACAGGTCGCCTACAATATCAACATAAACACGAGTCATTAAAAGCTCCTATGATTATATCAAAACTAGTGTCAAATACTACACTCATAGTTGATACTCTAAAACTATTCTCATAACCTTCAATTCCCGAATATATGACTATTCCTCGTTGATACATATACTCTTGTAGTTGTGTATATGACATTTTTGGGTGTTGAAACCCTATAATAGAATTACTAGGTAGATAGTTTAAACAGTTAATTCCAATCTTATCGAACGCTTGAATTAGTTTGGTTTTTCTATTATCAAATAGTTCGTCTTGATTACCTGTAAGTTTTAGGGTTGTATTTAACGCATAAACAGACTGCACTGGTAAAGTAAATGGAAGGTTTGAATCCATATATCTTTCTAGATTACAATAATATGATCTTTGCTTATACTGTAAAGTTTTATTCCAAATTATGATTCCTAGACCGGGAGTCGATTGTAAACATTTATTACTACAAAAAGATAATCCAAGGATTTTATTATAGAAGCCATCATAGTCGGATGCTCCAAACGCGGACGTAGAATCGATAAAAAACTTAGCATTTGGATACAACGTACTCATTTCCTTTAGCGGAAAATGTTCTCCTGTTGTAGTTTCATTTTCTACAAAATAAACATGGGTGTATTTTTCATTTGGTTGCAGTTCAGAAACATTATTAACAGCCTCTTCTATGTAGTTAATACCATAGACCTTCATTATATCAATAGCTCGTTGGCCATATATACCAGCATTGATAACTACAATATTATCTTCCACAAGAGAAGATATCATAGCTTCTATTCCTACGGTGCCACTACCTCCAAGTAGTGCTACGTTAAAAGTTTCATTACCAAATCTATCTACTAACAAACTTTTTGTTTCTTGTAATATATTTTGAAAATCATGAGTTCGATGACAAACATCAGAACCATTATATTGCGCAAGCTTCGTTGTTTCTCGTGTATTTGTAGGTCCGGGATTTAGTAAGATATTATTCATTTATAAAGGCCTTTAAGTTAACAATATTTTCCTTACATTCTAATCCCACTCTGGGACATTTACCATCATTACTGATTTTATAAATCTTTTTGATTCCGGGATAGGTTTCTTCCAATGGAGAGCATTTATACGAACCAACTGATTCGTGACATCCGTTATCTAAAACATAGACATGCAGATTTGATAAGCCAGCATCACGAATATTATGAGTAATTCCTAAATGCATTAGTAAAGACGCATCGCCACTGAGAACAACCACGTCCTTATTTGTATTCAGCGCAAGTCCTAATCCGATGCAAGGAGCAATCCCCATACTGCCTTGCATGTAAAATACATTATTCTTTTTTGGATAAAGAGAATAGACCTCTCTTGAAATGTAGCCAGTATTTGTTATATATATAGCGTTACCATGTGCTTCAAATATTTCTTGTATCGCCCGTTTCCTAGTCAACATTGTTACTACCCTCTACAATAGTATAGTTTGAATAGCCGATTAGCTCAAGCAACTGTTTGTCGGTTTCACCCATGATTTTGTGTTGAGACAATGTGTGTCTATGTCCAACAATTAGATGTGGAAATATTTTATAAGGAATACAAAGACTGGTTAGGGGATTAATAACATTGCCCAAACCAGAATTTTGCAGATATACACATGTTTTTTTACCCGCTAGTTCTGCACCAACAGCAATACCAATTGCTTGTCCTTCATTTGTTGCAACAATGTGGTGTAGTCCAGATTTTATGATAGAATTTTGAAAAGACTTCAAACCACTATCGGGAACCCCTGTGAAAAAATTATACCCTTGATTTTTGAGCTGTAAAAATAGACTCATGACCCATACCTTTCTTGGTTCTCCCTCATCTCATTCACAGCAATAAGGTCAAATACCTGCTCCATAGGAACGACTAGCTCGTTACCTGCTGATAACGTGCCTTCGTTAATTATTTTTTGAAATAGCGTGTTTAATATATGAATAGTAGCTCTGACAGAATAGTTTGGATAAATTGCAACACTAATTCCGTAGTTATACATTTGTGTGGTAGTAATTTTATTATAGGTGGTCGGTACGATTACAAGAGGAGTTGTAATGTTCTCATGGTGATATTTATCACAAAAGACTTGAAGCTCATCTGGCGTGTGACTTTTACTATGTATCAAAAGCCCATCACATCCAGCATCCGTGTAAGCTTTTGCTCGTTCTATAGCTATATCGATACCCTGATTTTGAATCAATGCTTCTGTTCTTGCGATAACTGCAAAACCATCTCTATTATTTTTTTCTATTGCTGCTCGAATCTTTCCTACCATAACAAACGTCTCTTCCATGTGATTGTTCATTCCATAAAAAGAACATCTTTTTGGACATGGATTATCTTCAATACAGACTCCCCACGCGCCCGATTTAGAATATTCACGAGCCATTCGTATGGTATTGATAGAACTAGGACCGCCTTCGTCTGCATCTACTAAAATTGGAATCTCAACCCTATCAGCTATTTTACTAATAGCGTCTGCATAGTCTGTAACGTTTAAAATAGAAGCGTCTGGTAGCCTATTCCATGCGTGCATTTCAAAACTAGATAGCCATATTCCATCAAATCCAGCATTTTCTGCTAATTTTGCAATCATTGCATTAGCTGCTCCACAGATTAAGCTGAGCTTATCCTTATCATCTAATAGCGATTTTATAGTTTTCATTTAATCATTATCCTTATAAATATCGTGTTCAAAATACACCGTTCCCTTTGTATTGTCTGAATGGATATCAGGACAAGACCATATATTTTTGAAGAAAGCATATGTCAGGTGTGTTCCAATGTCATTATAGACATACTCATCTATGGTTTTATTTGGATAAAAATCTTTAAAGTGTGAAATGCACTCTTCATAATTTTCCTCACTCAAAAATTCTTTCTTATGTGATTCGGCAATCATATTGATACAATCACCCACGTCTGCTCTGCGTATTACACCACTCGATGATCTTAGGGGAGAACCCCATGCGGTTTTGTATCTACAAATTGCTGATTTAAACTTACTTTGTATAAATCGTTCTAAGCTATCGTATCTCAATCCAACAAGATCGCCACAAACCAAAATACAATCCCCTTCAACAGACAAAGCCACCTCAAAAGTGCTGCGTATCTTATCGTCCTTTGGAATGAGGATACCAATGTCTTGATGGGATGCAATATAATTTTGTAACCCTGTGTTATTTTCACTAACCACAACATACAGCTTGGTATTATCAACCCTGCATTTGTTGATTACTTTATCAATCAAAATCTCATCATCGAATATCTCTAGGTGGCGATTCCTGTTTGGTTTCGGTGGTCCAGCAGCAAGTATGACTATGTTTTTCATGAGATTCTTTTTCCACGTAAAACCTTCTCTTGTAATGGGTCTTTTATTATATTTATCCAATAATCTACGTATTCCCAAATCCCTGCTCTATAACCCTCTTTCTTTCTAATAGGAATTGAGCCTTCAAGCATCCATACTTCATATCGACTATCATCACATGCTCGTTTCGATCCATCAATTTCAAATTGCCATGGCGTCATACCGTCAATCATATATTTAAGAAAATACTCTTTATTCCAAAGCGATAATTGTGTGTTTATGGTATAATTACTTCCCCAAGCTTGCTTGAATAATTTAAAGTCGCCCCAAGGTTTAGTAGTAATACTTTCAACCAATTCTACTTTATAGTGATGACTTGTTTCAAGTGTGCAATCGTTTTCTTCAGCCCCATCTGTAAGTTGGATTCTGCCTATAGAACCACTCTCTTTCATTTTCTCTAGCAAATAATTGATGTAATCAATTTTTGGCGACTCATAGAAGAAAACATCTTCAGTTCCATAAATGAAGTGCCCATCGTTAGAAGTTACGAAATATTTCCGTAGGTCTGTTGACCACTCTGAAACATCTCCTTGCTCACCCATTGAAATAAATTTACAATTATCAGGCAATTCATATGATGGTTTGTCATAACCCAAAATTCTAAGCTCTTGTTCTGGAATAAAATGGTTGAATATATGAATAAAAACCTCTAAACATTCTAGGTGTTTATTATTGGTGGAAACATAAAATGGAACTTTTAACTTGGTCATAATATCTCATTGATTAATACATTGTCTACAACGTCTTTTTCTTCATTTCTATTTTCCTTCATCGACCGTATAACATTTAACGAGGCAACTTTAATACCCTTATAATAAAAATGGTTTTTAGGATTAAATATTATTGCATTTTTATCATGTTGATAATATTTCATTTCTTTATTATGACACGAGACTTCTTGTGATCCTGTATTTATATCCTCTCCTTGATATAAGAAATCTAAATCTCTACAGTCACGTAAACCGTATGCAGCAAGCGGTCCTGAACCACCCACACAGAAATCTTCTTTATCAAAGTCGGAGCTATTTATACTTTCAGACAATATTTTAAAACACCTTTCAAATGTGGACATTTGTTTGGGTTTGCAATTATTTAAAAAATGTATACTGTTGTCATTAAATACATATCCAGCTATATTCAAAGTTTCTGAACGAGTATCGTTAATGTGGGCAGAATGTTTACCTAATCCATAGAAATTTCTAATATTTTCTTTTAAAAATGTTACAGTATCAAACGACTTGGCTTCTATTAATAGTATACGTACTGGCTGTTCGGTAGTAAAACATCTGGACATTTTAGATTGGGCACCAGAAAATAGATTGTTCCAATCTCCTAACCAAGGATTGCCTCGTGATGCATCTTCATCATATAATAAACGAGTAAAGTTAAATGGCCCATAGTTTTGTAAATAAATAGGTTTGTCATACACTAGCTTGGCATGTTGTCTAACCAACTGTTTAACTTGATCGTCATATCCAACCGCTGAAGGAAAAAGCGTGACTATGTAAGTGTTTGGCTTAAGCTTTACATATTGTAATGCAGCCAAATCTGCATAGGCTTGTAATAGGCCAGACTGTACATGTTCAGTTCTGTTTGCTAAATAATAATAATCGCATAGCTGTCCGGTGTTGTAGTCATCATATTGGCAGTATACGTCTTTATTAAATACTATTGACGCAGCAATTCTATGAGATCCATTTAAAGGAGACCCTGTGGTATGATCAACAGGAATATGTGTTATCTCCCTATTAAATCCCTTGTCACGTATCGACCGCAACACGCCATTAAAACTTTCTTTGTACTCAGCCGTTCCTAATTTGGGAGGATTCAACTCTTTTAATCCATTCCATACTTGAAGGTGATGACTGTAGATATCGTCAACCCATTTATCTTCTATTCCTTTACTCCAACAATTGGCATAAATATATTTAAATAATATATCAAATCTCATTGGTGTTAAAAGATCAGTAGGATCACACCAAAAGCCAGTTGTTTTATCATTACTTAATAGGTTCATATTTTATTTTCTGACGTACTTCTCTGTCTATACTTAATTGTAATTCCATGTCTACTTTATTGTCGTTTAATGGGTTGTCAATATTATATACGTAAAGTGGAGCATTTATATTGACTATGCGACCACCACTCAGCTCCAGCATAGGAAACATAAACGCTAAATCCCATCCCATCCTATAATAGTTACCAGACCTGTCCAATAGGTCTTCTTTTTTAATCAGTTTCCATAATTTATATTTAAACGTGCGTAAATGCGTAGCTTGCCAAGCCACTGATCTAAAAGCATTATTGTCAATAACTTCTGGGCTATAAGTAGATAGTGCGGAATATCTTCCACTAGGATATTGAACGTAATTACCATATGTTATCCAACATTGTTGTGATGTATATGTTTCGACTAGTGTGTCTAGAACGGCATTGTTATATAACCAATCGTCACCATCTACAGTGACTATAATATCCTCATCGGCTGGTTGTGCCAAATCAATTCCCTCATAAATATTTTGCAAGGCATATTTTTTTTCTTTATTAACTATTAATTTAAACCTATCGTCTTCCTTGATAATATCTCGTACAATCTGTACGGTTGAGTCTGTTGACATATCGTCCGTGATAATACATTGAAAATTAATATAAGACTGATCTTTAATAGACTTAATACATTTATCTATCCATTTTTCTACGTTATACATTGGTACAACTATTTTAAAGTGTTGAGATTTCTTCGCCATTCATTATTCCTTTGAGCTTAAAGACATATCTATCAGGTTAAATAGATAGTCTAAATATTCTTTGTATTTTTCTAAAGGTCTTAACATATGACTATCAATATATGTATGTATTTCATCCTGATTATACTTCCAGATCGCCCGATCAATGCGGTGTTTAGCGATACCATTTATCCATTCTCTGTTTAATTTTACAACCCGGTTTGGATTTTTGCTATCAAAATCATCTACCTTTTTCGTAAAATAGATCTCATCTGTATCCCAACCATGATTTAAAGCTAATAATCGATGAGTAAACTCTGCAAAATGACAATTTAAATCTAATATCTCTTTATAAACTGCCCCTTTGGCAATATTATAACACATAGGATATCGCGGAACTCTATGAGCATCGGAACTTAATACAAGCATTTGATCATTATCGTACTCGCCGTATTTATGGTAATACTGATAGTTAATTGGTAACATATCAATATCGGACGTGATACAAACATCGTCTTTATATAGTTTGGTTATGTACAGTCTCGATATCTGTGCTTGAAAGCCACTGTCTATATTTGGAATTTGTTCTATCTCGTGAATAATACCGCCTGAGTCTTCTGTAACTTGGTCGCGTTGTCCTATTAAAACTAAAATAGGGGTTATCTGCAATCTAAGCCAAGCATTTCTTACAATAGGCCAAAAATTTAAATATAGCGGATTATAGTTTGATGCGACTATGGCTTTATCAATTTTCACACTTATGTTCCTCGAAACTCAATTTCAAGATCGTTATGTTCATTATATGGCGCTCCTACATATTCGTTATTCATTCTTGGGGTAGGATAATTTCGACCACTAAACATTTCATCGTGTACAAAAACGTCCTGTGTAAACATGGGTAAAAGTACTTCTCTTAAAAATCTTTGGTCTATATCATAATGATTAGATTTACCTCTACTTAATAAAAACGTATTGACCAACTCAGTCACATTATTATTAATAGTACCACGTAGCCCCCACATCCCTCCTAATATTGGTGTACCATGATAGGCATGGTCTCGCATCACATGAAGACTCTTGTTAGACTCTAACCATTCGTCTACCGCTCTACGCTCTCTGTAATTCAATCTAGAGTCGGTATCTCTAGAAATAAAGACATCGACAGCTTCGTCACTGATCGGCTCAAATCGCCATAGCATTGAATCCCAATTACCATGTTTTCTTGGTATGATCTTGCATGTCTTTTCAAGTTCGTTGACTATTGTTGTAGGCACTGACTCTGCAATATAAAACCAAACATCCCATCCTGTATAAATATACGGTGCTAATTCAGCATTTTTAACAGCACCAATGGTGTACTTCGGATCATCGCCCCATAAAGAATATGATATAACTTTTTTCATTGCTGTTGTACTGTTTGTTGATATTTTTGTCGTATGACATCCACCTCTTCTAAATTTCTTTCCATGTTTTCTGCCTTGGTTGAAACGCCTTCGGGATTTTTATAATAGACACCCAATACCTCATGAATAAGTTTCATGTTTACTCCACCAATAGCGCATCGAAGATTGAAATCCCAGTCGCTCGCTGATACATAATCCTCTGTGTTGAAATAACCAAATTGGTCGTGTAAGGATCTTCTCCAGACTGGATGATTATGAGGTAAGTTACCTATCAACATATTCTCTACAGAAAATTCATTAGTTGAAAACAGTCGCTGCGTTCCCCTAAGCATCATTGGGTCTGTATTAGGCACATGAGATTCAAAATTATAACAATAAGCAACATCTATGTCTTGTTCTTGATCCAATAAGTTGATATGTTTTTCAATACAGGAAGGAAAAAGTCTATCATCTACATTAGCGTTAGTTATATATTCGCTATCGCTTCGTTCAATAGCTAAATTCCAGCAGCCATAGATGCCGGGATCTTCTTTCAGTACCTGATAGTATATATTGTCATACTTTCTAACATACGGAGCTACAATCTCATATTCATTCTCTGGACTATTGCCATTAATAAGATACAAGCCACATTGATCAAATACGGTTTGTTTTGTGATGTTATCTAGA
>Ga0114934_10000860_pt1 | contig 19629 bp, 37 predicted proteins | sample 4SBtaG_2_FD_99695 | JGI IMG/M metagenome (GOLD analysis project Ga0114934, IMG submission 99695) | Deep subsurface microbial communities from Kolumbo volcano to uncover new lineages of life (NeLLi) - 4SBTROV10_white metaG | ecosystem: Environmental > Aquatic > Marine > Volcanic ...
AAAGAATTAGGAGTAAAGAGAAGAATTCAAGATTTGTTTCAAGTTTACGCTTGACAACGACGATAACTATGGTATAATTGAGACATCGCCCAGACGAGGGCAACAACCAACCAACCACAAAGGATTAGAAAAATGAAACTGGACACCACACCTCAAGATGTTGCTGTTTCTGGCAATTTTGAAACTACTGCCTTTGGCATGGAAGCGTCAGCACATGCCTTTGACATCATTGCAGACAAAATCTATACGCACAAGGTTCGTGCTGTCGTCAGGGAAATCAGTTGTAACGCTCATGATGCCCATGTAGAGGCAGGCAACCCCGAACCGTTTGATGTACATCTTCCTACCCAACTAGAGCCACACTTCACAGTCAGGGACTATGGAGTTGGACTCAGCGACGATGACGTTCGGTTTATTTTCTGTAACACATTCAAGTCCACCAAGCAAGGCACTAATTCCCAGATCGGGTGCTTGGGACTGGGCAGTAAGTCACCGTTCTGCTTGGCAGATAGCTTCACCATCAAGAGTTGGCATGGCGGCATGTGTCGCACCTATTCGTGCTACCGTGACGAGCACAGAAAGCCCAACGTGGCTCTCCTCACAGAGACTTCAAGCGACGAGCCAAACGGAATCGAGATCTCTCTCGCTATCGAGGACAAGTCCTACGAGTTCGAGGAAGAGGCTGTAAGAGTCTTTCAGCACTGGAGTTACACTCCGAATCTCAACAGTCAGGAAGCGGTCAAGCAGATCGAAGAACGTCGATCCCGCTACAAGTTCGTTGGAGATGACTTCGGTCTTACTGCTAGCTATGGCGGCATGAAAGCCGTCATGGGGAATGTCGCCTACGACATTCCTGATGAACTGGACGAATTTGATACCGATGGGTATATTAAATTTGAGTTGGGAGAAATTAGCTTCGACGCTGGCCGAGAGTCTCTTAGCTTGGACGACCGAACAAAGGCGGCAATCAAGGCTAAATTTGAGCAAGTAAAAAATAAATTAGCAGATGAGGCGAGCCAGCAGATTGAGGCGTTGCCGACTGCTTGGGAGCGGGCTAATTTCGCCAATGAACTAGGAATGGGAAAACTCGGTCACTTCATCAAGGCCGATCTCTCCAAGTACGAAGTCCCTCGGACTACCGATCCTATGACGTACTTTTCAAGAAGCTATCGCTCAACCGACAAGAGCGAAACTACTCGTCTGCCTCTGGGAGAAAACGTCTCGTACTACGAATTTAAGCCCAGATTCCAGTCTCGCATCCGAAACTGGATCAAGGACACACATCGCCACACTCTGGTCTTGCTAACCAAAGAACAGATCAAGGAAACCCGTATCGACCAAGAGGTTATCCAAGACCTAGAAACGCTGCCCAAAGTCTACCGAAACACAGGTAGTTCGGGAGACACCGTTAAAACCTTCCTGTTCGACAGGCAGAATACTGGGTGGCGTAGGCATCGAGATTACTGGGATGCCAGTAGCCATGAAATTGATGGTAGCGAGATGGTCTATGTTGAGATCAATCGCTTCGAGCCTTACGGCAATAGCTGTGGAAGAATTTACGGTCTATCTTCTAACTCTGAAATCAAGAGAACTCTTCAAAAACTAGAGGCCGTTGGGATCAAGGTTCCTGTTCTTCATGGACTCAAGAGTGTGTACCTCAAGAGCAAGGGTTTTCAAAAGGGAAATTATCTTGCACTTAATGATTACATCGAGCGTGAAGTCAGCAAAATTGCCCCTAAGTCGATGCAGGAGTACAAACCCGCCCAGTGGGACATGATGAGGAAGCTCTCAAAACATATCAAACAAGAGGACGTAGATATGTGGCTTGAGATACAAGAGGACAGACCAAAGGAAGAGCTTCTCGAACTTGTGAGGATGTGCCGACTGGACATCGAGGAAGATACTCTCATGCAAGAGTTGCACGACGACTTCTTTGGACGATACCCAATGCTCGAATTTGTCAACGACTGGCAAGTCTCTGGTAGCCACCTCGATAATATTACTACAATTTCCAACTACATCGGAGGGGAGGTTCGTGATGAGAATGATGAAGAAGAAGCCTGAGCCTAAACAAATTAAAAAGAAACACGATAATATAAAAGAGGAAATGCCTCAAGACAAACTTGATAAGTTTTTGGAAGATAAGATTAGCAAGGAGGAAAGGAGAAAGATTACAGAAATTCGTGCCACCAATGTGTTTGACGATTTCTATCGTGTCAACGCATGGATGGAAGAATACAAGGACGAGAGTATATGTCCTAGAGTCTGGATTGGACACTCATGGTTTTTAAAATATGAAGACGGAAAGATTATTGACAAGACCATAGAACCAAAACCAGAAAAAGAAAAGATTTTTTAAAGTTAGCACTTGACAAACGTCGATACAGACGGTATAATAGAGTGCAGAGCAACCACAAAGTTTTTTACAAAGGTTAGAAAAAGATGCTTACTCACATTAAGGATGCGAACAATCACTGGACAGTTGTTATCGGTAGTCAGGCACATCAATTTGACCATACACACCCAGAGTATGACGGGTTGGTAGAGTGTGTCAAGACCGGCGACTCAGAAGCGTTTACAGAGTTGCTGGAAGTAGGAACAGTTATCGAGAACTGGAGCGAAGGGAATTTCTCCTTCAGGGACGGATACCTGTACTATGAAGAAGAACAGGTTGCGAGTCAGCCAACTGACAGAATTATCCAGCTTATCAAAAATGGCTGGGATCACAAGCCGATGCTGGCTTATCTTGATCGCCTGTATCAAAATATCAGCAATCGTGCCGTCACCGAGTCCTACAACTGGTGTTCCCATAAAGGGCTTCCAATTACTCCAGACGGCTATCTGGTTGGCTACAAGGGCGTGTCTGTGTACAGTGGACAAAACGCAACAGACAAGATGGATCGCCCGCTTCAGGACGGCGACTTGGTGGATAAATACACCGGAAATTCGTTCCGAAATAATATCGCAGACGAATGCACTATGAATCGCCGTCAGGTTAGCGACAACTGTGGGGATGGATGTGCTGCTGGCCTCCATGTGGGAACGTATGAGTACGCTTCTGACTGGGCTGGAAACGATGGCAAGGTTATTCTTGTCAAGTTTGATCCAGCCGACATCGTTAGCGTCCCCACTGACTGCCATCACCAGAAGATGCGAGTCAGCAAGTACACAGTGATCTCTGTAGCCAGAGACATTATCGAAGAAGAGGTGTACGAGTACGACAACATCGACGAGGCGGGAGAGTATGCCTACGACGACTACGAGGAGGGCGACTTTAATCTTGACTCAATCTAAAACACGGGGATATTTTCTAATCGTGGTTGGTTAGATCGCTGAGGGGGGATAAAAACAAAAACCTTTTATCCCCTCTCTTTTCTGCCCCCGTAGCTCAACGGATAGAGCAACAGACTTCTAATCTGTAGGTTGCAGGTTCGAGTCCTGCCGAGGGTACTTAAGAGGGACTGTAGCTCAGTGGTTAGAGCGTCGTCCTTATAAGGCGGTAGTCGTGGGTTCGATTCCCACCAGTCCCACTTCCAGTAACAAAAGGAATTACCAATGCCAAAACCTAAGAAGAAAATCAAAAGAGGAGCACCAACAAAAAACTGTCCAGAGTGCAGCAGCACAAGCCACGCACGATCTAGCACATGCAAGAAATGCGGCTATCAATTTTATATCAGCAAAAAAAGACTGAGGGAAGAACAAGCGGCTAACTGGCAAGAACTTAAATCCGGTGACGTAATTAAATGTCTAATAGGTTCTGGGCCATATTTCTTAAGCAGGGAGAGAGTTGGTGAAAAGATATACATGGGACATAAGGGAACATTTGAAGTAGAAGAAGTGGTTTACACAAACAAAAAGAACTGTGGGATTTTAGCCAGAAAGGTGTACCCAGCAGGCAGACGAGGAATGGTGAGAGAATATATCTACATGGGGGAATCTCATTACGACAAGGATCTCGGAATTCACAGAGAGGCTCATAAGATTAGGGTAGTAAAGAAAGATGGCTAGGTAGTCCAATAGGCAGAGACAATGGACTTAAAATCCATCAAGTGTGGGTTCGAGTCCCACCCTAGCCACTTTTTACTTGACAAACAGAAATCGTGTGGTATAATTAGAACAGGTTGCGAGTCAGTGATGCAGATGACCCTAGTTATTATTGTCGCTGTCGCAGGAATTTTTTCATTTATTGCAGACTGGAAGGGTTGGTTTGGCAAAAGTCCTGACCGAACCGACTGGAGAAAGTGGATAGAGGGGATTGAAGATGATAATAGGACATAATTTACACCCAACAAAAAGACTGGATAAACATCGTCGCGACGGACACAGGATTAAAATGTCTTGCGGTGGTGGAATGGGCGGTAGTAGCTGGCATGAGTATGTTACTGATATTTATGGTAGCGACCCAAACTACGAAGTTGTTACAACCCTAGATGGACAGACTAAGAGATTAGGAAAGCGGTTCATTGTAAAGATTGTGCCAGTTGACTTTCACGGTCAGACTGTTGATATATCTGGCTGGTGTGACGGCGGGTGTAGGAAGTCAGACAATCCTGTATACACTGAATGGTTTGATACTGTAAAGGGCGAGGAAGTAACATGGGTAAAGGGCGAGGGTGATAATGGCAAGATGAACAAGCGAATTCATCCATGCTTAATTGAATACCCTGTAGGTAAATAAGTAAAAATGATTAGCCATAAACACAAATGTATTTTTGTACATATCCCAAAAACAGGTGGGAGTAGTATAGAAAACGTGTTTCTTGGAAAAAGCGTTCCTCCTAAATATCAATATTCATATAAAAAAAGAAAATATCACTTCAAAATCAATGAGCAACACGCATTTCCCCATGAAATGAGAAGGTGTTATGGTATAACTTCATGGAGTGAATATTTTAAGTTTATAATCGTGAGAAACCCGTGGGAAAGATTTGTTTCTTATCGCTTCCACATGCTTAATCATAATTTACTGCATAAAGATATATCGTTTAATAGCTTCGTTAATATGTTTTTTGATAAAAACAAGAACCCTATAAAAAAAGAAAAGCATAGAGCTATGATAGAACCATGTATGTCATGGATTACTGACGACATAGATTATATAATGAGGCTTGAATCAATTGATTTAGAGTTTAATATTGTTTGTGATAAAATAGGAATCCCTAGACAAAAGCCTCCACACATAGGTAAAACCAACCATAAACACTACACCGAATATTATAATGAAGAGACGAAACAAATCATTGCGGAAAAATATGCAAAAGACATTGAGCATTTTGGGTACGGGTTTGGAGGTGAAGATGAGTAAAGTTGAACATAATGAAGAGAATATAGCAAGACTGGCAGAAGAAGTTACTGATTCCGTGGAGATGGATACTCTCATCCAACACTTCTATGAAGATCAGTATAACTATTACGAGAATGATAAGAAAGCGTTTGAAACAGACTGGCAAGATATGATCGGAGATGAAGATGACTGAGTATAGAGATCCGTTCGATAGAACACTAACTTTAAGTAAGCATGAGATGGTGGTAGATAGAGTACATGAAATCACAGTAGTCATTGAGGGCGGTATGTGTGTAGATGTCAGAGGACTACCAGAAGATTGGGACTATGCCATTGAAGATTATGATGTAGAGGGGCAAGGATGAGCAAACCATTCAAAGAAACAGTAGAGGAGCGAGCAAGGCGTGATCCCGAATTCAGGAAAGAACTAGAGCTTGAAATGCGGGAGATGGAACAGGAAGAAATTAACGAGATGCTAGGGAGTGACGATAACCGTTTATAATTAGTGGACACAGGGAGCCAGCAAGATGAGGAAGCTCGAAGATATTGAACTCAATAGTGTGTGGCTGGTGTGGCAACACGAAGGTTACTACAAAACCAGAGTAGTGGAAGCACACACCAACAGGAGTGAAGCTAGAGAAAGGGCTTCGACTCTATACAAAAATCAACCAAAAAATAACTCAATAATCAAACACAATTACAGCATTGAGAAAGTCAGGCTATGTGGAGACAAGGTGCGAGAAAGAGCGACGATGCACCAAGAATACATGAAAGAAAGAAACGAAATCAAAAACTAGAAGGAAATTAATAATGCCTAAAGTCAAGGAAACGTATCCACACAATCTTCCCTTAAACGAGGTGGGAACTAGGGTAGACATGGCAATAGAGGAACTCCTCAACGACTTTCAAGCTACTGATATTGAGTTAGAGAAAGATGTAAAAAACTCAGCAGGTCGTGTAGAGTTTTCCTGCAAAAGCATGGGGGTATCTGTATCGGGGGAGGTGTTGATTTTCGATGACGAAATTGAAGTTATTATTAAGCTGCCTTTTTTTGCGGGGGCTTACAAGAAGCGTGTGAGGGGAGTTATGGACAAACGAATCCCTAAATATCTGAAACAAAATTATGCCGAATAAGAAATGTCAATCATGTGGTAACGCCACGCCAGAAGATGAATACCTAGTATGTTCAGCACCTTATACTGCCATGTCAGTAGGCAGATGTCCAAGCTGTTTTGCTAATGATATATACCCATACCAAGATTTGGCTGACGCATGTTGGAGTGTTGGAGGGTTTGACCTTTGTGCTGACTGGTTTCAAGGTCTAATCATAAGTAATTTAATTTTTTATAACAAAACTAAAAAAGACTTTATAAAAGAAGTAAAGGAGATTGATTATGGAATCGAATTGCAAGAGCCTAGCAATTAGCTACCTGTGGCACAAGGCGGTGGCCGACAAGGAGAAGGCTCGCCTTTCCCTTGAGCTACTGTTAGAGAATGGTGTTGGTATTGGAGATCACTCAACTGGTGACTACCACCAGAATCTTGATGAGGCACTTGATCTATTGGTGGATGCGGAAGATCGCCTCGACATTCTGGAAAGAGATTATCCACGATGAATAAACCCAACCTTAAAATCTACAACCCAACGACACCCGACCACAGCGAGGCTAACTGTGAAAAATTAGCCAACCATGTTGTCGAGAGCCTATCCCCCGCCGTCCTTTTTAATATTGTTTACAAAGAACAACTATTTTATTACGTCATGGACAAAGACGCATTTGAAAATGATTGGGGAGAAAGTTTCGGAAATAATTAAAGTTTTCTCTTGACAATACCGATATGTATTGTATAATAGAATAAACCGCGTGCAAATTAACTTGATAGGTGTTTGAATGAAAATCAGCATTAGTGTAGAGCCAGACGAATTTACCGCTAGGGTAGCACAAGCGTTCGATCTAGAGTTTGATGGTACTATCACCACAGACATTCCAGATTTTGAACCACCCGATAAAAACTCATATAATATTGGCATGATTGTAGGGGCTAGCGGTAGCGGCAAGAGTCAGATTTTAAGAAATTACTTTGCCGAGTCTTCTGATTCCATTCTCTGGAACCCCGAAAAAGCCATTGTGTCGCACTTCAACAATCCAGAGATAGCGATTGAAAAGCTATTTGCCTGTGGCATCGCCTCTGTTCCAACGCTTTGCAAACCATATAGGGTTTTAAGTAACGGTGAAAAGTACCGTGCGACCATCGCTAGACTGCTTGGAAGTGGCATGATCCTTGACGAGTTCACCTCTGAGGTAAACAGAGAGACTGCAAAAAGCCTGTCGGTAGCACTTAGCAAATATATTAGAAAAAATGATTTGAAGAATATTGTGTTAGCTTCTTGTCACAAGGACATAATAGAGTGGATCGAACCGGATTGGGTTTTTGATTGCGACAGCGGCCAGCGTTTTGAAAATGTTGACCCTAGAACATCAATGAAGCGTGTAGCAAGGATTGAGATTTACTAATGTTTAAAAGACCGAGCATAAAGATTGATGTTTTTGAAGTACCGAAGGAACTTAAAGAAACCTACTGGGCTATATTCAAGAAGCATCACTACTTGGGCGACCAACTAAACAAGGCGGCTAGATGTTGGGTTGGATACCTGTGGGACAATCCCGTGGCTTTCGATTCCGTTTTGGCTATGCCTAGTGGCTCGCTCAAAAACGCTTGGCGTGAGCATCGCCTTGTTGTCCTGTCGGACTATCAAGGGATGGGTATCGGCAACAGGATGTCGGAATGTGTTGGTAAAATCTTAGTAGGAGAAGATAAAAGATTCTTCTCTAAGACCGCAAATATAAAATTAGGCGAGTACCGGAACCAGCAAGATATATGGCGAGCAACAAGCAAAAATGGGAAGGCCAGACTCGACAATCTTGGAAGAGGTAAAAACTACAACAATATGATTAAGGAATCATTGTCGAGAAGGGTTTGTTATTCACACGAATATGTGGGGTAATTTATGAAAAAGGCGTTTGTTTTTGACTTTGACGACACCCTAGCAACAACTGAAGCTAAAGTCCTTGTTGTCGGGCCGACTTCGTGTTGTGTGGGCGTAAAACAAGAACTAACGCCAGCAGAATTTAACGAGTATGAATTAAAGAGTGGCGAAAGATTTGACTTCTCTGAATTCAAATGTCCTCGCTTAGTTGAAGACGGCAAACCTACAGAACTCATACGGTTAGCAAAGGATGTATACGACGAGGATCACTCAGTTTATATACTAACTGCCAGAAGTAGCGACATGACATCTGCTATCGCAAAATTTTTATCAACACAGGACATAGAAGCAAAACAAATTATATGTGTTGGAGATAAGGACGAATCAGATGGGATAGCCGACAGCAAAAAAAAGGCACTCCACGCTATAGTTCGTGGATACGACAAAATATATTTCTATGACGACAACGAGAAGAACGTCGAGCTAGCTCAAACTCTTGGCGTGAAATCCTACCTAGTTTGAGCTTAAGGTGATTGATATGTCTTCAAAGCAACTTCATAATGAATCGACGGTCGTCGATCTACACACACATTCAATGCTGAAGGCCGATATTTTTGGTCGCAACCTAAGCAAGAGGAACGGAAACTGGCTGGCTAGACTATTCAAAGAGAAGTTCTGGCCTTTTAGTAACAGAGCATCGTTTCCGAAGATAGATGAGGGCGGGGTGGACGTTTTATTGTCTACGGCATACATCTTGGAGCGAGGGTGGATAGAAGACATTTCGCTGATAGACTGGTTGTTATGGTTGACCCCCAGCGTTCGCAGGAGGATCGTAGACCCAACCTATTTTGATGCGACCAAGAACATGCTAGACGGGATGGAAAAGCAGGTGGAGGCTTACAACGCTGGCGTGAAAGGGACTGAGAGGAAGATGTCGATAGCACTCTGTCCCGACGATATAAAAACAAACATAGAGAACAAACACATTTCTGTTGTTCATGCCGTCGAAGGAGCACACAGCCTACAGGGAGTACAATCTGGAAAAGACAGTTACGATAAAATTACATCACATCCCGAGTCAGTAGAAGTCGAAGTGCTAAACAACTTGGAGCACTTTTTCAACAGGGGGGTTGCTTATTTAGGACTGGCTCATTTTTACCCAAACCACTGTGTCGATCCCGTATTCCCGTACCCAGAGTATGGAGCCAAACATATGAACTGGCGTAAGGCTTTGGGCAAGTGGGATGAAACCAATGGTCTAACATCGCTGGGCTTCAAGGTGGTTGACAGGATGCTTGATCTAGGTATGATTATAGATGTGTCACACTGCACCGTCAAGGCTCGCAAGCAAATATACGACCTTGTTGACTCAAGAGACAAATCCGAGTGCGTTCTAGCTACTCATATGGGAGTGTTTGAGGTCAACAGACTGACATACAATCTCCAAGACTGGGAACTAAAGTGGCTAGCAGACAGAGGTTGTGCTGCTGGTATCATCTTTATGAATTACTGGCTATCTTCTGTGGATAGCGGGCTAGGATTGAAGTACATCGAACAAACCCTAAACCACATCATCAACGTGTGTGGTGAAGATACTGCTGCTATCGGCACTGACTTTGACGGGTTTACCGATCCGCCAGATGAGATAGTGGATATGTCTGAGTTGCCTCGTATCACATCCTACTTAAAGGGTGTAGGTTATAGTGACGAGGTTATAAAAAAGTTTCTTGGCGAGAACGCTATGAGAGTTCTAATGAATGGATGGAAAAAGAAATGATAAGTTTTGCAGAGAACATTATCATTCGTATATGGATATGGGTCATGTTCTGCTTTCCAACGCAAGATTAAGGATCATATAATGAAAAATACATATAAGATTTGCCAGATCGTCCTGCTGTTGTCAATTTTAGTGATTCAGCAAGTATCTATAAACAGCCTGAGTGAGCAAATTAGGCAGGCTAAATCTCTACATTACTCTCACGAACGCGACATCAACGATGTTCGCATGATGCTCCATACATTCACAGACATTGCCCCAAAGGAGATGGCAAGGATCGCTCGTACAGCAGCGAGAAGTGAAATGTCTAGACTTGGCTTGTTCCCAGATGAGGAAATTAAATTAGACGACCAAGAGAGCCAGCCAAATGATTAGTTTTTTGTTTGATGTAGATGGCACTCTTACCCCAGCACGAAAAAAGATGGAAGAAGATTTTAAAAGGTTTTTTGGATTCTGGGTTAACAATCAACACGAAAGAGGGAACAGGGTATTTCTTGTCACGGGATCAGACAAAGAAAAGACGAAAAGTCAGATTGGCTTGGCTCTATGGAGACTTGCTGCGGGATGTTATCAAAACTGCGGCAACCAACTCTACATAAGGGGTCGCTTGAGGGAGGAGTCATCGTGGGAGCCTTCCGATGAACTTCGGTCAAACATAGCAAGGGCAGTCGAGTCCAGTGTATGGTACTGTCGAGCAGAAAACAACCTCGAAGAGAGGGCTGGCATGGCGAATATGTCCACCGTAGGAAGATCGGCTTCCCCCGTGCTTAGAAAAGAATACTTTGAATGGGATAAAAAACACAGAGAAAGGGAGGAGATTGCACGACTACTCTCCCAAAAGCATCCAGAGCTGGAATTCGCCATCGGTGGAGAAATAAGCATAGACATCTACCCAAAAGGAAAAGATAAGTCTCAAGTATTGTCAGATATGTTTGGACGCACTGTGTTTTTTGGCGACAGATGTGGAACAAGCGGAAACGATTACCATATCTCTCAAAAGGCTGACGAATACCACCATGTAAAAGACCCAAACGACACCCGACAAATATTGGAGACGATCTATGGCTGACTTTTGCTACGACTGCACAGCAGAACTCTTTGGAGATGGGAAAAGAAACGATTTTGCAGATGAATGGGGAGAAGATCGTGACTTATGGAATGTCCTATGCGAAGGGTGCGGATTTATCGTTGTAGACAAGAGCGGCAAGAAGGTCAACAATGAACAACGAAAATAATCTAATGGAAGTAATCATGCGTTTCCTATTGTGGTATGTGGGAGGATATGTACTCGGCTACTTATTTATTTACCTGTTATATAATATAGGAGTTTTTTGATGTTTGGCGATTTGAAAAAAGCGTGGAGTAACATTTTGTACAACTCAGTATTCACAGCCGACCATTATTCACAGACGGTCACAATCCCAATAGAACAATTTGAGGCTTTCCAAAAAGAATTTAACATATGCTTTGTTGAGCCTGAAGAAGATTCCGAATTCAAATCTTGGCAGGATGGCTGGCAAGAGGAATAACGCCACAAAAAACGTGCGTTAGATAATCATTACTACTATAATTAGACTGGACGGGGAGCCAGCATGAGATGTGAAACTGAAGACCTGTCAGACTCAGACTACTTTCTGATAGTCGATACAATAAGAGGCAAGCACTCTAAAAACATAGAAAAATTTTACAAACAAGTAGAAGAAGAAAAAAATAAACCAGAGAAGCCTAAGTCGTTTTGGTCACGGCTTCTCCTATTCTGGAGGTAATGATGTTTTGGCAAAGAAAAAAGAAGACCAACAAATTGATGACCTAATTGGCTCAATAGAAAAAAATCTAAGGATCGGCAAGGATGAGAAGCGGCGGTTACGACGAGAGTTCCGGCTCCGTAGAATCGAAGAAAAAACTAAGCTCATGGTGGCGAAGGGTAACAGATGGAAGTGGCTGGCTGCGGTAATTGGATTAGGCATTGTCGCCTATATGGTGTTTAAATTCGTAGGATAAGGGATAAAACATGTCTGTAAGATTTGATAATAGAAGTGTTAGCACTTTCAAAAAAGATATTTACTTTGCAACCCAGTTAGAAAAATATTTTTTTCACAGGTGGCTTAAAGCATGTGAAAATAATGAGAACACGCATAGACTCATCAGCGATTACACCATTACAACTTGGGACAACAATGGTGTTGATAATGACGGCGGGTTCATAGCTAGCGGCAAGACGGGCGGTGCGGACTACAAGGTCACTGGATCGTTCGGAACCCCACATGAGTCCCGTTTTCTTGAAGAACATCCACTGGAGGTTAAGTGGGTTCCAACGGCTGGCAAGTTCACCTTGAAAGAGGGCGATCTCAGGTCGTATATCAAAGAGGGTGCTAGTATTCTCTTTATATATAACTCAGTGAAATGTGGAACCGATCTTAGGAAACCAAAAGACTACAATCTAGAACGCCATATTAAATTAGTGGAGTCTAAGAGCCAGCAGATTAGGTGGGGTATAATGTGGGCTGACAAGGTTAGTCGATTCTACGAGGAAGCCAGAAGTGATGGCCTCATTAAACCAATTCCCTATATGGGTAATAAACTTGGAGTTGTTTTGCCGGATTATAATTTTCACAAATGGTTTACCATAGAAAAATGGGAAACATAAATGAAACTAGACCATATCGCGTTTCGCGTTCCCAATAGGGACAAGACTGTGAACCACCTCTCCCGCATGTTTAACTACGAGGTGGGTGCAGAGTTTGAAATTAATTTTGACGATAACTCCAAGGCTCAATGCAAAGCTCTGGTCGAAGATTCGCTCCCCGAGGTTTTCGTGTCAGAGGGGAGCCGTGGTTCCATAGTGGAGAAGTGGATTCAGAACACACCTAGTGAGCACGGAGGCATCCACCACATAGCCTACAAGGTTGAGAACATAGATCCCATCGTGAAAAAATGGAGAGACGATGGTATAGAGTTCTTAAGTGACGATGTTATTGACTGTCCCGATGACGATCTAAGACAAATATTCACGAAGCCACAACCCCTGCTTGGGGGTATCATCATAGAGCTAATCGAGAGAGGCGACAAGGGGTTTTGTGAGAACTCCGTCAAAGAACTAATGGAGTCTACCGATGAAGTTTGAAGACGGCTTGAAGCTAGATTTTGACGATGTTTTAATTAAGCCTAAGAGGTCTACCTTAGCTACTAGGTCTGGCGTAGGCATTGCAAAAGGTTATAACTATCTCCATGCTGATACACGAGAATTGGCAGTTCCCATAATAGCGGCGAACATGGACACAACGGGAACCTTTGCTATGTCAGAGGCTCTTGCTGGATTTGAAGGTGGGATCGGAATGCAAACCGCCCTGCATAAACACTACAGCCTTGCCGAACTGACTAAATATTATAGAGCTGGCTGGCGTTTAAATACTTGGTTCACAATAGGAATCAAGGAGGATGATGTTCGCAAACTGCGTGCAGTAAATGAGGCGGTACTATTCTATGATAATGATCCGTCCTTGAGGTGTGAGATTGGTATAGAGAAAATTTGTATTGATGTAGCCAATGGATACCAAAAGGTATTTGTTGACCACGTTAAGAGGATTAGAAATGAATTCCCACACGCAGTTATCATGGCTGGCAATGTTTGTACTCCAGAGATGGTAAGTGAGCTATTAATTAGCGGTGGAGCAGATATAGTCAAGATCGGCATTGGACCGGGAAGCGTTTGTGCCACGAGAAGAATAACTGGGTGTGGCTATCCACAATTGTCGGCCATCATAGAGTGTGCCGATGCTGCTCATGGCATAGGGGGACATATTTGTGCTGACGGAGGATGTAAAGAAGCGGGGGATGTCGTAAAGGCTTTTGCCGCCGGTGCAGATTTTGTTATGCTCGGAGGCATGTTAGCAGGAACGGATGAGTGTGAAGGCGAATGGGAGTACGACCAACAACTTGGTGCTACAAGAACATGGCCCAAATCACTCAAATTCTACGGGATGTCCAGTGAAACTGCAATGCAAAAATATAGTGGTGGGATGGAGACTTACAGAGCTTCAGAAGGTCTAGTCAAGAGCGTTCCATACAAAGGGCCAGTTGAGAATGTGCTTCAGGAAGTGGCTGGCGGCATTAGAAGTGCGTGTGCATATGTCGGAGCACCGACACTAAAAGACCTTCCCAAGTGTGCCACCTTTGTCGTGAAGAGATAATTCGTTTACCCAGATAGGCATAAAATGCGTATAAAAAAACACAAACGTTTAAACTTTAAGAAGTGAATCCCAAAATGGAGAAACATACACTATCGAACGTACTTAGCTCTTTGTACGACCCCTCATTGTCTACAGAGACGGCTTGGGAAGCATACAGTAACTTTGTAGAGCTTTTTCTTGACGGAGACCCCGCTACAATAAACTATTTATGTACAATATGCGAGCTTGGCAGCAAGCAGAGGCTGTTGTTAAGGCATAAAATAGCCGAGTATGGTTTCGAGCTTACGCCAAACGAGCTAAACCAATACGTTCTCTTAATACTCATGGCACTGACCGAGTATATGGAACTCAAGGATGCCTAATGACTGTCAACTTTATACACGTTCCCAAGACTGGGGGCATTTCTGTACAAAAAATATGTGGACACATAAAGAACAACACAATAAAATACAATCCACATCATGTTGATATATATGATCCACGAATCTCGAACCAGTTAGTTATAATAAGAAACCCAATCGAAAGATTCGTTTCGGCGGTAAGATATATAGTGCGTAGCCTTCGTGTTATTCATCAACACAAACATTCCACCAAATTTAATGAAGATAGACCGACAATCCTAGCCAATCCACTTGGTCCCGCCTATTTGGTTCCTACGTTCGTTGGGAAAAACAAGTCACAACTTTTTAACCTGCTGTTCAGGAAGGGGGCTAAAACCCCAGATAGCTGGGCCAATATCCTTAGCGACCCCAGACATCGGTTCCATGAAGCCTTAATACACATTATTTCCAACAACGAGAGCCACGACCTTAAGATAGGCCCGCAAAGCTGTAAGTATATTTACCCCATTGAGCCGCAGTCTAGCTGGCATCACAATCCTAAAATTGTAATAGTGATGGATAATTTTCAGGAAGAACTTTCTTTTTTGCTAAAGAGTCTTGACATCGATGCCGATATACCACATATGAACAAGACACCCCGCTCTCAAGATGACACCATTTCCGAAAAAAATTTGGGGTGGATTAAAGAAAAATATGCCAAAGATTTTGAACTATACTATAATTATAATGATGTTCTCCCTAGGGAAAGGATTATGGTTGCGTGATGCATGAGTACAAAGCCACCATCGACCGTATAATTGATGGCGACACCATAGACCTGATCGTGGATCTTGGGTTTCACATTAAAATAAAGATTAGAGGGCGACTAAAGGGGGTTGACACCCCAGAGCGTGGACATCCCGAATGGAACCACGCAACAGAGGTTTGCAGGGGGCTTCTCCAAGGGGTTCAGGCAGACACCGGTAAAGAGTATATAATAATAAAAACAACAAAGACCGGCAAATACGGACGCTGGATTGTAGAAATAGATGGGGTTACAGATGAGCTTGCAAAACGATGGCCGTATGGAAACTGGCCAGTCCTTTGAGCCATACCCAAGCCCTATTGACGCCTGCGACCACTGTGGGTGTTTCAGTAAGGTTTTGTATGTAGCATCACAAACCGTTTGTGATGAGTGTTTTAATGTTTTTTTTGAGAAAGATGAAAATGAAAAGACTACTGATTGCCACGTTTCTTATTCTAGCCGCCGCTCTAACTCAAGACGCACAGGCTCAGGAGATTAAGCGAGAACCCAGAGTCATCAAGGTGCTCGATCTTGGTAGTGTTGTGCGAAATTCCTGCAACCAGATCAAGACCTGCACGCAGCAAACCTTGGGTGGTATTGAGTTGATTCTGCGTGCTCCGTTTACTAGGAGTCCCGACAGACTCCCGTTGTTCAAGGAGTATCGTTACTATAAACCGATCTATGTTCCCGGTAGATGGGAAAGGGTTAAGTAGCTCGTGTAGGGGCACGAAAGTGCCCCGTATTTTTTTGGAGCGGCTATGGGAAGACCATGCAAATGCTGTAAAGACGACGATAGTAGCAGTAGTAGCAGTAGTTCACAGAGCATTAGTGAGAGCATTAGCCAGTCAATATCTGGCTCCGCAAGTACAAGTGCCAGTGCCAGTCAAAGCATTTCTGCTAGTGCTAGTGCAAGCACCTCTTCGGTTAGTGGAAGTAGTTCTTCGGCCAGTGCAAGCAGCTCTTCAGCCAGTGCAAGCAGTTCTTCGGCCAGCAGTTCTTCGGCCAGCGGTTCTTCAGCCAGTGCAAGCAGCTCTTCAGCCAGTAGTTCTTCGGCCAGTGGAAGCAGCTCTTCAGCCAGTAGTTCTTCGGCCAGTTCTTCGGCTAGTGCCAGTTCTTCGGCTAGTGCAAGCAGTTCACGAACAACAAGCTCTAGTGGTCGTCCTTCGTCGGGCGTGACCAGTGGCAGCAGCAGCGGCTCGGCGTCAGGGTCTGAATCAGCGTCACGGGATGACAACCCATGCGAGGCAGGCTCGTGCTATTACCTATGTTCCGCACCAACCGGACCGGGAAGCGAGCACTGGATTATTGACGCAAACGACTGTGACCACCGAGGTGACTGCACATGCGAACTTCCGGGTGCTCCGCCGGTTAACTGCGAAGGCCCAGCCGGAACAGTCACCCGATGTCTACTGGGGGGGTGACAAACATGATCTCAAGGAAAAGGACAATGAAAAAAACAAGTATTGATTCCAACGGAAAAACTGTTATTGGAGACGTTGATGCAACGTGGGAGGACGTTGACTGTCCTCATCTGGAGAACGATCATACATGTGACCTAGCGTCAGCCCTTGCCGGAGCACCAGCAGCCACCAACCCCTACGCCTGCTCCCTTTGCACGCAGTGGGAAGATGGTCGCACACATACATGCAGAACAGTTCAGAGGCTTGCGAGAAGGGCATCAAAAAAACACGGCCAAGAGTTGCAGCTTACAACAGAGCAAAAACTTGGAGAAGGTGTAGGAACGGAACTCCACAAGATGATACCAAGCTTTTTGGAGAGGTCTGGCTGCAACTGCAAGAGCTTGGCAAAGAAGATGAATGTCTGGGGACCAGATGCTTGTGAAAAGAATCGGGCACATATTGTGAACCACCTAGTTGCACAGGCGAATGGAAGAGTTATTTTTAGCTGGGTTCCAAGTTCAGCAACGAGGGTTGTGGCCAACAGCCTTTTAACCTCCGCTATAAACAAGGTCAAAAAGAAAGAGGCCAAAACCCCCAACAAGGACAAGTGGTTCTGTGCTGTGACCACGGCTCCCCGAAGAGTCCCGACAGTGAAGACCTGCACTGAGTCTCTGGTGGTTGCTGGCTTTGAGCCGTTCCTTTTTGCGGAACCGGATACCATATTGTCAGATGCGGACAACGAGTTTGTGATACGGCACAAAGAAAAGAAGGGAGTTTGGCATAATTGGCTGTACAGTGCTAGGTATGCGTTAGATAACAGTGACGCCAATATAATACTAACAGTGCAAGACGATAGCTTATTTCATCCAGATTCCAAAACCTTCCTTGAGAATCATATATTGTGGCCCGATACAAATGTTGGGTTTGTTTCCTTGTACACACCAAAACACTACAGTATCAAACCAAACAAGAAGACGATGATGAGAGATTATGGAGTCAATCGCGTCATCACAAGGAGCATGTGGGGAGCGTGTGCCTTAGCGTGGCCAAGAAAGGTGCTTGAGGAGGTAATAGAGTTAGATTTTTCCCAAAAATGGCTTGGTGCACGAACAAAAACGGCAAGCGTTTGGGAAAGAAAGAAGGCTGAAAGAATAGCGGAACCTTGGAGAATACAAAATAGTGATACCGCCATCGGTAAAATAATGAACCTTATGGGTAGAACTATGTGGTTTTGCGACCCGTCCCCAGTTCAGCATTTTGCAACAACATCAGCTATATCTCATGGGGGGAATAAAGGACGAAGGAACTGTGGAAGATGTGCTAAATGGAGCGAATCACTTGCAGAACAAATTCCCCTACAAACAAACGGCAAACCTCTTGATAGATTTAGTTACGACGAAATTATAATGGATACAGAGGATGAAAATCAATCCGACTCATAATGTAGAGTTGTATTTGGGGTCTGTAAACGAAGAAACCAAGGAGCCTTTTTCCTATGAGGATCTAGTTCGGGAGGTTGGTTTCTTTCAAGATGAATTAGAAAAACATATTCCCGTGTGTATAACTAGTGTGGAGTTTATCTCGGGGTCAAAATACAGGGAGACGGGGTGGAAAATTTCAGCGATAAATTATCCCCGCGTTGGAAACTCCTTCAAAGACATAGACAAATTCATGCTGGATCTAGGCAGAGTGCTGTTGTTTAGGTTTAAGCAGAATCGAATTACAGTTATAGGTTCCGACAAAACTGTCATGCTGGGCAAATAAAATACAAAAAAGTCTTGACAAAAGCACAATTGGGTGTATAATATATTGGCAGTGTGACACAATCTAGGAGAACAGACCAGTGACGATAACGGTAGAACAGACAATGACACGCTCGTACACCAGTGGCCCCGCCATTAGCTTTACGTTTTCTCCGAGTATCTCGTTTATGGAAGACGATTTAGGTATCGTGTTCGCAGTAGTCGAGAGCGACGAAGAAGTGACCATTCCAACTGGGTGGAATATGGGTGCAACCGCTCTGGCCACACGAGGAGCTACGCATCTGTGCAGGGTATATGGATTTTATAGAATCATGACATCTAGCCCCCCTAGCTCCATTAGTTTCACCTGTACTTCAGCCACCGCCGACGTTAGATTCATAGTCCATAGGGTTTCTGCAAGTCTTGGATGGAGTTCGGGAGATTTTTGGAACAACGAATCGTCGGGTTCCGACGTTAGTCCCAGCTACCCCAGCCCCGGTTTTCCTCCGACATACGATATCGGAGCAGCCACGTCTACTACCTTCGATGACGCCCTTATTAGGTTTGCCGGATGTAACGACAACGGAGATGAAGGTACGTTCGATACCACTCAATCATTCAGCGGCCACACCAAACTAGCCATGCTAACGGGTAGCGAAGTCGGGGCGGTTAGCCTGCGGGACGACGCTCTTGCACTCGGAACAATTTCAGCTTTAACACTTGACACAATTTCAGTTTCAGGTGGTGAGGTGGACGGAATAGCTTTCCTTAACGTATTCTTACGAGAAGGCGGAGCGGGCGGTAGCGATTTACTATTACGTGGAGTTGGATAAAAGGGGGGCGAAAAGGCATCGACAGATAATGAAAGTATTTGTTGCATTGACTGGTTGATCGGTGGGCCAGTATAAAAACCGATTAAATTTATAATTGCCGATAAGCAATTCGCGTTAGCTGCCTAGTGTAGCTTGGGGCTGACTTGAGCCTTATTAACCAATCAAGTCAAAAAAGGTTTTGTATGTTTCCTCAAAAAATATTCCTAGGTTGGATATGGGCCATCTGAGCATACCAACTAAACTTATCAGATTAGCTTTGTTTGTTGTGCGAATACAATAGACTAACAAT
>Ga0114934_10000861_pt1 | contig 19621 bp, 15 predicted proteins | sample 4SBtaG_2_FD_99695 | JGI IMG/M metagenome (GOLD analysis project Ga0114934, IMG submission 99695) | Deep subsurface microbial communities from Kolumbo volcano to uncover new lineages of life (NeLLi) - 4SBTROV10_white metaG | ecosystem: Environmental > Aquatic > Marine > Volcanic ...
ACGGTTAGTACACCGTTTTCGGCACCGGCCTGACCGCCGGAAATGGGCGCATCTACGAACCCGACTCCCACCGCATCTGCCGCGGCGTGAACTTCGCGAGCCACTTCGGCTGATGCAGTGGTGTGATCGACCAGCACGCTGCCGGGTTTCATTGCTGACAGCACCCCATCATCGCCGGTGACGACCGCTCGCACATCGGGATCATCACCAACGCAAAGCATCACGAACTCGGCATCGGCGGCCGCGCCGGCTGGCGTAGGCGCGGCGGTTCCGCCGTGTTCGGCGACCCAAGCCTGGGCTTTGGCACCGGTGCGGTTGTATACGGTCACCTCGTGACCAGCGGCGGCGAGGTGGCCAGCCATCGGATAGCCCATGACTCCGAGCCCAATAAATGCACAGTTCGACATGCGCCTACCATCGCACACTCACGAGATCACCGAAAACCCCGTACCGGCGGGAACTGACTGCGACTCTGAGGGTCTCAGTGTTACCGGTACGGGGTTTGGGTGGTGCTACTTTCCAGGGTAGATCGGGGGGAGACTGGGCCTAGCAATACAGGACGCAGCTTGGGAACTGATCGTCGACATCGGTGGCGTCGAATTGCACCCGGTAGTTGATGCCGGGGGTGAGGTGCTCGAACAGGTACCAGCCGTATTGGTCGGCGGTGCCGGTTTCGATAAGCGTGTTGGTGTCGTTGTTATAGAGGTAGGCGGTCTCGTTCGCCGCCGGGTTCTCGTTGATGTCGTGGACGTTGTTGTCGGTTGTGTCGTGCCAGGCCATAGCTCCAATGAGGCACTGGCGGCGGAATCCGAAGTCGACGGTGAGGTTGCCGTTGGCGTCCACCAGTTGACCCCAAGGGTCGGGGTTCTCTCCGGTGGGTTCGGTGCCCGCGCTCATGTCAACGAGCATGGTGGTGACTGCTTCTCCCCATGCGCTCGGGTCGACGCCGTCGTCGACTTTGTCGATGTTGAGGTCGGCGTCGCTGGCGCTTGGTGACGACTGAAGTACGTCGAGGCGTCCGGTGGACGAGAAGTTGGTGGCGGGAATTGCGACCTTGTACCGACCGTTGGCCAGTCCGCCGAATTCGTAGAAACCGCCGGCCACCGTCACGGTTGATTGGAACAGAACGTAGGTTCCGTCGAGATCGAAATCGGACCAGAGCTCAACGGTGACTCCGGGGATTCCGCGGTCGGTTCCGTCGTCAAAGGTGCCGTCGGCGCCTTCGTCGTAGAAGACTCGGTTGCCGATCAACAACGTGGAGAACCCGAAGTCGTAGGTGAGGTCGACGTTGCTGTCGCCAAGTAGGTCCCAGGCGAGTCCGCCGGTGGGTTTGTCGGCTTCGTCGATTGGTGCGGCGCCGGCGGCGAGCGTGATCGGGCCCGAGAAGACGGCGCCGGCAACCGTTGCCGGGTCGATGCCGTCGTCGTTCTTGTCGCCCGCTCCGACCACCCCGCTGGTCGAGTGCCAGCCGTCGAGGACCGCGTCGGTCGCGAAGTTCTCGACGGGGAGTTCGATGAGCCAACCTCCGGCTACTAGCCCGTTGAAGAGGTAATAGCCGCCCGAGTCGGTTGTGAAGCTGGCAAACGGCGTGACTCGGTCGGCTTGGCCGTCACCGTTGTCGTCGCGATGCAAGTTCACGGTGACGCCAGCGACGCCGGCGGCATCCTCGTTGACGCTGTTGACGGTGCCATCGGCATCGAGGTCTTTCCAAACACGGTTGCCGAGTCCGAGCGGCGTGGCCGTAACAAATCCGAAGTCGAGGGAGAGGTTGGTGTTGGGGTCATCGATCGGCCCGATGTCGGCTCCGACGGGCAGTATGTCGGCGTCGTTCACCGGTTCGCCGGCCGCCGTGAGACTGACCGGGTACGAATCGACCGAGGCGCCGGCGATGCCGTTGTCGTCGTTGTCGACGTCGTTGTCGGGGTCCGGGGCGGGCTCGCCGTTTGCGGTTGCGGAGGTGTATCCCTCGAGCACTGCCCCATCGGCGAATTCCGTCGACGGAACGGTGACCACGTAACTGGTCTGGTCGTAGAGGCCAAGGAACAGGTATCGCCCGAGGGAGTCTGTGGTGGTCGTGTCGAGAAGAGAGTCGTCGCTGGCCAGGTGGAGCTCGACGCTCACCCCACCGATGCCGATCTCGTCAGAGTCGAGAAGTCCGTTGACAGTTTCGCTGTCGAGGAACAGGCGGTTACCGAGTGCTAGGCCGTGGAACCCGAAGTCGATGGTGAGGTTCTCGTTGGCATCAGGGATCACGGCCATGCCGTTATCGGGACTCTCGTTGGTTGGTTCGGTGCCGTGGGCCACCGTGACGGTCGCCGAACGTACGGCGCTGCCATCGGCGACCGGATCGATGCCGTCGTCGTCGCTGTCGACATCGGTGGCAACCGTGTCGGGCACCGAACGCGTGGCCACGAGGGCCCCGCCCGAAGACCAGTTGCTGGCCGCGATCTCAACGATGTAGCTGCCTGCGTCGAGGCCGGAGAAGAGGTACTGGCCGTCGGTGTCGGTTGTGGTTGCTTTCACCAGCGAGTCGTCGGAAGCTAGTCGCAGATTGACAGTCACCCCGCTGATCCCTGTTTCGGTGTTGTCAACACCGTTGTTGTTCGAGTCGAACCACACCCGGTTACCAATGGACAGGCCGGTAAATCCGAAGTCAACGGTGAGGTTTTCGTTGGCGTCAGCAGTCACCGCGTCGTTGTCGTCGGTTTCCAGCGTCGGCTCGGTGCCACCGGCAAGGGTGACGGCCGCGGCCCGCACCGCCGAGGTTGCGCTAACCGGGTCGATGCCGGAGTCGTCATTGTCGATGTCGGTGTCGGGAGCGACGGCGCCATCGGTTGAGACGAGATTCTCGAGCGCTCCGCCTGATGCAAAGTTGGTGGCGTCGATCTCGACCACGTAGGTGGCGGCCTGGGTCAGGCCGGTAAAGAGGTAATGACCGTTTATGTCGGTCGTGTCGGTGGCAACCAACGCATCGGTCGTACCGTTGCGAAGGTTCACCAGCACGCTCGCTATGCCGGATTCGCCGCTGTCGAAGGTCCCGTCGGCGTCGGTGTCGTACCAAACACGGTTACCAAGGCTGATTCGGTAGAACCCGAGGTCGACCGAGAGGTTCGTTCGGTCGTCACGCAAGAGCGTCCCGGGATCATCGTCAGTGGTGGAAAGGTAGCGAGAGACTTCGTTGGTGGGTTCGTCTGATGCATCGGCGCCGTCGCCGAGGGTGAGCACACCGGTCACGTAGCCGCTAGGGCCGCCGCTGACAGCAGCAGTAGCGACGATGTCGTTGTCGTTGTCGAGGTTGTCGTCGGGGTCGGTGGCCGTATTGGGCGACACCAAAAAGCCACTCAGCTGACCGGTGGGCATAACCACGTAGTAGTCGCCGGCAACCAGGCCGGTGAACTGCCAGTTCCCGCTGCTGTCAGTAGTCGTTGTTCCTGTTTGGGTGTCGGTGGCGTTGACGGTTGCATCGCCGTCGTCTTTCCAAAGTTGCACGGTCAGTCCGCTTATGCCGGGCTCGCCAATATCGGCGACGCCGTCACCGTCGAGATCGTCGAACACCAAGTTGCCGATGGCGTACGCAGGGTCTTCGGCGAAACCGAAGTCGACGGTTTGATCAGAGTTGACATCGACCGCTCCGAGGACCAGCGTGTCGGCCACGGTTTCGGCGTCGGCACCGGTCGTACCGTCGGTTTCCCCTGTGGGCGCGGCGTCTTGAGTGACCGCGAACGTCATCGACACAGCTTGGAACGATGTCGCGGCGGTGCCGTGGTCGTTGTCGTCGCCTGTACTGGCGCCGTAGGACGAGTCGAGATCCTGTAGATCAAAGCTGGCGGCCCCCGCCGATTGGCCGGTCTGGGCCGCGGGGATGGCGATCAGATAGTCGTCGCCGGCGATAACGCCGGCAAAGCCATAGATGCCGTTGCTGTTGGTGGTGGTGCTGGCGACCAGTGGATCGGCCGCGTCGACTCGGCCATCAGCGTCGAGATCGCTATAGAGCTGGAGCTTGACGCCGGAGATGCCGTCTTCAGATGAGGTCGCGACGCCGTTGCCATCGGTGTTGCCGGCTCCGTCGTCGTACCACACCAGGTTGCCGACCCGCATCTGGTGAAAGCCGAAGTCAACCGAGTAGTTCGAACGGCTGTCGGTGAAGGTGTCGTTGTCGGCATCGACCCCGGAGCCGGATCGGGTGGTTTCGTTGGTCGGCTCACCGGCGCCGAGAGTCACGACCCCAGAGGCAATGCCGGCTGGACCGTTGGTGACCGCGGCCACGCTTGCTCCGTTGTCATCGTTGTCGACGTCGGCATTGGCATCGGCCACCGACGTAGACACCGAGTTCCAGCCGGTGCGTCCGGCGTCGTCGGGCAAGATGAGGTAGTAGTTGCCTGCCGCGAGACCGGTGAACTCGTATTCGCCGGTCGAGGAAGTAACCGTCACACCAACTCGCGTGTCGCTTGCCGATGGACCAGCGGTGGCGTCGTCTTGCCACAACTCGACGGTCATCCCCGCAATGCCGGACTCGCCGACGTCAGCAATACCGTCGTTATCGGCGTCGTTCCACACCAAATTGCCGATGCGATAGCTGGCCGCGCCCACGCTGAACACGGCGATGTCGTGATCGTCTTCGTCGAGGGTGCCGTCGTTGGTGATGACATCGTTGAGCAGCAGGTCGTTGTCGAGTTGGTCTGGCGTCGAGTCAATGTCGGTTCCACCAGTAGCACCGCTGATCTCGGCGGCGTTGATGATTGATCCAGATGCACCAACCGCAACTTCCAACACGATGTCGACAGTCGTGGACGTGCCGGCGGTGAGCGACGAAATCGTGTAAGTGGGCAAGGTGGCCCCGTTGGATCCGGTCCAGCCGGTGTTGTCGGCCGCGTTGAACGTGAGACCGCTCGGGACCATGTCGGTGACGATGACATTCGTCGCGTCGACGGTGCCTTGGTTGAACACTTCCATGGTGTAGGTGACTTTGTCGCCGACCGAGATCGGGTCGGCGGTCTGACCAGTGAGTTGTTTGCGCAACGCGAGGTCGAAGGTGGTGCCGACGGCCAGGGCGGCGCTCGGAACCATGATGCCGATCATGCGAGGTTCAGCAGCACCGAGTCGAGACGCCGTTGTGGCGTTTGTGACTCGGTGCGCCATCGAGTTCCAGGCGACCGAGTCGTAGTCGGCGCCGTAAGGTGCGCGCATCGGCACGTCAAACAGGAGTTGTTTGGTAGCGGCCCAGGACGTGGTGCTGAACGGGGCCGTAATCCTGAACGCCCTGACCAGCGAATAGTCCGATGGCGTGGCGGTCCAGTCGTTGACACACGTTGTCTGCCATCCGCTCTCGTCAGCACTGTTTGACAGTTCGGGGCGACACGGGTTGGTCGACATCGAATAGGCAATGGTGTAGCTGACGCTTGCGGTGTAGGAATCGGCCGCGATAATCGGCCCCTCCATGTCAGGGATCCATTCGCTGCTGCGGGCCACGTTTTGCAGCACCTGTGAGATACCGGTGTCGCCCCGGTACGGCAAGATGTCGTAAACGACGTAATCCTTCAGCGGGATGTTGCCGGCATTCTCGAGCTCGAGGTGATACGTGAAAGTGCCACCGGGCGCCGACCGCGCTACGCAGGGATACCTGGTGGCCCCGTTGTTGTCGGGGCAGGTGGGGTTGGGGAAGATCGTCGGAGTGTCAGGGTCGACGTGGTCGAGGCCATCGTCGGCGGAAATCCACGCTTGGGACTTGACGACCGCGGCAGGGATAACCGACCAACCAGCGCTCGTGGTGCAAGTTTGGTCGACGGTGCTGCCATCGCCATCAAGGTCGCCGCTATCGGCGGTTGTTTGACTGGCGTTGGCACACGCCGGTTCGTTCACTTCAAAGGCCGCGACTTGGTTCGAGTACGAGCCGGTCGCGGTGCCGGCGGCAATGGTCGTGGTGAATCGAATCCGGATCCACTTGCTGGTGGAGTTGACGTCAATGCCGTTGGCGGCCGCCGTGGCTCCCCCGAGTGCATACGAACCGCTCGGCGGGGTATCGGTCCAGGTCCATCGAAGCAGCGTGCGTCCCGTCGAGTTGTAGTTGTCGATTACTTCGATGTTGGGCTTGGTGCTGCTCGGCGTTGTGACGCTGCCAGCGTCAAAAGTGACGCTGTCCCACGTGACGAATTCGAGCTCGGCTGGGAGCAGGTCGGCTACGACCGGGTCGGTGATCGGCAGATAGCCGGTGTTTCGAATCCGTAGCTCCCACACGACTTCGTCGCCGGGCGAGATCGAGCCCGAGGTGATGAGTTGCTTGGCGGCGTCGAGCCTCGGGATCGGAGCAATGATGCTCGCCGACGTGCAGTCTTGGGCGGTCGAAGCAGTGTCGTAAGTAAGGTCGATGCAGTTCTGGATGGTTCCAGGGGTCACGTACGACGCTGGCACGTCCATGCGGATCCGGGGCCGAGTCCCTTCGTTGAATTCGGGCGGGACCTCATACACAACGCTGCCGGAAGTGTCGTCAAAGAAGACCCATCGAACATGGGTTGCCGAGGACGCAATGTCGCCCGCAGCAACCGTGTAGATCGTGTTGGCAGTGCCGTCAACGGTACCGATGTTCGTCCAAGTGGTGCCGTTGGTCGAGTACTCGATGTTGGCCTTGATCGTTGATGGGGTCCATTTGCCGGCGCGAACGTCGAACAGATCGAGCACCGTCGGTAGCTGATCGGTGAGCACCATGTTGTGCACGTTCACGTTCGACCCGGTGGCATCCCAACGAAGGGTGTAGCTGAGGCGGCCGGTCGGAATATTTTCTGCGGTGCCCGCTTTGGCGACGGTGACGAGCTGGACCGGGTCGATAATCGTGACGTTGTAACTGGTCGTACCGATCGAGCCGACGCCCGACCCACTGTCGCCGAATCCTTCAAGATTGTTCGTGGCCACCGACCCTGAAGCGAACGAGGTAGCCGGATAATTGAGCGTGAGGCTGCGAGAAACGCAGCGCTGACCGGTGCCGTTGGTGCCGGCGTACAGCGTCGCGATCGAAACGGTGCTGAGATCCCAGGTGACGGTCGATCCACTGACAGTGCCGCCGCCGGCATCGGTGATCGTGGTGTTGGCCGGGATGGTGTCGACCAGGCTCGCGGTTGCGAGGTCGACATTGCCGAGGCCGGTCGTTGCGCACAACGACAGCGAATAGACGACGTCGCCGTCAGGCGCGGGATTCCCTGAAGGACTGGTCTTGGACTTGCTTACGGTCCAGCTGGCGCTGGGCGCGGCGGTAGTGACGGTGTAGGTGGCAGAGGTCTCAACACCCGATCCGCCACCACTTGGTGTTGCGTACGTGATGGTGCCGTTGTTGGGGATGGCGACGCTTCCAGCGGTGCCAAACGCGACTCGGACAGTGAGGGTTGCTTCGGACGCTTCGCCATCGAGAAAGTCCGGACTAGACACGGTGACTTTGCGCGTATTGGAGTCATATGAGCCGGTCCAGCCGGCACCTACAGTGATATCGACATATTCCAAGTTGGAGTCGAGCGTGTCGACGATGGTGGTCGCGCCGCACGAACTGTCCAACCCCGAACAGCTGTAGCTGAACCGGTATTGCACATATTCACCCGAGCTAACCGTTCGCTCACCGCCGATCAGTTCCATGCTGAACGTGGCGATACCGGCCGACGCGGTGCCTGGGGCAACGACGGTAATGACACTCACGAAGAGGGCAAGAGTCGCAATAGCTGCGCTAAAACGGCTTGCGCGAGACCGTCGAGCGGCGAAGGCTCGGTGGCGGTGATGCCTCATGGGTTTCCTGTCCAGCGAGGTAGTTGGGTTGTGGCTCGATCCCTCAACGACACGAACCGCTACCTGCTAGAGATGATTGGCGCTGACTGCCCACCGATCGTGGCCTTGGTCCCAAAGCAAGCCGCTGGTGGTCCCGCCGACGTAGTCCGAGCGACCCGGTTAGGTTGATGTCATGCAAGATCCGGTGCGTTTAACAGTGTGGTCCGACTTCCTTTGACCCTGGTGCTACGTCGGCTCGGTGCGAGTCGATCAGGTCAAGCGCCACTTCGGTGATGACGTGGCGGTGGAGTGGCGATCATTTCTCCTGCGCCCCGAGCCGACGACACCGAACCAAGAAAAGTTCGTGGCCTACACGCAGTCATGGTTGCGGCCCGCCGAAGCCGAACCGCTCGCCACGTTCCGGCCGTGGGCCACCAACAATCCCCAGCCCGAGAGCAGCATCCCCGCCCAGGTGGCGGCCAAACTCGTTGCGGCTTACGCACCGCAATACGCCGAGGCCTATCACCGACGACTCCTCGAGGCTTATTTCGGCGAGAACCGCACCATTTCCGACGGCGAGGTCCTCGCGGCACTTGCGGTCGAGGTCGGACTCGATTCCGGCCAGTTCTTCGAGAACTTGCGTGAGCACCAAGCAGCGCTTACGCACCAGGTAATCGCCGAACACAACTCGGCGATCGAGAGCGGGGTCACCGCGGTACCCACGATGGTGCTCGACGACATCCTGCCAATACAAGGTGCTCAGGACTTCGAGTCCTACAAGACATGGATCACCAAACTCCGAGATCGCCGACTCCAGTCCAGCTGAGCACTACCGTCATGGGGTGACTCGCCCGCTCACGACCCTCGAGCCCCTCGCTTCTGCGGGCCGGCTACAAGCCAAGCTGGGCACCGCAGTTCTGGTCGTTTTGGCCTTCTCGCTGGTCTGGATCGTCGCCCATGTCGGTGATGCGCCGGCGCCGATTTCGGTGCGGTTCTCGTCGGCCGATCACAACGTCATCGCCTCCGGCACCGTTCCAACGGCACAAGACCGCGATGCTTTGCTGTTGGCCATCGCGGGGTCGAGTCCCAACGGGATCGTCGTCTCCACGGTCGAACTCGACGCGTCGGCGACCTCACCCGGCGACCCGACCATTACTGCCAGCCAGCTCCTCTCGCAGCTGATCGGCGACGACAACTAATCCCTGCGCCGGGCCCTCGTCGCCACTAGGGCCCGCACGCTGGTAGCCCCGGCGTCGAAAATCAACTCGGCCAGATAGCTCAAAGTGGTTCCGGTAAGGATCACATCATCAACCAACACCACTTCGCGCCCCGCGACTACGGCTTCAACGATGTAGCCACCGGCGACGGCCGCGGCGCGTCGCTCGTTTGGGTCCAGGTCTCTCAGCCTCGGGGTCGAGGTGGTTCGGGTCAGCGTCTGATCGGCGAGTTCGATACCGAGCCCGTTCGCTACTGAGCCGGCAATGGCGCTCACAACGTGGCCCGAACGGTCAGGTGATGAAGGAACGCCAACAATGACCGATTGGTCGCCGATGTCGAGCGTTTGTGCCCATGCCGCCATGTACGCAGCAAGCTCATCGACCGCGGCTTGTTCGCCTTGGTCTTTTGCGGCGTGCATCAGCGCGCCGAGGGAGGTCCTAACGTCTCGGTCCTCTTCCCAGTACCGGCCGGCGACGTCGATTTTTTCGAGTTTTGACATCGCCATTTCTGCGCTTCCCTGCGATTTCGGCCCAACAAATACGGTTGCTAACAAAATCTAGCAAAAACCTATAAACGTGGTTGCATTACGCCCACGTGCTAACTATGGTTAGCGCATCGCACTCCTGAAGTGTGCACTCCCCCTCTCAAATGAATCATAGGAGAATCCCATGACTGCAGTTCTCGAACAGGTCAAGACCGCCGCCTACGCCTCTGTAGGTGTCAACCTGCTGGTGACCGACGCCATCGTCGGCCACGAGGTCAAGGCCCCCAAGGCTGTCGCCGAGCACGCTCAGATCGCTCGCGACAAGGCCACCGAAGCTCTCACCGACCTTCGCGGTCGCACCGAGCCCCTCGCTGCCAAGTTCGTCAGCAACCTCCCCGACCAGGTCGCCGACGTGGTGACAAATCGTCGCACCGCAGCCTGGGACTTCATCGGCATCGAGGCGCCAGCCGTCGAAACCGCCGACGAAGTCGAAGACTCCGTAGCCAAGCCGGCCAAGAAGGCCGCCAAGAAGGCGTAAAGAATCTCCGAAATTCCCCCCTCGTTAGAGCCGGACTGCGATGATGCAGTCCGGCTCTGACGGTTTTCAGGAGGCTGAACCATGCCCGATCCCCGAGAAGCACTCCACGAACTTGGCGAACACATCCGCGAACAACGCCGCCAAGCCGAACTGTCGATGCGAAAGCTGGCCGATCTTGCCGGGGTCTCGAACCCGTACCTGAGCCAGATCGAGCGAGGTCTCAAGAAACCAAGCGCCGAGATCTTGCAGCAGCTGGCCCGGGCCCTGGAGGTATCGGCCGAATCGCTGTACGTCCGTGCCGGGATACTCGACGAGGCTCCCCGGTCCGACCTTCTGGGCGCCATTAGAGCCCAGGACGATCTCTCGGTGGATCAAAAGCAAGTGCTGATTCGCATCTACGAGTCGTTCCTCGCCGAAAACGGCGAGTGACCGCAGCGCCTCATGTTCGACGAGTACGCCGACTATGACGCCACCGGGCTTGCCGGTTTGGTCGAGAGCGGACTGGTCACGGCATCGGAGCTTTGCGAAACAGCCATCGACGCCATCGAACAACTCGACCCGACGGCAAATTTTCTGATCGCCGAACGGTTTGCTCAAGCTCGCCAAGAGGCTGTGACCCCATCGGGTCCGCTCGCTGGGGTCCCTTGGCTACTCAAAGATCTCAACACCAACTGTGCCGGTCTGCCCTCCATCAACGGCACCAACTTGGCGAGCGACGAACCGCTATCGGCGGACTCCGAACTGGTCCGGCGCCACAAAGCCGCCGGTCTGGTGATACTGGGCAAGACCAATACGCCGGAATTCGGGATGGACGTGTGCACTGCCCCCACTCGGTTCGGTCCCACTCCAAACCCGTTCGATCCCAGTCGTAGCGCCGGTGGGTCGAGCGGCGGATCAGCCGCCGCGGTCGCGCTCGGGGTCGTGCCGGCCGCTCATGGCACCGACAGCGGCGGATCGATCCGCATTCCCGCGTCCAACTGCGGTCTGTTCGGCCTCAAACCCACTCGCGGTCGGATCCCACTCGGAAACGACGCCTCTGAAGGATTGGCGGGGCTCAGCACCGCTCACGCGCTCACCCACAGCGTGCGCGACTCGGCTCTCGTTCTTGACCTGACCGCGGGGCCGCTGCACACCGACGGCTACGCAGCCCCCGCGCCATCGGGTTTTCTTGCCGCCATCGCCGACGAACAACTTGTAGCACCGCTCCCCCGCGTCGCCTTGTGGCTCGATGGTTTTGCTGGCGAACCGATCGATCCGTCCTGCCAAGAGGCCGCCCAACTCGCGGCGGCGGCCATCGAATCGCTGGGCGGAATCGTCGAGATCAGTCGGCCCGACTTCGATGGTCAACTGTTGCGCGACGTGCTGAGCACGATCTTTTCGGTCAACATCGCCGCCGCGGTTCAAGCAACCGGAATTGCCAATGCCGAGTCGTTGGTCGAGCCCGCGACCCGAGCCGCTATTGGCTACGCCAAAACGATCAGCTCGGTCGAATACGTCGAAGCGCTCGCAACGGTGCGCTCAGTTACCGCCGCGGTCGGCGAGTTCTTTACCCGCTTCGACGTGTTGCTAACTCCAACTTTGGCAGCGCCCCCGCTACCACTGGGATTTCGACCCAAGACAACACCCGACTGGCCCAGCTACGTAATGGCGATGCTCGACGAGATTCCTTTTACTCCGTTGTTCAATGTCACGGGCGGGCCGGCTGCTTCGTTGCCATTGCATTCGGTGGGCGGTTTGCCGGTCGGAGTTCAAATCGGAGCGGGCCTCGGCCAAGAAGCCACGCTGTTGCGGCTCAGCCGTCTGATCGAAAAGGCGAAGCCATGGCATCAGCGCCGTTGAGCGTAGAGATCCTCGAGTACCTGGCCTTCAGTGCCGTTTCGAATGGCGGAAGTCCGGCCGGGATCGTGTTGGACGCCGAGGCGTTGAGCGAACCGCAAATGCAGTCGATCGCTACCGCTCACGGGGCGCCGGCGACATGTTTCGTCTTGTCGGTCGAGCCTGACGAAGTTCGGGTTCGATTCTTTTCACCCAAGACCGAATATGGCATGTGCGGGCACGGCACGATTGCCCTTCTGACCGCCCTCGTCGACCTCGGCCTGCTCCCCAACCCGACCAAGCCATCACCGCTAACGCTCTACACCTCGACCGATGCCGCTTCGCTCACGATTGGCCAACAGGGCGACGGAGGTCTGCTGGTGATGCTCGACCTTGCACCCGCGCCCTTTCGGTCCGCCCCGATAGATGCCGCGCTGCTCGCTGACGCCCTCGGCACAACGCCGGCATCGTTCGCCGCGCTACCACTCGAAGTCAGCGATTCCGATTTCGCCCACCTCATCCTGGTGATGAAAGACCGGAAGGAAGTGTCGCTGCTCGACCCCGACTTCGACCGGTTGACCGAGTTGTGCCGCGCTGGCGGGATCGAAACGGTGGCCCCATTTTCGCTCGACCCCGTGGACTCGTCTCACCAGATCTATTGCCGCGATTTCTGCCCCGCCGTTGGCACAAACGAGGCCGCGGCTACCGGCACGACCAATCGAGCAATCTCGGGTTACGCAGTGCGTCACCACCTTGCAGGCTGCTCGACTGACGGCCCTCACATCCTTCGGGCCGAGCAGGGCTTCGACATGGGTCGACCAAGTCTCGTGACCAGCAAATTCGAGGTGTCAGGCGGTCAGGTGCGGTCGATCGCGGTGGGCGGCGTCGGCTGCAAGGGCGCTACCAGTCGCCAAGAAATACGTCGATTGCCTTCGTAGTCCCTCGCGCACCGAGATCGGCCAGAAGGCGGGGCACGTCGACGGCGATGTCGTAGTCGCCGATCGTGGCCCTCAGTTCGGCACGGCCAGAACCGGTGAGCGTCAACGACTGCAGGGTCGTGCGCGGTGGCAACCATTCGAGCTCGCGTTCGAACCGTCGCTGGAACCGTTGAGGCAGCGCCACCAACTTGGAACGTACCCGGGCCCGGGTGGCGTCGGCGCCGATTCGCCGGCCATCAACCCAGGGTTCAAGGACGACTTGCCCCCACTTACCAAACCCCGGGATCCGAGCCATCAGCAACCCGTCCACTATCGCTGGCGACCCGCCGACGTTGTTGGCATCAAGTATTTGTTTGGTCTGCTCCGCCGATGCCCCCACGACCAGATCGACCTGCTTGGCTCCGAGTCGCTGAGGCAAGGCATCGATGACTCTTACGTCGCGAGCGGTGATTCGAGCCGATTCCAACGACACGCCGCGCACCGCTACCTCGCTGAAATCGATGTCGAGACGACGCCAAAGCCCCAGTTGGGCCGATAGCGCGGCGCTGACCCCGGTGGCCGGGGCCGCCTCGTGAACCGCGGCGACGGTCGCAACAATCTCTGCGGCTTCAACCTCGACCCTGCGGCCGATGAGCACCCGCGCCGCCGAGGTCGCCACTTTGTCGGCGATCCCTCGCAGTCCTAGGGGGTCTAACCAGTCGGCGGCCATCGTTAGACCATAGAACGGATCCATTGGCATGGGTCCATGGGAGCTAGCGTGCTCCGATGACCACCACCGATGTCGAACCCGAGTCGGACTCAATTCGCGGCCTCGGGGTCGTCGGCGCCTTGGTTGCGGTCTCGGTCTGGGGCGCCTCGGGCGTCATTGCCAAAGAGATCGATATGGGCGGCCTGGCCATCGGGACGTACCGATTTGGCACGTACGGACTTGTGGTCGCCATCGTGATGAACGTACGCGGTGTCCGGGTGGGCTGGCGGATCATGAAGGGGTCGATGATGGGCGGCATTGCGCTCGGCTGCGATGTGGCGCTGTTCTTCTCGGCAATCAAACTCACCACGGTCGCCAACGCCACCGTAATTGGGGCTATGCAACCGGCGGTGGTGGCAATCATCGCCAACCGAGTTTTCGGTGAGGTGATCCGGGCCCGCGATATCGCCCTCGGAGCACTAGCGCTCGTAGGCGTCGTGGTGGTCGTAATGGGAGCAGCAGCCGATGCACCAGCGGATCTACGAGGCGACGCCCTCGCCGTCGGGGCGTTGTTTGCCTGGTCGGCCTACTTTATTTTCGCCAAACGTTCCGCCGGTCGAATCACCTCCAACGAGTACACCGTTGGTGCGGCGATCTGGGTCGCGATCATCAACGCGCCACTAGCCCTGCTCTTTGGCCAGAGCCTCGCTTGGCCATCGGGCGAGAGTTGGGCTTGGTTGCTGGTGATGGCCTTCGGCGCCGGCATATTTGGTCACGCGGTCATGAACTGGTCGCTGCAACAGATCCCGCTATGGCTCGGATCGACGTTCACTCTCTTGGTCCCGGTCATCTCCGCGGCGGCCGCGTGGGCGTTCCTGGACGAACCACTCACCGGGCTGCAGGTCGTGGCCATGGGTGTGGTCCTCGTCTCGTTAGCGGGCGTAATCACCGGTCAAGCGGGGATCGGTTCGCGACCACGCCCGTTACGCCGCTAGAGACGCGAGTAGCCGCGTGGCGCCGCGGCGGCACGCTAAATCATGTCTAAAACCGAAGACCGCGCTGGCGCCGGCCGTGCTAATCGGCCTACGGTCGACAGATGAGCTCCCGACGGCGCGGCGTGCTGCTCCTTATCCTCTCGCTTTTCGCTCTGCCGCCTGCGGCCGCGGCTGCGGCTGACGACTCGGCTCCAGACGATCACACCATCGTTGCCGACGCTCCCATCAACGGCGGCGAAGCTGACCGCTCGGGACTCACCTCGTTTGTGTTTCCAGTGCCAGCAGACCACAGCTTCAGCAACGACTGGCATGCTCCCCGCGACGGAGGTGCCCGTCTGCACAAAGGCACCGATGTGTTCACCGACAAGCACACTCCAGTTGTTGCGGTCGTCGACGGCACGATCGTGCTCGTGCGTCACTCGAACACGGGACTGTCGGGAAACATGGTCGTGCTCGAAGGCGACGACGGCGTTCGCTATTTCTACATCCACCTCAACAACGACGAACCGGGAACCGATAATGGCGAGAACCTCTACGACCAGGCGTTCGCTCCCGGGATCAAGGCCGGCACCGAGGTCCACGCCGGGGATCCCGTCGGGTTCGTGGGCGATTCGGGCAATGCCGAGAACACGCCGTCACACCTTCATTTCGGCGTCAGAGCGCCTGACGGCGCGGCGGTCAACCCCTATCCGATTCTCGCCGCGGCGGACCCGGGCGGAACTTATGTCCTGGACATAACCGCTCTTGCGACCACCGGCGGCCACTGGCGGGCGCCGTTGTTGCTAGCACTCCTGACCTTGACCGCCGGCGCACATTTGCTCGGCCTGTCGGCGTTGGCTGGTCAGTCGGCGAGGCGGGTGGAGCGGGTGCTGGTGCCCGCTGAGCCGTCGGTTGCGCCCTGAACAAATCCGGTCTCTTGGATCTGAACCCGGTAGGCAACCACGGGTGCACCCTCGGTACACAGACCCGAGCCGGTGTTGCCTCGGACTTGCAGTTCCGCGGTCGGGAGGTACACACCGCCGGTTATGCCCGCCGATGAGTCAACGACGCAACCGCTGGCACTCACATGGCCGACGCTCACGTTGTCACCGAGACTGAAGGCGTTGGTGTTGGTTCGGGCCTGGAGGATGGCAATCGGCGGGAACTCCCCGTTGTTGCCTCCGTAGTACTCGTTCGAGGGTCGGCTGCTGACACGAATAGTGTTGGGTCCCGACGCCCAGCTGGCGCTAGCGCTCGACCCCGGCCCGAAATACCACAGCACGTTCTCTGCCACAACGTGGATGCCGGCGCCCTCGATCTTGAACTGACCGGTGAATTCGTGGATGCCCGGCGAGAAGGTATAGGTACCTGGCTTGTCGAGAATGATCGAACCGTGCAGTCCAGGGGCGAACGTCTTGGTGGCCGAGTTGTAGCTACCGGATGAAATGACCGTGGGTTCAACCAGCGATGCCCATGGGTCAGTAGCCACCATCGACCCAGCAGTTGCGATGGGTGACACCGTCGCTGCGCCCGCAAGGCTCACTCCGCCGACGGCACAGATACACGACGTTGGGTCGGTCGCGGTCGCCGACGTGGCGTCCTTCATATGAAAGCCGCTCGAGCTCGACGAGTTCGCGACCAGCGATCCACCAACACCAACGGCCCGCGCCACCCCTTCGAGGTGAAACGCCTGGGGGCCGGTCGGGTCGAGGGCCAGAATTGCCGGGCTGATCACTATGGTTTCGTCCAAGATCGCCGTGGCGTCACGGCAGACTTCGCTGGGGGCCAGGCCCAGGGCCGGCGCAAAGAACCCGGACGACTGAGAACAGACGTTGACCCAAACCTGTTGATAGGCGGGAACGGAGCTGAGCCCGGCATGCGGAGTTTCGATCTCGACGTAGGTGTCGCCAGCGGCGTAGCACAGCAAATCAGCGTTTGGCGTCCGACACACAGTGCTGGCAATGCTGACGTCAAGGTTTCGCCCGACGAAATCGGCCGCCACAAGGTGGGCGTTGTCCGTGGCGTGATGATCAGAAGCGCTCGACGACAACTCGATTGCGGCTGCTGAGGACGCCATGTCGCTTACTGATTGATTTTGGCGGGTTAGCTGACGGGAGTCGCCTAGATCGACGATCAGCGTCGCGAAACCCAGAAGCGCAATAAGACTCGCCGCGGCGATGAGAAGTACCGCTCCTCGCTCGTCGCTCCTCATGCGCAGAAGCCCCAGCTTTGACCGGTCAGGGGCGGTTCGGAAAATGACTCAAACGCCACTGCTGCAACTTGTTCGATTCTTGACTCGACCTTCACCGTGGCGGCGCCGTCGTTGATCATCGTCGCATAGACGCCGGTCAGCGATTCGTACGGCTTCTGCACGCAAACCCGTACCGCATTGCCCTCGACGTAGCCTCCAGTGTCGGGCAGCTCCAACCGGACCACTACATCAGAACCGAGCCGAGACTTGACCTCGCAGATAAGGCCCTCGGTTGTGGCATTGACGGTGCCGGCATTGTGCGAACAGCCCGTCGCTCCAGAATTGCCCACCACTGCGTCACGGGCAACCTCACGGGTCTCCTGACGAACGGACTGAAGATCGTTCAGTACCCAGGCAAAGTCAACGAACCCCGCGAACAGAGCCAGTATGAGCGGAAGCACAACGGCCGCTTCCACAATGATCGCGCCCCTAGTTCGTTCGTGCGATCGATTGGTTCGCATCACGTTCATACTTCGACTCCGGGGTCGATCGGCCCTAGGCCAACAGCCAAGTCGTGGGCCTTTTGACTCATCGGCACGACGAGCTGGGCGCTTGAGCCGAAATCGTCGGCGCTAACTGTTGCGGGCGAGATCGGTTGAGAACAGTCGGCCAGGCCCGGCGTTGTCGCGAACACCGCATATCCGAAGCAGGTGCCAGTTGAGCGCCAAGTTGCTCGACACCACGGGAATACCGAGTTCGGTTTCGAGCTCGTCGATGATGCCGAAGGTCCGCAAGCTCGTGCACGAAACAAATACGCCGTCACAGTCGGCCGCCTCGACCATCGTGCGCACCCCGGCCGCCACCGACGCCTCGGTGACTCGGGCGACCGCAAAGTCTTCTTCTTCGAGAAACGAACCAACGGCCGTGACCAAAATTCCGGCTTTACCGAAATGCTCGACAACGGGCGCCGTAACGGTCGCCGAATACGGCGTCACTACCGCGATCCGGTCGATCCCGAGCGCCTCGAAGGCGGCCACCGCGGCAGTTATCGGGGTCGTACACGGCACACCAGGATGGGCGGTTTGCAGGGCCTCGGTCACCCGTTGTTCGCCGATGAGCGTTGACGCCGAAGTGCAGCCGTAACCGATTACGTCAAAGTCCCAATGAGCTGGGAGCAACCCGGCCGCCACCGGCAGACGGGCCTCCATGGCGGTGAGCGTTTCGACGGTAACTTCGGAGTCGTTGGGGATCCGGGCGTGGTAGTAAGCAACGCCTTCGACCTCAACCAGCCGAGCCTCGACCTCGAGGGTCTGGTCGGTTGCCAACACCACCATCCCGATGCGGGCGCGGCTACCGAAGCCATCGTCGCTTTGGAAAGCCAGGCGAACCGGCGCGTCGAGGTTCACGAAGCAGTCTGCTTTGCTTGCTGATCAAAAAACGATGCCGTCGACGGGTACTCGGGATAGGCCATCTCGTAGCTGGAACATCGCACCCGGTTGGTCTGAACGCCTCGGACAACTTCTCCTTCGAAGCGGCTGGGTAGATGGTTGGCGTCGAGGGGTCGGGCGTCCTCGGCGCAGTACTCGGCTATGAACAAGGTCCGTTGGCGATCAGAAACATTGGGCGCCGACCCGTGCAGGAGCCGGGTGTGCATAAGACACGCCGAGCCTGCCGATCCGGTGCAGCGCACCGCCCGTCTCTGACCCGCTGCGGCGATGTCGGGCGCTACTGCACCGGTGAACACGCCATCGTGCCAGTGTTCGTGGATGGGGCCTCGATGACTTCCGGGCACTACTTCCAGCGGCCCGTTCTCGAGGGTTACGTCATCCAAGAAGAACAGCACGGCGATGAGGTCTTCGTTGGAGTGAGGCTGAAAGACGAAGTCTTGGTGGTAGGCCACCGTCGTTCCGGCGCCAGGCAATTTGGTATTGAGCTTGGTGTTGTTGTGTTTGATGTTGGGACCAACCAACTGCGCTACTGCGTCGGCGGCCGGGCTCGTGCGCATGAGATCCAGGAACTCGTCTGAGACCTCGATTGGCGACGCGACCCGGCGTAACGCCGGCCGGTCGGCGCGGTGGCTGGGCTCGATGTCGAACCGGGGGCGACCATCGATTGTCTCGCCGTAGGGCGCATCGTGATGGCGGCTCTCGTCTCGCCAGGCAGCAACGACGGCCTGCAACTCGCTCAGTTTGTCGGGCGCGATGACGTCGGGGAGTACGAGGTAGCCGTCTCGATCCCATGCCTCGACCTGTTGGGCACTGAGGGTGTCGGTAAATGCCGGAGCAGTCCAACTCATGATTTGACCTCCTCGGGGTCTCGTCCCACCAGCTGACGATAAATGGTGGGGTCGGTAGCGCCTTCGGTTCCGAGCAGCAGTACCCGACTCGACGCATCGAGACCGAGACGCTCTCGCAACGCCTGATCGGAGCCACAGGCGGTGAGCGCGGCCAACCCCGCTACCGCGGACTCACCAGCAACAATCGGACCGGCTCCGAGTCCATCAGCGAGTCTGCGCATGGCCGGGGCCACCAACTCGTCGGGGATCGCCAGATAGTCGTCGACTCCTGGTTCGAGAATCGTCCACGCGATGTGGGATATCTCGCCACAGGACAAGCCCGCCATGATCGATTCGTTTTCGATATTCAGGTCGACTGGTTTGCCCGCGGCGCCGCTCTCGAACAGGCACGGCGCCATTGTTGGCTCGACAATGACAAACCGAGGCCGCTGCGCTCCGTAAGTTTGCCACAACGTTGCACAGACCGAGCCGGCCAACCCTCCACACCCGGCCTGCACGAACACGTGGGTCGGCAACACGTCGCCCGTGGCCGCCAGTTCGTTGACAATTTCTTGGGTCATCAACGTGTAGGCCGCCATGGCCTGTCTGGGCAAGTCCACGTAGCCCGGATAAGACGTATCAGAGACGATCGTGGCACCACGATCGTGGGCGAACGCCGCAGCCGCACGAACCGAATCGTCGTAGTTGCCGTCGACTTGCACCACGGTGGCGCCGAAACTCTCGATTGAGGCAATCC
>Ga0114934_10000863_pt1 | contig 19606 bp, 15 predicted proteins | sample 4SBtaG_2_FD_99695 | JGI IMG/M metagenome (GOLD analysis project Ga0114934, IMG submission 99695) | Deep subsurface microbial communities from Kolumbo volcano to uncover new lineages of life (NeLLi) - 4SBTROV10_white metaG | ecosystem: Environmental > Aquatic > Marine > Volcanic ...
GTGGAATACATGCCTTAACGGGCAGAAATAATTAGAACAATAATAAAAAGATTTGTCGTAATGTTCGTTAAAATGATAGATAGTTTTCTATTGAATGTTATGACTACATTATACAAGGAGGTGATACTAATAAATAATATTCTTTTACTAAGGGATTTTTCCTTGGTAGTTAGGAGGATGCATTACTATGATAGTTATCTATAAAAAGTTAAAGATGAAATCGAAAGAATTAAAATCAAATATTGATATTCTATTTTTAGCTTATAGAAAAAAAGAAACACCTATATATGCAAAGATAGTGGCTATTATAGTGGTAAGCTATGCTATTAGTCCAATTGACTTAATTCCAGATTTTATACCTTTTTTAGGATATTTGGATGATTTGATATTAGTACCGTTAGGAATAATGCTTGCTTATAAATTGATTCCAGTTGATATTATTGAGAAGTGTAGAAAAGAAGTTAAAGTTAAAAAAGAAAATAAAAGATTAGGAGGGAATATTGCAGCTGGGGTAATTATTGCATTGTGGCTAGTAATTATTTTAAAGATAGTTACGCGATTTTTGCGATTACACAATTAAATTTTTAGATATACATATTGTTAGTAGTATCTTTTAACTTAAAAATAAAAAAAATAAAAAAATGTTTAATTTGACAATAATTAGCATTTTTTTGTGGTAAAATATCGATGGAGGTGTGAGAATTTTGTAAAAAGTTATTCAAAACAAAATATGATAGTTTATAAAAAAATATATATTTTCTTAAAAGGCAAACTTATTGAAAAATGAGGACGCAAAGCCATAGGCCTAAAGTGGATAAGCATTGTTATAAAATTTCACTATGGTAGCCAGTTGTAGAAATGAACTATTAAAAGTATATGGTAAAGGAATTGTGATGTGGATACTTAGCCAAGGGAACAAGATAAAAGTTTTTTATCATGGTTTGATACTTGGGTAAATAGTGATTATATGGAGGATTACCGTGGAAAAGATATTTATTGTTATGACTTGGCTGAAGTTAAAGAGAAGTTTGCAAAGCAGATCATAAGTGAAACGGCATACGTATTAAATTCATTTGATGGTATGAAAAGAATTTTGGAGCAAAATTTATCTAGTGTATTAGAAGATATAGAAAAGGGAATTAATGAAAAATTTAAAATCCTAATAGACGAAATTGATAAGATTATTCTTGAGTGTTGATAATATATGATTTTTTATAATTTGGATATTTCTTTCTAATTTCCTTTAAATCATTGAAATCTATCCATTAGGACATCAGTTGTGTTATATTGTTTAACTTGTTTATATTGTTTAGAGCCACCGCGAACTCAGTAAAATCAATGGGTTGAAAATTTAGATATGACTTTTGCATACTTAAAAACTACCACGATACAAATTTGATATTGACATTTATAAATGGTATAATATTCCCATGAGATTATAATATGGAAAAGAATTATATAGTAAAAAAATCTAATTATTTTATTATGAATTCTAGCTATGATTTGAGTTTATGAGAACAAAAAATTATACTTGCCTTGTGGTGTTTTGGATTTATCAATTCTATAATACTTCCACTTCTATAAGTGGGAGATTCAAACTCTTTGCTTCAGGTGGAGTAGAGTCCCCACCTGAAGTCCCGATGTTTTGCTTTAGCAAAACGAGTTCACTTATCCTCTAAGATTTTTAAAGGTGAAGTTTCATTTATCTTTACCACTTTTATTTCTTCTGTTTTCATCCAGCTTATTTTCCCAGTTTCATCGCAAACTGCAACCATTTGAAATTCTCCCTCATCAGATTTAGGAACTCTATTTGCAATAAAAGTTGATGATTTCGAAGTTTTATATGCTGCAAAACCTGTTCCTATTAGAATAAACTTTTCATTAGTAGCTATTTGTTTCACAATTATTGACATTATATTCAACTCCTCTGATAATATTCCACTATTGTAAGTGTTGCTAATGTACACTATTTTTATTGTTTTTTTATATCATAATTTAATAGCTATAACCCTATTTACTCCCAAGTAGAAACAATTCTTTTAAATTATAAAAGTTGTTTCTACTTTATTGTAACACATTTACCTATAAATTGCAAAACGGTTTTTATAAAATTATATTTTTGCAAAATAAAGTAAAATTGGTGATTAAGTTAATTCTTTAAATTTTTACTTATGAATCCTTCTTATTTATGATTGTTCAAATTCCATTTCTAACATATAAAAAATTAATATTTATATTTTTTATAAAAACATTTTAAAAAGTGTTATAATAAAATAAAATTTTATTATAATTTGTTTGGAGGAACAAAACATGAACCAACGAATAGAAATGCCTAGATACATTAAAATAGCAGTTGATGTAGCTTTGCGAATATATAAAGGAAGTCTAGTTGAAGGAGATAAGTTAAGAGGAAGATCAATTTTAGCCAGCGAATATAATGTATCACCAGAAACAATTAGAAAATCAATGAAGCTACTTGCAGATACAGGAGTTGTAGACGTAAATAAGGGAAGTGGGATTTTAGTTAAATCAAAAGAAAAAGCAAGTGAATTTATTGAAGTTTTTAAAGATAAAGAAAACATAGGCATGCTCAGAAACAATATAAAAGAATTACTTAAGCAAAGAAAAGATATAGAAAAAAATATTCAAGAAGTGTATGAAAAAATAATTGATTATTCATATAGATTTAAGAACTCAGATTTGATTGTTCCTATAGAAGTAAAAATACCAAATAAATGTCACTTGATTGGCACTAGCATAGGAAAAAGTAGATTTTGGCATAATACAGGTGCTACAATTTTAGGTATTAAGAGAGATAATAATGTAATCATTTCTCCTGGACCTTATTGGAAATTTGATGAAAATGATATACTCCTAGTTGTAGGGAATGAAGGAGTATTAGATACAATTAATAATTACTTAAATAGTTAATAAATATCCACCAGCTTAGTTGGTGCTTTTTCCTCTTTATTGATTCTATAAGACTCCCACTTATATAAGTGGGAGTCTTATAGAATCAATAAACTAGTGAAAGTATGTAAAAAGGCATTGTGAAGTTATTTTTAATAGTGACTATTAGTTTTTCGAGCACTACTCCAGTTAGAACTTTTGTATATTAATTCCAAATTGAAACATTCAAATAACAACGATATATTGTAAATAACTGGTTTAATATTGCGGATTTATATTTTGCAAGTACTATACCATTAAATAAAATTGATATATTCATTATTAGTAAATTGATTTTTCATAGTAAATGTTAGCGATTATTATGTCAATTTATATAAAATATAGTTATCTTATGATAAAATGAAATATAAAATATAATTTTTACAATATATTATTGTAATTTTTGCATAGTCATACAAGACAATAAGCATTTAAGGTGTTAGAGCAGAATTGGAAGTCATATTTCGTAAATATCAAGGATTGTAATGAAATTAAATGAAATAGCGTTATAAAAAGTTATTTTTAGTTATAATGAAATTAAGCAGTATTGTCGGAGTGGATATAAAAAAGGAAGAGCATAAAAATGTAATATAATATATTGTTATTAAATATGAGTTGATGCAGTGGATGCCGAAAAAATTCAGTTCTAAGTAAAGTACTATATTACCATTATGTATGGATGGATATCCTTATTATGATATTTACAATAATACTTCCTCTATTCTGAAAATAAATATAGTTGTTACCCTCTTTAAAATTTTTTCATCTATATATTAAAATATTATGGGGTACTTCATATGAACAAATTTATAAAAAATTATTCACAAGCATGGTAAGTTTAATATTAATTACACTAATTATCTTGTAATTATAGGTATTTATAGGTAAAATAATAGTATATTAATTGGTCAAAATTGTAATTACAATTAAGTTTATAAAATTTATTTACAATAATTTATAATACACACATAATACACATATTGTGTGTACGTTATGTGTATTATATAATATAAATATAATAAAAAATAGTTTTATATACATAACATGTATATATTATACACATAACGTGTGAGGGAGGTAATATTATGATATTAGGTGTAGATGTAGGATATTCTCATACAAAAGTTTACGGAAAAAATTTAGAATTTAGTTTCAAATCCACAGTAGAAGAGGAAATATTAGATATTTCAAATAGTATTAAAGTAGAATATAATGGTAAAAACTATACCATAGGAGAGAATAATGGATTTTATGCCACAGACATAAATAAAATACATTCTCTTAATTTTAAATTATGTCTTTATACTGCTATTGCAAAAGCTATGAAAAACAACAATGTAGAAGAAGTTAAATTAGTTACAGGACTTCCAGCTCAATATTACCAAAGTCAAAAAGATGAATTAATTAGAGAATTAAAAGATAAAAAAGTTACATTAACTTTAAATGATATTCCCAAAAGATTTACTATATCAGATGTTATTGTATTTCCGCAATCTGCAGGTATACTTCTTTTAGAGCCAAATAAATTAATTGGAGATACTTGTGTTATAGATATTGGAGGATTTACTATTGACATAAGCTACTTTAACAATAAAAAACTTAGAAAATTAGATACTTTAGAGCTTGGAATGAATGTTATTGGAAATACTTTAGTCCAAAAGATAAAAAGTGAATATGGTGTAAGTTATGATCTTCTTAAAGTAGATGATATATTGGATAGTAAAAGTATAGTACGTGATAATAAATCTATAAATATAGAAAATTTAATAGATGATGTATTAGAAAAACATACAAAATTAATAATAAATAGATTAAAAGGTATACAGGAATATAATATAAGTAAGCATATTTATATAGGAGGAGGAGCTTTAAGACTTTCTAAATATTTAAAACAAGATTTAGATAAAGATACTATATATATTAATTCGAAGGCCTTTTACAAGATAGGAGTGGAAAAGTTTGGCGAGAATTAGAAAAAATATTAGTATTGATGAATATGTCTTTGAAAGAGCACAAATTAAATGTGAAAAAATGTTTTCTGGTAATTTTTCAATGTATCTTACATATTTAATAAATAAAGATACTGAAAATATAGAAATTGAAAAAGATAAAAAAAATAGAGAATCAGAAGAGGCAATAGACAGTGATATAAAAAGTGAAGTAGATAATATTTTAAAGCTGTAAAAATAATGATATAACTAGAATATGACCACCCGTTTTATGGGTGGTCATAATTGCTAAAAAGTTATATTTTCTTGTGAATATCGTTTTTATCGATTCTATAATATTACCACTTTTATAAGTGGGAGATTCAAGATTTTTGCTTTAGATGGAGTAGAGTATCAACCTGAAGTCCTTATGTTTTGCTTTAGCAAAACCAGTTTACTAAAATATTCCTGTTATGTATTGGATTTATGTGATACAATTGTATTATGTGTCACGGTGAAGGAAAATATAAAAGACTAATGGCTAAAAACTAGTAAAATTGATAATTGCAGTATTCTGCAATCAATTAAAATAAATTTCATGAAGGAGTAACGCATTATGAATAATACTATTATTGATCCAGAAGAAAGAAATGTTTATCTTGTCGGTGGTGGTATAGCATCATTATCAAGTGCTGTTTATTTTATCCAAGAAGGACATGTTCCAGGTAAGAACATTCATATTTTTGAACAGCTAAGTGTTTGTGGTGGAAGTTTAGATGCTAGTGGTGATGCAGAAATTGGATTTATGTCTAGAGGCTCTAGAATGTTTGATATGGAAGCTTATGATTGTACTTACGATTTATTATCAAGAGTTCCATCTGCATATCATAAGAATATGACTGCATTAGATGAGTTTAATAAGTTTAATAAAGAAACTAAATTTAATAGGGCAAGTTTAAGATTAGTTGGAAAAGATGCAGAAAAAATTGATGTATTATCATTTGAACTTTCAAGAGGAGATAGATTAGCACTTACAAATATGATGCTGCAGCCAGAAAGCAAGCTTGGAAAAGCTAGAGTTTCTGATTGTTTTTCTGAAGAATTTTTCCATACAAATTATTGGTATATGTGGGCAACTTCTTTTGCATTCCAACCTTGGCACAGCGCAGTTGAATTTAAAAGATATTTGCATAGATTTTTACACGAATTTCCACATGTAACTGATATGGCAGGAGTTAGACATTCAGAATATAATCAATATGATTCTATTGTTGTACCTATTGTAAAATATTTAGAAGATCAAGGTGTTAATTTTAACAATAATTGTGAAGTTACTAATTTAGATATAGAGACTGTAAATGATATGAAAGTTGTTAAGAAAATTTATTTAAATAGAAATGGTAAAGATGAAACTATAGCTATGGATGAAAAAGATTTAGTCTTAGTAACTATAGGTTCAATGACAGCTGCTTCAAGTATAGGTGAAATGCATAAAGCAGGAACAGTTAATAGAAAAGATACTGATGGTGCATGGAAACTTTGGGAAAACATAGCTAAAGGAAATCCTGAATTTGGTAATCCATCCGTTTTTGATAATCGTATAGATGAATCATTATGGCAATCATTTACTATAACTTTTAAAAATGATTTATTCTTCAAATTAATGGATGAATTTTGCAAAGGTACTGGAACAGAAATTACATTTAAAGATTCTAATTGGTTTACATCAATAGTGTTACCAATGCAACCACACTTTAAAAATCAACCAGAAGGTGTACAAGTTGCATGGGGATATTCATTACATCCTGATGCAGAAGGTAACTTTATTAAGAAAAAAATGTATGATTGTACTGGAGAAGAAATTTTAAGGGAAATATGTTATTTGTTGCAATTTAATGATGAAGTTGAAGACATAATAAAATCAGCAAATTGTAGAACTTGCATAATGCCTTTTATTACAAGCCAGTTCTTAACAAGAACTAAAGGGGATAGACCAGATGTAGTTCCAGAAACTTCCAAAAACTTAGCATTTATTGGTCAATTCTGTGAAATTCCAGATGATGTAGTATTTACTGTCGATTATTCAGTAAGAAGTTCTCAGATGGCTGTTTATAAATTATTAGGATTAGACTATAAAGTTGTAACACCAATTTTTAAAGGTGAAAATGATATAAAAATATTATTAGGTGCACTTGCTACTATGCTAAAATAGGACAAGTTATAAGGGAGTGAATTTGGGATACTATCCGTCATTCATTGCTAATTATCCATTTTGAATTAGATAAACTATACATGTTTCTTAAATAATAAATCTATATATAAAATAAAAGTAGTTATTATTGATATATGATATTTATCCTGTCAAGTGGACAGGATAAATATCTAGAATAAGCTTTATAGACTGCCAAGTAGATTTGTGTGGCAGTTTTGTTTTATGTAATCCATTTTTTTATACTTTTATATTCTTTTATTTATGGTAATAGGATATTGTGCAGGCTCATATGAGGTTAAAATTTTGTAGTGAAGTATGAGCACATAAATCTGTTAAATAACCTTCTCCATTCATATATATTTGAACCATTTCATTCTTAAATTCTTTTGCATAACAATTATTTTTGTAACAGGATATAGAGCTTATACACCTCTTTGATGATAGGCTAAAATCCAATCCCTTATAGACCGCGTACTCCTTATAGATAAATTTCTCATAATCTCAGAAATACTTCTTATTTCATTAAGATAATCTTCTACAGCAGATATATTTTTCTCAACAGAACATTTTGATTTTTATCCCGTAAAAAACTTCCTAAGTAGATTTTGGTTATTTGCCTTGTCTACTTAGAAGGTATCATATCATTTTAAAACTTGATTTTGCTTATTTTTCAATATTATCAATAATTCTAAAGGAACTAAATGTATGGAAATAAGTAGAAAAAACTAAGTATAATTATATTTTTTAACGTAACTAGCAGAAGTATATGGATCTCTAAGAGAAGAGCAAACAGCTAAAAATTATAATGATGCTTAATAATCGCAGTCAAATGTTGTTTTACATTTAATGGATTGGAATTTCCTTATTTATAGTAATATAATATAACATGGAAAAGGATGTATTATATTAAAATCTAACAAAATAGAAAATATAGCTTCGGAAGGGGATTGCATATATGAGCGGTAAGTTATCGTTGTCAAAATTGGAGAGTAAATTATTTAAAGCAGCAGATGTGTTAAGGGGTAAGATGGAAGCAAGTGAATATAAGGAATACATATTTGGCATGCTTTTCTTAAAAAGATTATCAGATAGGTTTATAGAAAAACAAAATGAATTAAGAAAGAAATATGAAAAATCAGGATGGAGTGAGACAAAAATTCAGAAACAATTAGAAAATCCTGCAAGATATAGTGATTCTTTTTTTGTACCTAAAGGAGCTAGATGGAGCTATGTTGAAAATGGACAAAATAAAGGAATAGCCCATGTTAAAAAAGATGTTGCGGATGAATTGAATGCAGCTTTATCGGCTATAGAAGAAGCTAATATTAATAAATTAGAAGGAGTTTTAAAAGGTATAGATTTTACTAAAAAAGTTGGAAAAACAGCAATGAAGGATTCTACATTAATAGATTTTATAAATGTATTTAATAAAATATCAATGAAAAATGAAGATTTTGAAGCTCCAGATTTATTGGGAGCAGCTTATGAGTATCTTATTAAATATTTTGCTAGTTCAGCAGGTAAAAAAGGTGGAGAGTTTTATACACCATCAGAGATAGTGTCTTGCTTAGTTAAAATAATAAAGCCACAGGAAGGACATGAGATATATGATCCTACGTGTGGGTCAGGCGGTATGCTTATTCAAAGTAAACAATATATTGAGGAAAATGGAGGAGATTCAAGAGATATATTTCTATATGGTCAAGAACTTGCAGGTTCTACATGGTCTATGTGTAAAATGAACATGATTCTTCATGATATTGTTAAATTTGATATAGCAAATGAGGATACGCTTGCTCATCCACAGTTTTTTGATAACAATAGGGAATTAAAGAAATTTGATAGAGTTATTGCTAACCCACCTTTTTCACAAAATTATTCTAAAAAAGAGATGGAGTATAAGGAAAGATTTGAATTTGGTTTTACACCTGAAAATGGTAAAAAAGCTGACCTTATGTTTTTGCAACATATGGTATCATCTCTTAAAGAAAACGGTAAAATGGCATGTATATTGCCTCATGGTGTATTATTCAGAGGTGGAGAGGAAAGAGATATCAGAGAAGGACTTATCACAAAAGATGGTAGATGTTTAATTGAGGCTATTATAGGACTGCCATCAGGGCTATTTTATGGTACAGGGATACCAGCATGTATAGTGGTTATAAACATGGAAGGGGCAAAGGATAGAAAAGAAATATTGTTTATAAATGCTGATAAAGATTATAAAGAAGGGAAGAATCAAAACATATTAAGACCACAGGATATTCAAAAGATTGTTCATACTTACGAAAATAAAGTGGAAATTCCTAAATATTCAAAACTGGTATCAATAGAGGATATACGAAAGGAAGATTTTAATCTGAATATTAGAAAATATGTAGATAATTTAGATGATGCAGAAAAAAATGATGTGACAGCACATATATATGGTGGGATTCCTAGAGAAGAAGTTTTAAATAATATAGAGTTATGTAAAAAGCAAGGCTTTGATATACTTAAGTTGTTTGAAGAGAGAAACAAAAAATATTTTAAATTTATAGATAAGATAAATAAGAAGGAAGATATAAAGGAATTTATTGAAAATGACAAAGATGTAGTGACTAAAGGAACTGATATAAATAAAGAATTAATAAAATGGTGGCAGAACGCTAAAATAAAGATATCTAGCCTTGATAATTTAAAGGATGTAATAAAGGTTAAAAATGAACTTATGAAGTCCTTTACAGATACATTTATTACATATGAATCGCTTGACATAAATAAATTAGAAGGGGTATTTGTTTCTCATTATGATGAAATAAAAGATGATTTAAAAGCTATAGCAGCATCAGGTTGGATTTCAAACCTTCTAACAATGGGTGAACTAATTGATTTACAACTTAGTGGTCTTAAAGAAAAAGTTGAAAACAAAGAAATCAGTGGACTTAAACTATCAAGATATGAAAAAATATATGAACTCATAAAAGATGAGAGAGAAGGAATATTAGAGAAATTATTAGATGATGAAAAGATAAAAGAATCAGAGTATAACGTATTAAATCTTCTTATAATGGGTGCAGCCAATAAAGTTTCAGGTGAAGAAGTAGAAGATACTGTATTAGATAGATTCTATAGAAGATTAAATGAAATCATGTATTCCTTCCTACAAGATGAGCTTCAAAATATTATAAGAATTGTAGAAAATCTTTGGGATAATTACAGGGTATCTCTTAATATCATACTGGAAGAAAGAGAAAAGGTAAGAAATGAACTAAATGACTTTTTAAAAGAACTTGGATACGATGCAGTATAGGTTGGGGGTGATGACGTGGAAGAAATAAAACAAATACCTGAAGGATGGGAAATAGATAGTATTAGTAAATTATGCGATATAGTAGATTATAGGGGGAAGACTCCAGAAAAAGTGGATATGGGAACATTTTTAGTGACTGCTAAAAATATTAGGAACGGAAAAATAGATTATAATATTTCTAAAGAGTATGTTAAAACTGAAAAATATGAAGAAATTATGTCTAGAGGTCTACCTAAGATTGGAGATGTTTTAATTACTACAGAAGCACCTTTAGGAGAAGTTGCTAGTATTGATAATGAGTCAATTGCATTAGCACAAAGAATAATTAAACTTAGGGGAAAAAGAGAGAAGTTGGAAAATAAGTATTTAAAATATTATATGTTAAGCAAAGAATTTCAAAAAGAAATTAAGAATGATGCTACAGGTTCTACAGTAGAGGGAATAAAAGGAAGTAGATTGAAAAAGAAAATTATAAAATTCCCCAAATCCAAAAAAGAACAATTAGTTATTTCTAATATTTTAGAAAAAATAGACCAAAACATAGAAAAAACCGAACAAATAATAGAAAAATATAGAAAGATAAAAAGTGGTCTTATGGATGACCTTCTTACAGGAAAGATAAGGATTAAGGATGGTAAATGGGTAAAGGAAACAGAATTTAAGGAAGTTGAAGGTGTTGGTAGGATTCCGAAGGATTGGGAAGTAAAAGAACTTAAAGAAATTATTAAAATTTATTATGGTAAAGACCAAAAAAGCGTTCAAGATAATGTAAATGGAAGATATCCAATTTTAGGGACGGGAGGTCAAATAGGTAAATCAGTTGAATATCTTTATAATAAACCTTCTGTTTTAATTGGAAGAAAAGGTACAATAGATAAACCACGATATATTGAAGAGCCGTTTTGGACTGTTGATACTCTATTCTATACTGAAATTTATGGTAACTATGTACCAAAATGGGTTTATTATGCCTTAAAGTTGATAAATTTAAATATTTACAATGAAGCTACAGGGGTACCAAGTTTAAATCCAAAAACGATATATAAAATTAAACTGTCAATACCTTCAAAAAATGAACAAAAACATATTACTAAGACTATTACAAAACAAGACCAACTAATAGAGAAAGAAGAACAATACCTAGAAAAACTTAAAAAATTAAAAGCAGGTCTTATGGAAGATTTACTAACAGGCAAAGTAAGAGTAAAAATAGAGGAATAATGTAATTACGGGGGACTTATTATGAGTGAATATTTATTGGCTGAAAAGCCATTTTTAGATCAGCTTGAAAGTTTAGGCTGGACTATAATAAATCATGGGGAAAAATGCATACCACAAGACCCAAGAGTTAGTCTTCGTGATAACTTTAGAGAGATAGTTATAAAAAAAGAATTTAAAAAGTGGGTTAAAAAGATAAATAAAACAGACAGCGGGATAGAATGGCTTACAGATAAGCAGCTTGATGAATTATATAACATGATTACAAAGGTGAAATTACCAAGTTTGATAGAAAGTAATAAAGCTATTACAGAGCTATTAATTGAAACAAAACCAAGGGTAGATAAAAATGAGGTTACAGGTCAAGAAAATCCTGCTATAAAACTTATTGACTTTGAGAATCCTGAAAACAATCACTTCCTTGCTATCAACCAATTTAGAGTAGATACAGTAGGAACAGCTAAAAAATTCATAATACCTGATATAGTACTTTTCGTAAATGGTATACCACTTGTAGTTGTTGAATGTAAAGTATCTTCTTCTTTTGCATCTGATGCTATGGAAGAAGGTATAAGACAATTACTAAGATACCAAAATAGAAGATTAAATACAGAAGGTAAGAGAGAAAAAGAAGGGGAAGAAGCACTTTTCTATTATAATCAGTTTATGATATCAACTTACGGAGATGAGGCAAGAGTAGGAACTATTTCATCTGATTATGAGCATTATTTAGAATGGAAGAATATTTATCCTAAAAGGTTTGAAAACTTTAATGCTCCATTAGGGAAGGTTCGTTCTCAAGAGATATTAATACAAGGAATGCTTAACAAAGAAAATCTACTGAAGATAATAAAACATTTTACGGTTTTTAAACCTGTAAGTGTTAAAAAGGAAATAAAAATAGTTTGTAGATATCAGCAGTTTAGAGCAGTTCAAAAAATTATTGATAAACTCTTAAATGAAGATAATCATTTGGATAGAAGTGGTGTTATATGGCATACTCAAGGTTCAGGGAAAAGTCTTACTATGGTTTTCTTAGTAAGACAAATGCGTTTTATGGATAAGCTAAAGGATTATAAGATTATTATGGTAAACGATAGAATAGACCTTGAACAACAGTTAGGAGAAACAGCAAAACTTACAGGTGAAACTGTTCACTATATAGAAAGGTCAAATCAATTAAAGCCTAAACTGTCGGGAAATAGTTCAGACCTTACTCTTGTTATGATGCATAAGTTTGGGGATAAGATGAAAGAGAAAAAATTAGCAGATAACCTTATAGAAGCTGGAATATTTGAAGAGGATATGTTGCCAGAGATTGAAGAATTGGGTGTGATAAATGATTCTGAAAGAATTATTATTTTAATTGATGAAGCACATAGAACACAAAACAATCCTTTTGGACTAGCAGGAAATTTATTTAAGGCATTTCCTAATTCTACAAAGATAGCTTTTACAGGAACACCACTTATTACAGATAGGAATAAAAAGAAAACTGTTGATATTTTTGGAGATTATATAGATAAATATAGAGCTAAAGATTCAGTTAAAGATGGAGCTACATTACAGATATTGTATGTGGGAAGAAAAGATAAGATTGAGTTGATAAAAGAAAAAGAATTTGAATTTGAGTTTGACGAGTTATTTAAGGATAAATCGGAAAAAGAAATTCAAGAAATAAATAAAAGGTATGGAACTTATAAGAATTTTCTTGAAAGTGATGATCATATAAAGACTGTATCAAAAGATATTGTTGATCATTATGTTTCAGAAATATTGATAGATGGATTTAAAGCTCAAGTAGTATGTGTAAACAAAATTGCGACTGTAAAGTATAAGAAATTCATAGATAAAGCTATTGAAGAAAAGATTATAGAACTTGAAAATGATTATATGAGAAATGATGAATTAATCAAAAAATTAAAGTTTCTAAAAACAGCAATAGTTATTTCTGATGAGACTAATGACCCTGCTGATATGGTTAGACTTTCAAAGGAATCAAAAAAATTAAGTGCTATAAGTAACTTTAAAAAAGAATATAATTATGAAAAACCTGAAACAGGAATTGGCATTTTAATGGTATGTAATCGGCTTCTTACTGGATTTGATGCACCAATAGAGAAGGTTATGTATTTGGATAAGATTATGAAAGAACATACGTTATTCCAAGCTATAACTAGAGTTAATAGAACTTATAAAAATAAATATAAAGGGTATATTGTAGATTATATAGGTATTTCAAATCAGCTTAAAGAAACTTTGCGTATTTACAGTGGTGATGATGAAAATGAATATGATGGATTTAGGAATATAGTTGATATTAACACAGAAAAACCTATTCTTAGGGATAGATATAATAGACTTATTAATTTGTTTTTTAATAATGGTGTTGAAGAAATAGAGGATTATGTTTTGTATAATATAAATGACTTAATTAAAGAGTACGAAGTGTTGGAAAAATGCATTGATGTTTGTGAAAATATTCAGACAAGAGCACAATTTCAAGTATATTATAAAAGATATCTTTCTAGTCTTGATATACTTATCAATTTAGATATCGATAAAAAATATATATTTGCTATGAGGTCTTTTGGGCATATACAAGCAAGAATAAGACATAGATTTAAAGACGACAGTGTTAATTTGTTAGGAGTAGGAGAAAAAGTAAAGGAACTTATCAATAAACATGTTGAAAGTGAAGGCATTAGTAATAAAGTACCACCATTAGAGTTATTTGATGTTGATTTCAAAAAAAATCTAGATAAAAATAAGAACCCAAAAGCAAAGGCAAGTGAAATGGAACATGCTATGAGAAAAGAGATTAATCTGAAAAGAGGTACAGATCCAGCACTATACGATAGTTTCCTAGAAAAACTAAAAGAAATATTGAAAAGATATTCAGATGATATGGAAGCAAGATTTAAGGCTATGGAAGAATTGTATGAAGAAATGAAAAAAGGTAGAAAAGGAATGCATTTTAATAATGGTCTTGACCCAGAAAAAGAAGCCCCTTTCTATGATTTGTTGATAAATACAATATTTAAAAATATAAATATTGTAGATAATGAAGAAAACTTAAAGAATATTACTTCTAAAATAGTAAGGCTTATTTCAGAAGAGATAAAAAGAATTAATTTTTGGGGTTCACCTGCGGAAATAGAGGAATTAAAAGGGAAAATAGGGGATATACTACTGGATTCTAATATTGAAATATTAGAAGATAATGAAGAACTTATTGCAAATGAATTTGTAAATCTTGCGAAAAACAGACATGATACATTAGTAAGTTAAATAAGGAAGTTGATATATGGAAAAATATAAAGATATCGAATATGAACTTATAAGAAGAAAAAGAAAAACTTTAAGTTTAATTATTGAACGGGATGGAAAGGTAAGATTAATAGTTCCAGAATATCTTAGTGTACAAAATATTGAAGAATTACTGGAAGGCAAAATGTATTGGATTTATAGTAAAAAAGCTGAATGGGAAGATTTGAATGCTAGTAGAGTAATGAGACAGTTTAGAGGTGGTCAAGGTTTTTTATATCTTGGTTCATCTTATAGGCTTGAGATAACTGAAAATACGGATAAAGATTTAAAACTTTATAGGGGAAGGTTTTATTTAAGGAAGTCAAAACTCCATAAAGCTGATGAATTGTTTAAAGCTTTTTATAAGGAAAAGGGATTAAACAAGATAAAGGAAAGAATAGAGCTTTATAAAAGGCAAATGGGTGTTAATCCTAAAAACATAAGAGTGATGGAGCTTAAAAATAGGTGGGCATCTTGTTCAGATGAAGGAAATTTGAATTTTCATTGGAAGTGTGTTCTTGCTCCTATAAGTGTTATTGATTATATAGTAGTGCATGAACTTGCTCACATTATTTATAAAGATCATAGTGATAGATTTTGGAATACAGTAGATAAGGTAATACCAGACTATCAAAGGAGAAAACAGTGGCTTAGAGAGAATGGAGCTGGTTTGGATATTTGAGGCTTGTTGGTACATTTTACGTTGTTATAAAAGATATGGTTGAAGAAAAATCACCAATAGTAATATGTTAGTTCTGAAGGGCGAGCAGGTGAAATTGCTAAAATTTTTAACTGAAAAGTCCATGTTTTAGCGTGAGCAAGTGGATATAGAGTTCGCATGAATGGAGTTGGAAGGTACGTATTGTGAAGTAATAGAATTTGATGCATTTAAAAAACAATTTGAGGAGTGAGCTAATATTGATAAAGCGTTGCCAATGGGTGAGCGAAGATCCTATATATATTGAGTACCATGATAAGGAATGGGGTGTTCCAGTACATGACGATAGAAAGTTGTTTGAGTTTCTAATATTAGAAGGTGCACAAGCTGGACTAAGTTGGATAACAATTCTTAAAAAAAGAGAAAATTATAGAGAGGCTTTTGATAACTTTGATGTACAGAAAGTTTCTAAATATGATGAAAAAAAGATAAATGAGCTTTTGTTGAATAAGGGAATAGTGAGAAATAGGATAAAGATAGAAGCTGCCATTAATAATGCTAAGCAATTCATAAAAATTCAAGAGGAATTTGGAAGTTTTGATAAATATATTTGGAAATTTGTGGGATATAATACTATAAAAAATAAATGGGTTAAGTTAGAAGATGTACCTGTTACTACGGATGAAGCGTGTAATATGAGTAGGGACTTAAAAAGAAGAGGTTTTAAATTTGTTGGACCTACTATTTGCTATTCATTTATGCAAGCAGTGGGAATGGTAAACGATCATACTATGGGTTGTTTTATGTATTAGGGACGGTTCATTAGAAAAACATTTTAGAAGCATGTATATTGAATTTAAAAATGAGATATTTAAGGATAGTGTAAATACTTTACACTATCTATTTAAGAAAGGATGTAATATTATGAAAAATGTATTGACAATAGCGGGTTCAGATAGTTGTGGAGGTGCAGGAATACAGGCGGATTTAAAAACATTTTCTGCTCATGGTGTTTATGGTATGTCTGTTATTACTGCAGTTACAGCACAGAATACTCAAGCGGTTTATGCAGTTCAAGATATTGATAAAGATATTATTGAAAAACAAATACAGGTTATTTATGATGATATTGAAGTAGAGGCTGTAAAAATAGGTATGGTATCACATATAGAAACTATAAAATCAATAGCAAAGGAACTTAAAAAATATAAGGCTAAAAATATTGTACTTGATCCTGTTATGATATCTAAAAGTGGGTATGAGCTTTTAAAGCCTGAATCTAAAGAAGTTTTAATTAAAGAATTAATTCCAATTGCAGATGTAGTTACACCTAATATGGATGAAGCACGGACAATAGTAGGTATGGATATTAAAGGTATTGATGATATGATTGAAGCAGCACATAGAATATATGATATGGGGCCTAAAAATGTATTAGTAAAGGGGGGTCATCTTGAAGATGATGCTGTAGATGTTTTATTTGATGGAAGAGAAGTAAAATTATTTAAAGGAAGTAGAATACATACAAAGAATACACATGGGACAGGCTGTACATTATCTTCAGCTATAGCTTCTAATATTGCTCTTGGATATTCAGTGAAAGAAGCAGTGAGAAATGCTAAGTATTACATAAATATGGCTATTAAACATTCACTAGAAATTGGAAAGGGAGTTGGACCTACAAATCATTTTTATGGACTTTATAAAAAAGCCGGTATGATAAATGAGTAATGCAAAATATAAATTAATAGGTTTTAAATTTAAGATATTGAAGATGATTATTTTATAGAGGGAGGCAAAATTTATGGATGTTAAAACTGAGGTAAATTATAGTCTATATTTAGTTACAGATAGAGAAATTTTAGGTGAAAGAGATTTAATGAAAAGTATTGAAGAAGCAATATTAGGAGGAGCAACTTTAATTCAACTTAGAGAAAAAAATATTTCAACTTTGAATTTTTATAAAATTGCCCTTAAGGTAAAAGAGCTAACAACAAGAAATAATATTCCTCTTATAATAAATGATAGATTAGATATAGTTCTTGCAGTAGATGCAGAAGGACTACATATAGGTCAGGATGACATGCCTTTAGAAATAGCAAGAAATATTCTTGGTGAAGATAAAATAATAGGATTATCTACTTCTACATTAGATGAAGCAATAGAAGCTGAAAAAAATGGAGCGGATTATATAGGTGTAGGAGCAATGTTCCCAACTTCAACAAAACAAGATACAAAAAGCGTAACATTGGATGAATTAAGAACTATAAAAGAAGCAGTTAATATACCTGTAGTTGGGATAGGTGGTATAAATAAAAGTAATATATTATCTTTAATGGAAACAGGTGTGGATGGAGCAGCTATTATATCAGCAATTTTAGGAGAAAAAAATATTAGACAAACTTGCAAAGAATTTAAAGAAATGATAATGCAAAGAATTTAAAGAAATTATAATGAATAGGAAATATTAGAAAAATATTTTGACAGTTTTTCACTTGAGAAATATATATGATTTAGGGAATATATATGATTTAAGAAATATATGTGATGTTTTAAGGGATAAAATTTTACATAAGAGAAACAATATTGTGTAGATATCGCAATAAAAAAGTTGTTTCAAAGAAGGGAATAAAAAATGAAAAACATTTTTGTAAAGGATATAAAGCAAAACCAAAAAATTAAGTCAACATTTATGATAATGAAAAGAATTACGAGAGAAGATGGAAAATTAATAGCTTTTATTGGAGACAAAACAGGGGATATAAAAGCTAGTATTCCTGATAAAATAGATAGCTTAAAAGTTGGTGATGTTATAGAAGTTGAGGGTAACATGACCAATGTGTTAGAAGTTTTAAGATTTAATAAAGTAAAGAATTTCATTATAGAAAATTTTCTTAGAAGTGTAGATAGACCAATTGAGGAAATTATGTATGAGATCGATATGATTTCTAAAGAAGAATTCAAAAGTAGAGAAGTTGTTGCATTAAATAAATATTTTTTTGAGAATACAGAATTTCTTAATAAATTTAAGAAGGGCATAGGAGGTATGATACAACATCATAATTATTTAGGAGGGCTTGCAGAACATACTCTTAATACCATGTATTTGGCCAAAACTATGGCTTATAGATATAACTGCAGATATAAAGATATTGCAATTTTGGGTGCAAAACTCCATGATATAGGGAAAATCGAAGAATATAATATTAATGGACCATTTTCTGTTACTATGAAAGGAGAAATGGAAGGACATATTGTCATTGGTGTTTCAATGTTGGAAAATGCTTTTAAAGAAGGCGGAGATATTTACAGTGAAGATTTTAAAATGAGGATTAAAAGTTGTATTGTTCAACACCATGGAAAAATGGAGTACGGTTCACCTAAAACTCCTAAAACTGAAGAGGCTTTTATTGTACATTTTGCAGATTATATTGACGCAGTAATGAATAAAATTGAGCAAATCAAAGATATAACTGAAGCTAATAATTGGTCAGAGTACGATAGGAGAATTGGAACGAGATTATATTTATAATAAATTTTGATTATCGTTAAATACTATTATTCCCCTTGAAAAATTATGACATGATTAACCTATAAAAATCATGAAATTAATTATTATTATAATATTTATTTGTTTGTCATCAATATATGATTATTTTCGACATGGTTTTATTTCATTGATACTCGGTGGTAGTTCACTTCATTGATATGAATTACTCTTACATAATATCTCTAAAACATTTGAGTATAAAGGGTTTTAAAGTAATATTTTGTATGCTATTTGTGGTAGTATTTATAGCTTATAAGCTAGAGAGAGAAAGTTTTAGAGTAATATTTTGTATGGCATTGTCCTTAATTAATCGTTCTCTATGTAGCTTTGTTTAATATTAATTTTAATAAAAATAGATACCTAGTTCTAAAATGGTACCTATAGGTTGGACACTATAAAAAAGAGTGTCTAGTTTATAGGTATTTTTTTGTGTATAATTATCAGTGAATATGGAGGTCTTTAATATGAGCAAAATCACATTTTCTAAGGA
>Ga0114934_10000864_pt1 | contig 19602 bp, 18 predicted proteins | sample 4SBtaG_2_FD_99695 | JGI IMG/M metagenome (GOLD analysis project Ga0114934, IMG submission 99695) | Deep subsurface microbial communities from Kolumbo volcano to uncover new lineages of life (NeLLi) - 4SBTROV10_white metaG | ecosystem: Environmental > Aquatic > Marine > Volcanic ...
ATTTACTAATGAGGCAAAATGTAATTTGCACATTGAAAACCTTTATGGCAAAAACAATCACCACATAATAGAATCTTGTTTCAAAGCTTTTGCAAGAAGTTTAAAATCTTCAATTACAGTTAATAATAGAATTATAAATATAATCTATTTTTAAATTAGTATTATAAAATATACTATCTATAATAGAATTTTCAATATTTAAATTTGGATATTTACAAATTAATTTATCAATATGACTATTAATAATTTTACTATTTTCTTCTAAAGAATTTATTTTTTTATTAATATAAAATGTTATAGTATTATCAGAAACTACATTATTTAATATTCCTTTAAACGAAAATATATGATTAGCACTATGATTAAAATTAATATCTTTAAAATTTAATATTCTATCATCAAAATCATAATCTGTAACTATTCTTAAATTATTACCTTTAAAGTAGGATATTGTTGGTAAATAATTTTCAAATGTAGGATAATTATCTAAAATATAACTTTCTGTAAAATAAAAATGATTATAACCTTGATTTATAGCATCGGTAACTGAATCAAAATCTTGTGGTATTTTTGCCCATAAAATATCTTTTGGCTTTATAAATTCTAATCCTGTTTCATCTTGTTTTACTCTAACAAAAAACAAACTTTTAGCTTGATAATCATTTGGTGTATCTAATAAACTTAAAAATGTTTTAGGCAAATCACTATCTTCTGGAATAAAGTTAAATGTTTTATTAGAGTAATCATATAAATCATTAAATGTACAATCAGGATAAGTAAAACCGTTTTCTAATAAACCAGGAATATTTCCATTTGAGTCCCATTCTAGCCATCTATATTTAGTATTATTACTCATAACAAAAACTTCCATACCATTATAATAAGAATATGCAAATTCATTATTATCACCCAAATCCATTAATGTTGTTGTATTCGGCGATATTATCTTAATATCTAATGGATATTGTGATTTTAAAAATCTTGGCTTATTTACTATTGTATTATTCATTATATATTAATTTTATTTTATAATTTCCTTTTGGATAAATATCTTTCGAATAAAATATATAATATCCTTCTAATTCCATTATATCAAATACATCTATTATATTAGTATTACTATCATCTACAATATTATCAGGAAATCTCCAGACTTTTGGAATAATAATTATTAATTTACTATTTGATAAATTAACATTTATTGTTTGACCATCAATTAAATCTTTTTTAGTATAAATATAATTAAAAGTATTCATTAATGGTATAATTTCATTACACGGTGTATTTTCAGAACAATTAATTTCTTCAAAACTTAAAGCACCCTTATAATTATATTCAAATACTTTCTGTTCAAAAATTTCATAATTTAATCCTTTATCAAAAATACATTTTTTAACATCTACTATTTTATATTCTATATCAATAGATAAATCATAATCAGTATTTTGCAAATCAGATAAATATAAATAAACATAAAATGCTGTAAGTAATATATATTCATTATCTTTATTTATATCATATACTCCTCTTAAATTTGCATAATTAAACATTTTTTCAAATCTTGAATCAATTTTTACCTTATAATAATCTATAATAGCTCTAATATAATTTATAAATCCTTCATAATTAATACCATCTACATAATATAAAATATAAAATATTAGATATACAAATTCTATATAATCATTTTTAATTATTTGACTTTCTTTACAACTATCACAATTAGATAAGATATTTTTTTCGCAACAGATACATAATTTATCAATTAATAATTTAATTGCATTATCTGTAAATTTTTCATAAACATAAAAATCATAAGTATATCCTATACTATCATTATTTACAATAATACAACTTTCATCTATAGGTATTATTTTAATTAAAATAGTATATTTTCCATCAATTCCTATAGCATCTTGTAAAATATCATTAGAATATCCTTCACCACTTGTTAATATATTTGAATAATTAATATCTGATTTATCATATATTTCATAAACTAGTTTATAATTATTTTCTAATGTATAAATTATTATTTTAAAATATCTATTATTCGTAACTATTTTATATTTTGCTTCTTGATATATCATAATTATAAATTTTAAAAGGGTGCTTAAAGCACCCATCAAAATTAACAAGTAGTAGGTGTTAATCCATTTGCAGAACCTGTTATTAATGTTCCTATTGTATCTTTAACTGCCTGTGATGTTACAGTATCACCATCGGGAATAGCTATAATTACAGATATATCATTTTTATAATGATGATTATATCCTCCTTCTGAAACAAATCTATAATCTAATGTTACTAATGAATAAGATTCTGTTTTCTTTGATAAATAAAGTTCCTTTTTAGGACCAAAATTATATTCTCTATAAGGACCTGTTTCACCATTCCAACCACTAGCTTGTCTTTCTAAATCTTGAACATATCTACCTGTTGCAGATTCATAAACAAGATCTTGTGTAACAGTTGTAGTTCCATTAGATTCAAAACCTTTGATAAAATAAAAATCTACATCTATTTCTATAGGTGTATAAAATCTATATAATTCATCTACAGGTTGTGCTATTGTAGGTTTATTAACTGTAAATTGTATATCAGGTGCTGCACCTGGATTTGATGCCACCCAAGTAGCTAAATCAGTTATTACTGCATGTGTACTCGGATCTTGTAACTCAATTTCAATAAAATTATTTAAATATTTATTATTACGAATTTGAGATACAAAAGAATTATACATTCTTTCAATATCGGGATCTGTAGCAGAACCTATTTGCTTTTCAGTAGTATAAGTCAATAACTCTATTCTATATCCCATACCTTCTTCCAACTTATAAATTGGATTATTAAGACTTAATTTAATAGCATATTCTGTATCAAAATCTATTGCACAATCAGAAAATAATACTATTTTAGATTGAAAAGGAGTATAACATTTTTGAGTATATGCTACAAATTCTTTGGGATAAATCTTTCTATAAGATTTTCTAATATCATCGGTTACACCATCTTCATCTTTGTCTACTCCTAAAGCAATATAAAATCCTTGTGCTTTTGCTTCTTCATGTGTAGTTATAGCAGTATTAGTTTCAGCACCAAAAAATCCTATTTGTCCTGGAAGTAAATCTGATGGGGATTGTGTACCAAGTCCTTGATTACCTTTTGTCGGTAATACATTAAATCTAGGTAAATTTCTCATTTTAATTTAATTTTAATTTATTTAATTTAATTTGATAATCTGGAATTTGTAAATTTTGTGTTGCTAATAGTACAGCAATATCAACAATTTCCGAATGTGTATGTTCAGGTAATATGCAATCCTGTGTTCCTGTTAAAACATTTCCGTTTAAATCAGTATATGTATTGTTGTAAAAATCTTCTGCATTATGTATATAAGGAAATTTTTTAATATAATTTAAAAATAATTTATTTACTGTAAAATTATTATCAGAATATACTGCAATTCCATTTTCATTAAATACAGCATTTATTATTTTCCATTCATAAGAACTTCTATCAAAAGGACTATTTTGAAAATCATCATCATGCTGTCTAATTATTATTCTACCTTTTTTAATACCACATTTATTATTTTCTATTTCAGCTTCTGAAGAAACATAATATAAATAATCTTCAGGTAAATCAAAAGTATAAATATTATTCTCAACATTTGGATTTTTTAAAACAAAATTATCAACTACTAATGTTTTTATATCTTCTGTATCTCTTTTTGTTTTTTCAAATCCTGGTATTGGATTATATCTTGGAAATACAGTTATTTTAATAAATAAATCAGTAGCTCTATTTAAAAGCCAATCAATTTCAGGAACTAATAAATTACGATATTGTTCACTATCAATTTTATTTAATTTTATTTTAAAATCTAAATGTTGTTCTTTAATATTCATTATAATAATTTTTCATTAATTATAATTTTTAAATTCTGATTTTTAGGATCATTAAGATATTCAACTGCTTCTGTAATTGTATTTCCTAATAATTCGTCCATATAATATATAGAACCTTTTTTCATTTGCAATATATTTTCATTAACAGCATCTAAAATCATAGCTCTTGTTGTTAATTCAGCTTTAGTTTTATTAGCATAAGATAAAAATTCTTCTGTTTTATTTTCAATAATATCATGTAAAGCTACTTCAATAAATTCATCACTTTGTCTTTTAGCAGTTTGTCCTGATATAATTAATATCAATGCTATTTTACTTTGTTTATTTAATTTATTTGCTATCTTATATGCTTCTTTAAGTAAAGCTACTTTTTTAGCTTTTGAAGCTACTTCTTCATTTTCATCATAAATTACATGTGTAGCATCTGGATATAATCCATTTTCATAATCTGTTAAAGAATTAGCTACATGTTTTGAAGCTTTAGCAATTGCAATTTTAATATAATCTAAAGGTAAATCAGGATTTAAAATAATACTATGATTAGGAAGTGTCAATAATGCTGCTCTACTATCCCAAAAAGGATGTGGTTTATTAGGATCAAAAGAATCAGATAAATCATATCCTGTTTCTTTTTCTAATCTTTCTTTATCTTTTTTACTTAATCCTGTATCATATTTACCTGTTTTTGGATTATACAAAGCACTTAATGAAATAGGTTGTGTAAATGAATCTGCATTTTTTTTACCATGCCATTTTTCTTTTTGTAATGGTTTAATTGTTACTACTCTTGCCATATTTTTAAAATTTTTAATTAATAAATGTTGCCAAAGAATTAAATTCTTTAGCAACAAATATAATTATTTTTTAATTTCTATCTAAAATTAATTCACCACATCTACTAATATCTTCGATATGCATTCCAAATTGTTTTTGAATTAACATAGTATAGTAATCACCTTCATGACTCATCAAAGAGCCACTATTAAATCCATAAGGATTAGTTAAACCTGCAGTATATCCAAATTTGAGACCATTAATTTTTTCTACCATTTTGATATTAGAATCAGAACCTTCTCCGCCAAAATCTAAAAATGTAAATCTCATACTTTCTACAGGTCTTCCTGTTACTTCATCGATTTCAAAATTTATATCTTGATCATCATATAATGGATTATGAACTAACTTGAGTTTGAGACCATTAGCCATGTGATATTCTACAAATTGATATCCAACAGCATAAGAATTATCATGATATGGTGATTTAGCTTTCTGAATTGGTGTAAAATTACTATTTGTAATACCATAAGTAGCACTATCTTTATTGATAAGTTGCTGCATAGCTCTATGAAATAAAATCATACCATATTCACCTGTAAAAGCAGTAATAGTTTTTCTATTATTAGGAGTTACTCTTGAATAGAAAATATCCATTAAATATTCTTCAATCAAATTACTTGTCAAATGAGTATAATAATGAATATGAGAATCTTCTAACATTTGCTGTATACCAGGTCCTGTAATAACAGGTCTTCCTGTTGCTCCTTCTACTTTATCACTTTTTCTTGAATACCAAAGGCTTCTTTCTATTTCTCTATACCATTGTTTCCAATACTCTGTTTCAGCATATTTAATCCAACTTTTATGTAATTTACCATTAGAGTCAGGAATAGCTACAGCCAAAACAGTATTTGCTACATCACCTGTAACTTCATATTTTTTACGTAGTCTACCCATTCTATTAGTTAACATAATAGGAGCTGAATAAGTTGTAGAACCACTTTGTTCTGCACCTTCTTCATATTGAGAATATAATTTTCCCCATCGTGTTCCATTATTTAAATATTTTGTTGGAACATAATCGTTAGGATCATTTGTTACAAGAACTAATTTATAAAGATAACCATTACCATATTTGATAGGGTCTTCCTGGATTCGTGATTGATACTTTTTATTAGTTGTTCCTGGTGTAATAACATCACCTGCAATAAATAAACCTTCATCTAGAATTAAAGAAAATTCTGAATGTATTTTACCAGGATAATTTGAAGTTTCAATTCTATCTACAACAATCAAAGGTCTTGTTGAACCTCCTCTTAGTTGCCATTCCCATTCAGTGTTATTAGTTCTCATAACATTTTTTGTACTAAATAATAAGGAACTCATCGGGTTGTCAGAAAAATAATTTTTAGAAGTAAAAATCTGATTCATTACACCCTCGAAAATATCAGGCTTAATCATCAAAGCTTTTCCTAAATGATTGGCTTCAGTCATTGTACTTGAATTCCAATCAATTACTTTTGTAATAAGAGAATTTTTAATCATATTTATTTGTTTTAGTCATTAAAATAGTCTGCTAATTGTTTAAAACCATCATTTGGTTTAGTATATTTGTTTATTTTTGTTTTTACTTTTTTAGTTACATTAGATTCTAATTTTTCACTGATATTAGTAAAATCAAAATCTTCATATATTAATTTAGCTAATTTAATTAATTTATCAGGTTTAGAAAAAATATCTTTTAAATCTTGTGTAAATTTAGAAATATATTCATTATTATTAATTCTACTATGTGGTTTAAATATATATTCTTTTAAATCTTTTTTTTCTTTTTTAGAAAGTAATACACCTATACCATAAATATCATCAGTTTTATCAATTACTTCACTAATATCTTTTTCAAATTTCTTTTTATTTTTTTTAACTTCTTCATTTTGCTTTTTTATTAATTCTAATTGTTGCTCTTCTTTTTCTTTTTTTATTTTTTCTAAAACATTTGAATATTTATTAGCATATTTTTCTAATGTACCTTTTTCTTTTAATGTAGATATTGTATCTTCGATATCCTCTGGATCATCAATATCTTTAATATTTTTTAAATAATATCTAATTACTTCTGCATTATTAGAATCATTATCTTCTTCATAAGTAGGTATCCTAGTAGTTTCTTGTAATACTTTGAAAAATTCTTTTGGTTTTCCACCTTCTTTTACATATTTTATAAATAGTTTACCTTCTTCTTCAAAGTTTTCTACAAAATCAGATATTGATTTTTCTACTCTATTTTGAATTTCTTTTTGCTGTAATGCTAATAAATCATCTTCATCTTCTATATCTTCAGGATTAAAATCAGTAGTTAATATTCCTTTTTCTTTTAAATTAGAAGCATAAGAAGTTATTTCATTAGAATTTTCTTTATCATCAGAATTTTTTTCATTCTTATTTTTATCCTTTTTTATAAATTCTTTAAATACATCAGTGTCTTCTTCTTCTCCTTCTTCTTTTTCTTCTTTGGAGTTTTCTTTTTCATCATCATCTGTATTATCTTTTTTATTATTTTCATTTTTATTATTTTTTGATTCTTTTTTTTCTGTTTCAGAAGAATTATCTTCTTCATTATTATCTTTTAATTCTTTTGATTCTGGAATATCATTATTACTTTCTTCTTCAGTAACAAAAAAATCATCAGAATCGTCCCATTTAAAATTTAATAAATCAGAATTTGTGTCCATAGATTTTTCTTTTTTCATAGCAAAGTTAATTTAATTATTAATATTAAAGTTAAATTTTTAAAATTTTACTTATTATAGTTATTTTTTTAATATGTTAATTTTTTATTATATTTGTTTTTATAATAGTTATTTTTCTTTCTTTTTTTTATCCATTTCTTTTTGATGTTTAAATTTTTCTTTTTCTAAATTCATTTTTTCTCTTTTTATTTGATGTTCAAATTGCTTATCAGCTAATTCTAATACATCAGGAATATTATTATTATTTCTATCTTTATTTGTATCAAATCCCATAGCTAATATCGTTTGTCTTTCAATATCAATTTTTCCTTTTTCCTGTAAATTACGTAAATCCAAATCTTTTTCTAATTTAATTTTATTAAGTTCAAATTTTCTTTCTTTTTCAAGTTTATCTTGTTCATATTTCATTTGCATTTGTTGCATTTGTGATAATTCTTCTTTTCTACGTTTTTCACTTACTGCTAATATATTATTTGCTTCTTCTATATTGTCTGTTTTTATAATTCTATAAACATCACTAAATTCTATACTTTGATTTTGTAAAGCTGCATGAGCTAAATTTATAATATTTTGTTGTAATTCTCTTGCTCTCAAATCTGTATTTACAAATACTCCTAATGTATTAAATAATAAAAGATTTTTATCTAATTTTATTATCTGAGTACTCATATCATCTAAAGCATAAGTTAATTTTACTTTATCTTTTTTACTATATGCTAATGCTGCTGTATTTATCAAATAATCTAATGTTTCTTTTTTTATTAGTTCATGTAAACTAAAATATGGTTCTAAAATATAACTTGATTGCATTAGAGATTGTTTAGTATTTCCAACAGCTTCATTAGGTCCTATTCTACCTACTACTTGTTTTGTAATACCAACACTTTCTCCTGCTCTATTTTCTATATATGACGCTAATTCAACATATTTTTGTATATCTGATGTTAATGACAAATCTAATGTTTTTGCTGACATATTTATATCTTGTAATTTATTTCCTTCTTCATTTAAATTAAAAAATCCAATATTTAATTTACTCATATATTCCATCCACTTATTAAAATCTATATTCTGACTTCTTGGTATTAAATTAGAACTCATTAATAATATTTTACCTTTATCTGAAGCCATAAGTTTTCTTAACCGTGTAGTTACTATATAATATAAATATTGATAGCTTTTTAATCTATCTAATAAAGAAGTACCTGTTGAATTATCGGTATCATAAGATATTCCAAAATAAGGTAACTTAACATCATTTGGATCATCTATATCTCTTTTAAATGGTAATTTACCCATTTTTGTATAAGTATCTCTACCTATTCTCCAACCTTCATAAACTTCTACAATTCTCGATTCTACTAATTCTATATCACCATAGTTTTTTTGTAATTTATAATTTTCATCTACTATTTTTTCTTTTAATTCTCCTGTTTGAACATCTATATAAGTTAAAAATTTAATTTTCCTTGATGATTTCCAAACATAATGTTTTACTGGTATATGAGGTGTAATATTAGAATCAGAAAAGTTAAAATCATAACTAAATGATGAGCCTAATGAAAAATCTTCTGTTATCTTTTTTAATTCTTTTTCTGTTAATTCAGGAAAATTTTTTATAATATCAATCATAGAATACTTATATTCTGCTACTGCCCATTCTCCATCTTGTATTTTTTTGTTCTCTGTTGATTTATCATAATCAAAATACAATGGATTTATTCTTTCTAATTTAGGTTCATTATTTTCTATATAAACTCTATAAATTTCTATTGCTACTTTTAATACATCTTTCCAGCCATCATTAAATTTTTTCTTTAATTCTAATTTTGGAGTTAAATAATTTAATAATTGTTGCCCTAATATTTCTGCTGAATCTTGATGATTTCTTTCTAAATATTCTTTTATTTCTTCAGGTGTTTGTTGTTTTGTTTCTTGATCTACTTCCTGCTCTATTTTTTGTATATCTTCTTTCGATGGCTGTTTATTTTGTAATTGTTGTAATTTTTCTTGTTCTATTTGTTTTTTTATTTCACCCATAATTATATTAACAACATACTGCTTAAACATAGCAAAATATTGTTTTTCTTTTCTTGTAGTAGCTTCTGGATTTATTGCTAAAACTTTATAAAAAAATGGTCTTGCTTTTTCCATACCCTCTAATACTTTTAATTTATCTGTTATTATATTTTCAGGTATGAAATTTTCAGGAAATTCATAATCATAAGTTCCACAATAAGCCATCAAATCTTCTTTATCAACAATATTATTATATAAATCATAATTTATTTTCATATTTCTATATCTATCATGACTATCAAAAATATTATTAGAATTTAATACACTTAATGTATCTATATAATCCATAAAATCTTTAAACCATTTTTTATCATTTTTATATTTCTGCGATTCAGAATATAAATGTAAATCATTATAATCCATATTTCTTGTAATTTAAATAATTATTAACTTCTTCAAAAATACTTATTTTTTCTTTATTATTATATTTTTGTTCTATATTTTCTTGTACTTGAAACATTACTTGCATTAATGCCATCACTCTATCAAAATTTCCTTTTCTATTATAATTAATAAGTTCTTCTAATAATCCTGCATCATATATGAAATCTATATTAAATATTGGACTATTATTTTCATCAAAATCTCTTACTTCTGTTAACCAGTCTTTAATATATTTTTCTCCTGCATCTTTTAATTGCTCGTTCATGTGCATTCCAAATATTCTACTTACAGAACTATGTTTTATGTTTTTACTAATTACTCTATCAGGTTGTGCTGCCAATCTATTTAATTTCTTCTTATTCCTAAAATAATTTTTTACATGTAGAAACATATTCTCATGCATTACTTCTGTATTATATAATTCTGCAAGCATCAAAGCTATCTTATTAGCATCATCAGCTTCTGGTGGTCTTCCTACATATTGTGCTACTATCATATTTCTACTATATGAATTTACTTCTATTGTCTTATATACATAAATAGCTGCTAATGATTCACTTTTACTTTGATCTTGTGCATAAGGGTCGTAACCTATTTTATATAAACCTTGAGGTGAGTTTTCAACAGGATATTCATATATTATTGGAACTCCTGATATATTGTTTATCTTTTGTTTATAAAAATAAATAGGTTCTACTGTTTTTAAATCTAATATAGGCTTTGCTCTTACTATACCATCTTTATAATATAATTTTACAGGTTGCCCTTTTGTTATATATAATTTATTTGTTAATACTATTTTTAATTGTCTTTGTAATTCATCTATTGGAAATATATTTATATTACCACTTCTAAATGCTTCTGATGGCGAAAAAGGATATTCTGTTATATAATTATTTAATGCTGTACTATTAATTTTTCTTTTTTCTCTTTCTTTTTTCTCTGATTCTATTGCACCTTTTATATCTGAATTACCTTTTTTATCATAATAATTCGGTTTATTTAAATATACTGGTATGAATATACCACTATAAGTACCATCTGCACTTTCGTCCCATATATTTTCTACTGCTAAAATATCATAAATTTCAGGGTTATAAAACATCTCTTTAAAAGGTGCTGTCATAGATTGCTTATTCGATGATGTTCCATACATTATCATAATTCCTGTTTTAATATCACCATCTTTTACTGATGGTTCTATTGCTGCAAATGCATCAATTGCATTTGGAAATGTACCCATCTCTTCTAATATAACTTTATTTGCATCTTTTCCTCTTGCTGCATCTGGATTATCCATAAATGTTAAAGCTACTATCTCTGATAAATAACCTTTTGCTATATTTATACCAGTAGTAGTATCTATATACCCTGAACGTATATATTCTGATTTTTTATCTGATAGCCTTTGTTTTCTAAATCCTGTATTAGAATCTATAAAATTTATTGATTCATAAGCTTTATCATAAGTATCTTTGGCATATTTTTTATCAAAACTACCTATAATTGTAGTAGAATTTTTTCTTGTATGATAATCACAAGCTGCTATTGCAGCATTTTTATAACTATACCCTTTTCTCCTTGCTTTTGCTAATAATAAATGTTTATTACCTTTTAAATCTTCTTCCTTTATTTTTAAATCTAATCTTAATTTTTTATATTCTTTTAATTTAATGCCTTTTTCTGCTATATCTAATGCCCAAAAATAATTATAATCTCCGTCCCAAAAATCAGGAAATCTATATACTTTCTTTTTTGTTTTATAATCTATAGCTTTTATTTTATTAAAATTTAAATAAAAATAATGATAACCTGTTATTTTTGAACCCGATACTTCATATCCCTCTATACATCTACGCTTTTGCTCTTGCCAATATTTTATCCAGCCATTAGAACCCCAAGCATAAGGACAATAATATCCATATTTCTCATAATGTAATGCTTCTTCTCTAAATACATTGGCATTTATCCATAAACCATCTCTATTTCTTACATTTTTTCCCATTATTTTTCAAAATAATTAATGTCCCTATTCCCTTTTATTGTTTGTGTTTTTATTTCTTCAAAAACTTTTTTTTCTAAACTTTGTAAATTCTTTATTATTCCTTCTGTATCTTTTAAAGCTCTTGTTAATTCTGTTGGCTTATATATTGCACCACCTGATTTATTTCTTTCTTTTAAATCTACTTCATTAAAAAAATTAATTATCTTTTTCGCTCCTGTTATTGCAGATTGTAAAAATTTATAATTAAAATTATCTTCATATAACCATTTTTTATATACTTCTATTCCTTTATATATTAATTCTGATGGCTTATATTTATTATCTAATACTTCTTCTATTATCTTTTTTTCTCTTTCTTTATCTTCTAAATTTTTATATGGATTACTCTCTAATGGTAATACCATAAATTCTATAAATAAAAAATCTCTAATAGTATTATCTTCATTATTATTTTTTTTCCAAATTGTTTTAAATGGATCTATAACTAATATATCTTCTATTATTGAAGGCTGCCCTTCATTTATTTTTAATAATCTTATCATTTCTATATTGCTTACAAAATTTTATTACTCTTAATAATTGTTCTCTCTTCTTCATAGATATTTTACTATGATTGTGACAAAAAAATTTAATCAATGGGTGCATCAATTTTTCAAACCTCTCTTTACCTAATAATCCCTCTCTATATCTTTTTATATTACTCATGCAACTTACTAGCATTTTATAATATCCTGGTTTAAATACACCTAAATAAGTTATTCTTATTATATCAAAATTACTACTCGTTATAGCATCATAAATCCCTTTGAACAAACTCATGATTATATGATGAGTAGCTGAATAACTAAAATCTATCTCATCTTTGTTTTTTTCCCAATATTTCCGTGTTAATGTATTAAAATCCATCGTTTACTATTATGAAATTATAAAATTGTTCGTCTTCTTCTGGAAATAACATAGATAATAATATATCCTCACCTTCTAATTTTATTATTATCTTCTTTTCTCTTAACTTTTTTATATGATTACTTAAACCTCCATCACTCAAATTTAAATTCTTCTTTACTATCTTTTTTCCTTTACTCGTAAACCTTATAAGTGAATCTATCTGCATAAATTCTGCTACTATCTCTATCTCTTTTACCGTCATTTTTACTGGTAATAAAGAATTTATTATCATTAAATGCGTTTTATAATAATCCTTTGTATTTAACTTAACTTTTTTTTTGATTATTTTCATACTTGCTAATTTTTTACAAATTTAACATAAAAATTAAATAAATGCAAGTATTATATATAATAATCCCTAATCGAAATTAGGGATTATTCAAATCTAAAAACAGTATGAAAAATTATGAATGAGTATGCAAATATATATGTTTTAAATTTTTTATCAAAATATGTTTGAAAAATTTTTGGATTTGAGTTGTATGTGAACCCAGTTATAAATAGGGTGAGTCTTTTTTTAAAACTGAAAATATCCCCCCCCTATCTATAAATACAAAATAATTTTTCTACTAAATAAAATATTATAACTTGTGTAGAAAAAATTTATATTTGCAATATGTTAATTAATATTTAATTATTGTTTAGAAGATTTTGGATGTGGTTTCATTGTATTAGATTAAATAATAACTAAACACCAATGATAACTTTTTTAACATAACTTCATTAAAAACTATTTATTACTATAAACAGATAGGTTAAAAGAAATCCTGACAATCACCTATCTTGTCAATAGCAAATGATAGAAATATCATAAGAATTGTTAGGTATTTTTTTTAATTGTACACCATTAGAAACTTTTTTAATAGAACTTCATTAAAAACTATTTATTATCATAGAATATATCCTATTGGCTATTTTATAGTCAATAAGATAATATCCCTTTCGGGATATTTGATGTGGAGTAAACCACGTTAAAAAATCGGATAAGGACAAGCTGTTATGCCTTATTCTATAGAGCAGCAGAGGTTCTTGGTAGTCCTGCTTAAAAAAACTACCTTTAAAAATTAATTAAAACTATTAAACTATAAAACTATGGAACTAAAAATGAAACAGATAGTCCATAGGGCTGATGTCAAATCAGTCCTTCCCACAAAAAGTGGGAATTTCTTTGTGAAAGTCAGAGACTATATGTTTATGAATGGATGGATGGAAAAATCCGAATACTTTGATAGGTTTTTCTATTTTGAAGGAAAACCTGAAGATACTAAGGAATATACTCCCAATTTATTAAAAAGAAGACCTCTAAAAGAGGTCGATAAAGAAGAATGGGAATGGGCTGTTAGTACTTGGGGAGTAAAACCCCTGAGAAAAAAAACAAGTCTTGTAGAATATTGCCGAATTCCTTCACTACTTTCTACAGTAGTGGAAGAGATTCTAGAGCAGGAGTATAACGAAGAAACAGAGGGTAGCCTAGACTACTGGAGAGGCTACTTAACAGCAAAGCTTGAAAAAAGTAGCGTCGAAGAGCTACTTTCTTATATGTAAAATAAATATAACCGCTCTAATATACGGCGGTATATAAATAGTATTTTATTTTTTTATTATGCTATAATAAAAAAAACAAAACCCCATTAAAAACTATTTATTACTATAAAACAAAGTTAATTGGTGTGAACCACGCTGGCTTCGGTATGGGCTAGAGTGGTCTTAAATCAATTAGCAGGACTGATATTTTTTATCTAAAAAATATATAGTCTAAACCTTAAATACCGTTAGCAATTTTCGATAGTTGCAATAAGGTTGTTTTTTTTTAATATAATTACTATAATATTAGTAATTTACAACAATTATTATCAATTGTTGAAAACTTTTTTTTTATTTTTCTTGCACAATAAAAAAATTTCTCTATTTTTTATTTATTAAGAAAAATACAAAGTATTTTCTTTTCTTTTTTGGTTCTTTTTTCTTTTCTTTGTAAGTTTTTTTACCCTGATATTCAGATAGTTATAATATAGCTAAAATTGGCTTTTTACCTTTTTTTATCAGTCCCATTAAAAACTACAACCCCATTAAAAACTATCTATTACTACAAAAGTATTAATCCAAAAAAAAAAATTATTATGGTAAAGGAATTTAGTTTAGGCAATTATGCCTATAAGGTAGAAGCAGAAAACAGTTCTGTAACTATTGAAGAAAACAGTTTCAATGAAGCTGTTAATCAGCTTCATATTGTGACCAAAGTTAAAACTTCTTGGTCACTAAACCGTTCTTCTAATGTTGCAGACATATTCAACAGTGCTGCTTCAGGTGAAAATACAGCGGAAATTCACGCTTGGCGTAATATTTCTAAAGAAATAACTTTAGAACAAGCCAAGCAAGCTGTTAAAGATAATAATCTTGTTGCTATAAGGATGGTAGCAAGCTCACCAATAATAAACGATAGAGCTTTAGCCAGAATCAAAGATGGCTCTCTATCACAAAAAGAAATTGCGGATTCCCAAAAATTCGCTACTGATAATAACGTTTATTTTACCAAGAATGTTATTGCCCCATTTGGCAAAACAGGATTGGCATTAATGGACTTCTTTGGATTATCCAAAGATGATGTTCTTTCATTAATTGATAAGAATATCATAGTGGCTACTAATCCTGTGAAGGTTTCCATTTCTTCTGATTTTCCTTATTTACTTAAGGATTATAAAGAAGAAATTACCGTCGAAGATACAGTTACTGACGATATAAAAGATGTCATTTTCTAATGGCATCTTATAAAAAAGTATTATAAAAACGTCTTATATTTTATATTTATCCATAAAAGATGTTTTATAATACTTTTTTTTGTGATAATAATCACATTAAATAGTGATAATTCAGCTTTTATATTTTTTTTAGCAGTACTATTTTTAAAAAAAAATACTTCAAAAAAGCTGTTTTTCACTATTTCTCAATAAAAAATTTAAAAAAATCAAATAAAAATGGCACAACAATATAAAATATGGCATCAAGTTGAAACAGATGCCTATAAAAGCGATAAATCTTTTGGTAGTAATAACGAAGGAAAAATTACAATTTTTATAGGAACATCAAAGAGATATTCCTATAAACATATTAAAATTGTCACTACTAGAGAAGAGATAACAGATCCCAAATATGGAGAATGTTATCTATTTAAAACAACAATAGATAATTTACTATTAAAAGAAAGTTTATTTAAAAAAAAGGAAAAAAAATTAATATACCAAAAAACTTATTTTTAATTAAATAAATTATTTAATTTTAAAAAAAAACCATTTTAAAAAAAAAATTAAAAAAAACTTTTAAAATAAAAAATATGAAAAAATCTATATCTAAAAATATAGGAATAGAGTCAAATATTCCTGAATATATAAAAGATTTACAAAGAATAATGTCTGATCAATTGATTTTCAGATTTATAAAAGCTAATATAGCATATTGGCTTGATGAAGATTTGAAATATTCCAGGACATATTCTTTAGACTACTGGGAAACAGTAGAAATATATTTCATAAATAATTAAAAATTAAAAGATTATGAAATAGCAAATACAAAACAAAAAATTAAAAGATTACTTTAAAAGTAATTAATAATAAATGCCAATTCACAAATGTGAGATAAATACTACATAAAAATAGTAGTTGAAGAAGCATTAGGATGTGATGTCTTTTATAGATAATAAGGTTCGATTCCTTATATTGGCACTAAATTAATTATTAACCAAAAAAAAAATAAAACTATAAAAAATTTTACAAATTTAACAAAGATGTTCATAAAGCAATTATGAGAGATTTATCTTTACTTATATTGCAGAAAAGATTTCAAAAATAACAGATAAAGAATTTGAAGAATATTTAAATTCCCTATAAAATCGGAAATCTTGAAGAGGACAAAAACAAGTAGTACGAAAATGATGATTTGCCGTTTCCAGGTGAATTATTGTTTGAATAAATAAACAAATTTTAAAAACAAATTAAAAAATTAAAAAATTATAAAAACACAAACAACATTCGGCAAAATTAAATTTACAGGTTCTTTTATTGGGTTTTTTTTTAAAAGTTTACTTTTACTTATTATTTCAATAATATCTTTTGGTATTCTATTACCATATTATATTTATTGGAATTATGCATATTTTGTAAAAAATTTATCTATTGAAATAGAAATTCCAACAGAAACTCCAACACAAATTAAATAAATATTATGAAAAAAAATGACTTTTATTGTATTTTTCTTGATGATAGCAACTATGTTGCTTAGTCAACAAAAATACAATAAAGAAGATTGATATAACTTAAATATTGACAGTAACATAGCTTATCTTAATGGTAACTATGGAAAAATTTCAAAAGATGAACCGTATATTGTTACGTTTCATTTATTGAAAGATGTAAATTACATTATTAAATATCAAGGAGATAATACCTCTTTTAAATTTAATAACGTTGTATATCTTTCTATTTCAGGTAAAGTTGATTATATATCAATTACACCAAAAAGAGATTTTTATATACATATATCTATTGTAACTTCTAGCAAAGGAAGTTTCAATTATGTATTATTACTAAATAATAAAAAGGAATAATCATGAAAGCAATAATAATAACAATAATCTTTTTAGTTATATGCTTTGCATTAGTGAAGCACTATAACCAAAAAGATCCTAACTAAAAAAATATAAATAATCACAAATTTTAATAATTATGAAAATAAAAGAAGAAATTTATAAAGGTATTAAAATAGAAGTTTTTTATAATGAAGAAGATGATACATTTCATGCTTCTTCTTTATTTGAAACAGCTAATGATAAATTTGATGAAAATAGAAAAAATTTTTCATTAGGCTTTCAAACACCATTGAAAGCTGTAGAAAATACTAAAATTAAAATAGATGAATTCTTTAAAACAACTCCCAAAAACTATGCTGAATTAGCAAAAGAGTTAACAAATTATTTAACATGGGATGGGTATGAAGATTGTCATCTTGAAGAAGATGTGGTTAAAATTCTTGTTGAAAATTTTATTAAATTGAAAAATACATTTAAACTTACAAAATAGATTGTTTACCTTGAGAAAGTAAATAAACGTAAACTAAACAGATACATAGTTTAGCCAATCCATAAAAGTTTTTCATCCTTTTAAGTTTAAAGACCGCAAAAACCTTTAGTGCGGTATATAAATTGAAAGTATAAATAAGTCATTAGTAATATTATTGATGATGAAATTATACAATAGATGCAACCTAAGAACTGAATTAACAGTTTAAAGAGAATGGGTTTTTATATATAAATTGATAAGCTGCTTAATAAATATTATATAAACTGGAAACAGGCTTAGTTGTTTTGATATTAGGTAAAAATATAGTTGCAAATATATGTTCTATTAAGCAAATGTATAAACTTTGCTATCAAAACAACACTATTAGGAGTTCTCAGCATAAATTTAATCTAAATTTTCTATATTAGTATATTCTGATTAAATCAGAAAAAAAAACTATTAATATGAACCGCTATTAGCGGATATAGTAGAAAACATGATTAAATTTAAATTAGTATAAAAATCTAATTTTGACTCATTTGAAAAAATGGGTGCTAAAATATTAACCAATTAAAAATAAAACTATGTTAACAATTACTCATGACGGCATATTTCATGCTGATGAAGTTACAGCAGAAGCTGAACTTCTAAAATGGAATAAACTTTCTAAAATTATAATAATTTCTGAAGAAGAGTTTATCACTTCATCAGAAGAAGAAAGAAATAATTGGATAAAATCTAATAATATTTTATACATCATTAGAACAAGAAACCAAGAAATTATTTCTTGGGGACTTAAAAATCCTAATGTTTATATGTTAGATGTTGGAAGAGTATATGATTATCCTAAATTAAATTTCGATCACCATCAAGATAATGATAGTGATGCATCAAATCTGTTAATATTCGAATACCTATATAATATAGGAAAATTAACAGATTTTATATACCTTCATTTCTACTCATTTATGGAAGGCATCTCTGATTTTGATATCAATAGAGATAGCATCCATGATAAATGGTGGGAATTTAACAATAAAAATAAATATCGTAATCTATCTAATATCATTTCAGGGTTCAATAGAAACCCAAGAAATGAAAAATTGCAAAATGAACAGTTTAAAAAGGCTGTAGAGTTTGCAATTCAAATATTAGAAAATGAGATTATTACATCTAATATAAAATTAGATTTTGAGATGATCTTTATGAATAGAGATTATCTCCCCAATCGAGTGGTAATCTTAGATGAATATTGCCCAAACTATATTTGGGAAAAATATGAAGATTATGCGATTATGCCTCAAAAAAAAGGGTGGTATTTAATTGCATCAAATTATAGAAAAAAAATAATACCAGAAATAAATCATAAAGATTTAATTTTAAAAACAAGCTATATTGCAGTCTTTAAAACAAAAGAGGCTGTCATAGAAATAGCTAAAAAATTTTAAAAATTATTAACCAAAAAAAATAAAACTATGAAAAAAATTGAAGAAATAACAGAAGATATTAAAAATAGAATTTCTTCATGGAAAAAAGAAGAAATTCTAAATAAAATGAGCAACTCAGGTATTGCTTGGGCTGCTTTTAATATTTTTAAGGGTAGTATTACTACAGAATGCTATCCTGATTTTTACAGCTTCTCCGAAGCGGGTTTCGGAGGAGGTGATAACGGTTGGGCTGTAGGTATCTATCAGCCA
>Ga0114934_10000868_pt1 | contig 19567 bp, 9 predicted proteins | sample 4SBtaG_2_FD_99695 | JGI IMG/M metagenome (GOLD analysis project Ga0114934, IMG submission 99695) | Deep subsurface microbial communities from Kolumbo volcano to uncover new lineages of life (NeLLi) - 4SBTROV10_white metaG | ecosystem: Environmental > Aquatic > Marine > Volcanic ...
AGGAAGAATTTATTCGGTAAAATTGCCAGTAAAAACTGATAAAATTGACATCGCTCTGGGATGTCACGATTTGCCGGGCGATCCATTTATGGGGGCGCTTTGTGGCCGTTTTGCCAACAGGATCGGGAATGGCGCTTTTAAATTGGATGGCCAGGTTATCAGGCTTCCAAAAAACGAACCCCCCAACCACATTCATGGGGGATATCAGGGTTTTAACACTCAAACCTGGAATGTGCACCCCATTACTTTTGAAGGATATGAAAGCGCTTTCGGGTTAACCCTTTTCAGCCCTGATGGCGATGAAGGTTATCCCGGAAACCTAAAAACAAAGGTAATTTATGCGTTAAATGACCAGAATGAGTTATTGATCGACTTGCAAGCGAGCACCGATAAAACAACAATCATTAACCTTACAAGCCACCCTTATTTTAACCTGAATGGTGCCGGGAAAGGAACGGTTCTCAACCATCAGCTTCAGATTTTTGCAGATCATTATGCCCCTACAGATGTAAATGGCGTGCCAACCGGAGAAATTGAGAATGTCAAGGGAACTGATTTGAATTTTCTTCAACCGGTTCGGTTGCAAAGTATAGCGCAAAGCAAATTCCCTCAGATTGTCATGAAAGGTGGTCTGGATAATACATGGGTCGTTAACAGAAAGGATAAAAAGTTAATTAAGGCTTGTGTTCTCAGTGAACCTATATCAGGAAGGGCAGTTGAAGTGTTTACCACCCAACCGGCGCTGCAGGTTTATACGGGAAATCATTTCGATGGAAGGCAAAAAGAAAAATCAGGACTGCCTTTACATGTGTATTCAGGCGTGGCGCTGGAAGCCCAGAATATTCCCGATGCACCAAACAAGCCAAATTTTCCGAATTCAGTGCTGAGACCTGGCGAAACCTGCCATGAGCAGATAGTCTACCGATTTGTATTTTGAAAAAGAAACATGAATACTCTTGAAATCAATAAAGTATAATCTTTACGCCTACTGATTTTAGAATTAGGCGGTTGGATTTGATGGTATTTATTTTGCCAGTATCCCTTCAATTAATCTCAACTCTTCTTTCGAGAAGTTAGTGTTTTTCAGTGCCTCCACATTGGATTCTATTTGTTTTACTGAGCTGGCACCAATCAAAACCGAAGTTATTCGTTTGTCTTTTAAAATCCAGGCTAGTGCCATTTGTGCTAACGATTGTCCACGTTGTTGAGCAATATCATTCAATCTTACAATTTTCGAATGAGCCGCATTTACATCTTCTTTTTTGAGGAACACTTCGCGAGTAGCACGCGATCCTGCTGGAATTCCGTTCAGGTAACGGTCGGTTAATAAACCTTGTGCCAGTGGAGAGAACGTGATGCAGCCAATTCCCTCTTCTTCCAGCACTTTGAGTAGTCCATCTTCAACCCAGCGAACAAACATCGAATATTTAGGCTGGTGGACGAGACACGGTGTCCCTAATTCTTTTAAAATTTGAGAAGCTTTCTTTGTCATATCTGCCGGGTAGTTCGAGATGCCAGCATACAGTGCTTTGCCCGATCGGACAGCTTGGTCGAGTGCCATCATTGTTTCTTCTAATGGGGTGTTGGGGTCGGGGCGGTGTGAGTAGAAAATATCTACGTACTCCAATTCCATTCGTTTGAGACTTTGGTTGAGGCTTGAAAGCATGTGTTTCCGACTACCCCACTCGCCATACGGTCCGGACCACATCAGATAGCCGGCTTTCGACGAAATTATCAACTCATCGCGGTAAGCACCGAAATCCTGTTTCAGTATTTTGCCGAAGTTCTCTTCTGCCGAACCAGAAGGAGGGCCGTAATTGTTGGCCAAATCAAAATGTGTAATTCCCAAATCGAAAGCACGGTGAAGTAACTGTCGGCTATTTTCAAAAAAATCAATTCCTCCGAAGTTGTGCCACAAGCCCAGTGAAACAGCAGGCAGTTTTAGTCCCCATTTTCCGCAGCGGTTGTATTTCATGGTGTCGTAACGGTTTTCTTCTGGAATGTAGGACATAGTTCATGTTTTATAATTTGGATGCAATTTACATAAAAAATAGCTTGGTTTAAAATTGCTTTTTTCGAGCATTCCTGTCATGCCGTGATGGCACTTTAAAGTTTTAAGAGACTTTATCTTCTCTTCAATCGTTTGTCCAAAAACAGGACAGTTGGGTTTATGTATTTGATATGCTGTAATTCCAAGCGTTGACAGTGGTAAATCGAATTGTTTTTAATAGCTACTAATTCTACGAAACCAAACAGCATTATTCATAAATGAAGTATATTTAGGCCGGTAAATAGTTACTATCAAATAGTAATAATTTTCACTTTGGGTATAGGTTTACACCGGTATGCATTTTGACGGGACACAGAAAGAAAGGAGATAAGAATGAACAATATACGACAACTCAAATGGGGAATCATTGGAGCAGGCAACATAGCTAATAAAATGGCTGATGCCCTCAGGATAACTCCAAACAATCAACTATTTGCAGTAGCGTCCAAAACACCCTCCAAAGCAAAAATATTTGCAGATAAAAATGGTATTGAGAATATATATAGCTATGAAGAAATTGTAAACAATAAGGAAATTGACATAATTTATGTGGCCACGACTCATAATTTTCATTTCGATAATGCCAAACTGGCTTTGGAACACGGGAAGCATGTATTGATAGAAAAGCCATTTACAATCAATGCAAAGCAAGCACGAGAACTTGCACGCATTGCACGGGAAAAGAATCTTTTTTTGATGGAAGCTATCTGGACAAGGTTCCTGCCAAGCATAAAGAAGTTAAAAAAGGTAATTACAAATCACGAAATAGGTGAGGTAAAACAAATTAATATTTCATTTGGGGTGTTTGTTGAGCCAAAATATGAAAAAAGGCTTAAAGACCCTGCATTAGCAGGCGGCGTTACTTTGGATATGGGAATTTACCCCATTTCTTTTGTTTGTTACTTGCTTGGGGAACTTCCAATAAAAATTAAGTCCATGACGCGTTTTAGTGATCTCGGTGTGGATGAAATATCAAATTACATGTTTCAATTTCCATCCAGGTGTTTAACCAACATTTCTACAAGTTATAATCTAAAGATGGCAAATGTGGCAGATGTCTATGGAACCAATGGATTTATAACTTTCCCTCAATTCCCTGCGGGAGAACAATTTACCATATATAAACATGATCGAAAAAATACCATAACAGGCAAAACAGACGTTCTTGAAAATAATCATGACAATGGGTTTGTTTATCAGGTGGAAGAAGTAGATCGTTGTATTCGGGAAGGTAAATTGGAAAGTAAGGTTATACCCTTAAATGAGACTATTGGCATCATGGAAGTTATGGATAAGATGCGGGAAGAATGGGACTTTATTTATCCATTTGAAAAAGGGAACAAAGAACTCTAAAGGCCAACAGGTTCTATTAAGAAAGATTATTCCGTCAAAATATAAAACTTAATATTCTGATTCGGACAATTTATTTTTCCTCTATCATTCCGTCGTAATATCTATCTTACTCTCGGGCAACCCCTTTGAAGTTGCGGTTAGATGAATGGTGCCCGGTTTGTTTGTGGATTCAATCACAACCATGCATTTCCCGAAAAAGGCATTGCAATAGTGCGCTTTCAAGGAATTGTGACTGGTTTCGTTTCCGTTGGCAACCCCAACAATTCTTCCCGACCCGGTGATGGTGAAGTTTATGAGGTTATCGGCATCGGGAACCATCGTTCCGTCTTTGTCCGTAATTTTAACGGTAATAAACGCCATGTCTTTGTTATCAGACGAAAGTTTCTGATGGTTGGCAAGAAGTTCTATATGGGCAGCTGGTCCTGCTGTTTTTTCCTTGGTTACCTTCACCTGTTTACCGTCTTTGTAGGAAACGGCACGCAACGTTCCTGGCTCGAAATGTACCCGCCAAGTCACGTGTAACTGGTCGCCCGTCTTGCTTCTCACACCCAGAGATTTCCCGTTGAGGAAAAGCTGCACCGAATCGGCATTGTTGTAATAAGCCCAGACATCTACTAGTTGTTCCGGTTTCCAGTTCCAGTGCGGGAAGATGTGCAGTACCGTTTCATGCGTCCATTCACTTTGATACATGTAATAAATGTCTTTCGGGAAATTAGCCAAATCTATGATGCCGAAATACGAGCTGCGCGATGGCCATACAAAAGGCGTGGGCTCGCCGATGTAGTCAAATCCCGTCCAGACGAACGTGCCGGAGATATAAGGATGTGCTTTTACCACTTTCCAGTTTTCTTCGTGGGTGGAACCCCAGGGTGATCTCCAGTTATCGTAGGAGGAGCAGAAATTGTTGGTCGTATGGTAAGGCTTGCGCCAGTCTTTAGGCACAACGGTAATAGAATCGGAAGGCGTTGTATAATAACCCCGCGTTTCGAAAGCGGAAACAGATTCCGTGCCTATCAGTTTATCGTTCGGATAAACTTTGGGGAAGGACAGCAAATTGGCGAGGTGATAGTTAATCCCAATCAAATCTGTAGCACCGCAATTGATGAGCGGATTGTTGGGTTCGGGGTCGCTGTTGGCCGTTACGATGGGGCGTGTGGTATCCAGGTTTCGGACAATGGAACATAAGTTTTCCATGATTGAATCAGCTTGCTGCACTTTTTGTTTGTTGTGCGCATATTGATTGGGAATTTCATTACCTACACTCCAGATGATAACGCTGGGATGATTCCTGTCGCGGCGCAGCTGATCGCTTAAGTCTCGCTTGTGCCATTGGGCAAAATACTGTGAATAATCGTATTTGACTTTAGGAATGTTCCACATATCGAATGCTTCGTCCATCACCAGAAAACCCATGCTGTCGGCCAAATTCAGGAATTGTGGATCAGGCGGGTTGTGGGAAGTTCTTAGTGCATTGCAACCCATGTTTTTCAAAAGCTTAAATCGGTATGCAAGAGCACTTTTATTAGAGGCTGTTCCTAGGCAACCCTGGTCGTTGTGATTACAGGTTCCTAATATTTTCAGGTGTTTCCCATTGAGGAAGAATCCTTTTTCCTTATCGAAATGGAAATAACGTATTCCCACATTTGTACTCAGCTGGTCGTCCATATGGTTTCCAACATAAAGAGAAGAAACCAGTTTATACAGATAAGGATTGTCAGGTGACCACATATTCGGGTCTTTTACCTGCAGGGTAATTTCGGAAAGTGAATCTTTTACCGGGAATTCAGATCTGGCAACCAATTTCCCACTGGCATCAAACAGTTGCGCTTTTATGGTGGTTTTCCCTTCTGCATCAGGCAGAAGTACAGTTTGAAACTGAGCTTTTATGGTTGCTTCTTCCTTATTTACATCAGCAGTTGTGAAATATATACCCCAATGTGCAAAATGGTCAGCATTGGTAAAGACCAACCGGACGTCCCGGTAAATTCCAGAACCGGAATACCATCTTGTGTTGGGTTGCTGTGAATTGTCGACTCTGACAGCGATGACATTGGGTTTGTCCCAATTCAAATAAGGCGTCAAATCATACCGGAACGAAATGTATCCGTTGGGACGGTATCCCAACAGGTGGCCGTTGAGCCATACTTTGCTGTCCCGATAAACCCCATCAAAATCAATAAATACCTTTTTCCCTTTGAGTGATTTGTCCAATGTAAAAGTCTTCCGGTACCATCCGATGCCTCCGTTCAGATAACCACCTCCCGGGCCGGCGGGGCTGTTTTTATCGAAAGATTGTTCAATGCTCCAGTCATGGGGTAAATCCAGTAAACGCCACGTGTTATCCTGAAAGGTAACAGCCTTCGCATTCAGCGTGTCGCCCAGATGAAAACGCCAGTTATCATCGAAATTACGCGTCAATCTGGGTTTTTGAGGTGTTGTCATACATGCTTTTAAAGCCATTGAAATCACCATCAAAATGATAAACTTTATAACTTTTTTCATGTTTAAGAATCTTTTGTTTTAATTTGTCAAGATTATTTGAAAACGTTATGTTATTTCTGATATGGGTACAAATAAAACCCGTAATGATACTGTATGTTCGTGGGTAAACGGTAGGGTTTCATAGGACGCGCCAGGGGTGTCCATGAATTAATACCTCCTACTCCCATCTGTTTGTAATCCAGGTTCACGGTGATATAATTCCGCGTGGGAAGGTCATCTATATGTTTTGCTTTCTCCAGATCCTGTAAGTTATATGGCCATGCACTTACGCTTAACGTCGGGTCACCTGTGGCCATAAGACCTTGTCCTTTTTTATTTGTGAACCGAACCCATCGGACACCATCACGGTTGCCGTTTTCCTGTGGGCGGACATAATCTGTCCACAACGTATCTACTAGCCCGGAATAAATTCCTATCATGGCTCCCGATTGTCTGTCCACATAGTTTTCCTGCGGACCCCGGCCGTACCAGGTCATCGTTCCGTATTCCTTCGGTATACGAAGTGAGAGACCTACTTTGGGAACGTATTGCGGAACCTTTCCTACAGGCGTCAGTGTTTCTTCCACTTTTACCACTGCATTCTCAAAAACAGTGTATTTGAGCTGCCAGGTTGTTTCGCCGACAGGCAATGTGCCGTTTACAGTTACGACGGTAGATTGATTGTCCTTATTCTTTACGGTTACCGAAGTTACTTTTCTATTATGTCCTGCCTCTTTCCATTCATCCAGCGACCCTTGCCATCCAAACCAGTCGTTGTCGATTATGGCACGCCAGAAATTCGTCGCCACTGAGCCACTCAGCAGTTTTTTTCCTTTCCATTCATAACTTTGGAGTGAACCGGACTGTTTGTCGATGACTACCTTAAAGTCATTTCCGCTCAGCATAATTTGATTTCCGATCTGATTTACATGAATGGGTGAACCCGTTGCTTTTCCCGGTTTGGGTGCCGTAGCCACTGCCCAGGGCATTTTAAACTGGTTCCATGCCACCGTAAATCCTTTGTTTGCCCACAACGTATTATTCTTCAATGTAGCACTCACATTCAACCAGTATTCGCTTCCTGTCTGCAATTGATGTTTCTGAATGGGTAGTTTCAGCCTTACCCATTCCCCAGGAGGTGTACTCAAAGTGTCAATTTCACCTGATTGAATCCTAACGCCATTCCGCGTAATATTCCAGTGAATAACAAAACGGCTCAGGTTCGTCTCAAAATAGCGATTGTGGATGATGATTTCAGCATTGGACAAATTACCTGCTTTAAAGTTTATGTATTGATAAACATGTTTGACTTCATAATATGCAGGGTTTGGTTTCCGGTCGGGAGAGACAAATCCGTTGATGTTGAAACTGGCATCGTTGGGAACATCGCCATAGTCGCCTCCATAAGCCCAGAACATTTTCGCGTTCTTATCTTTTTTGTACAATCCCTGGTCAACCCAGTCCCAGATACAGCCACCAATTAAGTTTTTGTAATGGTATATAAGATTCCAGTAGATATTTAATCCTCCTGTTGAATTGCCCATGGAATGGTCATATTCACACATAAAGATCGGTTTGTGAATTTTTGGATTCATGGCCATCCTTTGAAGTGCTTTCGGAGTAGGATACATATGACTGACCACATCCGACACACTTTCCATCTGTTCATCATGTATCGGTCGTGAAGTATCTACGGTACGGGCATAAGCAGCCATCAAAGCAAAATTTTCACCGTAACCGTTTTCGTTTCCAAGCGACCAGATAATCACCGACGGATGATTCTTATCACGGGCAATCATACGAGCGATACGGTTCACACAGGCATGTGTCCATAACGGATCGCTTCCAGGCAGAAGATCTCTGTTATCTGAAAGTCCATGCGATTCCAGGTTTGTTTCATCAATGATATAAAGCCCATATTTATCAAAAAGATAGTAGTAGCGAGGATCATGCGGATAGTGCGACATTCTTACTGTATTAATGTTGCACTGCTTCATCAGTTCTACATCTTTCTTGATCCATTTAAAGTCTAATGCCCTTCCATGAAAGGGATCATGATCGTGGATGTTTACGCCTTTTAATTTTACAGGAACACCATTAACCAGCAGCATGCCGTTTTTAATTTTAATATTGCGAAATCCTGTGGTGGTGCGAGCTGCTTCGATTACCTTACCGTTCGCATCTTTCAGAACTATCACAACGGTGTATAAATTAGGTGTCTCTGCCGACCACTTGCGTGGATGTGGAATGGCAGCATGAAGTTCTGCAATGCCATTTGTTCCATAGGGAAGATCCGTTAATGTCTTCGTTTCGGCTATCGGTCCGCTCCCTATCAACTTACCATTTTCATTATAAAGATAAGCTGCAACAGTAGCAGGTGGAAGGTTCTTGCTAGTTGCATTTCGGACTTTGGCAGTAATGTGCAGTAATCCATTTTGGTAATGGTCATCAAGGCTGGCCCTGACGAAGAAGTCTTCCAGATGTTCTTCGGGAGTACTGTAAAGATAGACTGTTCTGTATATTCCGCTAAAACGCCACATGTCCTGATCTTCAAGGTAAGAGCCATCTGACCAACGGAAAACTTCTACCGCCAGATGATTGGTGCCTTTTTTCAGATAGGGAGTCAGATTAAATTCTGCCGGTGTCATACTTCCCTGACTATAGCCTACTTCCTTTCCGTTCAGCCAGATATAAAATGCACTCTTCACTCCGCTGAAATGAATGAAGACATCTCGTCCTTTCCAATCCTTGGGCATCGTAAAGGTGGTGAGATAGGAACCTACCGGGTCATAGTTTTGATGAATCAGAGGAGGATTAGCTGGATATTTGGGGTGAAATGGATAATCGGAATTCAGATAGATAGGCCTACCATATCCTTCCAGTTGCCAATTGCCGGGAACATGAACCGAAGCCCAGCTCCGGTCGTTAAAATTCATTTTGTAGAAATCCTTCGGTCTTTCAGCAGGATTCTTTGACCAATGAAATTTCCACTTTCCATTGAGGCATTTGTAATATGGAGTGTGAATCTCCAATGTGCTGTCCGCCAATGCACTTTCTATATTGGGATAATGCATAAAACTATAAACGGGTGGTTCCTTATTGATCCCGATAACCTGAGGGTTTTCCCAATCAGGAAGAACACCTTCACTATTTTGTGCAAGAGCAAAGAAGTTTGTACTTACTAATATCCCGCACAATACGAGAACGAGCGCTTGATGTTTCATGTGTTTATAAAGTTTATAAAGTTGCTAACTAATTGAATTGTTTTTTTGTTACGTTTTATAATCTTTCTTTTTCCTCGGGTTGAACCCAAAAGCTATAAATATTTACGCCTTCGGGTTTGATAATCATGCCCCGTATGTCGAATTTATTTGCTATAGATGTTTCATCTGCTTATTAATTGTTTGAGCCGGGTCTAAAAAGCCTTATAACCCCTAAATCACCTAAAGGGGACTTTTTCAACCTGCTGATTTTTAGCAGTTCCCCTTTAGGGGCTAGGGGTAAAAATGGTAAAAATCAGCAGGTCGAAGGCTTTTTAGAGTGTACTCATTGTTATTTTAAAACAAGACTACTTTTTTATAAACCGGTAAACTTTTACCGAATGAGGGGGCATTTTTACAAAAATAATGCTTTTATGATCCAATTTTAAATAGTTATGTTCCCACAAGTTCCGCACACGATAATCTGCCAGCTTATAAGAATCTGGTCTCCAGTAATTGTTATTGGCTTTTATCAACACATTAAAATTAACCTGGACTTTTTTTACTTCATCACTCCGGTTTAATAGACAGACGGCCTTTTCATTATTTGCGAGCTCTTTAATCCATATTTCATAATCGCCAGCATCACGGTAACAAAAGCCTTGTTTGCCCAACTTATCCTGGTCCATAGCAATAATCTCCTTGTTGGTCAATATTGCTTTTGTTTCTGACGTCATATTTCTCAAATTGTTTCCTGCCATCAAAGGAGCAGCCAACACACACCATAAAGAAAAATGCGTTTTATATTCTTCCGTAGTCATTCCCCCGTTACCTATTTCCAACATATCCGGATCGTTCCAATGCCCTGGGCCGGCATACTTGGATAACTCCTTTTCCTTATCCACGATGGCAATCATAGCATCCCAACGATCTTGAATATCCTCTGTCGTCCGCCACAGGTTGCCTCCCACTTTGGCTCCCCAAAGCCATGGTTTGTATTGCCCCCAATTGCAAATGCTATACACAATAGGCCTTCCGGCAGCCCTTAACGCCTTGCCCATAATTTTATAAGATGCTTCAGCATTTTGAGTGCCATGATAACACCAATCGTATTTCAGGTAATCGACATCCCATTTGGCATACTGGCGGGCATCCTGAAATTCATAGCCGCGGCTTCCCGGACGCTTCTGACAGGTTTCTGTGCCGGCATCGGAATAAATCCCAAATTTCAGCCCTTTGGAATGAATATAGTCAGCAAGATACTTTATTCCATGGGGAAAATTCTTTTTATCTACGATAATTTTCCCATCTTTGTCCCGGCCAACCGCCCAGCCGTCGTCAATCACAATGTATTTGTACCCGGCATCCCGCATGCCACTACTAACCATGGCATCAGCCATTTCCATGATAATTTTCTCATTTACATTGGGGCCAAATTTATTCCAACTGTTCCACCCCATGGGAGGTGTTTTTGCCAGTTGTTCAAATTGTTGTGCCGTAATTTGTGTCAAGCAAATAAATGATAAGATTAAAACAATAATAATCCGCTTCATATTTTTATATTTTTTCGTTAATTTAATTATTTATACCAAATTTACTTACAGAGGCTTTTATCTTTTTTGTCTATTGTATATTCAACTCAATAGAAGCTTTTTTTAATCCATCGGATGTTGCCGTAAGAGTTGCTTTCCCTTTTTCTTTAGTGGATTGTAAAATTACAAGGCACTTGCCGTTAAAGGCTTTTCTGTAATTAGCTTTAAAAGGCGCGTGGCTGGTCTGGCAACCATTATCCACCCCAGCAATGGTTATCGGCCCGTCTATCTTAAACCGCACCAGATTATCAGCGTATGGCACCATCGTTCCATCCTTGTCCACAACGGTTACTGTAACAAAAGAAAGGTCTTTGCCATCTGCATGAATTTGGGAACGGTCAGCGCTCAGGAGGATTTTTGCAGGTGCACCAGCGGTCTTTACCTCTGTGTTCATGACCACCTGGCCATTTGTACGTCCTACGGCTTTCAGGGTTCCGGGAACATAAGGCACCCTCCACATCAGATGCAGTTCATCGCCCTGTTTAGATTTGATCCCCAGTGATTTGCCATTTAGTAACAGTTCAACCTCTTCGCAGTTGGTATAAGCCCAGACATCCACCGTATCACCCTGTTTCCAGTTCCAGTATGGAAACAGATGCAACACCTTTTTGTTTGTCCACTCGCTCTGGTACATGTAATAGGCATCTTTGGGAAAACCTGCCATATCTATGATCCCGAAGTATGAACTTCTCGCAGGCCAAGGATAAGGAGTGGGCTCCCCGAGATAATCAAAGCCTGTCCAGATAAACATACCTGAGATAAAATCATTCTTTTTAACAATCTTCCATGTCTCTTCATGTGTAGAACCCCAGGGCACACAACAATTATCATAAGAGGAGCAGGTGTAGTCAGGATTCATCACATGATATTGCGCAAAGAGTTTTTCAAAATTAATATTTTTATTCTTTTTCTTTAGTTGGTAGATTTTTTTCATCACCTTGCGCGGAGGCCAACGACGGATACTATCCGAAGGCATATCATAATGCCCTCGTGTGGCAATGGCCGAGGTTGTCTCAGTGGCAATAAATTTCCCACCCGGAAAAACTTCATGAAACCTGGGCCAGTCTTTCAGGTCATAATTATGGCCGATCAGATCACAGGCTCCGGAGCGTGCCAGATAATTGTGTTCATTTTCAGGGTTGTTCATCGCAGAGGTAATGGGACGCGTGGTATCCAGTGACTTAACAATCCCGGCAAGTTCCTTACCCAACTCAGCCCCCCGTGGTGAATACTGTTCCGGTATCTCATTGCCAATGCTCCATATAATGACACTGGGATGGTTCCGGTCACGTAGCACAAAATCGGTTAAATTTTTTTTGTGCCACCGGTCAAAATAGAGATGATAATCGTAAGGCTCCTTGGCCTTTTCCCAGACATCAAAAGCTTCATCCATCACGATAAAACCCATTTTGTCACACAAATTAAGCAGCTCAGGGGCCGGGGGGTTATGAGAGGTACGGATGGCGTTACATCCCATCCCTTTCAATAGTTCTAACTGACGTTCCAGTGCCCGGGTATTGATTGCAGCTCCTAAAGCACCAAGGTCATGATGATCACAAACGCCTATTATCTTCACATGTTTCCCGTTCAGGAAGAAACCTCTGTTCGCATCAAAACGGAAGGAGCGAATGCCAAAAGGCGTAACATACCTGTCCAACATTTTATTCCCCGACTTCACATAAGATACCGCTTTATAAAGATAGGGATGTGTATCTGACCAAAGGAAAGGTTTAGGCACACGCAATTCCTGCTGAACAAGAGCTGAAGAATCACTGGGGATGGTCACCTTTGACTCTGAGGAAACCACTTTTTTCCCGGCGGCATCATACAAAACGGTCTCCAAAACAACCGGTTGTTCGTTATTCTTCCTGTTTCTTATTTTTGTTTGAATGCATACCATAGCCTCATTCCTTTTTATTTTGGGAGTTGTAATATAAGTGCCCCAGTGATCAACATATATATTATTTGTAGTCACCAGCCACACATTTCTGTATATTCCCGATCCGGAATACCACCTGGAAGCAGGCTGTTTTGAGTTATCCACCCGGACAGCAAGAATGTTTTTTTTGCTCCCATAGTTCAGATAAGAGGTTAGCTCATACCTGAAAGAAATATATCCGTAAGGACGTTCGCCCAGCAAGTGTCCGTTAATCCAAACTTTGCTGTTCATGTAAACTCCGTCAAAATCAATAAACACATGTTTGTTTTTGTCTGCTTCGGGAAGGGTAAATGTTTTTCGGTACCAACCAATCCCATCAGGTAAAGCACCTCCTCCCGGGGTAGCCGGGTTATCCTTGCTGAATTTCCCTTCTATACTCCAGTCGTGTGGCAGATTCAGGGTGCGCCAACCTGTGTCTGAAAAAGCCACCTGTTGTGCTCCGTGGATATCACCAAGATGAAACAGCCATCCTGCATCAAAGTCTTTTCTGACCCGCACACTTTCAGGAGTTGTAGAACACCCTGTGAAGACCAAAAGGAAAGAAACAAAAAGAAATCCAAAATAAATTAATTTTTTCATAAGGGCAATTGTTTAATGTTTGCTTCGCGGTAAATAATTTGAAATAATAAAGCAAATAAAATATGTATAATTAAACTGTTTCAAATTTGAAACAGTTTAATTATACATAAATTGTACTCCCCATCAATTATAACCCGGATTCTGTATTAATTTAGAATTCTTATCCATTTCAGTTCGACTAATAGGGAAAAAATAGGCTTTATTATTCCAACTTCGTTGCTGATATACATAAGGCGTAATCGTTGGAACAGTAGCTGTGGTGTTATCCGGTAATAATTTATAAACAACACTTACAGCATGTACAGGATGATATCCTTCTGGACCCAATCCCCATCGGCGTACATCAAAGAATCGTTGTTCTTCATAACACATCTCAACACGTCTTTCATTACGATAATCTTTAAGTAAGGCATCCCCTGAAGAGGTAATGTCAGGCATACCTACCCTGTGTCTAATCATATTAAGGTAAGTACGAGCTTCAGCATCCTGCCCCATTTCAATGCAGGCTTCAGCATAATTTAAAAGGACTTCTGTATATCTGATATAACGCCATGGAACACCTTGAGCAAAATACTGAGCATCCACTGAAGGATCTATAAATTTACGTGAATAATAGCCGGTATAAGTACCATTCCAGTTCTCAATAGGTCCTTTTCGTGAATCTAACCCATATTTATCCACTTCCTTTCCCCCAGACCACGTTTGCCATGTACCCACTTGTATAATACCAACAGGATCATATTTCTGAACATCTGCCGGTCGTTCTTTCCATTTTGCTCCTTCATATAAAATATCAGCATAGAAACGCGGATCGCGATTCTTATAGGGATAAGCAGCTTCGGACGGATTGCTCCATGAAAAAGGTGTTCCATCAGCCATTTCAAAAGCATCTACCAAGTCTTCTGTAGGAGTATTGTTTCCCCAACAATGATAACCATTAGGTCCATTGAACTGACCAGGATTATCAGTACTCCAATCATTGTCTTCTACCCAGTTTTGGGGGGTATAATATCTCACAAAAATATCTTCAGGGCTTGACTCTGATATAAAAATTTTGCTATACGATTCACCAATGGAAGCAAGGGAATTACCAGAAGCAGGAGCAAGACTATAGATACCCATATCTATCACTGCTTTGGCCGCATCTTTGGCGGCCTGCCAACGATCCTGCTGACTGCCGGAAGTATAACCAAGTAGTTCGGGATTTGCATAACCCGGGAAAAACTCAGAAATTTTGTTATGCAAATCACTGGCGGCATATAACAGTACCCTTGCTTTCAGTGCCAGGGCTGCCCCTTTGGTAGCACGGCCGATATTGTCACCTGTTTGCACTTCGGGCAGTAACGTAGCTGCTGTATCACAGTCATGTACAATAAAGCTAATACAATCGGCATAAGTATTACGGGGAACAGAATACTTATCACTTAAGGTATAAGCTTTTGTAATTATCGGAACTCCACCATATAATGCTGTTAACTTTGAATAGAGGTATGCCCTCAGGAAATGAACTTCTCCTTCCATCTCCTGTTTAGCTGCGGGATCAGTAAACTGCACCTGATTCACATTTTCAAAAAATAAATTACAGGCTCTAATATTCTTATAGAGGGAAGCCCATGTCATATCCAACGTGTTCGGACCAAACCAGTCTACACTCCAACCAGGAATCAGATCAGGAGTAAGCTGGGAATTATTAAAATCGTGTACACCCCAGTCTGGTGTAAATTCTGCATCGTCCACATAAGAGGCTACCATGTCAATATCAAATGGGTCACCAAGCCCTCTGTATATATTATTGATAAATGCCTGGGCCAGATTAGGGTCTTTCCAAACAGCAACGCTGGAAACTTTTCCTAAGGGTTTTAAACTTAAGGGATTCTTTTGACACGAGGGAATGATGAATATAACAATGAACAACATTCCAAGTATTCCAAATATATATTTAAAATTTTTCATATCTTTATAATTTTTAAAAGGTTATGTTACAACCTACATTATAAACTCTGCTCGGAGGATAACCATTCCAAGTACTTTCCGGGTCAAAGTCTTTTAGTTTAGTCAAGGTTAACAGGTTCATTCCGCTGAAATAAACACTCAAGCTGCTGATTCCAGATTTATTATTTATAAGTTTATAACCAATCTGTAGATTTTTCAACCTGATGTAATTTGTACTTTCTAACCAATAAGTATTTTGTTGGTTCTTCCAATATTCGTTCTGACGGTTCCACGCTCTTGGTTTCGATGCATTTGGGTTATTTACTGTCCAACGGCCATGGGCATCTCTATAAAGATAGTCTCCTATTTCACCAGAGTCGGTATAATTATACCTAACAGCCCCGGTAGCACCTTGAAGTGCTAACGTCATAAAAAATCTATTATAGCCCAGTAAAAAATTTAATCCCCCGGAAAACCTTGGTACACTATTTTTATCAATACGTACTCTGTCTAACCCATTGATTACGCCATCGTTATTAACATCTTTAAAAATAATGTCACCCGGGCGAGCACCATCCCAATGCGGATAAGCATCAACAGCAGCCTGATCTTTAAAAATTCCTATGGCCTTATAATACAAACCCGTATTCATCGGATGACCTGTAGATTGCTGATAAATGGGCACCCCCGGCGTTTCATCCCAAAAAATAATTTTGTTCTTTGCATATCCTCCATTAACACCAACAGAGTAATGTAATTTTTTTGAATGGTTGGAGTATTTCACATTAAAATTATATCCCTGGTTTGCCACTTTCCCAATATTTTCACGAGGCAGAGTCAAACCAGTGCTGGTAGGTACGGAAGCGTTTCTCCACCAAAGAATATTGAAACGATAATTGTAAAAATATTCGCCAGATATACTCAGCTTGCCACCGAACATCTGAGCATCAAAACCAATATTGGTTTCATTGGCTACTTCCCAGGTTACATTCGGATTTGCAATAACTGATTCACTCAACAGTTTTTCTTCCACATCTTTATTAAATACATAAGTAGAATTAGGATTAAAAAGGTAAGTCGAGAGGAACTGATATGGATCGATTCTGTCATTTCCCACTTGACCCCAAGATGCTCTCAATTTAAAAAAATTAAATATAGAAGATTTATTCCAGAAGTTCTCACTTGAAATCACCCAGCCCACTGAAATGCCGGGGAAAAAACCGTAACGATGCCCTTTAGGGAAGATATAAGATCCGTCTTCTCTCCATATAAATTCCACTAAGTATTTTGACATGTAATCATAATTCAATCGGCCGAAATAACTCATCCGGGCATTATGGCTGGCCGAACCGCCATCATTCATGTTAAGTTTACCTCCGGCAAATAACTGGTCAATAGATGAAGAGAGAAAATTATCACGGTAAGCCCAAAAGTTCATTGAATTTCCTGTTGTTGCCTCATAGCCAATCATAGCTTTAAAATGACTTTTTTCAGAAAAATTCCGCACATAATTAGCATAAGCATTAAATGTTAAATTTCCACCATCAATCATAGACTGTCTAAGGTTAGGTGTTGAAAAACCTCGCTGACCCTTCTCCAGTATAGGTTGTCCTGTTATTGAGTCCTTGCTTATACCATCCCATGTATACAAATACCACGGTATTCTCCAAACTTTGTGATTATCAATATTCTTATCTGCTGCGAGGTTGCCTGTCAGCGAAAGGCCTTTTACACCGGGAATGGTAATATCAAGCTTTATATTACTTGTCATTAAATATGTTTTGTCATGGTCATATCCGGTCTTGTCTGTGGTAATCACAACCGGATTATTACCATATTCAATATCCGGACCAGGTAAGCCATTAGGCCAGTAAGCAGGTAGCGTAGGTTTTCCACGCATGAGCATCCAGAAGATATCCCCTGCTGACCGCGTTGGATAATGCCTGTTTTCCTCAGTTCCGGATAAATCAAAGCTTAAGTGGATATTTTTGGTTATCGTGGCGTTAATATTCGAACGAAAGTTGTACTGTGAATAAGATGTAGCGCTGTGTTTATATATCCCATCTTCATACTTTGAGCCAATAGATACAAAATAACGAATAGTCTTCGTTCCGCCCGATAACGATGCATTCCATTGCCGCTGTGGGGCGGCCGTTTTAAAAGTAGCAGCAAACCAATTAGTATTGGGATGCCCCCAAGGATCCGAACCATCCTTAAATTCCTCAATATCTTTAGCACTATATACTGGTGGCGTTCCACGGTAAAGGTTAATCTCATTTAGCATTTGGGCGTAAGTAGCAGCATCTGCCATGTGCGGTATAACTGTTGGCTGAGTCCAACCTTGGTTATAAGTTATACTGAGTTTCGGTTTCCCGACAGAGCCTCGTTTGGTCGTAACCAGAATAACTCCGTTTGCAGCTCTCGACCCGTATATGGCTGCCGAAGCATCTTTCAATATGGTTATACTTTTAATGTCGTTAGGGTCCAACCGGCTTAAATTTCTGCCAGGAATTCCATCCACAACAATCAAGGGAGAATTATCACCCAACGTATTGTTACCTCTTACCAGCAATATTGAATTATCGGCTCCAGGTTCCCCGGAAGGAGTCATAACAATGAGTCCAGGTAATTGTCCCGCAAGTGCATTTGATATATTAGTTGAAGGAATTTTCAGCACTTTATCCCCTTTAACACTTGTAACAGAACCCGTAAGAGTTGCTTTTTTTGCTGTACCGTATCCTACTACCACTACTTGATTTAGTGCTAAAGAGGATGAGCTAAGTGTTATATTAATAACAGATCGGTCATTCACAGGAATCTCTTGGTGTTGCATTCCAACAAACGAGAAAACCAACGTTGCATTTGAAGGAACTTTTGAAAGGGTGTATTTCCCGTTCAAATCAGTGACGGTTCCCGTTGCAGTACCTTTTATTATAATATTAACCCCGGGGAGGGTTTCCCCTTTTGTAGAGGTAACAGTCCCGGTAACCTGCAACAACTTAACTTGTGCACACACTTGTTGTACACCTGTGAAATAAAATAAAACTGAAAAAAGGGCAAACAAGATAAACACTTTTTTCTTAAAAAAATAAATTTCTTTCATAATACATGTTTTAAATTCATAAATTAAAAAATTAACAATACTTGGATATTTACAAGCAACTGATAACTGTTTCATAAGCACTTCAATTTTAGTTAATAAAAAATAAATTTGCTCACATATTCAAAACTATATTCGCGTAAACCCAAAATTCAAATGCTTTAATGCAAATGAGAATTCTATCTCCATTGACCCGAATATTTCCCGGGCACAGATAACTATAATGGGGTTGTTCAGTTATTACCATCTAATTTGTTTCAAGCCATAAACTGTTGATAAGGGACGAGACAAACTAAAATCTCTTTATCCGTTAAATTATTTAAATTCCTGTTTTACTGTTGCTTTAAGCTATTCATGAATTGAAATTTTAACATTTCTTGACAAAGGTAAACAATACTTTTAAAAAGTCAAGTAAAAAAACAGTAAAAATTACTTTTTTTATTTCACAGACTTTTTATAGCTCAATGTTGACAAGTATTTGGTGCGAAAAAACAACTTGTAACTAATCACAGGATCTACTTCTTTGTAATCACTTGTAAGGCTTACACCGCTCCATACAAAAGCCGAGAAATTTTTACTGAAATACCCTACACTGGTAACAAAAACCGGAGCATTGCTTACTATCAGTCCACGCCAATAATGCATTGTTTTAAACTGTAAGTGAGCATCAAGATATTCTTGTGCTGAAGCTGTAATTGTACCCAAGATTAATAGTAACGTAATTAGATATTGTTTTCATGGTATTATTATTAGGTTATTATTATTTAATTAAAAGGTAAAAGAAAGTAGCTAAAACTGCGCCAATAAGGGGTCCGAATACAGGTATCCATGAATATCCCCAGTCAGAATCGCGTTTTGTCTTGAAAGGAAGTAATGCGTGTGCAATACGGGGCCCAAGGTCTCGTGCAGGATTAATAGCATACCCTGTTGTACCACCCAGTGACATTCCAATTGCTACAACAAGTAGAGCTACTGGAAGAGCACCTATAGATCCTAATCCGATAATAGCATGACCCATGTTTGGAGCTGTAAACGTTGGCCCTGCTATATAAAAAATGACGAAAATCAAAACAAAGGTTCCCACTATCTCAGAAAATAGATTTGATCTGAAATTTCTTATGTTTGGTATCGTGCAAAAGGTAGCCAATTGAAAATCAAGATCTTCCGTTTGATCAAACCAGGGTTTATAGAAAAGATACACGACAACGGCTGCTACAAAAGCTCCAAGCATTTGTGCTGCAATGTAACCAGCAACCATGTTCCAGGGAAAAAGACCCGCTACAGCCAGCCCGATTGTTACAGCAGGGTTGATGTGTGCCCCGGAGTATGGTCCGGCAACAA
>Ga0114934_10000872_pt1 | contig 19505 bp, 47 predicted proteins | sample 4SBtaG_2_FD_99695 | JGI IMG/M metagenome (GOLD analysis project Ga0114934, IMG submission 99695) | Deep subsurface microbial communities from Kolumbo volcano to uncover new lineages of life (NeLLi) - 4SBTROV10_white metaG | ecosystem: Environmental > Aquatic > Marine > Volcanic ...
ATATTTGAAGAAATAACGGGTATTAACATTAAAGATTATATAGCAGAAAACATTCTACTTGAGGAGAACTCATGAATGCTTGGATAATAATACACTGTGTATGGCTATTAATAGTTATTAATTACTTAAATCATAATATTTAATAAAAACAGACACGATATAAAAATATGAAAAGAGTTATACAAAAACTCAAATTAACTAATTACCAACAAAGGAGAATCGTATGGTAAACCAAAAAACAGCAGTAACAAACGCAGTTCTATCACTCTTTCCTAACTATGAAATGGGTGGAGAAGTAAAGCTATCTACTCAACTAAACAAAGAGTCAAAAGACGAAATTAAGTCTATTGTATTCGCAGGTTTTCAAGCTAATGAAATTAGCATGTCAGCTGAGGCAACAGCTAAATATTCTGGAGATGAAGCTAGCCTTAAGAAATACTCTAATGGTCTAGTTGATAACTGGTTGAGAAAGAATCCTGATTTTAATGCTGGTGAAAAGTATGAAATCAAGAACAAAGGTTCAAGAGCTGGATCAGGAGATGAAACAGTAAGAGCACTTCGTGCGCTTAAGAAAACAACAACTGATTCGGAAGTGTTAACCGAGATTGAGACAGCACTTCAAGCAAGACTAGCAGAGATCAGACCAGCTAAAGCAGCAGTTCAGATTAATGTTGAAGCTTTACCAGAGCATCTTAAGCATTTAGTTAAGTCTTCAACTGAAGAAGTTGCAGAGTAATAATTAATGCATTACAAATATTAAGGTCGACGAAAGTCGGCCTTTTTTTATTTGCCAGTATCACTTAGCGCGCTAGCTGAGTGACACTGCTACGCTAAGCGGCTTATCCACTCAAACAGAATCGAATTGAATGAACGGAGGCGTGCGTAGACATATTTAAAATAGATAAAATGTTAAATTTACTGCACGTATAAGTGATTATGGACTATGAAAATGCTGAATTAATTTCCCTTATGTTGTGCTTAATAAGGTTAGATTTAATTACATCTACTCATGCTGCAAACTTAATGAGCAGTATACTTTTAAGTGAACATAAAAAACAAAGGAAATATTGTGGAAAGTAAAATAGAATTATTTAAGTTAATATTAGAAAGAACAGAGTTATGTAGAATTGCGTTTAATGCTAACGCTCAACTGAGGTATACCACTGAAAAACGCTTAAAGGGCAAATGTACCCGTGATAAACTAAATATTAAAATTATTAATGCCAAGAAAGCTAAAGAAGCGGTAAAAGCATTTACTAAAGCAAACATTAAAAGAAGAAAACAACTCGCACGTGAGTTAAATACACGTCAATATAAATCTTCAAGCAATACTATTATAGGTGCTAGAGTTGCAAATAAATACTATGCTATCAAAGAAATGAAAGAACTAGTAGATGAGTATACAATTGAACAAATCTTATTAGGAGGAAATAATGAGTGATGACATTAAGGCAGTGAATGCAAGATTAAAAGAATTAAGTGCAGAATTCCAAGATTTGTCAGCACTTAAAAAGAAATTAGTTGCAGCTAATAATAAGACCACAATTAAAGAAAAATATGGTGATTATAAATACATAGTTAAGCGATCATTAAATCAAGATATAGATTGGGAAAAACTAATAGCTGATTTTACTCTTAAGTTTCAACAAAGTAGATTCGGAATGTTGTGTGTAGTGTATACTGTTGGAGATCGACAAGTAAGTTACCATGTAGCAAGAACAGAAGAAGAATGTGAGCATGTAAGAGCTGTACAAAGAATCTTTGACGTTGGAACCACAATTGAAGAAACAATTAAAAATAAGAAAATCATATCTGCTACAGAAATAATTAAGGAGTATGATAATGCAAGAGTTGAACACAGTTTACCAGAATCTGAAGAATCAGAGGAAGTTTCTAGCAACTAGTGAATCTCTTTATGCTAATAAAAAGCCATATCAAAATCAATATATGACTTCTACTATTGCTGATACTAAAGACTTAATAGCAACGATTGAAAATGCTAGAGACAAAGTTGATAACCACCTCGTACTCTTTAATTTTTCATTTATGATAGAAAGGCTTGGCATATTTGTTGATTTTCATTCATTAAGTCACTTTGATCTTATTAAAATGTTTGGTGGTGACTGTGTTGGTCCTGAACTATCAATAGCATTAAATTCTTTTAGTTCTAAAACTGTTCGATTTCGCTATAAAATATGGTATGACGATAATGGCATTGAAATAAAAAGACAACAACTGTTTCCTTAAACAGAATCGAAAAGTATATGTAACCAACAAGGGAGAATTGTTATGTTTAAGAATAAAATAAGTGAAAAAGCTAAAAATGCTAAACTAGAAACAGTAAATGAATTCTTAGCTCGTAATGGTGAAATTAATAAATTTATGGAAGGTGATTCTGGTAAAAGAAAAATTAGAATACCTAATAAAATTGATGCTCAAAAGCTATTAAACAACTGTAAAAATGAAGCAGAAGAAAGAAGTTGCATTGATTTTTTAAGATCTCAAGGCATTGAAGTACAAGAGTAATACTTATAAACAGTTTAAAACTATTAAAATAGGGAGCATATTATGAGTAAAAAAAAGGGCATAACGCAAGAAGATGCAGAGAATATATTAAACTATTGTGCGGCATTTGGTATAGATTTACTTAAAGAAGATTTAGTTACATTAAATAGAATAAAAAAAGAACCTAAAAATAAACAACTTAATGAAGAAGATATTAAAGAGCTTAAAAGGTTAATGTGTTTAATGCTTACAACTAATACTCATGAGAGTTTTCAACATGAAATATGGTCTACTTCTAAAGAAAGTGCTCAAGATATGTTAGATGAAATGGATACGTTAGAGAACTCATCTCATACTGTAGTTGCAAAAGAAGCGTTAAAAGGTAAAGATGAATAAATATACTTATGGTACAGATTTTAGTGGTAAATTTAAGCTAAATAAAATATTAGATGATAACTAATAAACAAAAACTAGTAGATATACAGAATATCTAATTTAATAATAGCATTAACTTTATTAAATATAGTTAAAAAAGATGATAGAACAATAGATGGCAATCATGAAGCGGTTATTTATAAACTTATAAGTTATTGGAAAATAAATGAAATATCAAGAACATCCCACATGGAGAATGTTAGAGAAAGCAAAGAAAAATCTTAAGAAATTAAGAGATGACATGCAAGGTCATATTTATTATTACGAGGCCGTAGCTAAAGCTCATAATTCTATTATTAAAATGCAATATAAACTAGAGGGTAGGCTTTGTCAAGAAAAATAATGCAAGACATTGAAGATAAAATTACTAAAATCAATAATGTGGTTAAGCGAATAAGTTATTATATTAAAGAAATAGAAGAAAATGATGAACTTATGTTAATGAATGAATGCAATATTGACTGTCAATCTGAGGGTAAACTACTCAGACTTCCTACTAACATTAGGGTAGTAAATGAAGATGAAGATGATGATAAGAAAGAATAACATTATATATAAAAGACATAAAGATGAATGGGGTTGGAAGTTATTAATATATGTTGATTTTAAAGAAATGATTATTAGAATAAAAAATAAAAGAACACCACTTCACTTGAATGATGATGGTATGCTTTGTTCTAAACCAGGTCATACTGTTATTAAGACAGTGCAAAGACACTATGAGACATGGCTCGATGAAGAGATTGACCGTGCTTTATTGGGAGAAGAATGAGTGACAATGAATGGAGCAGAATATGGAAAAAAGCGATTGCACTCACTGAATATAATCTCAGTGATAATGAAACTTATGAACTATATATAGCAACTGTAAAGCATATAGACATTATAGTCCTTAATCAAATAATAAGCAATCAATTTAATAGAAATTGGAATGAAAAATTTTTAAGTGCAGTGCTGCATGAAATAACAGAGCGCACACTACTTCATTAAGCACACTAAGGAATAGTATGATTAGATATGAGATAATATGTAAAAGTGAAGAACTTACAACATCAATGTATGAGATACTTGTATGGTACAACAATGAGAAAGTTGGCTGCATATATTATCTAGAAGATCAACTCAAAGCTACTGAGACTGCTGAATTCGATGAGTGGCGACACCTTTGGATGCATAGAGATCAAATTAAGCATATATACACTAACAAACTAGCTATTGCTCAACAGGTGATACTAGAATACTATTTACTAGAAACAGAATCGATAATTATGTAGATGATCAATACGATTATAGGGTGACTTTATTAGATATGAAGCAAGTGCAGAATAAATGTCTAAAGTAAAGATATGGAACTAGAACAAATACAAGCAGATTTACTAAGAAAACTATGTAGACTTAAGGCTATCGACCTTAAGGCATTAGACAAGCTAATAGATAAACTACAAATACGATTATTTGAAAGAAAGTTAAAGGGAGAATAATGAACATTTTATTTTTAATAGTAATTGTAATAAGTACATATTTTATGTTATGCCCTCAAGATGCTTATAGTCGATTTGGCGTATCATTTAGAAATCAAATTAAGACATTAATAGGTACATTTACTATATACGCCATAATTAATTTAACAAGAGTTATTGTAGGTACGATAGCAGGAGTGTTTCCTGGTTTTGCATTAGTTATGCTTACAGTTAACATACTTCTTGTTAGGTATCACATTAAACAAATAAACTAAAAGGAGGTTTAAATGTCATACAAATCAGAAAAGAAAGACGACCCTAAGTATGGAAAAACTATTTCTATTTTTAAAGTAGAAAATGAAACCGAAAAAAGAGTTGTTAGCTTTGGTATCAAGAAAGCTAGAGCTATTTTAGCACAAATGGAAGAAATTAAGAAGTTTGTTGAAGAAAATGTTCAATAAGTTATCAGGAGAAAATGTCATGACAGAACGATGGTTAGAATGGAATAATATTGAGTTTGAAAGTTCTAATAGTGATAATTCTTGTAATGAATGTGGGAGTAATACTGACGGTGAATATTGCCAGTTATGTGCACCATATATGGAGGAATAAATGAGTTTAGGTGTTGCACTTATTATAGGTTTCGCATTTTTTGTGTTTCTTAATCAAATTACTGGCTCGAGTGGTGCTATTAATCAAGAACCAAGAGATCAAGCAGACAAAGATATTGAAAGATTAAGACAAATTGCAGATTATGATAGATGGGAAAACCATGGACAAAAAAAAGATTAATGAAGTTATTTATGCTAAAATATATTAAAAGTAAAGGGAAAGATAATGACAAAAATAATAGTGACATTTGCACCGACACATCGAGTGATAGTTAATGCATCAGCCAAGCGAGGATATAATATTCTTTCTATAGATGTTAATACTGGATTATTTAAGCAAGATAATATTAATCAAAACGACACAAAAATAAGAGTTAATAATAATATATTAGGCGAGAAACTTCACTATTCTGGAAATAAATCTTTAACCCCTAAAGAAATATTAGCAGTTTGTAAGGCATTTAATGCTAGAAGAGAAGAAGCAGGTTTTAAATCGTTATCATTTAACAGAATAGAAGATGAATATGCAAAAAGCTTATAAATTAAATAGTATAAAATATAATAAAACCAACATAAAGGAGAACCATGAAGGCGTTACTAATGTTATTAGTATTAATGAGTTGTGGTCCATATAAAGTTAAAGTAGATAAAGTTAAAGGAGAAACTAATAACACATTTGGTCCTGACTTTAAGCACTGGTTAGATTATTGCACAGGTAAAGTAAACTTTGAAAATAAAAAGTTTAATTACAATTATACAGAAGAAGAATTAAAATATCATATTGAAGATTGTTACTATAATCTTGATTTAAGTTTACCAAATTTAACTAAAACCAAAGGATAATTATGAAAAAAATAATTACATTAGCTATTTTCCTACTTTCAATGAGTACTTTGGCACTGCCAAAGCATTTAAAAGGTGCACATGTTACAGTTACTCTTAAGAATGGTAAGAAATATACTTATACTTCTGAAGAAATGGCTGTCGTTAAAAGAGAAACTACTGGACAATTGGCAACTGCTCATAAAACTATTAAAAGAGTATATCGAGCACTTAAGCATAAAAAGATTGTATCCAATAAAAGAAACAGAATATATATCTTAGGTGGCATTGGTAATAGCGGTAAGCTAAAAACAAAAACAGATGGATCTAGTTATAAAACTGAAATTAAGCAAGGTGGAGTATTTGGAGTTGGTATTCAAAGAAAAATTAATGACGGTGATTATAACGTTGGTGTACAAGTGCAAAACAATGGAACTACAAGTTTAACATTTGGTACAGACTTTTAGAAAAATAATCTGTTTTAATGCTGTTGTAAGCTAAGGTCAGATTTGAAATGTAACCTTGAATCGCATGACTGCTAGGAAAGACTAGTATAGTTTAAAAATAAAAGTATATAAAAATGGAAAAGTTTAAATGTAAAATTCATAAAAAATATAAAGGTAATAAATTGCCGAAATATAAATGCGTTGTATGTTATGCACTTTATTTAAAGATTAAAAGCAAACCAAGAGTCTTGCCAATGCCAACTAAAGTAATAAAAGACAAATCAAAATATAATAGAAAGAAAAAACATAAAAAGGATGAAGGATGATTTGGTTGATATACGTAATTGCTTACACACTTATACCATTTCTAATCTTTATGATTAACGATTATTTGAGTGGTTATTTTAAAGATAGACTCGAAGGAAAAGAACCTCCAGCAGTCCTACATAATCTTGAAGACGATGTTTATATACCGTTTCTTGTTATTGTTTTATTGTGGCCATTTACATTTATATATTTAATTTGTTTATGGAGTTATGCCGTAATAAGTAAAAGTACAAATATAGTAAAAAAAAGCCACAAACTCAAGACATTCTTAATAGATTTAGAGAAAAAAGGCGAAGTACGTAGAAAGAAAGAAATGGATTTAGATTATCAAGCAGAAAAATATTTATTAGATAAAAAATGAAAAGGTATGATAGAATTATGAAATCAACTAGCAAGATGAGTATATTATGCTAATAATTTCTAAATTTAAAGACTATTATGATACAGCAATTGCCTATGGTGTAGACAAAGAATGTGTTTATAATCGCAATACAGAAGAAGTTCGCAAACCTAAGCGAACATACGATGACACGACTGAATTCAAAACCAAGAATTATACTTATGACATTACTCCACATACTATAGGATTTTGTGGTGACATATATAGAATGGTTAAGATTCATGTTATAAATAATTATGATGAATTAGATGAAAAGATATTAGGTTTTTATGATGCTGAATCTCTTATAAAATATATGAAAGAGCAAAGTATAGATTTTAAAGTTAAAAACTATAATTGGAGAAGTTGGTATCGTAATAGCTGGAAAACTGAAAAAGAAATAAAACAATATTATAATATAGAAATCAATCAAAGTGATTATGAGCTATTTAGAAAGTATCACACTCCAGTGTTTGTTAAAGATTACAATTATACTTATATAAATCCTTGTTTAAAAGACTATAAGTTTGCTAAAATAAAAGACGCTTATAGTGCATTTCAAGATATATATCAATATATGGCTGGAGTATTAGGTAACAATGAGAAAGAAACTGTAGACGTATTAGATAAAACAAGAGTTAAGCAATATGGATTCAATGATTGGAGCTTTAGAACGCACAAAGAAGAAAGCAAAAAGAATAAAAAAAAGAACAAGTAAGGGAAAAGATTTATGGACGCGAAATATGATGCTATAGAGTGGAAACAAAGAACTAAGCACATTAATCCAACTCTTGAAAGCTTTTCATTTTGGGGTAATAAGATAGGATGCATTGGAGGTCAGATCAAAGACAAATGGTCTGAATGTAGATGGTATGCTAATATTATAGGTATAGAATGCCTACATGATATCCTCAAGACTGGTCATGTTTATTATAGATGGAATCCAGGCGAAGGTGCACTTGACGTATTATTAGATTTTATAAATAATATATCAAGATTTTTTTTTAGTTTGCCTGGAATAAAAAGGGCAACACTATACTATCAAATATTGTTCTATAATATAGCATATTGGTCTGCAATGTTAAAGTTCCCTGATAGAGCATATGAGATATTTATTAATGCAGAGTATGAAGAAATATTGTGGTTCAATCCAAGAAAATGGGCTAGACGTAAGGGGATAGAAGCAGGTACACTAGATTGGTTAATAAAGCGTGAGGTAGAAGATGCACAATTTAAGTGATAAAGATCAATTGCAATTCATTAAGTTATGTATGGCTAATCCTAATGTTGAAAGCGTAGATAAAGATTTCTTTTGTAATCACTATGAAGATGAATGTGACAGACTATATTATCTAAATAAAATACTAATAAGTTTAGGCATACAAATAGAAATACAAGAATGCAATTGTGAATTCTTAGCAACATATTGGCCAACAAAGGCCATTGACGAATATCGGGTAATATGTCGGAAAAGATAGAAGTATATTCAGATGGCAGCGGTAACTCATTTAACTCTGATGGCGGTTGGGGAGTAGTGATTGTAGTTAACGGCATTAAACTTAAAGAATTATCAGGCTATCTTCCTAGTGCCACTAATAATGTGGCTGAATTAACTGCGGCTATACAAGGATTAAAATACGCTGACGCTTACATACAAGCAGCCGGCATAGTTGACCCTGAAGTTATATTAGTTAGTGATTCACAACTTACACTAGGATATGCTAGTGGCTTATACAAATGTAAAGCAATACACCTTGGTCCTCTTAATATTGAAATCAAGAAGTATTATAATAAACTATCTGCCTCAACAAGGTGGGTGAAGGGACACTCAGGTGATCAACACAACGAAACTTGCGATCAACTCGCTGGTCAAGCAAGAGCAGCAAAATAGTCAGTATCATAGCACTATTCAAGGACTAGTATATGTGGATCAATTCACTGAAGTATTATTACAACTTGGATTAATTAATCGACACCTAAAAATGGCGCTTGGAGTCAAACTGGTAGCGCAATGAAACATAGCGAGGAGTTTATTCAAGACATGCTATTCTATAAAGTTTTAGCTATGCTAATTGAGTTAGGTATATAGTCATAAAGAATTGGCAATGATATATAGAAAGAGAAGAGATCTACTAACGTACCGATAGTGACACTGCTACGCTAAGCGGCTTATCCACTAAAACAGAATCGAATTATAAACAACAAATGAGGTGGGAATATGAACTTGAATAAGCAAGCAAAGCAGTTTTATAGTGAATTATATGCTATGCCGCCTAGTCCAGTTGATTTAGTTAATTTTGCAGAACTTATACTTAATGAGTTTGTAGCTAAATTAGAAGAGAATGCTGGAGCTGTCGCTTGGAATTATGGATGCGACAGCGTACTATTTATTAATAGAAATATAGATGGTAGAAAAAGTCTACAAGAAATTAAAAAGGAGTTTATTGATGTCATTAGTGATAAGAGCACTGAAGCTAACACAAATGGAGAATGATCTGTTAGAGATAGAGAAAAATATAAAAATACATGAAGGTATTATTAATTCAGTTAAAATAAGAAATGAAAAATATAAGAATACAAGTAAGAAAACGTTAATAAAACTAATAAGTAAAAAGAGTATACTTATTGCTAAAATAACAGAAGCTATTATGTTTGATATTGAAGTATAATATTAATGATTGAGAAATAACTTAAAATGCCAAGCAATTGATATTAGGAGACATAAATGAGCGACTTATTTAATGGAATAGAAGAAGGTAGCGTAGTTAGAATTAAGTTCAAAACGATTCCTGAAATAACTAAAAATATGAAACTAAATGGTAAACTTAATTTTTTAAGCGAGTATGATGTTGGTTCTAATGTTAATGCTTTAGTGCTAGGTGGAGACTTTATAGTTGTGGATATAGATGCAGCTAAGTCAACGCAAGAGCCAAATATAGAAATAGATAATCACTTTGATGGTGGGACATTCACAGTATTTTCTGAGTTAATAGATACTATAGAAGTAATTGATATAGCTAATAAATTTGCAAGCGAAGATCATGGTATCGTTATGGTTCAAGTTGAAGATAAAATATATATTAATGGAGTACTTTTGGATAATGGCGATTCAGGTTGGGATCCTAAAGACGTAAACAGACTAGATAAGTTTGTAGCTTTTATGGAAAAGTTTGTATTAGCTAAAGCATTTGAAGATAGCATCGAGGAAGAAAGCAATGATAACTCATAGTGAATTTTATAAACTAATAAGTAAGATTGTTTATAATGACCTTTTTTCACATGAGGTATATACCTCATTTAACTGGTTTACTTATCAACAATGGCATTGGACCTATGAACAAAATATGATTTTATCAGGAAAGATATTTGGAGAAATAAAATAATGAGTATAAAAAGAATACTAGAGACAATAAGCTATGAAAATATTATGTCTTTACACACGATATCTATTATACCAATAGAATATCTTATTGTCACTCTTAATGCGAATATTGATTGGCTTTTTATATATTTAGCAATGTTATTATAGAAGAAACAGATGATTGATAAAATTAAAGATTTTATAGAAGACATTAAGAATGAGATAGAATGGATTTTATTTGGTTGTCCTAAACCACAACCCATTAAGGTTCCAAAAGACAAGGAACGCAAGAATGGAAACAAAACTAAAAAAGTACTCTTTAAAGGTTGATGACTTATTACTTAGACTATTAAAAGACTATCATAAGTTAGATGCATCTGAAGTAGCTTCATTCTTTGGTGAAAGAGCTATGGAAATGTTAAAATGTGAACCAAATATAACTGAGAACAGCAGAAGTCCAAAGACTATTTACGTGGACAGTCATGTAGGTAAGACAGTTACTCTTGGTCATAAATATAAAAAGAATCAAAGAGGTATGACTATCAACCTCTATAAAATGGATGTTGCTGATAATAAAGTATATGTTCTTAGAGGATTCTATCCTGAATCAAACATTCCATTTAAGATGACATTATGCCAATTTGGTGGTTTAGGAACTGCTAGAGGCAAAGTCATTATTGGACTTAAAGAGCATCATACTAGAATAGATTCTGATGTTGTTGAAGTTTATAATGAAGCAGCATCTGAAGCTATCTTATTAGGTGGTGACTTAGATGACAATAAGAAAATAGATTATGAATATAGACAGTTTAAATGCATGAGACCAAAAGGTATGAAGTTATACCATGAGCGAAAAGAAGAAAGTTAAGGTAACATTAGATTTAGATGGTGATGTTTTAGATTCTTTAATGAGTTTATCTAAGATGTTCATGGTGAGCAGAGATGATATTATTAACTTGATACTTAGATTAGAGATAAAGAAAAAAGAGAATAAAAGTTAGAGGATAACCGTGCCTAAAGATAAAACTAAAATAGAAACAGAACCTCCTAAAAGAGCACGTAAAGCAATTAAGAAACTACATAAACTAGTTGATTACCTTGAATTCTATATGGGAAGAGATTCTAAAGGCTTTAGAGATCATGTAGTTAAAGAGTTAGCTAGTGTAATAGAAGACGTACTGCATGAATTAAGCATTGAAAAGAATATAAATCACATACGATTAGCAACTAAACTTAAAACTATCTGGAAGAAAGAACAAGATGAAAAGATAGATGGAATAGTGGAAGAAATAATAGAGGCTGAAGTAGAGCAAAGATTAGATGACATAATGAGCAGAGATGATAGAGATATTTAACTCTCTGTTATTTAAAAGCAATGTGATAACTTGGACAATTTAAAAATGACTTTAGAACTTAAAAAGATTAATGATTTTAGAGAACTTATTAAAGAAAGAGAAATAAGAAATGATATGAAAGACTTTTTATTTAATTTAGGGTTAACTGATCAAGCGAGTTTCGTTGCAAATTTAGATAGAGTGCTTAAAGACATGAATGAAGTAAAAAGGGACAATAAATGATTAATTGGATATTAGTTTGCTTAGTCAGCGCAGGAGCAATTGTTACACTTTGTACTCTTGTTTTGGCTATTTATATTGTCGCTGTCTACTTTCATGCCATTAACTTTATCTATCATTTTAACGGTTATGGGGTCGATAAATGGTTCAGAAAGCATATCTGGATCAATTAAAGAAAAAATACGGTTCTTCGTTACTTCTTGTAACTCCATATAGCCACAAGAAGTGCATTTATTCCATTCTCTTTCATAACTTGACATCCAATGTGGACCAAAACGAGAAGAATTACATAGGGGACAAAAATATGCTAATAATTGAGATTCATTCATATATACATTATACTAACACATGGAGGTTAAATCAGTAGTAATTATGGTACAATATAAGTAGTTTACCTACACTAATATGGAGTAGAAATGTCAAGACAAAGAAGTTCAAAGAATGAATGGAGACGTTATAAGAAGTTTGAGCAGGAGAATGAGAAATTAAGAAAAGAAGTAAGTAAATTAAGAAGTATCGTCAATAATGTAGTTATTGATAAATTAGAAGAACGAGCAAATAAAATAGAAAATAATCAACCAACTATAACTCCAGTGTGTGAAGTATGTGGCAATGACAATATTCACAGTGTACCTATAAAAAGACCAGATGGTGAATTCGAGATTAAAGTTTGTAAAAGTTGTAACCATAGAAGTGCAATGAGAAAAATTAATTAACAATGGAGAAGTATGAAACCACAAAAGACTTATGAAGAAGAAAGATTAGAAGAAATTAACAAAGCTTATAGTAAAGCGGTGAATTTTCCTACTACTATAATAGGTAGAAAGAGATTAAGAGCTTTACGTAAAGCTCTATCAGAACTGGGAATTAATGTTCACATTCCGATGAATTCAGCCTTATATACTAATGATTATTGTCTTAAATATGGCAATAAAGAACCTAATAATGGTTTTGCAAATAGTTTGTTTTCAGAATTACATAAGTGAAAAAGAAGCGGTAGCTTTTCACTACCGCTATTCTATTCCCCATAATGATGTTAGATCTCGCAACTACCTCCACCACCACCACAAGCAATTTCCCCACTTAAATCTGTATCGTCATTATCTTCAATAATCTCAGTTAAATCTATATTGTTTAAATGTTTTTCCATTTCGGCATACTGTTCACTTGTTATAGACTCAAAAGGAGCTTGGACATAACTATGGTCTGAATATGGCAAGAATGAAAGGCCATTGAAACAATTTCTATTTGTCCAAACCCAAGCTCCAACTAAATCCCATTCACCTTCTTTAATAGAAACAGTAGCACTAACATTGTGAGTATTAACTCCTTTTCGATGACCTGTTTTAATCCATTCTTCTGAAAACTTTTTAATTCTTTCTAATAGGTCAATTGGACTTTCTGTTCTAAATATTCCATTCGTAGGAGCTTTAATTGGCACTTGAACTACAGCTTGAGTTTCTGGTTTAAAATACTCATCTTCTACTAATTCAGGGTGTTTTTCTGCTAAATATTTATAAATAGCTTCATTCTTCCCTAAACGCATTCGTCTAATGAAATATGCTGAATGCCATGCATGAATCCCTGAACTGGTCCCTAGAACAAGAGATGTTGTCCCTGATGGCTTTATCGCTGTTGTCCTTGCTGCTTTGTTAATTCCAATTATCTTTGCTACACGTGCATTCTCAGTCTTTACAGTTTCAGCTGCTTCTTTTAAATCATACTGCAGTACTTCACCTGAGGCAATACCAGTACCTGATACACCTATTAATGCTTCTTTTTCTGTAGTTCGTTTCCAAATGTCCCTTAAATAATGAAAACTAGTATATCCTGCTTGAAGAGTACCTAAGAAAGCTGCTGCCTTAGCTCGCTCATTCAAATCCTCTTGTGACGTTACATTACTTAAGTTGATCTCGGTTAGGTTACAGAATTCATATGGCTTAAGAGCGATCTCACAGCACGGATTACAACCAAGATCTGCATCATTGCTAAAATAAAATCCTGGCTCACCTGAGCCTGATGCTTCTATTTTTCCCCATAAATCCATAAATTTATCGTGGGTTATCTTATGTCTAAGTACAACTGCTGAGTTATTAGCTCGTCCACGTTGCGGATTAAGTTCCCACCATTCTCCAAATTTACATGTTAGCATATCTTGATCATTCATGTCAAATAAACATATCATTGCTGCTCTACGAATACCACCCGCTAAAACAGCATCAGCAATAAAGCATAGCATATCGTGAACCTCTAAAGAAGTAAGTTTTTCACCATTTTTCTTACGATCAAGAATGGTTTGCAATTGATGTAAGCACGTCTTTAATGGCTCTGGTCCTGGAGCCTTACCTCCAGATGTAACAAGAGCGGCGCCTTTTTCCCTTATATCTCTAAAGTCAAAAATAGGTAAAGATTTACCTTTCATATAAGCGGATAATAAGGCCTTAATACTATCTGCCCACCCTTCAATTGAGTCGCCTATTAAATATCTACGAGTTTTAATTGGTTTACGTATTTCAGGAAGTTTTTCTATGTGTTTATTTTGAACAGAATAACCAACACCTGTTCCTCCTAATAATAGAAACATAGACTCAGAAAAGCTTCTTAAATCATCAATAGGAAGATAGCAACAATTGTACATTCTATTTGGCGCAACCTCTATAGATTTACCACCAAACTGTATAGATCGCATTGATGGAAGTACTTTCTTAGGAATAACAAAGTTGTTATATAAATTTAATATTTCAGCATGCATTTGAGGATACTTCTTTAGGTGCATATCTCTGTTTCTATAACAAAGTTCTTCCCAAGTTTCTCTTCTTTTTAACTTTGGATTATATCTCGCATATTTTGTAAAAACTGTGATGTCACTTAAAATTTTCAGACTTTTCGACTCTTCGGTCATGCAATAACCTCCTTAAGGCATTAAATGTTACTTGATTTTAGTTAGCTAATATAGGGTGTGAAATTGATGTTTTGTTGCTTGATATATTTAAAAAAGATACTTTATTGATCATTTGGTGTCCCATAATTGCGTTTTCGATTAGTAATATTCTACCATAGTTTCTTGTTAAACCCTTAATTATTTTAACAGAATCGAAAAAAATATAGATAAAAATCTATGCATATAGGGGGAAAGCTATATGAAAAGATACATAACAGAACAACCACACAGAATGAGTTGTGGTTCGATAGCTATTATGAATGCACTTAAATGGCTAGGATATTCTGCTCCTTATAGAGAAACTATGAAGGATTTAGAGAAAGCAGGCTATGAACCTAAAAAAAGTAAATGGGCTTGTGATATGAAAGCTATTCTTAAAGCTTATGGTATTAAATTTAAGTTTCATGAAAATGTAACTGTTAATAAAATGAAGAAAATTGTTAATAAAGGTAATGCGTTAATATTTGCATATGATTGGGTTACAACAACTAGACATGGTACTCATTATATATTTATAGATTTCTATACTGATTTTGCTGGTGGACATTTTAATGCTTATAACTATCATACGGGGTTTGAAACAGGGATGTTATCTGAGAATTATATAGATCAATGTATCTATATATCTAAAAAGATAAGAAAAGATTTGATAAGAAAAAAGCAAGTAGCTCACTTCTTTGAAATCATAAAAGAATAATTGGCTAGCATTAATATATTAGCATTGCAGTTTATGTTTAGAAATCAGCACATACACATATAACTAAATATAATGAGTTTAGGTGGTAGAAATGAATATAAGATACAATATGGTTCAAACTTTTGTCATAACTTTATCAAAATTAAATATAGTAGACAAGTTTATTAAAGTTAGTAATGGTAAAATTGTACGTGAAACTGGTGCTATGGTTATTTTTCATAATAATTTACAGGATTATTTTCATGTAGAAGAACTATATTATAAAACTATAGAAACTGATCCTAAAACCGTCTAATGAATTAATAATAAACTTCTGTAATGATGAAAAAATCTTAATATAACAACAGCGTAAAACATTTTGTGTAATAGTAATTGCCTATATAAGAGGAAATAATAAATGGATGATATACATGACTTAATAAATAACTATGAAATAATTTGGAACTTTACTGAAATTTTAAGTTATTTAGACATTATAAGCAAAAAAAATAATGTGGATGATTTTGATAATAAGTTATCATATACATTATTAAATAACTATAAACACTTTTAAGTATAATGTTAATACTATATTAAAAATATAAATCTATTTATCTTTATAATAAAAGATAACATCAAAACAGAATCGAAAAATCAATATGAACAAGACGCAAATGCTTGACATTCAAAATAATTATAGTAAGTTTATAGTATTTCTGTTTAATTTAGGTTTACATACTGCAGTTTTAATTAATATAAACACTGGGGAAAAGCGTCACTTTATTAGAGTGCAGGAATGCAAATTTTGTGAGAAGTGGGGAAAACAATAACGCTAGATGTCTTACTTATAATATTTGTAGGTTGGTTATTATTAGCCTGTATCGTTATCAGAAATAGAAAGTTTTATAGCTAAATATAACCAGGAGAAATAGATGGAATTAAATTTAAGAAAAGCAAGAAAATTAGAAAGTAAACTTGAGAGCTTTATTTCTCAAGCAAAGCACCAATTTAGTACATCTAAGTCGGTAAGAGTTAATGCTGATGTTCAGTCAGAGGTTCTACCTGAGCTAGTTCAAGCTCGTGCTGAATTCTTTACTGCCTTTGATAACCTAAATAGTCTTATTGATGCTAGGTTTAAAATTAGACAGCAGATTGCTGAGAAAAATAATGAAAGTGGTATTAATAAAAAGATTCTTAATAAAGTTATCTTAGAGAACAAAGCTTCTTTTGTTAACAGTTTCCTTAAAAGCTTTAACTCATTAGATGAGAAAGAATTAGAGGATGAGTCTCAAAGAAATAAGACTTTCTTAGCTAATGGTGATAGATTTAGCCGTTCATCGTTTGATGCTAATTTTCTTTTAAGTTCTGATGAAGAGAACTTTAAGAAACAACAAGTTGAATTATCTAAGAAGATTGAAGCATGTGAGGACGATCTCCTTGCATTAAACTTCAATACTAAGATTACACTTAGTAAAGATACAGTGACCCTACTTCAAGCGATTAGCTTGCTGTAACGGCTCACTTCGGGTAGTTGTAGAGCGGATGGGGGAATGAGAAACCAAATCAACTGGCGTTGAAGCCTTTCTACGGAAACTAGCACTTGTCGTGGCGACCACTTATGGACCGATAGAGTCCTTTGTTTCGTTGTTAAGCCACATAGTATGCATTTGTAATTTGTCTTTTGTTAAAGAGCCTGGACGGTGTTGTTAACTTGTTCTTCTCTTTTCAACTGAAACTATACAACTACCCACCATAAACAGAATCGAAAATTATATGTATGAGTAAACCAACCTCATTAATACAATTACAGTAGTTGGCATGGGGTGTAATGGGTTCGATTCCCAACAATATATTAATATAATCAAGGGGTATCATGAACGAAACAAATTCAGATATTGCAGTCGAAGAGAAAGTAAAAATAAAAAAACCATCAGAATATGATGTCATTGTACATAATAATGATTATACATCTTACGATGAGGTTATTCTAATCTTATCACAAGCATTTGAGTTAACACATAATGATGCCTTAGAGGTAGCTACAGAAGTTGACTCAAGTGGTCAAGGTATCTGCGGTACTTATAGTAAAGAAGTAGCAGAAATGAAATTAGTTATTGTTGAAATGATTAAAGAACACATTATACAACTAATGCCATTACGCAGAGAACAAATTAACATATTGAAATTCACTATCGAAAAGTCTTAGGAGGTCAAATGACTAACAAAATAACACAAGAATTATTAGAAGGAGTAGTAGAAGAATCCAATATAGATACTATTTCTACTTGCAAATTTATAAGGTTTTGTCTTAAGGATGATTATGAAGAGAATCTAGAATTCCTTAAATCCAGAGGTTGTGATATAGATTTTCTTAAAGACGCATTAGATAAGCATATTGATGTTGAGGATGCTCAATTAGAAATATTTTCTCAGATGCGAAATCTTATGAATAAACCAGGAAGATTAGATGCAACTATGACTCCAGGTTTAAAAAAGATATTTGACCATGCGCAGCATGATGCAAAAAATAATAAAAGACCAATTTTCTTTGAAGATGTTTTAAATTCTACATATAAAGTTGCAGCAAATGACCCTGATACATATATTACTTATTTTTTAAATAAATCAGGTTACAAACACGATCCTAATAGTGGAACAGTAGCTAAAGGTAAGTATAAAAATTTAGTTGAATACTGTGATGATTTAGGTGATAAAGCTAAAAAGAAACTTATTGACCCACTTATCGGTAGACGGCCTGAGGTAGAACGCATAGTAGAGATTTTAGCTCACTACAAAAAGAAGAATCCAATGTTAGTCGGTAAACCAGGGGTTGGTAAGACGGCTGTGGCTGAAGGTCTAGCATCGCTAATTGAAACAGGTCAAGTGCCTGATGCCCTTAAGAATTCAAGAGTATATTCACTTAACGTTGGTAACATACTTGCTGGTTCTAAGTTTAGAGGTGAATTTGAAGAAAAGGTAAAAGGTATTCTAGAAGACTTAAAAAAGCTTAAACAAAAAGATAAAATCAATGGTATTTTATTTATTGATGAGGTTCACCAAGTAATGGGAGCTGGAGCCGGTGGTAGCAAAGAAGGTGTTGACTTAGCTAACATGATTAAACCTAGTTTATCTAATGGTGAGTTAAGCTGTATCGGCGCTACTACTGAAGAGGAGTACAACCAAAAGATCACTAAAGATAAAGCTCTTATGAGACGTTTCCAAATGGTTAAGATCGAAGAGCCAACAGCTAAGGAAACTCTTAGAATACTTAAGCAAGGTATTAAACCTGTTTTAGAGAAGTATCATGGGGTTACATATTCTGATGATGTATTAGAAAGAATTGTAAATCTTAGTGGTCAATATTTAACTACGCAATTCTTTCCTGATAAAGCAATATCTGTTACAGATAGTGTTGGCGCGAGAATTAAGACAACACTTAAGAGTGCCAGAACAAATGCTACAATTGAAGATGTAGAGCAAATTATATCAATAGCAACAGGTACACCCATATCAGCATTCAAGCAGTCTAGAAATAAGTCTAATTATATAGACATTAGTGAAAATATTAAAAAAGTTATTTTTGGACAAGATGACGCTATCGATCAAGTGGTAGAGCAAGTTGAAATCGCTAAAGCTGGACTACGAGATATCGGGCAACCAATAGGTTCATTCTTATTATTGGGACCAACAGGTACTGGTAAGACTGAATTGGCAAAACAAATTGCAGCACAGACTAAATCAAATTTCTTTGCATTAAATATGTCAGAGTTTTCAAATAAAGAGTCTGTCTCTAAGTTATTTGGATCATCTCCAGGGCTAATTGGCTCTGATGAAGGTGGTACTCTAACTAATGAGATTATGAAATATCCTCATACTATATTACTATTAGATGAGATAGAAAAAGCACATGAGAAAGTTTATGATGCCCTTCTAGGTATCATGGACGGAGCCAGTATGACAGACGGCAG
>Ga0114934_10000876_pt1 | contig 19465 bp, 17 predicted proteins | sample 4SBtaG_2_FD_99695 | JGI IMG/M metagenome (GOLD analysis project Ga0114934, IMG submission 99695) | Deep subsurface microbial communities from Kolumbo volcano to uncover new lineages of life (NeLLi) - 4SBTROV10_white metaG | ecosystem: Environmental > Aquatic > Marine > Volcanic ...
AATAAAAAGGTGAAAAAGGAATTTTACCTAAAAATTCAAGGAGGAATATATTATGAGAATTAATCACAATTTAAATGCAATGAATGCACACAGAAACATGATGATGAACACAAGTAAGGCTGGAAAAGCAATGGAAAAATTATCTTCAGGTTTAAGAATTAACAGAGCTGGAGATGATGCTGCAGGGCTAGCTATTTCAGAAAAAATGAGAGGCCAAATCAGAGGATTAAATCAAGCAGGTAGAAATGCTCAAGATGGTATTTCTATGATACAAACAGCTGAAGGTGCTTTAAACGAAACTCACTCAATTCTTCAAAGAATGAGAGAGCTCGCAGTACAAGCAGGAAATGATACAAATACTGAAGATGACAGAAAACAAATACAAAAAGAGGTAAATCAATTAACATCAGAAATAAGCAGAATAGGAAATACAACAGAGTTCAATAACCAAAAAGTATTGAATGGTGGAAGCATTACAGGTTCAGGTGCAACTTTGAGTTTATCATTACAGATTGGTGCTAATAAGGGTCAAACATTTGATGCTAAAATTGATGATATGAGGTCTTTAAATTTGAAGATTTCATCTACTACAGCTGGAGCTAGTTTAAGTAGTGCGTTTTCTGCAGGTACATTAACTGATGCGACAGGTTCAAATAATGAATTTGCATTAAATGTTACATCTGCGAGTGCTGCAGGAAATGCAGTATCAGTAATAAATGCAGCAATTAATACAGTATCTACAGAAAGAGCAAAACTTGGAGCATATCAGAACAGATTAGAACATACAATAGCGAACTTAAGCACAGCATCAGAAAACTTAACAGCAGCAGAATCAAGAATTAGAGATGTAGATATGGCAAAAGAAATGATGAATTTTTCTAAAAACAACATACTTAGTCAAGCTGCTCAATCAATGCTTGCTCAAGCTAATCAAGAGCCACAAGGTGTACTTCAATTATTAAGATAGATGATAATATTATAGGTTGTTTTTGGCACTTTTTAAAAGTTAATTTAGAATTGATAAAAGCAGAAGAGAGATCTTCTGCTTTTATTATAAACTTAAATCAAACTTAAATAATTACTAAAGAATAAAAAACACTATACGATAAAAGAACTAGGTTTATTTTATAAAAAGATTATATAAATAAGGGGATTAATATGGATAATTTAACACTTATAATAAAAGCTGAACAAGAAAATATATATAAATATTTAGATTCAATTAATATCTTCTTGAAGGATAATAATACACAGTTAATAATTATAAATAATGATATTAAAAAAATAGATACGGAATATGGTTATTCTATTTATGAATATGAAAAAGATTATTATAAATTTAAAGAATTTTGTTTTTCTATTGCTACAAGTGATAACATCCTTATTATTGAGGATGGAATAATTTTATCAGAAAAAGTTGTAGATAGCTTATATCATGAATTAAATAATAGTAGCTGTTCTAACTTAGAAGTTACGTTAAAAAGGTATATAGATAAAGAAAAGAGTTCTTATTATGAACAAAGAAAAGTGCTTATATACAATACAAAAACCGATGACATAAAACATTTAGATTTAGTTGTAGATGATGAGTCATTAAATTATACTGATAATACCTACATTGAAAAGAATATTTGTGATTTTTTGAGTATGTGTGATTATAAAAATTTAGAATTATGGTATATAAATATTATTAGAAATTTAAGTAAAGAAAAACAAAATGAATTTTATAGAGTTCTTGAAATGCATAAAATAAAGCTTTGTGATGAAGTTATAGAGCAAATTGAAAATTTGTTTATTAATAATAAAGATAATTATGGCTTATTTATAAAGATAAAAACATTGCACAATTTAAAATCAAAAAATTATATAAATGAAATAGTAGATATATTGAAGAGTAGTGAGTTTAAAAAAGAAGAGATATATTTTGCTTATTTTTTACTGGATGCATTTAGAAGCAAAGAGCTTATTACTCAATTATTTAAAATATTGAGTGAGGACTTAATTGAAACATACATGCAATATTTATTTTTAGAACATGATGAATTTCATAATTATGTATATGATTATATGATATCTATTGATTTACCTAAAGAAATAAGCAAATTAAACAATAATAACATATATGTATATAATTTAATTATTAAAATATATCAAAAATATATGAAAGATAGTTCTGCTGATGTAGAAAAGAAACAAAAGCTTGTACAATTGTTTGTAGACTATACTAATTATGGATTATATATCAAAGAAAATGAAAAGTTAGGTATAAAAAATCATTTGTCTTCAAACGAAAAAACATTTTTAAATAATATTAGTAGGGCAATAGAATATATAGATAAAAATAAAGTAGATAAAGCAATTTTTATTTTAAATGAAAGCAAACAATATTTTCCTCTTATGAGTAGAGCTGTGGAATATTATATTCAAAGACTAAGAGTAGAAAATAGGAAATATCCATATAAATTGAGCATATGTATGATTGCAAAAGATGAAGAGAAAAATTTAGATAGATGCTTATCAAGCTTGAAACCACTGTTAGATAATGATATAGCTGAATTAGTTTTTGTAGATACAGGTTCAACTGATAATACTATTAATATAGCAAAGAAATATACTGAAAATATTTATATACATCCATGGCAGGGAAGTTTTTCGGAAGCAAGAAACTATAATATATCATTAGCAAAAGGTGAATATATTTTTATAATGGATGCTGATGAAGAAATAATGAAGGAAGAAATTAATAAGATAATAAAAGAATTTAGTTCAGATGAGTATAAAAAATATAACACTTTTTCGTTTAAGCTAAAAAATTTTTCTGATGTAGAATGCAAGAAATTTAGTATTATGACTCAGAATCTTATATTCAGAAATGATGGAACATTTTATTATTCTGGAAATGTACATAATCAACCTATATATAAAGCACCTGTAAAGCATTTAGACGTTAATATTCTTCATTATGGATACATAATGACTGATGATATAAAAGATAAAAAATTTAATAGGACAGCTACATTATTAAAAAAAGAGTTAGAGAGAGATCCTAAAAATTTATATTATAGATATCAGCTTAGTGTAAGTTATTCTATGCATGGAGATAATGTTGAAGCTTTAGAACAGGTAGAAATATACATGAAAGAATTTAAAGCACAGAGCAAACATAATAATTTAAAATATAAATATAATAATTTAATGTTGTATAATAATGCAGCTATTATATATATAAATAATGGTAAATATGAGAAAGCAATCGAGATTTGCGATGAAGCTTTGAAGATAAAAGATGATTTTATTGATTTTATATATTACAAATCATTTGCACTTCATGAATTGAAGGAATACTGTAAAGCTGAAATATATTTAAAAGACTATCTTAAACTTTTAGATGATTTTAGTAACCATGATATAATAAATGATGATAAATTCTTATTTTATTCATTGGATTCAAGGTATGAAGCACAGAAAATGCTTATATCAGTATACTATAATACAGGGAAATATGATAAATGTATAAGTGTATTTGAACAACTTGGGAAAGATTACAATGTTAAGTTTGTGATGAATTGTTTTATATCATCTTGTTTCAAGATAAAAAAATATGATAGTTTGTTTAGTTTTTATAGAAACGTTGTTTTAAATTCTAAGATTGATGGTTTAAAGGACATATTTACTTATTTAACAGAATATAACCTTTCTAAAGTTTCTAAAGAAGAGCAAAAAGATTTCATTATACAATTTGCAAATTGTGATATTGAAGATGACTATATTGATGTTTTAAAAATTAGGGCTGGAAATTCAGTCAAACAGGATCCGCACAGGGTACTACATTTTATTGATAAATATGAAATAGAAAATGCTGACTATAATAGTGCAAAAATGATTATGAATACAGTATTGCCTATATTAGAGCAATATAATGTAAACTCTGATAGTGACTTAACTGATATAAAAAGTTTAAAGAAAAGTGCTAGATTTATTTTAAATAGAACTTTGAATTTTAAACAATTTACAAACTTATCAAAAGAGTATCTATTAGGAGTACTAGATAAATATATAAATTTGTGCATTTTCCTTGTTAATATCAATAGAGAAGATATGCTTGATAATGAAGAAATTTCATTCTTATCTAATCTTTTAGATGCATTTAAAGAACTGCAAAAGGGAAATAAACTTCAAGCTGTAAGGTATATAAGAGATTCTGTATTACAACATAAGGAAATGGCTAAACCGATAGAGTTATTACTTGAAAATATTATACCAGATTTTAAGGGAAATAGTGATTATGAACAGGCAAAAGCAGAGAATGAATTGAAAGAATATGGAAAGCAGATCAAAGTAAAAATTGAGGAACTTATTAATAATGGTGATTTAGATAATGCTGTATTACTTATAAATGAATACCAAGATATAATAAAAAATGATGTTGAAGTTTACACATTTAGAGCTATTATTGAAATAATTAAAAATAATCTGGATGAAGCAGAGGGTATATTAAAAGAAGGGTTATCTATTGATAGTAATGATTTTGATTTGAACTATAATTTGGGGTATTTGTATGAACAGAAAAATATATATAGTAAAAGCATAAAACATTATAGAAAAGCTGCAGAAAATTGTTCAGATTATAATTTAAAAGAAGAAATAAATAAAGAAATTGAGAAAATTTTAAATGAATATCAAGATGTAGCAGTATTAGATAGAAAAAAAATTGTGTTTTTTGATAAGGGTGGTGACAAATTTATTTGGGACATAATAAATGAATTATCAAAAGAATATGAAACCAAGCATATAAGAGTTACGGACTATAAGCAAATTGATGAAGGAATGAAGTGGGCTGACATATGTTGGTTTGAGTGGTGTGATGAACTTATAGCCTATGGAAGTAAGTTGCCACTTGCTAAAGAAAAAAAGATAATATGCAGAATTCATGGATATGAGGTGTATACGAATTTTATTAATCAGCCTGATTGGAAAAATATAAACGATTTAATCATAGTAGCACCGCATATTAAAAGAATATTTGAAGAAAACACAAAATACATAGATAAAGGTGGACTGAAAGTACATATGATATTTTGTGGCATAAATGTAAATAGATATCCATTAAATATGAAAAATAAAGGATTCAATTTGGGATATTTAGGGTATATAAATTATAAAAAGAATATACCATTGACTTTAGATATTTTTAAAAAATTACACGATGTAGATAGTAGGTATAAATTATTTATAGCCGGGGAATTTCAAGATATGCGTACCTTATCATATTTTAAATATTTTATTAATGAATATGAATTGAATAATAGTGTATTTTTTGATGGATGGAAGAATGAGGAACAAAAAATTGAATGGTTTAAAAAGATAGATTATATGTTGATATCAAGTATTGATGAAGGATTATGTTTTGCCGCAGCGGAGGCTATGTGTAGTGGAATTAAACCAGTTCTTCATAATTGTGAAGGAATCAAAGATCATTACGATAAGAAATATATTTTTGATACTATTGATGAAGCAACAGATATGATAACTTGTGCTGAATATGATTCGAAAGAATATAGAGAATTTATTAAAGACAATTATTCTTTAGAAAAAGAATGTAAACAGATAAAAGAGATAATAAAAAATTAATTTATAAAAATAATAAGTTTGGTATTCTAAATTGATATTATACCTCTTAAGTAGACAAGGAAAATAACCAAAATCTACTTAGGAGGTTTTTAATGGGACGAAAATCAAATGTATTGTTGAGGGAAAAACAGCTGCTGTAGAATATTATATTAATGGAAAAAGAATTATTACTGAGATTATGTTACACCACAAAATTGCATTTTAATGTATAATATTGCTTTTAGTAAAACGAGATCACTCTCTATTCACTGTATAAGATTTACTATAAAAAACTTTCCCTTCATTTTCTAAAAACTTGTTCGATAAATTATGTATGGGGAGGTGAAAAAATGGATATACCAATGTTGTCAATAATCAATAATAATAATAAAATAAATGATGGGGCTAGTTTGCTTGTATTAAAGAAGGCTATGAATGTTTCCAAAGAAAATGCAGTGAATATGAATCAAATGTTGAAACAAGCAGTAGACCCTAATTTAGGCAATCATATTGATAAAAGAGCGTAATAATATTAATACAGATTGCAAATTTGTATCGTTGGAGTGATAATATGAGACTTAATCACAATTTAGCTTCTTTAAATGTGTACAGAAGCTATGTAAAAGATCTAAAAAATCAGAGTATTGCTATGAGTAGAATTTCATCGGGATATAAGATAAACAAGGCAGGGGAAGGCCCAAATGCTATTGCTAAGAGTGAAAGGTTTAGACTACAAATTAGGGGTCTACAAATGGCTAATAGGAATGTGCAAGATGGTATAAGTATGCTTCAAACAGCTGAGGGTGGATTGAATGGTATTACTAAAAGTTTACAGAGAATTAGGGAACTTTTAGTAGAAGGTGGTGGAGTTACTAGTAAATCTGACAAAAAAGATATACAAATTGAAATAAATCAAATGATAGATAGTATTGAGAGTTTAGCTAATAGAACTGATTTTAATAGTGTTAATATATTGAATAATAATGATGTTATAAAAACGCAAGTTGGTAACAATATTGATGAGCAAATATGTATACAGTCTTATGATGTAACTTCTAAAGGATTAAAATTGAAAGATTCATCAGGAAAATATTTAATAGATTTAAAGGATGCAAATTCTATGAGTAATTCTATAGGAATTATTGATGATTCAATAGAGAAGGTTTTAAAAGCAAGAAGCAAATTTGGTGCATTAGAAAATAGATTTGAAAGTAGCTATAATAATTTAAGTGATATTACAGATAGAGTTGTAAGTGCTGAGAGTAGCATTAGGGATACAGATATTGCAGAAGAAATGATGAAACTTGCAAAGAATAATATTTTGGTTGAAGCAGGTAATGCTATGATGGTTCAAACAAATCAGTTTCCTAAGGATGTTTTAAGAATATTGGAAAGGCTTAAATAGAGTTGCCCATTTTGGGCAGCTTTTTTTATCGATTCTATAAGACTCCCACTTTTATAAGTGGGAGATTTAAGCTCTTTGCTTCAGGTGGAGTAGAGTCTCCACCTGAAGTTCCGATGTTTTGTTTTAGCAAAACAAGTTCAGTTATAATTTTTTACGATTTGAGATTGCGAATTATGGAATAAGATAGTATTATATGTATATAATAAGTTGTTTATGGTTCTTTATAATGATTTTAATAAAAAATATATTTAAATTTAAAATTACATTTAAATTCCAGTGTATTTATTGTATAATAATTTTAGTAGGATAGTAAATTTTAAAATTTATCAATATCAATTTTAATTTTCTATTTAATAAAGTTTAATTTTAAGCAGGAATTATTCTTTTTTTGTCAAATTATTTTAGAGTAAAGGAGGATATTATTATGGGAAGTGGTTCAATTAGTCAAAATACATACAATCTTATCAAAAAGAGAATGGATGTTTCTGTGTTGCAACAAAAAGTTACAGCACATAACATATCTAATATCAATACAAAGGGGTATAAGAGATTTGATGTTGTTTTTGATAAAACATTGAATGACAATAAGGATATTTCTATAAAGGTTACTGATAAAAAACATTTTTCATCTAGTGAATTTGATGATGGTATTAGAGTTGTTAGAGATGAGAGTTCAAGTATGAGAAAAGATGGAAATAATGTCGATATTGATAACGAAATGGTAAAGCTTGCATCTAATACTTTAATGTATAATGCATTAGTGTCGGAAATAAGAAATAGATTTTCTATGAGGGATTTTGTAATAAAAGGAGGAAGATAGTATATTATGATTGAAGCATTTAGAACTATGAGGATTACTGCTAGTGGATTAGCAGCTGAAAGACTTAGGATGGATACTATTTCTTCAAATATTGCAAATGCAGAAACAACTAGGGGTGAAAATGGTAATCCATATAGAAGAAAAATTGCTGTGTTTAAAGAAAATTTGCAAAATGAAGTTGATAAATTAACTGGGGATACCAAAAAGAAAATGCTGGGTGTTAAAGCTGTGAACATTGCTGAGGATAAATCTCCATTAAGAAAAGTATACGACCCAACACATCCAGATGCTGATAAGAATGGATATGTTTTGATGCCTAATGTTAATATTTTGAATGAAATGGCTGATTTAATGATTGCTTCAAGAGCTTATGAGGCTAATGTAACTGTAATGAATGAAGAAAAAAGTATGTTTGCAAAGAGTTTAGAAATTGGTAGATAAAAGGAGAGTAAACTATGAGACTAAGCAGTATAGATAGTAGTTTTGCTAATGGAATTAGTAGAACCAAAAAAGATGAAAATATTAATAAAAAAGATAACTTTTTGTCATTATTTAAGGAAAAATTAGATGATGTAAATGAAAAACAGATTAATGCAGAAAAAACTACTCAAGAATTTATAAATGGTGGAAATGTAGATATTCATCAGGTTATGATTTCGACACAAGAAGCAAAGCTTTCATTAGAATTAGCTGTAGAAATTAGAAATAAATTGGTTGATGCATACAAAGAAATAAGTAGAATGCAAATATAGTAATTTATTTACAGGTTAGGAGTGCTAAAAATGAATAAGCTTTCTTCGACAATTAAGAAAGTATCTGAAAAATTTAAAGGCTTGAGTAGAGGGAGAAAAATAGCTTTTGGGGTGCTTTTTGTAAGTTTTATTGTAGCTACTATATATTTAACTATTACAGTTAATAAAACTAAGTATGAAGTATTATTTTCTGATTTATCTGCTACTGATTCTGGAGCAGTTATAAAGAAACTTGATGATGATAAAATCGATTATAAAATAGAAGGAAAAAGTATTTTAGTACCATATCAACAAGTTGACTCGCTTAGAATGAAGATGTATTCTGATGTTCAGTTTACTGATGGAAGTCCAGGATGGGAGTTGTTTAATTCAAGTGGCATGGTGGCAACCGATTTTGAAAACAAGGTAAAGTATCAAAGAGCTCTTCAGGGGCAAATGGAAAGAATGATTAAGTCATTTGACGAGGTGAAAGATTGTATTGTAAATTTAGTTCTTCCAGAAGAAACGGCATTTGTTAGAGAGACAGCTCCTGCACAGGCTGCAGTAGCGATTAAACTCAAACCAGGGGTTAAAGAACTCAGTAAAAGTCAGGTTAAAGCTATAGTTGCCCTGCTTACTGGAGGAGTAAAAAATTTACCTAAAGAAAACGTTCAAATTGCTGTTAATGATATGGTATTGGCAACAGATGGATTGTTTGATGATGAGAAAAATGGAATCATATCTACCGATAAGCAATTGCAGATTAAAAAGCAGTATGAAGAAGACATAAAGAATAAAATATTGTCGATTTTAGAACCTACATATAAGAATGGCTTTAGAGTAGCAGTTACTGTAGATATGAATTTTGATCAAAAACGAGCTGAAAGCACTGATTACAAAGAAGGTGTCAAGGTAAGTGAGAAGCAGATATTAAATACAACAAATACTGGAGATACAAATGCTTCGAGCAGTCCTGTTGATAATAATTTTACACCAAGTATTGATGAAGGCAATAACAATGCGACTAGTAAGCATTCAGAAGTTACATATAATTATGATGTGCCTCAAATAAGAAAAACTAATATTGAAGCACCGGGCAAAATAGAAAAAATAAATGTTTCTCTTACAGTAGATGAAAGCAAAGGTATTCTTGATGATAAAACAAAGATAAAAATAAGAAATACAGTTGCTTCTATTATAGGGTTCAATATGGATAGAGGCGACACTATAAGTATTGAAGGATTTAATTTTACTGGACAGGGTAGTGAGTTAATAACGAATGCTGTAAATGATTTAAAGGATATGCAAAAGATCACAGAAAGACAAAAAATAGAAAAACAGATTGCATATGGATTTGGTGCAGTATTGGTATTATTTTTAATCTTTTTATTTATTAAAAAACTTGATAGGTCTAATTTAGATAAATTTGAGGGATTGGATGTTGTCATTGGAGACAATATAGAGCCTAAATTGGAGCCTCAATTTGAACCTGTGAATTTAGAGGTAGATGATGAACAGGCACATATTGCTAAAGAAGTTAAAAAGTATGCAAAAGATAAACCTGAACAGGTGGCTGATATTGTGAAATCATGGCTTTCAGAGGATGAGGGGTGATAGGTGATGGCTACAAAGAAAAAAGAATTAAGTGGTGTTCAAAAGGCAGCAATTTTATTTATAACCTTAGGACCGGAGACATCTGCTTCAATCATCAAAAAACTTCCTGAAAGGGAAATTCAAAAAATAACATTTGAAATAGCAAATATGACTTCTGTAAAGGCTGAGCAAAGACAAAAAATATTAAATGAATTTATAGAAATGAATAGAGCAAAGGATTACATAATTGAAGGTGGAATTGACTATGCTCGTGAACTGTTAGGTAAAGCTTTAGGGAACCAGAGAGCAGAAGAGATTTTAGATAAGGTAACAGAGGCTACTCAGCAATTTAGGCCATTTTCTATTGCTAGGAAGGCTGATGCAAATCAGCTTTTAAATGTTATTTCTAATGAGCATCCACAGACAATTGCATTAATACTGTGCTATTTACAACCTGATAAAAGTGCTCAAATTTTGTCAGCTTTGCCTGAAGAATTGCAAAGTGAAGTTGCATTTAGAATAGCGACTATGAATACTACTTCACCTATGATTATAAAAGAGGTTGAAAAAGTGTTAGATACCAAATTATCTTCTGTTATTAGAACAGAATCTACAATAATTGGTGGTATTCAATCTCTTGTTGATATTCTCAATCAAGTTGATAGGACAACTGAAAAGAATATTACTGAAAGCCTTGAAAGAGAAGATGCTGAACTTGCAGAAAAAGTTAAAGAATCTATGTTTATATTTGAAGATATCATCACTCTTGATGATGTTTCAATACAGAGAATTTTGAGAGAAGTAGATGTAAAAGAATTATCATTAGCTCTTAAAGGATGTTCCGAAGAAGTTCAAGATGCTATATTTAGAAATCAGTCAAAGAGAGCTGCTGCTTCATTGAAGGAAGATATGGAATTCTTAGGGCCAGTACGTATTATGGATGTTGAAAAAGCTCAACAAAAAATTGTTAATATAATAAGAAGATTAGATGATGCAGGAGAAATAATAATGTCAAGAGGTGGAGAGGATGCAATCATCGTATAATGTAATCAAAAGCAATAGAGTTGTTGAAGATGGTGCAGCAGTGATTGATACGTTTTATGAAATGAATTTTTACAACGATTCAAAACAAAAGAATAATACTATGACTATAGATAATAATGGGAAAGATAATAAAAAAATTATTGATAATGCTATTAAGGAAGCTAATACGATTAAAATGAATGCTGTATCTCAGGCTTCAAAAATAAAGAAAGAGGCTTATCAAAGAGGATATGAAGAAGGGTATAATAATGGGAAGAGTATTGGCTATGATGAGGGCAAAAAATTAGGATATACAGAGGGATACAAAGAAGCAATTGAAAAAGCCGAACGTGAAGCAGAATCAATAATAGAAAACGCAAATAATATACTGATTCAAGCTAAATATAAGTATGAAGAATACTTTAAAGATAAAGAAAATGATATTAAAAAACTTGTAATTGGAATTTCGAAAGAAATATTAAAAAGAGAATTACAGCAAAAAGATGGGTTGAATTCATTGATTTTTGAAACCATTAAAACAATTAAGGATTCTGAAAATTTAATAATTAGGTGTAATGAATTGCATTATTGTGATATTAAGAGCAAATTACGAGAATGGAAAAATTCAATTAATTTTAAAGGCGAAATTTTTGTACTTGAGGATAGTTTATTGTCACATAGTGAAGCTGTAATTCAAAAGGAAAATGGGCTTTTAAAAGTAGATTTGGAATATGGATTAGAAAAAATAAAAGAAATACTAATGGAATTGTAGATTGGAGAGATTTAATGCTGTCCTTTGATTTTGATAGTGCAATAGAAAAAATTGATGGTGTAGATTTTATTTACAGAGAAGGAATAGTAAATCAAGTTATAGGGCTTACAGTAGAGGTTGAGGGTATTGAGTCTTTTATTGGAGAAGTGTGTACTGTTTTTAACAAGAATAATGTTCCAATACCGTGTGAAACAGTTGGTTTTAGGGATAAACATTTGCTTTTGATGCCCTTAGGAGAGTTGGTTGGTATTGCTCCTGGTTGCAGGGTGGTTCCGTCAGGAAAACCTCTCAGTGTTAAATGTTCAGATAAACTGTTTGGACAAGTATTAGATGGTATTGGTAATGTAGCTGGTATAAAGGACTTTGAATTAAATAAATATATATCATATCCATTAGATACATCTCCTCCTGATCCAATGAAAAGGAGAAGAATAAAGGATATTCTTCCTACTGGAGTAAGGGCAATTGATGGTTTTCTTACTTGTGGAGAAGGTCAGAGAGTTGGAATATTTGCTGGGAGTGGTGTTGGAAAGAGCACTCTTCTTGGAATGATAGCGAGAGAAGCAAAAGCAGATGTTAATGTTATTGCACTGATAGGGGAAAGAGGAAGAGAAGTACGAGACTTTATTGAAAAAGACTTAGGAGAAGAAGGATTGAAAAAATCTATAATTGTTTGTGCTACATCTGATAAACCAGCATTAGTTAGGTTGAAAGGAGCATTTACAGCAACTGCTATTGCAGAATACTTTAGGGATCAAGGTAAAAAAGTTATTTTGATGATGGATTCAGTTACTAGATTTGCTATGGCACAGAGGGAGGTAGGACTAGCAATAGGTGAACCACCAGCTACAAAGGGATATACGCCTTCTGTTTTCGCTATGTTACCTAGATTAATGGAAAGAGCGGGTATGTCTGATAAAGGATCTATAACAGCATTTTATACTGTGCTTGTTGATGGTGATGATTTTAATGAACCCATAGCAGATGCTGTTAGAGGAATTTTAGATGGACATATTGTGTTGTCACGTTCACTTGCGGCTAAAAATCATTATCCAGCTATTGATATTTTAAGTAGCGTAAGCAGACTTATGCCGGAGGTATCTTCTTTAGGTCATAAGAATGCAGCATCATATGCTAGAGATCTTCTATCAGTATATAAAGAATCAGAAGACTTAATTAACATAGGTGCATATTCTAAGGGAAGTAATCCTAAAATAGATAAAGCTATTGAGTTTTATGAAATAATTGAAAACTATTTAAAGCAAAGCATAAATGAAAAGTCAGAATTCCAAGAAAGTGTAAGCCAACTTGTGAATATGTTTAATGACAAAGTAGATAACTTTAAGTAGAGAATAAGGAAGGTTGAAATTGCTAATTTTGAACCTTAGCACATTAGCATTTGCTTTATACTCCTTAATTTTTCTTGGGGGTGTTAACGTGGAACAAGTTTTTAAATTTAGACTTCAGAAGATATTAGATATGAAGATTAGTCTTGAAGAACAAAGCAAAATTGAGTTTAGAAAGGTTGTAAATGATATTGAAGATTCAAAACTCAAAATAAGACAATTAGAGAAAAAGTTTAGTAGGTATTCTTGCTTTAATGGTAAAGAAGATACAGTTGATAGAAAATTAAAGCTAAGATATCTTGAAGCATTAAGTAAGTGTATTAATAACGAAAATTCAGAGTTAAATAACAAAAAAAAGATTCTTGAAGAGAAAAGGGAAATGCTCAAAAATAAGCAAATAGAAAGGAAAATAGTTGAAACGTTAAAGGATAAACAAAAGCAACAATTTGTTCAAGAACAAAATATGATTGAACAGAAAAACAATGATGAATTTGCACTCTATGCATATGTTAGGAAAAATTTGAAAGGAGGTGATATATAATGATTAATATATCAAATGTTTCTGTGAAAAATATTAAAAATACTGTAAACACTAAAAGCATCAAAAATGTAGAAGCTAATAATAAAAATAATTTTAAAAATATACTCAACAAATCAAAAAAAGAAGAGAAGCATTCTGATGACTCAGTGATTGAAGCAAAGTGCAATAACAATGCAGAATATGAAAAAAAAATGGAAAAGGTGAATGATAAAATAGATAAAAATAATACCAAGAATAACACTAATAATAACATTTGCAAAGAAACGAAAGGTAATACTAAAACGAACGTAGAAAGAAAAGAGGTGTATGATGAAATATTAGCTCTTTTAAATGAAATGGGTTTAAAGAAATACTGTGTTGTTTTAGATGATAAAGCTGGTGACAAGTATAAAATTAAATTGCTTGATCTTATAAAGAATAACAATGAAGAAATTAAAAATATGATAATGAACAGTTTAAAAGGGCAAGAAGTAATAGATGTAAAAGTTGCTAAAAAATTATCAACAGATATCATTAACAAATTAGTTTATATGCTCAATGATATTGATGTAAAGGATGATACATTAAAAAAATTATTTAATGGCAGTAATGATACTAATGATATTCTAAATAATATTGATGTAAAGGATGATACATTAAAGAAACTCTTTAATAGCAGTAATGATAGTAATGATTTGATTAACAAAATAGTTAGTATTTTAAAAGAAAAAACAAATCAGTATGATAAAGTTGGTATTGTGGGTACTGACAAGCGAAACGATTTATTATTAGATTCAGATAAGAAACATGAAACTGATAAATTCTTAAAGTGTATTATTGATGATGATAAAAAAAGTAATAATATTCAAAAGACTGTTAATTTCATGAATCAGTTTAAAACTTTTGAACTAGGAGATTCTGGTGCTGTAAAGCATGCTAAGTCTATTGTAATTAATAAAAACAATTTTGTTTATGATGTTGTTAAGTCGGTTAAGTTCATGAATGATAATGGTCTTAAAAATTTATCTGTTAAGATTATGCCTAAAGAGCTTGGTGAAATAATGATTAAAGTAACTATGGATTCTGGTGTAATGAAGGCACAGATATCAGCATCGAATAAGGAAACATTTAACTTACTAAATGCTAATATGCAAAACATTACAGATAAAATCAATTCATCTGATATAAGAATTGAAAATATTGATATAAACCTTAATAATGATGGATCAAATTTCTTTAATAAACAGCCTAGTAATGGTGGGGAAAGCAGACAAGACAATAAGAATTCTATAAACATTATAGATATGGATTTAAACAATGATGAAATTATGGATACAGGTTCTAAATATTTTCAAGGGAATGTAAACGCTTTTGTATAATGCGTGTTATGGAGGTGATAATATGTCAGTGAATAATGTGCATGTTTATAACAGTGCAACAAATAGGGGAACTAAAATTGTAAAAAAAGGTAATGAGCTTGGCAAAAATGCTTTTTTGAAAATTTTAACTGCTCAACTTAAATATCAGAATCCAATGAAGCCTTCAGATTCAACGGAGTTTATATCTCAAATGGCACAATTTGCAGCATTGGAGCAAATGACAAATTTAAATACTACTATGTCATATCAAAGTGCTTATTCACTTATTGGTAAAACTGTTGCTTTAAATTCTTATGATGATTTAGGAAGACAGTATGGAGGACAAATACAAAGCGTTGTAAAAAAAGGGGACGATATTTTATTAAATGTGTTAGTTAAAGAAAATAATGAAATGATTAAGAAAGAATTCAATTTAAGAGATGTTTCTGATGTTATTGATACACCAAATCCAATAATGAATAATTTAAATAATAATTTAAATTTACTACTTTCAGCGGCTTTCATTGGAAGGAAAGTTGATGTCAGAGATAGTTCATTAGGAAATGGTGTATTAAGCATAGGAAAGGTAAATTATGTTTATAGAGACAAGCAGAATGTTTATTTAAATATTGATGTTATTGGTAAACATGTACTACAAAAGATGGTATGCTCAAATGAAAATAGTACTGGCACAGTTGAAGTATCAGGTGATTATACTGATAAACAAGATATGGAGCTTTATCTTAGATACAATAAAGCAAAAGAAATATATGAATATAGAGTCAATGATGATAAAGAATGGAAACAATATAATAAGGGTGATAAAATCAATGGATTAGAGTTTAAGCTTCTTAAAGATAATCCAATCGTGGACAGAGAGTGGTCATTAGAAATTAAACATGTAGAGCCTCATTCTGAGAACTTTATTAGTGATGATATTGTTAAGGTTAGTGATTGCAATGAATAGCATAATAAATGGTAAAATATATAGGGTTAAAAATTTTGGTGAATGTGATGTTGTTTCTACTAAAAAGAGTAATCACATTCAGTGTAATAAATCTGGGTTTAGATATGTTTTTCAGCAAGAAATTAATAAAAAAGATAGCTTTAAGATATCGAATCATGCAAAGCAGAGATTAGAACAAAGAAATATTAATCTAACAAAAGAAGATATGAATAAAATCAATGAGGGCATAAATAAAGCAAATAATAAGGGAGCAAAGGATTGCTTGATATTATATAAAAATTTAGCTTTAATAACAAGCATAAAGAACAGGACCATTATTACTGCTGTAGATAAAAACAACAGTAAAGAAAATGTTTTTACAAATATAGATAGTGTAGTACTGTTATAGACTGGACCGACTAAGTTTGGAGGCCTTTGCTTTGCAGAATGATTGAAGCAAAGCATACTACACTATCCTCAAAAGTTTAATTAATTATTTGGAGGGGATATAATTGTTAAGATCGCTTTATTCAGGAATATCTGGTATGAAAGTTAATCAAACAAAACTTGATGTAATAGGTAACAATGTTGCAAATGTAGGAACGACAGCTTTTAAAGCTTCTAGAGTAAGATTTCAAGATATGTTGAGTCAAAATTTAACAAGTGCTATGGCACCAGGACTAAATCAAGGTGGTGTAAATCCTTCGCAAGTTGGATTGGGAGTTAGAGTTGCTGGTATTGACTCTATAATGAAACAAGGTATGATGCAGCCGACTGGAAGAAATTTAGATGTTGCTATTGATGGCGAAGGATACTTTATGGTAGGAAGAGGTAAACTTCCTTTTGGTGAGTCGAATGGTGTCGAGGTAAATGCAAATGTCCATACTATTGGCGATTCAAATGGTATGGAAGTGAGTTATACACGAGATGGTTCTTTAACTTTGGATTATGATGGTAATCTACTGACATCAGATGGATATAGGGTTTTAGGATATGCATTAACAGGTACAACTGATAAAGATTTAAATGGGGGAAATGCTGCTTCTAACAGCAAAGACAGTATTGATTATGCAAATTACGTTGAAATTGCAGGCAAAAAGGACCCTGTTATTAATTTTGTTAATGCTGATGATCCTAATTTAAGAGTTGAGAGAACTCAGTTAGTTCCGTTGAGGATACCAAATTCTCTTAGGACATATAACCAACCAACAAAATTTTCAGCTCCAATAGGTATGAAGAGAGTAAAAGTTGATAAGGCTACACTTGGTTCACCAAAAGTAACTGGAATTTATACTGGAGATGTGGATGCACAAGCAATATTTATAAAATACAATAGAGGAAATTTTCAATACAGGAAGGAAGGAGAAGCTTCATGGACAGCTGTATCTGGTGAAATAGATGGTTTAACTATTGATACATCAGGTATATCGGCTAAAGATGGAGATATATGGGCAATATCAGTTTCAGAAGGTAATCCATCATCTGCATCGGATTTTTCTAGCAGTACAGCAATGAAAAACCTTCAAGGAAATGATGGAAACTGCAAATTAAAAGGTAAGTATATAGGAACTGAGCCAAAAACCTTATATGTAAAATGTGTTAATGTAAGTGGCACAGATAAAAAGTATGTTTATAGTTTTGATGGTGAGAATTGGACAAGTAAGCAATTCGATAATTCAAATATGGCTGTAGTTGATGGAATTACTATAGATGGATCAGCTATGAGTGATGGCGAAATCAATGAAATCACATTGCTTCCTGAGGATTCAGGTTATAGGGATCAAAAAGTAATGAGTTTTAGTATTGAGAAAAATGGTATTATTAAAGCTGTTATGGATGATGGAAGCGTGAGTGCATTAGGACAAATTGCTAAGGCTATGTTTAAAAATTCGGCTGGATTGAAAAAATTAGGGAAAAATCTATATCAGAATACTGCAAATTCAGGAACACCAAGTGTAATAAGTGGTTTTGGATGTAATTCTAAGCATGACAATAGTGATGGTTATGGAGATATGCTTCAAGGGATGCTTGAAATGTCAAATGTAGATCTCGCAGAACAATTTACAGATATGATTGTTACTAGCAGAGCATTTCAAGCTAGTTCTAAAATGATTTCAACAGGAGATGAAATTCTTCAAGATATCATTAACCTTAAGAGATAATTAATTTAATGGAGAAATGAGAAATACTTAAAGTATTTTCTTTTCTCCGTGATAAGTTCTTGCGGGAGGTGGTTTTATGAAAAAGAATGATATGTTAACTATAGTAGGTTTTGTTATAGGTGTTGGACTTATAGTATGGGCGATTGTTACTGGAGGAAGTTATGCTGGTTTTATAAGTCCGCAGTCGTTTGCTATTACGGTTGGTGGCTCGTTTGCTGCAATATTAATTACCTATCCCATGCCACAAATAAAAAATATGTTTAAAGTTATTGGACAAACATTCAAGGAAAATTCTATGTCCAATACTGATATTATTAATAATTTTACAAATTTGTCAAGGAAAGCTAGAAGAGAAGGATTGCTTTCTCTTGAAGATGAGATAAACAATATTGAAGATGAATTTATAAAAAAGGGCCTCCAAATGGTTGTTGATGGTATAGAACCTGATGTAATTAAAAACATACTTGAGCTTGAAATAAATGAAATGGATAGAAGGCATGAAGATAGTTCAAATTTATTACAAACTTGGGGTGCTTATGCACCGGCGTTTGGTATGGTGGGAACTCTTGTAGGACTAATACAAATGCTTGCCAATTTGAGTGATGCATCTAATCTTGCATCAGGTATGTCAACAGCATTGGTTACTACATTTTATGGTTCGATTCTTGCAAATTTGATTTTGATACCTTTAGCAACAAATTTAAAATATAAATCAGGACAAGAATATGCAAATAAGGAAATGATACTTGAGGGAATATTGGCTATACAATCAGGTGTTAATCCACGTATTGTTGAAGAAAAATTAATAGCTTATCTATCACCAAAAGAAAAGGTTGAATTTAAAAATGATTCTTTTGAAGGCAATGAGGTGACAGAAAATGTCTAAAAGAAAGAGTAAAGACAGTGGTATAGATCCTAACGCTTGGTTAACAACATATTCTGATACTATTACATTGCTATTAACATTTTTTGTTTTGCTGTATTCATTTTCAACAATTGATGCTGAAAAATTTCGTTCAATAGCCAACGCACTTCAAAGCGTTTTATCGGGTAATCCAAGCAGAACTGTTTTAAAGCTTAATATGAATGATGGAGACGTTCCAATGGTTGGTATGCCTATTCCTATGACACAGAAGCAAGATGCTAACAGTGATGAAGATATGTATAAAAATATGAATG
>Ga0114934_10000877_pt1 | contig 19453 bp, 13 predicted proteins | sample 4SBtaG_2_FD_99695 | JGI IMG/M metagenome (GOLD analysis project Ga0114934, IMG submission 99695) | Deep subsurface microbial communities from Kolumbo volcano to uncover new lineages of life (NeLLi) - 4SBTROV10_white metaG | ecosystem: Environmental > Aquatic > Marine > Volcanic ...
AATGTATTTCTCAACATAAACCGCATCATTACCAAAAGCAGCAAGGGCCTCGGATTTAGCGGCTTTCACCGAAGAAACAATCTCCTCTTCTTTCTCCACCAAACGCATCCCTTTTCCACCACCACCGGCACTTGCTTTCACCATCACCGGTAATCCGATTTTATGAATCGTTTCGACGGCATCCTCCAAATCGGCAATGGGCTCTGCCGTCCCGGGAACCACCGGCACCCCGGCAGCCATCATGGTTTTACGGGCGGTAATTTTATCACCCATGGTGTTGATGGCATGCGCTTCAGGTCCAATAAAAATAATACCCTCCTCTTTGCATCGGTTTGAAAAAACAGCATTTTCCGACAAAAAACCATATCCCGGATGAATGGCATCAGCACCCGATTGTTTCGCTACCGAAATAATCTTTTCAAAATCCAGATAACTTTCGTTGGAAGCTGCCGGCCCTATGCAATAGGCTTCATCAGCATATTGCACATGCATGGATGATCGGTCGGCTTCGGAATAAACTGCCACAGAGGCAATTCCCATTTCACGACACGAACGCATCACGCGTATGGCAATCTCACCCCGATTGGCAATTAAAATCTTTTTAATCATGTGTTGTTTTGACTTAATTACTTTTATTTGTGTTGTTTGCGTGGTTAATTGTTTAAAATTAACGAGGGTAAAGATAATAAAATATACAAGAATGCAAATCCATTCGGTCCTGTTCTCACTTCCCACAATCTCATCCCTATTTATTAACAATGGGCAATTCCTATTTTTTATTTTTTAATTTTGAACAACAATTTTGCAACATGACCGCTTTAAAACATTTGCTTTCGTTAATCCTCCTGTTGATTTTGGTGCCATCACCCACAATGGCACAAGGCATTACCAGCGATAGCTTGTTACAAAATGTGAGCCAATGGAGCCTCCGAAAAAAAGTCCGCGAAATCCCCAAACAAAGCCTTTCCTTGCTCAACAGCGATACCTCGGCTGCCTTACGGTTGGCCGGAATATATTTCGCCATTCCGTCCCCACAATTAAATCCGCAAAAAAAAGCAGCCTTTAGCAAGCAGCTGGCCCTTTATTTTGAAAAACACAAAGATTATCAGCATGCCCTTTATTATTACAAGCTTGCTGACCATTTTAACACTCTTGGAAACCAGGAAACCTCAGCAACCACCCCTATAAAAGAGGAGGGAAACCAAAAGCTTTGGTCATTTTATTTCATGCTGATGATGACCCTGGGAGGAATCGCATTTTTACTGTCTGTTTGGTTTTGGCGAAAAAAACTGCTTACGCAGATGGCCGGATTACAGGAACTTAGGCATCAGGTGCACAATGAAATTTCAAAATCGGAAGAACAACTCGATCAGCTGATACGCACCGAAACAGGTGATTTATTTGTAAAACTGGAATCGTTAAAACAAAAAGAGGTTGAATTAAAAACACAATTAAAAAAAGCTGAAGAAGCCAGTTATTTGCGTAATGCCTTTATTGCAAATCTGGGATTTGATGTTCGCACCCCCTTAAATGGTATTATCGGCTTTGCCAATATGCTGGAAACCGAACTGGCTGTGCGTGAAAATCAAGAATTGTACGAATACGCTTCAAACATCAGCCAAAGCGGAAACCATCTGCTCAAACTGATGGATAACATCATTGACTATTCCGGACTGGAGGCCAACACCCTGGAATTAAAAATAAAGGCCAATTCCATCGAAAAGATTCTTCAAAATATTTACAACCAGTTTCAAGAAACAGCCCGGCAAAAGGGCATCATTTTCCGCACCAAGATTGATGAAGAAATTCATGCGGCGCTGGTCGATGAAAAAGGATTGGAAAAGGCAATTTTTCAAATTGTTGACAATGCCATAAAGTACACCGATCAGGGTTTTGTTACCATCTCCACCTTTTACGATCACGAAAGGGATATCGACCTGATAGAAATAAAAGATACCGGCCCGGGAATTGAAAAATCACATCAACAGTTTCTTTTTGAAGTAGCCCTGGCCGAAAAGAAAGAGGCGTCCAAATATTCACAGGGAACAGGAATCGGACTCAAATTGGCCAAAAAGCTGATTGACATGATGCAAGGACGGCTGGAATTACATTCCACGCCCGGAAAAGGCACCACGGTTCGCCTGCACATTCCGTGTAGCGACCAGGCAGTGATTGAAACCGGAGAACAAACGGAAGCGGCTCCCGTGATTGAAAAAGAAATCAATACGGCCGCCGAATTGGGTGACCTCGATTTCTTTGTGGTGGAAGATGACCGAATGAATCGCCTGATTCTCGAAAAGATGCTAATTAAAATGGGAAAAGTCAGATTGGCGGTAGATGGAGACGACTGTATGCAAATAATTGATCAGGAAGCCCAAAAAGGTCACTTTTTCCAGATCATGCTCTTCGATATTAACCTGCCCGGCGAGTGGGACGGGGTAAAACTGATGAAAGAAATACGGAAAAAGTATCCCGAATACCAACACATCCCATTTATTGCCCAAACCGCCTATGCCATGGCAGGCGACAAAGACCGCTTTTTAAAAGAAGGATTCGACAGTTATCTGGCCAAGCCCATCGACAAAAACGAGCTAATTTCAACCATCAAACAGCAGTTGAGCATCCGGCAAACACAATAAACATTTGGTTCCTTTTCAATGGTAGCTTTCACCGGGCTAATACGTGCGATGGTAAATCCATTGCGCCAACTCCAGCAGACAGGCACGGGCTGAAACAGGAATAGACAAGGTTTCAAATACCTCCAACGCCCTTTGATAATAACTTTCCATGGCCTCAAAAGTATCCTTATCCACTTCAAGCTGCTTGTACATTTTAGTCATCTCTTCAATTTTCCTCTGCTCATTTTTTTCTTTAAACAGCGAAAAAATGGCGTCACGTTTTTCCTGATCTGCCTTTTTCAATGCCACACATAATAAATAGGTCTTTTTGTTTTGAAGAATATCACCGCCGATTTTTTCCCGAAAGTTTTCTGGTCACCAAACGAATCAAGGTAATCGTCTTTTATTTGGAAGGCCAACCCCAGGTTAAGGCCAAATTGATAAATCGCTTCACGGTCGGCGCTTGAAGCACCGCCAATGATGGCCCCCATCTTTAATGCAGAGCCCAACAAAACAGAAGTTTTCAGACGAATCATTTCAATGTACTCATCCAAACGAACACTTTCAAAGTCTTCAAAATCAACATCATAATGTTAACCTTCAATCACCTGAGCTGCTGTTTGCTCAAAGGTACGCAGCAAATCGACATCCACCGTTTCGCGACCGGCATGCAACAAGTGAAATGCATGCAACAGCATGGCATCACGCGCCAAAATGGCTTTATTTACACCAAAAGCCCTGTGCACCGTGGTGGCATTCCGGCGAATATCAGCTTGGTCGATAATGTCGTCGTGCACCAAAGTAAAATTATGATAAAATTCAATGGCCGCAGCCGCAGGCAGGGCTTTAAGATAATCACCCCCAAAGGCTTCACAGGCTGTAAGCACCATAATCGGACGAATTCGCCTGGCTTTCATCCGCAGAATTTGCATGGCAACCTCCAACAAAACCGGCGGAAAAACCTTAGGAGCTTCCTTAAATAAATTGAATAATACTAAATGCATAGGCATTTAATAACCGGGCAGCGTTGGATAAATCGGAAGTAAAACCCAACATCATTCCACCGCCTCCCGAACCGCACAGTTTTAAGTAATAGGCCTCGTTTTCAATTCCGTTACGCCATAAAGGTTTCATCTGATCGGGAATCATGGGCGAAAAATATTGTAAACTTAAAACCGACACCTGTTTCACTGTTTCCAACAAGGCTTCCCATCGGGCACCCAAAAAACAATCAATCGCCTGTTGATTTAAAGGGATCAGCTGTTGCTGAATCATTTTCATAAAAGAAGCCTGTTGGCTTTGCTTCATAAAATAGTCTACCAAAGGTTGTGTTTTACCTGGTAATCCGCTATCAATCAGGAACATCCCTCCCTTTTCCGGGCTTGAAAACGAAGGGTATTCCACAATTTTTATTTTGCGGTGAGCATCCAGCAATACCGGTTTTTGCAAATAACAAATCAAAGGGTCCAGCCCCGAGCTCGTTCCGTGAAAGAAGGCCTCCAGAAGAGAAAACTCAAGCTTTAACCGATTCAGGTCGGCCACCCCGTAATTTCTCCCAACATCTGACGGTACAGCATACCGGTCGTACACCGCAGCTACCAATGCCCCGGACGAACCCAATCCATAACCAATGGGAATGTTGCTTTTGAATGACAAACCCTGCCGCAGATCGCCTTCGAAACGCCCCACATCAAAGGCCACGCTTAAGCGTTTTTGGTCCTCCAAATTTTTAAGATGCGGCAAAAAAGCCCACAACGCTTTGTTGGATTGTAAGGACTTCGTATCGGGATTTTCGGAAAACTCAAAGTAGCCATACCGGTTTTTATAGGGTACACTTAAGGCCGGAGAGCCAAAAATCAAAGCATACTCCCCAAACAGTAAAGTTTTTGAATAAAATTTTCTGTTATTGGCCATTTTCATTCATTTTAACCGGTCCTTTCCCTACCTGATCATCGATAAACCCCAACGAACTAAGGAATTTTGAGAGTTCGGATTTTACCCAGGGCATCACCTGATTTTTCACGGACAGCGGATACAGCAAATGGACATTCGGACCGGCGTCCAAAGTAAAACTCACCGGCAGGTGCGTCTCTTCACGGAAAGCAAAAAGTCGGTCAATAATTTGAAGGGTATTGGATTTTAATAACAAATAATAGGGGGTCGATGTCATCATCATGGCGTGCAGGGTAAGGGCCTCCGATTCGGTAATTTTTATAAATTCATCTAAATCACCTGCCTCCATTACTTCCAGCAAACGTTCCACATGTTCATGGGCCTGAGCGAACCGTACGGATGCATATGGATTATCATTCATCAAGCTGTGGCCCAACCGGCTCGAAACTTTTTTTTGATCTGCATTGACCAGTAAAACCGTATCCTGATAAGATGAAAAAACAGCATCTACCCGGTTTATTACAGGAATGGCGAACAAATCGGATGAACCTTCCACCTTGTCCGTTTTTCCCCAAAGGGTCGTGCCACCATACAGAGAACGGCTGGCGCTACCCGATCCCAAGCGGGCCACATAGGAAGCTTTACGATAAAATTGAACCTCATCGGTAAGCCCTCCAAAATATTTCCTTTCCATCTCGCACAATACCAAAGCCAAGGCACTCATTCCCGATGCCGAAGAGGCAATGCCCGCCGAATGAGGAAAGGTATTTTCCGAATGAATCTCAAAATCCAATTGTTTCACAAAAGGAAAAATATCCGATACACTTTCTAAAAAAGCCTTTGTTTTATGACCAAATTCGGGTTGAAGCTTCCCGTTTAAATAAAAAATCACCTGCCCTTCATTTGATGAAACCGGCCTAAAACTTACCTGTGTTTTCGTTCGTGAACGATCCAAAGTAAAACTCAGAGATGGGTTGCAGGGAATTTGAACGGGTTTCTTCCCCCAATATTTAACCAACGCAATGTTGGAAGGGCTTTGCCAACCCACCGTCCCCGATGGGACTTCATTGGAAAAAACTAACGAAGGATTTTGATACGTCATAGGCCCACAGATGAAGAAATTTTAAAACGGTAAAATTGGGGTAAAATTATAAAAAATTGGGACGGCCTCACCCAACACCGAAAAGATTAACGATTTTGATAAATGAACCATGACTGCCAAAAAGAACATTTGGCACCTTTTTTGGTTAAAAGAGGGCTTATAAATCATGCATAAACTATAATCTTAGAAATATGGAAAATACAAAATGTTTAATTATCGGATCTGGTCCGGCCGGATACACTGCTGCTATTTATGCTTCACGAGCTGATTTAAAACCCATTGTATATCAAGGCATGGAGCCGGGTGGACAGCTTACCACCACCACCGAAGTCGACAACTTTCCGGGATATCCTGAGGGTATTGACGGCCCAAAAATGATGGAAGATTTGCAAAAACAAGCCGAGCGCTTTGGTGCAGATATCCGTTGGGGTATGGTGAACGAAATCGATACCAGCAAGCGTCCGTTTCATGTAAAAGTAGATGACGGAACTGAACTATTGGCAGAAACTGTCATCATCGCCACAGGAGCCACTGCCAAATATTTAGGACTGGAATCGGAAGAGAAATTTAAAGGCGGCGGAGTTTCGGCTTGCGCTACCTGCGATGGATTTTTCTATAAAGGAAAAGATGTTGCCGTTGTGGGTGGAGGAGATACCGCTGCCGAAGAAGCCACCTATTTGGCAAATTTATGCCGTAAAGTTTACCTGATTCACCGTCGCGATCAGCTGAGGGCTTCCAAAGCCATGCAAAACAAAGTCCTCAATACCCCCAACATTGAAATCTTGTGGAATCATGAAGTGAAAGAAATTGTCGGGACTGTACAAGGCTTTTCAAAAGCATTAAATGGAGCTATTCTGGTGAACAATAAAACCGGTGAAGAAAAGAAGATTGACATCGAAGGATTTTTCGTAGCCATTGGACACAAACCCAATACCGATATCTTCAAAGGCAAATTGGATATGGACGAAACGGGTTACCTGATTACCAAACCCGATTCCACTGCCACCAATGTGGAAGGCATCTTTGCTGCCGGTGATGTTCAAGACAAACATTACCGCCAAGCCATTACGGCTGCCGGAACAGGCGCCATGGCTGCCATTGAAGCTGAACGATTTCTCGGTTAATTATTCAAACAAACCTTACCAAGGCTTTTCCATTCTCACCAAAAGGGAATGTGAAAAGCCTTTTTCTATATCTTTGAAAGAAAATGCCATGCCCTCGGAAAACAAAAAACAGAAAATTATTACCGCCTCACGCGTAGCGGTGATTTCCAATGCTTTGCTTTCTGTTTTAAAAATTACTGTTGGATTTGCAGCCGGAAGTATGGCGGTGATTGCCGATGGTATCGATTCGGCTTCCGATGTGCTGGCTTCGCTGATTACGCTTTTTACTGCCCACATCATTGACCGTCCGCCCAATAAAAAATATCCCTATGGATATAACAAGGCAGACAATATGGCCACCAAAATACTCTCTTTTATCATATTTTTTGCCGGTGCGCAGCTGGCTATTTCATCTGTGGACCGTTTTATTCATCCTGAACCCAGGGCCATTCCGGCAACCATCGCCATTTATGTTATTGTTATCTCAATCGTAGCCAAACAGCTACTGGCCATTTACCTGAAAAAAGCAGGAAAAAAAGAGGAAAGCAGTATGCTTTTGGCGAATGCCAACAATATGCAAAGTGATGTAGTCATTTCGCTTTCTGTTTTTGCAGGATTGGTCTTCACTTACCTCTTTAAGATGCCGCTTCTTGATGTGATAATTGCCTTTTTGGTAAGTCTCTGGATTATGTTTGTTGCGGTAAAAATATTTTTTGATTCAAACCTCGAATTGATGGATGGCGTCGACAACGTTGCCCTTTACAACAAGGTGGTTCAGGCCTGCAAGATGGAAGCAGGGGTTGTGCATCCCCACCGGATCCGAATTCGGAAAATCGCCCAACTCTATTTGATTTCTCTCGACATCGAGCTTCCCGGAGAATTGAACCTTGAAGAAGGACACCGCATCAGTCAACGGGTGGAAAATAACATCAAAAAGTTAATTCCGAACGTTTATGATATTCTCATTCACATCGAGCCCGAAGGCAATGCCGAAAAAGAGGTTTTCGGAGTTTCCGAAAAAGATCTCTAACCTTGTTTAAAAACTTCCGGTGCAGACTTTACTTTTACTCATTGTTAACCTTTATTTGGCACGAACAATCATCACCGGAATTTTTACCTTATGCCGTACTTTCTCGATGGTAGTACCAAACAGCAGGTCTTTAAACCAACCATGGCCGTGGGCACCCATCACCAACAGGTCTGCATCAAAATCTTTGGCAAACTGAGGGATCTTATTTTTTGGACTGCCGTAACCCACGCGCAATTGAACCCGGTATCCCATTTTATTTAACTCGGCAACAAAACCCTCCAACCGCTTTTCATCGGTTTCGGCTTCCATATCATCGGTTTCATCGCCAAAAACCAAAGCCGCAGCACTTTCCACAATGTGCACAAACAAATATTCGGCATCGTCTACACCAAAAGCCAAACTATGACGAACGACTACCGGATCAGCATGTGAGAAGTCGAGGGCAACCATCACCCTGCGAAACAAAGGTTTTGACAAATCCTCAAGGACATCCGGAGCAGGATGGATAAATGCCTCTTTTTTTAATTTCAATTGTTTTATAAAGGGCGAAACAGTCAGATAAAACAGCACAATACTTAATCCGAGAATAACCGGTATGACCAATGCATAGATCCAAACCACATGACTGCTTTGTGCCAACCAACCCTTGAGCTCCTCAATAACCAACTGAATATTTAATCCGACAATCACCAGGGCAATAACCCAGGAAAGAATTTTAACAGGCCATTTAATCGCAAATTTACCCATCGACTTTTTATCACTCACGAAATGAATAAGAGGGATGACAGCAAATCCCAATTGCATGCTCAAAATCACCTGACTCAATACCAATAGTTTACCCGTATAAGATTCACCAAAATAAAGCAACACCAAAATAGCCGGAATAATGGCCAGCGAACGGGTAATCATTCGCCTTGCCCAGGGTTGAATTCGGAAATTCACAAAACCCTCCATGATAATTTGACCGGCAAGGGTACCGGTAAGGGTCGAACTTTGTCCGGCGGCAATCAAAGCAACGGCAAACAAAATGGCAGCCCAATGGGTGCCGAGCAAAGGAGACAAAAACTTGTAGGCATCCTGGATTTCAGCCACATGAAACAGCCCGTTTTTGTAAAAAGTTGCAGCAGCCAGAACCAAAATGGCGGCATTTACGAAAAAAGCCATATTTAAGGCAATGGCCGAATCGAAAAAATTATAGCGCAAGGCACTTCCCATGGTTTTACTCGTATGTTTAAACTTCCGGGTTTGCACCAACGATGAATGCAAATATAAATTATGAGGCATCACCGTTGCACCAATAATTCCAATGGCGATATACAGTGCCGTGCTGTTGGGAATAGCCGGAATAAACCCTTTGGCCAAGGCGCCCATATCGGGTTGTGCAAAAACCATCTCCACAAAAAAAGCTGCTCCGATAACACCTACCAATGCCAGAATAAAAGCCTCCATGCGCTTCATCCCCTTATCAATCAAAAAGAGCAATAAAAAGGTATCTAAAAACGTAAGCAACACACCCCAAATTAAAGGAATCTTAAACAGAAGCTGCAATCCGATGGCCATTCCAACTACCTCGGCCAAATCGGTCGAAATGATGGCAATTTCAGCCAAAACATACAAAACCCCGTTTATAGGACCGGGATACGCTTCACGACAAGCCTGCGCCAAGTCACGCCCCCGTACAACCCCCAGCCGCACACTTAAACTCTGCAACAGCAAAGCCATGATGTTCGACATGAGCAATACCCAAATAAGCTGGTAGCCAAACTGGCTTCCACCGGCAATATCAGTAGCCCAATTTCCGGGATCCATATACCCCACGCTCACCAAGTAGGCCGGCCCCATAAAAGCCAGCAGCTTTCGTCCAAATCCTTTTTTTGTGGTGGTATCTACCGATGCATGGACCTCTTCAAGCGATTTTTGTTTTTGTCGATTCATACGCATTTAGATAATTAATTACGTCTCATTATTATAACTCCTCCCTGCTCATCTCCCACCGGGGTTTTTCAACAAGCAAAACTAATTCATAAATGAAAACCCGGACAGGATGAAAGCGATCCGGTTATTTTTCGATAAAAATAATTAACTTTCGCATCAATCACAATACGAAGTTGTTTAAAGTTAAAAGTCAGTGGGCCAAAGACAAATGCTAAAAATCAGACAATAAATACCCATCATCCCCTTTTGGAAGGGGAGTAGGGGTAGGTCAATTAAAAAAATTATTTATTGTCTGATTTTTAGTAATATACATATCAAAACATAATTTGACTTTAAACAAGCTTTACATTAAAAAATTGTGATAAATTAATTAACTCCCCCTTAATCCAGCCCATCATTTTCTATATTTGCAACGGTTTCCCATTAAATCGAATCGCATGATTTATTTCTACACCCTCAACCAAAAGCATTACTTCGTCGTAATGTCGAGTGACCGTCTTCCGGTTACCACCCATCAAAAATTAAATTGGCTTTTCGGACAATCCCGTCTATGCCAAAAGAAACTCCTGGAAGGTCAATTTATCGGGCCGCGAAAAGAGATGATTACCCCCTGGAGTACCAACGCCGTTGAGATCACTCAAAACATGGGTATTCAAGGTATCCTGCGAATTGAAGAATTAATTAAAGTAGAATCGAAGGAGCCGGATTTCGACCCCATGCTCCAGCAAATATATGAAAACCCCGGACAGAATCTTTTCGATATTGACCTAAAACCCGAACCCATCCGTTGGGTAAAAGATATTGCTGCTTACAACCGTGAACAAAGCCTTGCCTTAAGCCATGATGAGATCACTTATCTCGAATCGATTAGTAAAAAAATCAAACGCCCGTTAAGCGATTCGGAAATTTATGGTTTTGCCCAAATCAATTCAGAGCATTGTCGTCATAAAATCTTCAATGGAAGCTTTGTCATCGACGGACAAGAAATGCCCGACAGTTTATTTGCACTCATAAAAAAAACCTCAAAAGCCCATCCTCAAAATTTAGTTTCAGCCTACAAAGACAATGTGGCTTTTGTGCTGGGGCCACAAATCAACCAATTTGCACCCAAAACCCAGGACAAGGCTGATTTTTTTGAAATCAGGAAAATAGATTCCGTCCTTTCGCTCAAGGCTGAAACGCACAATTTCCCCACCACCGTCGAACCTTTTAATGGGGCAGCAACCGGAAGTGGCGGTGAAATCAGGGATCGAATGGCCGGTGGAAAAGGCAGCATTCCTCTTGCAGGAACAGCCGTATACATGACATCCTATCCCCGCTTCGACCAAACCCATGAGTGGAAAAACAGAATTAAATCGCGAAACTGGCTCTATCACAGCCCCTCCGACATCCTGATAAAGGCTTCCAATGGCGCCTCGGATTTTGGTAATAAATTTGGACAACCCCTGATTAATGGAAGTCTGTTTACCTTTGAACATGAAGAAAACAATAAAATTTATGCCTACGACAAGGTAATCATGATGGCTGGCGGCATCGGTTATGCCAATCGCCGCGACAGTATCAAAGAGGTCCCTCAGGAAGGTGATGTGATAGTCGTGTTGGGAGGTGATAATTACCGGATTGGCATGGGAGGAGGTGCCGTATCGTCGGTAGCCACCGGCGAATACGGACAAGGAACCGAGCTTAATGCAGTGCAACGTGCCAACCCCGAAATGCAAAAAAGGGTAGCCAACGCCATCCGGGCCATGACCGAAGAAAAGGAAAATCCCATCATATCCATTCACGATCACGGAGCAGGAGGACATTTAAACAGCTTATCGGAATTGGTGGAAGAAACCGGTGCTCAAATCAACATCGACCGGCTCCCATTGGGTGATCCTACCCTGTCGTTTAAGGAGATACTGGGAAACGAATCGCAGGAACGCATGGGATTGGTCATCAAAAAACAAGCACTGCCCAAACTAAGGATGGTGGCCGCCCGCGAACGCTCTCCCCTTTATGAAGTGGGTGAAGTAAAATCAGACAAACGCCTGCTGGTTAAAAATAACGACCAAAGCTGCCCGGTAGATTTAAAATTGGAATATCTGTTTGGGAAGCCTCCCAAAACTGTTTTAACCGACACCACTCAACAACAATCTTATGCGGCAATTCATTACGATCTACACCATTTCGATGAGTATCTGTTTGATGTTTTGCGTCTTGAATCGGTTGCTTGTAAAGATTGGCTCACCAATAAAGTAGACCGGTCGGTGGGCGGACGTGTGGCCATGCAACAATGTGCAGGCCCCTTACAACTTCCCTTAAATAATGTGGGGGTCATGGCCCTCGACTTTGAAGGGGAAAAAGGGATGGCTACTGCCATTGGACATGCGCCTGCAGTGGCCCTTATTGATGCTGAAAAAGCCTCTCGCTTAGCCATTGCCGAAGCATTAACCAACCTGATATGGGCACCCATTGAAGGCGGTCTTAGTGGCGTTTCGCTTAGTGCCAACTGGATGTGGCCGGCTCGACAAGAAGGCGAAAATGCGCGTTTATATGCCGCTGTAAAAGCTGCCAGCGATTGCGCCATTGCGCTGGGCATCCCTATTCCTACCGGAAAAGACTCTTTATCGATGACGCAAAAGTATCCTGACGGGAAAACCGTTTTCGCCCCGGGAACACTTATCATCAGCGCCGCCGGTCCGGTATCGGACATTAAAAAATCGGTTTCTCCGGTGCTAAATCCTGTATCGGGTACACACCTTATATATATTGGATTTACAAATGATCATTTTGAACTGGGCGGATCCGGTTTTGCACAAACCTTAAACAAGCTCGGAAACGACGCCCCCGACATTACTGACCTCAGCTATTTTAAACGGGTATTCAATACTGTACAGCAGCTTATCAAAAACAATGAAGTACTGGCCGGACACGATGTATCGGCCGGAGGGCTCATCACAACGCTGCTGGAAATGAATTTTGCCAATTGTGATCATGGCATGGACATTCAACTGGATGATTTTGAAGAGGACGACCTGATTAAAATTTTATTCAGCGAAAGCCCCGCCTTGGTTATCCAGGTAGACAACCCACAAAAAACAGGGGAAAAGCTTCACAAATCAGGAATTCATTATCACCATCTGGGCAAAGTAATCGACGATTTTAAACTCAAGATAACCCATCAACAAAATAAAAAGACACTCGATCTGACGCATTACCGTGACATTTGGTACGAAACCTCTCATCAGCTCGACTTAAAGCAAACCCGTCATCATCTGGCCCATGCACGCTTTAAGCACTATAAGCATCAGGATTTGAAATTCCACTTTCACAAAACATTTTCCGGCTTAAAATCGCAAATGAATTTGCACCGTACAGATCAAAAACCAGCCACCCGGGCAGCCATCATCCGTGAAAAAGGAGTCAATGGAGACCGTGAAATGGCCTACGCCCTCCATTTGGCAGGTTTTAATGTGAAAGATATTCACATGACAGACCTTATTTCGGGCAAAGAAGACCTCTCCGATGTAGGCATGATTGTTTTTGTGGGTGGTTTTTCCAACTCCGATGTTTTGGGCTCCGCCAAAGGATGGGCCGGCGCATTTCTTTATAACCCAAAAGCCAAACAAGCGCTCGACCGTTTTTATCAAAGAGACGATACCCTGAGTTTGGGTATTTGCAACGGCTGCCAGCTCATGACCGAATTGGGATTAATTTACCCCGAGCACCCCGAAAAACCCAAAATGACCGTCAACGAGTCGGGTAAATTCGAGTCGGGATTTATCAATGTAAACATTCATGAAAACGATACGGTCATGTTAAAAAGTTTGTCGGGGTCCCGCCTTGGTGTTTGGGTAGCTCACGGTGAAGGAAAATTTAGTTTTCCGTACTATCGTGACAAATATTGCATACCGGTTTCATACAGTTACGATCAATATCCGGGGAACCCCAACGGATCGGATTGGTCAGCAGCAGCCATCTGTTCAAACAATGGCCGACATTTGGCCATGATGCCCCATTTGGAACGGGCAATTTTCCCATGGCAATGGGCTAATTATCCCGAAAACAGAAAAAAAGATGAATTAAGCCCCTGGATTGAAGCCTTTATCAATGCAAGATTGTGGCTTGAAAATCAATAAAATATTGAATTTTCCCCTAAAAAAGAGGACAAATACAAAAGCGCGAGTTAATTACATTTAATTAATTAGCAAGTGTTTACAATAAATATTGTTGTGAAATGATCACAAATTCGATATTTTTTTTCAGGAAATGGCTAAAGTCGAAATAAAAATTTCTATATTAGCCTCAATATTAACCAAATTCATGTACCATGAGAAAAATTACAATTTCATTAATTAGTATGCTGTTGATTGTGAACCTGGCTTTTGCCGGTGGACTGATAACCAACACCAACCAAAGTGCAGCGTGGGCGCGTATGTTGGTTCGCGATGCTTCCACCAGTATTGATGCTGTGTATTTCAATCCGGCCGGTTTAACCAAACTATCTGACGGAATTTATATTTCGTTAAGTAACCAGTCGATTTACCAAGACCAAACCCTTACCAATTCATTTCCATTTTTGAACAACTCAACCTTTTCCGGTAGTGTTGGGGCCCCCATATTTCCAAGCTTATACGCGGCCTACAAAACAGGTAAATGGGCTTTTTCGGTTGGATTTAATGTGATTGGTGGTGGTGGAAGTGCTGAATTTGCCAAAGGTGTACCCATGGCTGAAATTCCTATTTCCAATTTAACCAATTCATTGTCTTCGTTGGGAGTCAGAGGCTACTCAACCGACCTTTACTTAAAAGGAAGTTCGGTCTATTATGGTGTTCAAATTGGTGCTTCTTATGAAGTTTCCGATAATGTATCGCTGTTTGCCGGCGTTCGTTATGTTATGGCCCGCAACAGTTATGTAGGACATGTGAAAGACACCAAAGTTCGTTTGGCTGACGGCACATCCGTACGTGCCGATGACTTCATGAATAGTGTTGGACAGCAGGCTGAAGCCGGATCAGGACAAGCTGCTGCAGGAGCAGGAAGCGCTACTACCGCCGGTAACGGATTAGGAAACTGGGTAGATGGTGGTGCCGGCGGTTATACCTTCGACCAAGCCGTTGCAGGTGGCGCCATGACCGCTGAACAAAGAGCTACTTTTGAAGGTGCTTTACTGCAGTTTGGATTTTCACAAGACCAAATTGACGCCATGACCTTGGCGCAGGCACAAGGTGCTTTCTATTCAACCGCTACCTACCTTACCAATTATGCTGCCGAATTGCATGCACAAGCCCTGTCCTTATTTGGCGGCGCCAAATTAATGGGCGATCAGGAAATCGATGTGAGCCAGTCAGGAAATGGTTATACACCTATTATCGGTGCAAACCTCTCCTTTATGGACGACAACCTGAATTTCGGTATCAAATATGAATTTAAAACAAAAATGACCTTAACCAATAGTACCGTTGCCGGTAAAGGTTTTCATGTTGGTTTAGATGCCAATGGCCAATTTGTGGATATGTACCCCGACGGGGCTGAAACAAATGCCGATATGCCTGCCATGCTTTCTGTTGGTGCCAAAGTCAACGTAAGCAAAACCATTAGCTTACAAGGTGGATTCCACACTTACTGGGATTCGAAAACCGGTTGGGAAAATGTAGATACCAAAATTCATCAAAATTTCCAGGAATATGCCTTGGGTGCTGAATTTAATGTTACCAAAAACCTGTTGTTAAGTACCGGTTATTTATATGCAAAAACAGGCGTTAATCCTTCCTATCAAAACGATTTGGGTTACAGCCTTACCACCAATACTGTTGGAGCAGGTGGCGCTTATAAACTGAGCGACAAATTTACCCTTCAGTTTGGCGGCTACTACGTTTCTTACAACTCGGTTTCCATCCCCGGCTCCTATGAAGCCTATGGATATACCCAGAAGTATGAAAAAAGTACCTGGAGTGTTTCGTTAGGATTAGATTTCAAAATTGGTAAATAATCATAAACTATTCGATGAAAAGGCCGCGAATGAACATCGTGGCCTTTTCTTTTTAATCTCCTTTTGTCATGGTTTCAACCACAAAAAAACTCACGCTGTTTTTTCTAATCGGTTTTTCTTTCCTCACGGTTAAGAGTCAAACTCTCAGCAAAGCAAACTTTGCCTTGGCTACCCATCCCATCACGGTCGATCAGATAAGTCGGGCAGCTCACGCACTCATCTTAAAACTGACGCTTGAAAATCAATTGGAAAAGGGCTATTTCTGTGCAAGCAAGAACATTGTGTTGCAAGATTTGGTCACCGGGAAAAAATACGAACTCGATCATGCCGAAGGAATTCCGGTTTGTCCGCAGATGTATCATTTTAAATGGGTTGGTGAAAAACTTCATTTTACCCTCTATTTTCCCTTGCCCGATTCGACGGTCAAATATGTTAACCTGGTTGAACAATGCGATGCAAACTGTTTATCGATTTACGGACTAATCCTGGACAATCAAATAAACCAACTCATTAACCTTGGTTTTGATGCCTACGAACATCAAAATTTAAGTTTTGCCTTAAAAAATTTCACCACAGTTGTTAAAAATTATCCAAAATATCCCTTTGGCTTCATGTACATCCACATCATCAAAATTTTGCTTGAGCAGAAAAATTATGCAGAGGCCAACCAATGGTATCACAAGGTACTTTCTTCTTCCTTTCCCGACAAAGAAACCATCCTAAAGCAAATTGAAAAAATAGATACCGGCCATCAACTAAAGTAGCCCTTTCGGTTCAGACATTTTTGGTGATACCAAAGAGGGGTTCAACGCCTACTTTTTTACCTTTGCGCCCGAATTGTTATGGATGCGTCAGATGAAAAAAAGGCTTTTTCTTATTACTTCTGTTTTATTTTTTTTCGAATGTACTTTCGGCCAATCGGACACTCTTCAACTGAATGAGATTACAGTGCGCTCATCTCCTTACGGCCAAGTCTTCGGACAAAATAGCCGTCCGGTGCAACTGATTGGCGATTCCACCATTGCCAACCTCCCTGCCGTAGGCGTTACAATGATTCTGGAACAACTTTCCGGCATCGATTTTAGACAAAGAGGCCTGTTTGGCATACAGGCAGACATCAACATCCGTGGCGGTTCATTCGACCAGGCATTACTTTTGGTGAACGGTATCCCGGTTAACGATCCACAAAGCGGGCACCTCAATCTGGATATTGCCGTGCCCACCGACCAAATTCAACAAATAGAAATTATTGACGGGCCGGCCTCCCGTTGGTTTGGAACCAATGCCCTCAGTGGCGGAATAAACATTATCACCAAACAAAATCACCGGCAAAATCTGCAATTTAGCTTGGGAGCAGGACAGTATGGATACATGCAGTCGACACTGACCGCCAACTACAAAACAGGGCAGATATGGCAAAACACCAGCCTGCAATTTTCCCGGTCGGATGGTTACGAAAGAGATACCGATTTCAAAGACAAAACCATCAGCCACCAGGCACACTACCGGAAAAAATATACCCGCGTTGACGGGCAACTTTCCTATCGCGACAAAGCCTTTGGTGCCCATAACTTTTATACCGCCAAATATCCTGACCAGTTTGAGCAAACCCGTACTTTTTTCAGTAGCCTCCATCTGGAAACAGGGAAAAAAATACGAACACATACCAACGTCGCATGGCGCCGGCATTACGATCGGTTTGAACTTTTCAGACAAGGGCCTGACTGGTACCAATGGCAGAATGGTTGGTATGTTATGCAGGGTGACAGTGCAGGATTCAGAACCCCATCGGGATTTTTTCCATACACAGGCCCAAACTTTCACCGAACCGACGTTGCCTCAGTGGAAACCGGGATCCGGTTTCATTCAAAATGGGGAAAGTCGGCCCTGGGTATGAGCTACCGCTACGAAAAAATCATCAGCAATGTGTTGGGTGAAATCCAAACAGACACCCTCTTTTCGAAGGTGGAATCACAGGGCTATTACAACCACAAAAAAAGCCGGAACATTTTCAATCTTTTTATCAATCATTTGTATCACATCCGGAACTTCTCACTCTCGTTGGGCCTCCATACTTTTTACAACCCGGAAAGTGGCCTTTCCTTCAATCCGGGAGCCGATTTTTCCTATTTCCTCCATTCAAAATGGAAGATATTTGCGTCGGCAAACCGCTCGAATCGATTACCCACCTTTACCGACCTCTATTATCAGGGGCCTACCCACATCAGCAACCCTGATTTAAAACCCGAAACCGCTTTCGAAACAGAAACCGGAATAAAATACCTTTCACACAATATTGGTTTCACAACCTCCATTTTTTATCGGACTACCCATCATTTAATCGATTGGGTACGGTTAAGCCCTCAAGACAAATGGGAAAGTAAAAACCTGACAGTTTTATATACACGGGGTTTATCATTGAAATTTTTCTTTCTGAACTCAAACCATCCCCATAGCCCGTTAAAGAGTATCCGATTCAATTACACCTACTTAAAGAACAGCAAAACCAGCGAAAATTTTCTTTCGCTTTATGCACTCGATTATTTAAAACATCAAATGGGCCTCTCCCTTCAGCAACGAATCTTAAAACATTTTGAGGCCGGCTGGAGCTTCCTTTTTCAGCAACGCAAGGGAAGTTTTTTCGATGCCGAAACAAATCAGGAAAGGCCCTACCCAAGTGTCTATTTGCTCAATGCACGGCTTAGTTACCAACTGGCAAGCTTCCAATTTTACCTTCAGGGCATCAACCTGCTTAATCAAAAATATCACGATATTGGAAGCGTACTCATGCCCGGCAGGTGGATTACCGCAGGCTTAAAATGGACCCTGAATTTTGAAAAAACACAATAGGCTAATTCTTATGTTGGAGTGCCGCCGGGATAAATCCCGAAGGGATTTTTGACGAAGCGAAAAAAGTTCATCAACGCATCAAAATAAGAATGAGCCATACTATCCCCTAAAAACTGAATTTAAGCCCCAAAAAGTCAGTTTCAATTTTTTTTTCTATCTTGCCGCGCTATTTTAAAAACAAATGATGCAAAAAACAGTTTTAATTACAGGTGCCACCAGTGGAATCGGTTTGGCTTGCGCCAAAATATTTGCCGCCAACGGACACCGTTTAATTCTTACCGGACGGAGAAAAGAGAGGCTGGCCGAAACAGAAAAGATGCTGGCCGATGAACATGGTGTCGAAATTCTAACTTTAAATTTTGACATTCGCAACCGCCAGGCCGTTGAGGAAGCCATCAATCGGTTAAGCAGTCAATGGCGCAATATTGACATCTTGGTCAATAATGCCGGCCTTGCTGTAGGGTTCGACCCCCTGCAATCGGGCGAAATTGACGATTGGGAGAGGATGATCGACACCAACATTAAAGGGTTATTATACATCACCAGGGCGGTATTACCTCTAATGACCGAAAAGAAATCGGGTCACATCATCAACATCGGATCCATTGCCGGAAAGGAAGTCTATCCCAACGGAAATGTTTACTGTGCAACCAAACATGCCGTGGATGCACTCACCAAAGGCATCCGAATCGACACCGTTCAGTATGGGATAAAAGTAACTCAAATTGCCCCGGGTGCGGTAGAAACCGAATTTTCGGTGGTTCGTTTTAAAGGAGATGAACAAAAAGCGGCCAATGTTTACAAAGGCTTTGAACCGCTTCATCCTGAAAATATTGCCGAAGTGGCTTATTTTGTTACCACACTGCCGGCACATGTTAACATTAACGATTTGGTAATTATGCCAACTGCACAAGCCAGCGCAACAATTTTACACAAATCAACGGATTA
>Ga0114934_10000879_pt1 | contig 19446 bp, 18 predicted proteins | sample 4SBtaG_2_FD_99695 | JGI IMG/M metagenome (GOLD analysis project Ga0114934, IMG submission 99695) | Deep subsurface microbial communities from Kolumbo volcano to uncover new lineages of life (NeLLi) - 4SBTROV10_white metaG | ecosystem: Environmental > Aquatic > Marine > Volcanic ...
CTCGGTATCACGTCTTACATTTCGTATTGCAGGAACCACGCTTCGGGGCAAGGATGCCCCTCCTACGGCTCGATGGTTGCTTTGCCTTTTCTCCTCATCGCCCCTGCTCCCCTGCCCCCCCCCCTGCGCTTTTTCTCTTGTCATTCCGGCAAGCGAAGCGCGTCCGGAATCGGGGTGCCTCTGTAGCGGCTCTTGCTTGCAAGGGCCGGAAACCCCGGCCGATTCAAGTATCGGCCGCTACACCCGTCATTCCGGCAAGCGAAGCGCGACCGGAACCGGTTCTTATAGGCGTAAGGCGTGAGGGGGTTGCTTCTAACTTCTAACTTCTCACTTCTAACTCTTATCGAAATACAGCCTGCAGATCGCCCTCTGATAATAGTGCAAATGACCTTTTTCCCTATTTTGGACAGCTATGCCCTCGCTTCTTACTTTTCTCCTCCGCTTCTCCGCGAAAGAGGCGGCCTGAGCAATAAGCTACCGCAAACCGACAAGCAGGAGGAAATCGGTCTGACCCGTGGGTCGAACTTCAACGTCGAAACCTTCGTCTTTCATCCACCGCCGGTACTCTACGAGGCGATCGCCGCCGGACCAGACGAGAAGGACTCCCCCTTCGGGCAGAGCACGCGCCAGCCTCTTCACCAGTCCGCGCCGCAGCCTGACACCTCGCACGGTAACGGCCCGGAAGTCGTTGCGCTTCCTTAAAACCTCGTCGGCCGAGGCGACCTCCACTTCTACATCGAGTCCCAGCTCCGCGGAAGTTCTTTCGAGAAAGAACGACTTTCGGAGCGAGGGTTCGGCGCAGATAAAAGACAGCCTTGTCCCGGCTATCGCGAGGCACAGCGCCGGAAAGCCGCCGCCGCTTCCGATGTCGAGGACGCGCGTTCCGGCGGGAAGCTCGGGCACGGCGACCAGCGAAGGTTCGACGCCGAGACGCCACGCCTCCCTTTTGTCTGCGAAGGCCGTTAGGGACGCCCTGTCGTTCCATTTGAAGAGGGCGTCGAGGAATGACTCCATCCGTTTCCGCGCGGCTGTTTTCATCCTGGAGACCTCTCCAGCGCGTAGCGCAGAAGTGTGACGGCCGCCGCCGTGACGCCGGGGATTCTCCCCGCCTGGTCTATGTTGCGCGGCCTGATTGACTCGAAGCGCTCAACCATTTCCGCGCTCAATCCGTTGACGCCGTGAAAATCGAATTTTTCCGGAACGATAAGTTCGCGAGCCCTGCGGGTTTTTTCCGCCTGGGCGCGCTCCCGCCGCCGGTACCCGTCCTCTTTTATCTCGGCCTCAACGTAACCGGCAGCCCATCGATCGGGCAGGCCAACACCTTCCGGAAGGTCTTTGTCGACCTCTTCCATGGAAACACCTTGGCGGACCAATAGCTCATCCAACGTGAGGGTTTCGCCGTTCCTGCGAATCCTGGTACTCCGGATGGCGGCCAGAACCCTTTCCACCGACTTTTCGCGTTCTTCGATGGCCCGCGTCCTTGCCGGCGAAACGAGAGCGTCGCCCTTGACTAGATGGCTGAGTCTCCGGTAGGCGGTGTGACGTCCGAGCGTCAGGCGACACTCTGCGCGTGAGGTGAACATCCTGTAAGGCTCGGCAACTCCCCTCGTTACGAGGTCGTCCACCATGACGGCCATGTAGCACTCCTCCCTGCCCGGCAGAAAGGGGGGCTCTCCGCTCAGCTTGCGCGCCGCGTTGAGACCAGCCCAGAAGCCCAACCCCGCGGCCTCCTCGTAGCCCGTGGTTCCGTTTACCTGTCCGGCGAGCCACAGGCCTTTGACACGCTTACACTCCAGCGTGGCCTTCAACGCAGTCGGATTCACGTAGTCGTACTCGACGGCGTAGCCGTAGGCGATAAACTCCGCCTCCTCAAGACCCGGAATCGAATGGACGTAGGCGCGCTGCACGTCTCTTGGAAGCGAGGTAGAGATGCCGTTGGGGTAAATCGTGTCCGAATCCAGACCGTCCGGTTCCAGGAAAACCTGGTGGCTCTCGTGGTGAGGGAATCGGACTATCTTGTCCTCTATCGAGGGGCAGTAGCGAGGACCCGTCCCCCGTATCTTTCCCGAGAAGAGGGGGGATCGGTCAAGATTCGCCCTGATTATCCCGGCGGTCTTCGCCGTCGTCCGCGTCAGGTGGCAAACCGTCTGCGGCATGGAGGGAAAGGGATCGCTGAAGAGCGAGAAGGGTTCGGGATCATCGTCCCCCGGTTGTTTCTTCAAACGCTCCCAGTCTATTGATTCGCGCGCCAGCCTCGGCGGAGTTCCCGTCTTAAACCTCCTCACGGGCAGACCGGCCTCTCTCAGCGAGCGTGAAAGAAGCGAGGCGCTGAAGCCACCTGCCCTTCCACCCTCTTTGCGCTCGGAACCGACGTGCATGACGCCGTCCAGAAAGGTTCCCGCGGCAAGGACCACCGCGTCGGCGCCGATGAAGCAACCGTCGTCCAGGAATACGCCCCTGGCCTCCGCGTTCTCGACGGCAATTCCGCTCACCCTGCCGTCGAAGAGCTCCAAGCCGGGCATCGCCTCCAGAAGCTTCAGCACGAAGGCCGAGTAGGCGAGCCTGTCGCTCTGACACCTCAACCCCTGAACCGACGGCCCCCTGCTTCTATTCAACATTCTGAACTGGATGCCGGTCGCGTCCGCGGCCACCGCCATCAAGCCGCCCAGCGCGTCTAGTTCCCGGACGAGGTGACCCTTGCCCACTCCGCCGATGGAGGGGTTGCAGGACATCCTGCCGACTTCATTGAGGCAGTCGGTGACGAGGAGCGTCGAGAGTCCCTTGCGCGCGAGCACGGATGCGGCTTCCACGCCCGCGTGGCCGCCGCCTATGACCAGAGCATCGTACCTTCTTTTCTCCGACTTCACGCGAACATCCTACTTTCCAAGGCAGAAAGAGGAGAATATCTTGTCGTAGAGGTCCTCCCCGCCGTCGCCCGTCAGTTCGTCAAGCGCCTCCTGCGCCGCCCTGAGGCCCTGCAGAGCAATTTCCTCGGTAAACCCGTCCACCAGCGCCTTTCGCGCCGCCAGGCATCCTTCCAGCGCTGCCTCCAGACACGCCGACTGCCTTGCGGAGAGAAAGGTCGTACCCTTCACGTACGTTTTGGACTCTATCCAGCGCTCAAGCGCCCCGTTCAGCGCTTCGAGCCCCGCGCCGGTTTTCGCCGAAATGACGATGGAGTTCGGGCGCGCGACGACGTCGCTTCCGCAAAGGTCGCTCTTGTTGGCGAGGAAAAAGAGCGGCTCGCGCTCAAGTTTGCTCAACGCCAGGCTTTCGCGTTCACTCCAGCCCTCGGAGAGGTCGTATACGAAGAGCGCGGCGTCCGATTCGGCCGCCGACTTTATCGAGAGGCCTACGCCGAGTTCCTCGACCGGGTCATGGGTTGCGCGAACCCCTGCACTGTCCCTCAACACGACCGGGACGCCCGCGATTTCCAGCGTCTCCTCCACGCCGTCGCGCGTCGTCCCGGGGTGGGGACTAACAATCACGCGCTTCCTGCCGAGAAGAGCGTTGAAGAGCGATGACTTTCCGGAGTTAACGGGCCCCACGAGGGCAAGGCTCAACCCGCTTTTTCCTCGTTCAAACAACCGGGCGACATTAACAAGGGTCTCCAGCCGCTCAATCAGCGCTGAGAGGTTTTCTTCGCCCCGGCTTCCCTCCGGCAGTTCCTCTGGAAAGTCCGTCGAAGCCTCCCACGCGGCCCTGATGTCCAGCAACGCATTCCTGAGCGATTTGATTTCCTCATCGAGTTCGCCCAGAAGGCCTCCCGCCACCCTGGCGGCCTGCGCTGAAGTTTGGGTTTCTACGAGGGCCTGGACGGCCTCCGCCTTCAGGAGGCTCATCTTTCCGTTGAGAACCGCTCTGTAGGTGAACTCCCCGGGCAGGGCGCTCCTTGCGCCCAGCTTCAGCAGTGCGGAAAGGACTCCGCCGACCACGCCCGGTCCGCCGTGGAGGTGAAGTTCAACGACGTCCTCTCCGGTAAGCGAGGCCGGTCCCGGAAAGCAAACGGCCAACGCTTCGTCGAGAACGCGGTCATCGGGGTCGGAAACCGAGCCGAGAACCATTCGGCGTGGTTGCATCCATGGACCATCCCCATCGAGGGGTCGGAATATATGTTGGAGAATCTGAAAGGCGTCCGGACCGCTGACGCGTACGACGCGCAGAGCGCCCCTGCCGCGCGGCGTCGCCTCGGCGGCTACCGTTCCGCCAAGGTCAGCCATGCGAGGGCCGTGAGGGCCTCTTTGGTGTGGACTTCTTTGCTTTGGCGGCGGCGGCGTTCAGTTTTGCGGTCTTCTTGTTAATCAGCGCCTGCTGGCCAATCGTAAGTACGTTGTTGGTGAGCCAGTAGACGTTCAGTCCGGCCGGCGCCCAGAGACAGATCCACGTAAAGAAGATCGGCATGAACCACGTCATCATCTTCTGGGCGCCCTCCATGCTCTGGGTGGCGGTCATCTTGGTGGACAAAACCATTGAGAGACCCATGGCGATTGGAGTGATGTAGTAGGGGTCCGGTATGGAGAGATCGTGTATCCAACCGAAGAACTCCGCCCCCCTCAACTCTATGGCGCGGGGTAGAAGCTCAAAGAGCGCAAAGAAGATGGGCATCTGGATCAGCATCGGGAGACAGCCTCCGAGGCTTCCGAGCGGGTTGACCCCCTCCCTCTTGTAGAGAGCCATCATCTCCTCGTTCATCTTGTTCCTTGCTTCCATACCCTTGCCGGCCTTCTTATACTTGGCCTTGATGCGGTCAATCTGGGGCTTGAGCTTTTTCATCCCCTCGCCCATCTCCTTCATTTTCACCATGGAGCTCTGCGTGAGGGGATAGAAGGCGAGTTTGATTATCAGCGTCAGGAGGAGGATTGCGACGCCGTAGTTGCCGGTGAACAGATAGAGCTTTTTCATACCCCAGAGAAGGATGGCGCAGAGCGGACCGAGGATTCCCCAATCGGTCAGCTTCTTCATCTTCGGGCCGAGGGGGGCGAGCTGTCCGTACTCCTTGGGTCCGAGGTAGAGCTTACCCTTGCCGGGGAAAGCCGTGATGAGAGTCACGGTACTCTTGAAGGGAAGCAGCTTCTGCTGTTTCTCGCTTAGAAGTTCAGTGACGACCTGAACGCGCTTAATGGTGCCGTCGGGGATGAAGATGGCCGCAAAGTAGTTGTCCGTTATCGCGGCCCACTTTATTGGGCCCTTCTCGGCGTAGGTGTCGACGACGCGCGGGTTGTCCGTTTTAACCTTGGACCGTTTGACCTTGTGGAAGGAATCCCCTTCCACCAGACCGACGTAACCCTTCTGGTAGTACCTGTTTTTGGCCTCGCTCGGAAGCAGTTTAGCGAAACCGGGCCCCCACTCCAGGGGCACGGCGTCGAGGCGCTTTCCACCCTTGTACGCCGACGCTTCCATGTTGAGGAGGTACCCCTTCGCCGGGAGCGTCAAAACCTTGGTCACCGCGTCGCCTTTGCCGTCGGACCACGTCAACTTGACGGTGCGGTTTCCCTCGGAGTCTGCCGATTGTTCCACGTGAAACATAGCCGCAGAAACCATCGAATCGTAAACATCGTCACCGGTCTTCACGGCCAGCGGGTAGCGGCCACCGTCCCTGGACAGGGGGGATACAAGGTCGTCGACCACTCCTTCGTTGCTGTATTTCTTCAACCGTACGTGGAGCAGAACGGCGCCTCTGTTGGAAATTTCCATCTTCAGGACGTCGTTTTCGAGCTTTACGCTTTCAACGGCGGACCCGGCCACGGCGCCCGGAAGTACAGGAGCCGCCACCCCGGCTACAGGCGCAACATTCGCCTTCGTAGCGGCTACCGCCGTCAACTCCGCTGGTTTCTGAGCGGCGACCGTGCTTCCCGCTTTGTGCGGAGGCGGGGGGGGGCTTTTTTTCGGGCCCATGAACATGGACCAAGCTACAAGAATCCCGCCAAATATCAGCATCGCCCAGATTAACCGCTGGGTGCCCGACTGGTCTTCCCGTCCCAGTTGTTCCATCAGATTCCTGCCTTGTTGTCAGTGGGACACGGATCGTAACCGCCCGCTACCCAAGGGTTGCACCTTGCAATTCTCTTGATTCCCATCCATCCACCGCGAACCACTCCGAAGCGTCGAACGGCCTGCAGGGTGTACTCTGAACACGATGGACAGTAACGACAAGCGCCGCCGAGAATCGGACTCAGCACAAGCTGGTAGAGCCGAATCAGGGCCAGACACGCCATTCGCACTAATTGAGAAAGCCTTTTCATTGAACCTCGTCCTCTTCGGCGAGTCGCTGAGCTATCTTACCGAAGGCCTCGCGAACATCGTGAAAACCCGCCAGTGCCGCCTTTTTTTTGGCATTGACGACGAGGACTGAACCTTCGGGAAAAAGCTCCCTGTCGAGCCTGAAAACTTCCCTGACGAGTCTCTTCACCCTGTTGCGAACCACCGCGTTGCCAATCTTCTTTGAAACGGTACACCCCATTCTCCTTCCAGGACCCTCTTTTTTTAGGGCATAGAAAACGAATTGCGAGGTGTGCATCAGCCCGGCGCTCCGGTAGATGGTCAGGTACTCAGCGCGTTTCCGTACCCTGTCCGCCTTTGAAAAGGAATGCGCGCTTCGGAGGGTCACGCCGGAGTGAGCCGCCACCGTTTCTTGGCCCGCCTGCGCGCTATTACGTTCTTCCCGGCGCGCGTGGCCATGCGGGCTCTAAAGCCGTGCGTTTTGGCCCTTCTGTGCCTGTTGGGCTGATACGTTCTTTTCATAGTCTCTCTCTACTGAATCCCGCGGTCGCTACGCCCCGGCGCCGGCTTCCGCCGCCACCTGCAACCTCGCGAGAGCCTGCTCCAGTGCCGCCTGGGCTTCCCGGAAATCCGACTCCGGCTTCTTCAGCCTGAGGCGGGCCTCCTCGGCGTCTTTCTCAGCCCGTTCGACGTCTATTTCCTCGGGCTTTTCGGCAGAATCGGCCAGTACGGTCACACTGCCGGGCAACACCTCAGCGAATCCCCAGAAGACACAAAGGTGGTGCCACTTCGCCCCAACCCTGTATTTAATCTCACCAATTCGCAGAGATGTCAAGAGGGGAGTGTGACCGGGAAGGCTCCCGAGGCACCCATCCGAACCCGGAAGGACCACCTCGTCAACGCTTTCACACACAAGGTTGCGTTCGGGCGTTACGATGTTCAGGAGCTGTTTGGTTGGTATCTCGAAAACGGCCATGATTACCCTTGTTTGCTCAGAGTGTCGGCCTTCTCCATAGCCTCGTCAATGGTTCCAACCATGTAGAAAGCCTGCTCCGGCATATCGTCGTGATCACCGTCGCAGATTTCCTTGAAGCCCTTGATGGTGTCCTGCGTCTTCACGTACTTCCCCTTCATTCCCGTAAACTGCTCCGCGACGTGGAAGGGCTGGGAGAGGAAACGCTGTATCTTCCTTGCCCTCGCGACGATAACCTTGTCCTCCTCGGAGAGTTCATCAATACCGAGAATGGCGATAATGTCCTGCAGGTCCTTGTAGCGCTGGAGCACCCTCTGCACCCTGAGGGCCACGCCGTAGTGCTCATCACCCAGCACCCTCGGGTCGAGAAGCCTGGAAGTGGACTGGAGAGGGTCTACCGCCGGATAAATACCGAGTTCGGAGATCTGTCTGCTCAGGACCGAAGTGGCGTCGAGGTGAGCGAAAGCCGTGGCCGGCGCCGGGTCCGTGAGGTCGTCCGCGGGAACGTATATCGCCTGGACGGAGGTAACCGAACCCTTGTTCGTCGAAGTAATCCGCTCCTGCAGTTCGCCCATTTCCGTCGCAAGGTTCGGCTGGTAGCCGACGGCGGAGGGCATCCTCCCCAGCAGCGCCGAAACCTCGGAACCCGCCTGGGTGAAACGGAAGATGTTGTCGATGAAGAGAAGCACGTCCTGCCCCTCTACGTCCCTGAAGTACTCGGCTGCGGTCAGACCGGTCAATCCAACCCGCAGCCTGGCTCCGGGCGGCTCTGTCATCTGGCCGTAGATCAGTGCGGCCTTGGATTTTTCACAGTCTCCCGGCGTTATGACCCCCGATTCGGTCATTTCCAGCCACAGGTCGTTCCCTTCGCGGGTTCTTTCCCCGACACCGGAGAAGACCGATACACCGCCGTGGTGCATGGCAACGTTGTTGATCAGCTCCATAATCAGGACCGTCTTGCCGACGCCGGCACCGCCGAAGAGCCCCGTCTTCCCGCCCTTGGAGTACGGTTCCAGCAGGTCTACGACCTTGATGCCGGTCTCGAACATCTCCGTGCTGCGCGCCTGATCCTCGAATGCGGGCGCCAGGCGGTGAATCGGGAAGTGCTCCTTCGTGTCGACCGGACCCAGCTCATCAACGGGTTTGCCGAGAACGTTAAGTATGCGCCCAAGCGTTTCCTTGCCGACGGGAACGGTTATAGGTTCGCCCATGTCCAGGGCCTTCATTCCCCTGACCATTCCCTCCGTGGGCTCCATCGCAACGCAGCGCACCCTGCCCTCCCCGAGGTGCTGGGCTATTTCCGCCGTGACGTCGATGGCAACACCCTCGTCCGATTCACCGGAGGTAATGTGAACCGCGTGATAGATTTCTGGAACGTGGCCCACGGGGAACTCGACGTCGACCACCGGACCGATTACCGCTACAACTTTGCCTTCTACCGACATGTGCACCTCTCTCTTCAGCCGAGGGCCTGGGCCCCACTGACGACCTCGATGAGTTCCTTGGTAATTGTCGCCTGACGGACCCGGTTTGCATACAAGGTCAGTGAATCAATCATTTCCGAAGCATTGCTGGTGGCGCTTTCCATCGCCGTCATACGCGCGGCCTGTTCGGCCGCACCCGACTCCAGCATGGAGTGAAAAACCTGGAACGCCACGTGTTTCGGCAACAGTGAACCGAAGAGAGCTTTCTCCGTCGGCTCGTAAATGTAATCCAGCAGGGCCTCTGGCTTGTTTGTTTTCAACCGTTGTATCGGAAGCAGCCTTTCGACTACTACCTCCTGCGCGATAACGCTCTTAAAGCGATTGTAAACGAGGTAGACCGCGTCCGTCTCTCCCTTACTGAAGGCGTCGATGTAACCCCCGGCTATCTTCTCCGCGTCCTGGTAACGGACCTTTCTAAAGAGGCCGCTCCAGTGCTCGCCAAGCTCAAAGTCCCTGCGTTTGAAATGGTCCCAGCCTTTCCTGCCCACGCAGTCTACAACAACCCTCTCGCTCTTCGCCGCGAGATTTTCAACCTCCCGCCTGGCAAAGCGGAGGATATTGGTATTGAAGGCGCCGCAGAGTCCCCTGTCGGCCGTTACGACGACTACCCTGATGTTCTTCTCTTCCCTCTTCGCCAGCAGAGGATGCGCGTCCTGGTCGGCTCGCGTTGCCAGCGAATTGAGCACGTCCAGCATCTTCGAGGCGAAGGGGCGGGCGGCAATCATGTTCGCCTGGGCCTTGCGCAGTTTCGCGGCGGCCACCATCTTCATGGCCTTCGTTATCTGCTGGGTGTTCTTGACGGAGCCTATCCGCCTGCGAATGTCTCTGAGGTTAGCCATTGGCCGCTTCGCTTTCTCTTTCCTGCAGGAACTGGTTCTTAAAAACCTTCAGGAACCCGTCCAGCTGTTTAGTGAGTTCTTCATCCAGCACTCCTTTCTCCTGGAGTGACCTGGAGAACGTCTCGCCGTTGAGATCGAGGTAGTGGTAGAGGCCCTGCTCGAAGGCGGCGCAGTCGCTTATTTCGAGGTCGTCCAGCCAGCCGTGGGTAGCCGCGTAGATGATGGCAATCTGCTTGACGACGCTAATGGGCTTGTACTGGTCCTGCTTGAGGATTTCAACGAGCCTGGCGCCGCGGTTCAGTTGGGCCTGTGTTGATTTGTCGAGGTCCGAACCGAACTGGGCGAAAGCCGCCAGTTCCCTGTACTGCGCTAGTTCCAGCCTCAGGGTTCCGGCGATCGACTTCATCGCCTTTATCTGCGCGTTTCCGCCGACGCGGCTGACCGAGATGCCGACGTTCAGCGCCGGCCTGACGCCCTGGTAAAAGAGGTCCGCCTCGAGGTAGATCTGCCCGTCCGTGATGGAAATAACATTGGTCGGGATGTAGGCCGACACGTCCCCGGCCTGCGTCTCAATCACCGGCAGAGCCGTGAGCGATCCTCCTCCGTGCTTTCCGTTCAGCTTGGCCGCGCGCTCCAGTAGCCTGGAGTGAAGGTAGAAGACGTCGCCGGGGTAGGCTTCGCGTCCGGGCGGACGCCTGAGAAGCAGAGAGATTTCGCGGTAGGCCTGGGCGTGCTTGGAGAGATCATCGTATACAAGCAGGGCGTTTCCGCCCTTATGCATGAAGTATTCACCGATCGCGCACCCGGAGTAGGGAGCGATGTACTGCAGGGAAGCCGCCTCGGAAGCCGAGGCGGTCACGACGATGGTGTGGTCCATGGCGTCGTAGTCGGTAAGAGTCTTAACCACCTGTGCGACGGTAGAACGCTTCTGGCCGATCGCCACGTAGACACAGACGACGCCGGTGCCTTTCTGGTTGATAATCGTATCCACCGCCACCGCCGTCTTTCCCGTCTGACGGTCACCGATGATAAGTTCGCGCTGCCCGCGACCGATGGGAATCATCGCGTCGATGGCCTTCAACCCGGTCTGGAGGGGAACCTTGACCGGCTCTCTTTCGACGATGCTCGGCGCAATCCTTTCGATAGGGTAACGCTCCTCGCTTTCGATCGGTCCGAGCCCGTCCTCCGGGAGTCCGAGGGAGTTCACGACCCGCCCCAGCATCTTTTCGCTGACGGGAATGGACATGATTTGCTTTGTTCGACGCACTTCGTCGCCTTCGACGATCTTGTCCGTTTCGCCCATCAGCACGGCGCCGACGCTGTCCTCTTCAAGGTTCAGCGCCATTCCGTAGACGTCGTTCGGGAAGGAGATGAGCTCTCCGGCCATGACCTTGTCAAGGCCGTATATCCTGGCGATGCCGTCGCCCACCGACGTCACGTACCCTACTTCGGCGACATCGATCTTCTTTTCAAACCCTTCCAGTTGGGATTTAAGTATCCTCGTGATCTCGTCGGTCTTGATCATCCTATCCTACCCCTTCACGAAGGTTTCGCGCAGCGTCTTCAAGGCTCCCGCCACTGACCCGTCGTACACGGTCGAACCGATTTGAAGCTGCAGACCGCCCAGCAGTTCCTCGGACACGCCGGCGTCCAGCAGGACCGGCTTGCCGAGGGTCTTCCCAAGGCTTTCCGACAACTTCGCCACTTCCTTATCCTTCATTGCGCCGGCGCTCATGACTTTGCCGCGCAGGACGCCCGTCTTTTCGTCGCACAACCCGCGGAAGGCGTCGACAAAATCCTTCCACTGGCGAATACGTTTATTCTGAACCACCAGCAGCACGAAGCGGACCGAAACATCCCGGAAGCCGGCCTGTTCAGACAGCTTTTCCATGACGGAGCGCTTGACCGAATAGGGTATGCCGGGGTTTTCCAGGACACCCGCCAGTTCCGGGACTTTCTTCATCCATTCCCCAAGGAGCTCCAGCTCCTTCAGGACGTCTCCCGCGGGCGTGTCCCCCAGAACCGAGAGGAGTGCGTGCGCATAGCGTCTGCCCACTCCGCTCATCTTACCTCTTCCTCCATCCTGCGAAGGAAATCGGCACGAAAGCGCTTTTCGTCCTCCGTCCCTATGTTCTTCGCCAGGATTTCCTTAGCCATGTTTACGGCCAGATCCGCCGCGTAAACTTTGAGGTCCCTGCGGGCCTCCCTGAGTCGGCGGTCCAAATCCTCTACGGCCTCCCTTTGGATGCGCTCCCTGGCCGCTTCGGTCTCTTCGAGTATCTTGACCTTGTCTCGTTCAGCCGCCTCAACGGCGGATTGCTCAATGGCCGTAACCTCATCGCCGAGGTGAGCCATCTTATCTTCTATCTCCCTGAGTCTCTCTCTGGCCTCTTCTCTCTCCCGCACCGCTTTCTGGAGCAGGTTCTCTATCTCCTCGGCCCTCGACGCGAAAAAGACCGGTGCCGGGCGTCTCAGCAGGTACCAAAGCAAAACGATGACTATGATTAGATTCACTATCTGCCAGACGATCATGGGAACGTGCCAAACGGGTGAGGTCCACCCCTCTGCGCCGTGCCCTCCAGCCGCTTCTTCAGCCAGGAATCCCAGCGTCGACACCGCCATCATGAAAGCCGTGAGCAGAAATTTCTTCACGAAGCGACCTCCCTGCCCAGAAGGCGCTCCGCCACCTCGTTCGCAAAGGCGGGGATCCGGGAAGCCAGCTCTTTTCTGACGTTCCGGGTTTCCTTCTCGAGCTCCTTCAACCTGCTGTTTTTCTCGGCCGAGAGAGTCACCTTCAGTTCATCAAGCTTTTTTCGCCTCTCCGCCTCGGCTTTCTCCCTGGCCGCCTCTTTGACCCTGTTGCCTTCCCTGTGGGCTTCCAGGACTGCCGCTTCGTACTCCTCAAGGCGCGCCTTCAGTGAATCCCTGGACGAGCCGAGTTCGGCTGCGGCATCCCTGGTGCGGCTCTCCCGTTCATCGAGAACCTTCATCACCGGACGGAAGAGCGCGTAGTTCAAGAGCCACGCGTAGAGATAGACGGCAACCATCAGGATGGGTATAAAATACCAGTTTTCGGCGATCTCTTTAATCAATGCTCTACCCCCCGCCCTGCACCCGACGGCCCAGTCCAGACCACGGAGCATAGCAGATAGTGTTCTTGCGGGTCAAGACTTTTTTACCATAGGTCCCCTGCCGCGCGTTGACCCGGGGCATTTCATCCAGTACACTCGCCGGTGGGGGCGGTTAGCTCAGCGGGAGAGCGCCTGCCTTACAAGCAGGATGTCACTGGTTCAAATCCAGTACCGCCCACCATCTCCCCCTTTCTCAGCCGAACCGTCATCGCTCCGCTTCATGCCAGCAATACAATTATTACAACCATCGTAAAGATGGAAGAGATGAAGGTGGCGAATACCAGGATGGACGTCAACTCGGCGTCGCATCCGTACCTTTTGGCGAAAACGGCCGTCAGCGCTGCCGTGGGCATTGAGGCTTCCATTATCAGAATGTGGCGCCAGATGTCCGCGAAAGAAAAGAACCCCAGAACCCAATCCGCCAGCAGGGGCTGAGCGATCAGCTTGATAAGACAAGCGAGCATGACGACGAAAAAAACGCGGCGCAGGTCCCTGAAATGAAGCATCACGCCTATAGTCATGGTTACGAGCAAGGTGTTCGCCCCGGCCATGATGCCCAGAAGCCTGTAACCTGACGTAACGAGCCAGAACCCGCGTGGAAAAGGAATCAGAGACACCACGATTCCCATGGTAAGAGCCAGAAAAATAGGCGAATAAAAAAACTTTGTTATCTGTCTTCGCCTGTACCCCGGCTCAGCCATGTTCCCACCGTAATGGATGGCGATGAAGACACCAAGAGTAAAGAGGAGAAAACCCACCCCAAGCTCGCTCACAACAGCCGCGTCTGCAAGCGCCTTGGTGTTTCCCTGGTATACCGACTTCACGACGGCGTATCCCAGGAAGGCTGAGCTTCCAAATGTTGATGCCAGGATCAGCGCGCCCTTCTTCGGTCTGGACAGCCTGAAGAGAAAGGCCACGCCCCAGGCAAGCAGCGCACAGGCAATTTCAGCCGACATCATTGCCACCGCAACCAGAAGGTGGCGAACTTCAAAGTGACTGCGTGACAGAGCCGTAAAGATAAGCGCGGGAAGGGATACATTGGTTATCAGGCCGGCCAGAACGCCGCCGTCTTCCTCTTTGAGCACCCCGATCTTCCTCAGACCCATAGCGAGGAAGATGAGACCCACAAGGATACCGATTGAGACGATTACGTTTTCGCTGAAGCTCACTCGTCGCCCTCAACTTTTCGGGTGATTTCTGTGGAGTTGTGGGTGAAAACGCTCTACCCACCCCCGACGAAGCGGACTATTTCAACCCTGTCACCGGCGTGTAGGACAGTTTCGGGATACAGGTCTCTGGAAACTATCTCCCCGTTGAGTTCGACGGCCACGCGCGTCGCTTCAAGACCGTGACTCTCCAGGAAAGAGGCCAGCGTTTCCCCCTCCCCGCAATTCCTGATTTCACCATTTACGGATATAACCAATTTATTCTTTCCGCTTGACAAGGCTCTTGGCCATGTAGGATCCGAGATCGTGCTCCACCTTCAGCACCACGGCGGCCTTGTCGCCTTCCGCCGGTATCTGGAAAGAGGCGCTACAAATACCCTGCGGGTCCGTTACCCCATGGTAGAGATCTTTTCCTTGACCGGCCGGTTCAACGAGCTTGACCGTCACTTTAGCTCCACCTATTGGACTGCCGGTGACGTCGCTCAACGCCCTGACCTTGAAAACGCCCCTTTCGCCGAAGACGAAGGAGCCCTGGTCGAGGATTTCAACCTTCAGTTTTTCCCCCTCGGTTTCACTTGTCAGGTAGTCGAGGATGACCTCATCCAGCGAGCGGGGAGTGATTATCCCGTCTCCGAAGTTGGAGGGTTCATCCTGCTCGAACTTTCCCAAACGAATTTCGACGACTATCCTCTTGTGCTGTTTATCCAGCAGTTTTGCAACCTTCTCCTCGCTGTAGCCCTGCTCGATGATGTCTTTGTAGGAACTCCTGCGGGAGGCGATTATCTCCCCTCCAAGGTAGATGAGACTCTCCACAAGGGCGCTCTTCTCCCCCCTGTCCTCGGTCTGAACGTGGTAAACTTTGTCTTTGTAGGCCACGTCCTGATTGCATCCGGTTATCATAAGCGCTCCAGCCCCTCGCGTAGCAGGATACTCCAATACGTCGTTTTGCTCAAGCTATCGGTTCCATTTTCGCGGTAAAGTGTCTCAGGAAAGGCGGCTCTTCCACGATCCTGTACCCACCGAACTTTTCGCTTTCCGCGACTATCTTTCCGGCGATTTCGGCTACGTAGCCCAGGTGGTTGTCGGTATAGACCCGTCTCGGAACGGCCAGCCTTACCAGTTCCATCTCCGCGGGCTTGAAGGAGCCGTCGGGCATAGTCCTGCCGAACATCAATGAACCGATTTCGACGCCCCTTATTGCTCCTTCCTCGTAGAGAGCAACCGTCAAACTCTGGGCGGGGAAGGCCTCCGGCTGAACGTGTGGCAGAATGCCGCTCGCGTCGAGATAAACCGCGTGTCCACCAACCGGCTCCAGAATCGGGACTCCGTGCGCTTTCAGCGCTTCGCCGAAACGCACGACCTGCCCCACGCGAGCCTCCAGGTACCGCTCGTCCTGCACCTCCCTCAGGCCGACCGAAAGCGCTTCCAAATCCCTGCCGGCAAGGCCTCCGTAGGTGGGGAAGCCCTCCTTGAGTATCAGCATGCTCTTGAGCTTTTCCGCCAGCGTTCCGTCCCTGAGCGCGACAAAGCCGCCGATGTTGGCCAGACCGTCCTTTTTGGCGCTCATCGTCGCCCCGTCGGCGCAGGCGAACATCGCTCGGACGATTTCGTGAATAGACATATCGGAACAGGCCTTTTCCCTCTTCTTAATAAAGTACGCGTTCTCAGCGAAGCGACAGCAGTCGAGGAAGTACGGGACGCCGTGTGCGTGGCATATTTCGGACGCACGCCGTATGTTTTCGAGCGACACCGGCTGTCCGCCTCCGGTGTTGTTGGTTATCGTCGTCATGCAGACCGGGACTTTCTCCTTCCCCAGTTTGGAGAGAACCTCGTCGAGCCTTACGACGTCGATGTTGCCCTTGAAGGGGTGGTTCAAGTGAATGTCCTTTCCTTCCGGAATAACGATGTCCAGCGCTTCGCCTCCGAAGAACTCGATGTTGGCGCGCGTAGTGTCAAAGTGGTTGTTGCTGGGAATGACCCTTCCCGGACTTGAAATCTCCGCAAAGAGAAGATTTTCGGCGGCGCGGCCCTGGTGGGTCGGAAGGACGTGCTCCATTCCCGTAATTTCCCTTACAGCGTCTCTGTAGTGAAACCAGGACCTGGCCTGTGCGTAGGATTCGTCTCCCTGCATCAGGGCCCCCCACTGAGTGTCACTCATCGCACCGGTACCGGAGTCGGTGAGAAGGTCCACAAATATCTTTTCCGCCGGAATTCGGAAGACGTTGTAACCGGCCTCCCGCAGAAGGGCCGTTCGCTCCTCCTTTTCCGGCAGTGAAATCGATTCAACCATCTTGATCCTGTAGGGTTCCGGACTGTTCTTCACGTTCTTCTCCTAAGCAGTTTCCCGAGGTACTTGCCAGTGGGTGATTCCCTCACAGCCGCTATGTCTTCCGGGCTGCCCTCCGCAACAATTCGACCACCCCGCTCTCCCCCTTCGGGGCCGAGTTCGAGGATGTGGTCGGCGCATTTTATCACGTCAAGGTTGTGTTCGATTACCACTATCGTGTTTCCGGCGTCCACGAGACGATGGAGCACCTTCAGCAGGTGCCTCACGTCCTCGAAGTGCAGGCCGGTCGTGGGTTCGTCCAGTACGTAGAGTGTTCTGCCCGTGGCGCGCTTCGATAGCTCCCGCGACAATTTTATGCGCTGCGCCTCCCCCCCCGAAAGTGTAGTGGCCTGCTGACCGAGGTGGAGATAACCGAGCCCTACGTCCCGCAGCGTCGCCAGTTTGGACTTGATCTGCGGCACGGCGTCGAAGAAGGGAAGGGCCTCGTTCACCGTCATGTCCAGGACTTCGGCTATCGTCTTTCCCTTGTACCGTATATCGAGCGTGTCCCTGTTGTAGCGCTTGCCGCGGCATTCGTCGCAGGTCACGTAAACGTCGGGGAGGAAGTGCATCGAAATCCTCAGAACGCCGTCGCCCCTGCAGGCCTCGCAGCGCCCGCCCTTTACGTTGAAGGAAAAACGGCCGGGTCGGTAGCCCCTCGCTCTGGAATCGGGAACCTGCGCGAAAAGATTCCTGACCGGCGTGAAGAGACCGGTGTAGGTTGCCGGGTTGCTGCGGGGGGTGCGCCCTATCGGAGACTGGTCTATCTCTATAATCTTGTCCAGCAGTTCCCATCCCTCGATGTCGTCGTGGTCGCCGGGCCGGAGTATCCCGTGGTAGATTTTGCGCATGAGGCCCTTGTAGATAACCTCGTGAAGGAGCGTCGATTTTCCCGAACCGGACACCCCGGCCACGACCGTTAGAACCCCGAGCGGCACCTTCACGTCAAGGTTTTTCAGGTTGTGTTCGCGCGCACCACGCACCGTTAGCGATCGGTTCGACCTGCGTCTCTTCGCGGGAACCGGTATCGACTTCCTGCCGGAGAGGTAGGCGCCCGTCAGTGAACGCTCCACCGCGCAGATGTCCTCAACCGTTCCCTCAGCGGTCACCTCCCCGCCGTTTCTCCCCGCACCGGGCCCCAGGTCTATCACGTGGTCGGCGGCGCGTATCGTCTCCTCGTCGTGCTCGACGACGATAACCGTGTTGCCGAGGTCGCGCATCGCCTTAAGCGTCATCAGGAGGCGCTTATTGTCCCTCTGGTGAAGACCGATGGAAGGCTCGTCCAAAACGTAAAGAACTCCCGTCAACCTGCTTCCTATCTGTGTAGCGAGGCGTATGCGCTGACTCTCCCCGCCCGAGAGGGTCGTCGCCGTCCTGGAGAGCGTCAGGTACCCGAGACCAACGTCGCTCAGGAAGGTCAGCCTGTTGCTGATCTCCTTCAAGACGAGGTGGGCTATCTGCCTGTCCCGTTCGGAGAGCTTCAGGCTCTCAAACGCTAACCGTGCCTCCTCGACGGAGAGGTCTGCCGTATCCGCTATGGTATACCCGCCGATCTTCACCGACAGAGCCTCTCTGTTCAACCGTTTTCCTTTGCAGGCGGGACACGTCGAAGTCGACATATACTTCTCGATTTCGAGCCGTGAGGCGTCGGACTTCGTCTCCCTGTAGCGCCTCATCAGGCTGGGAATAACCCCTTCGAAGGCGTGCTCGAAGCGGTAGCTGGAGTGATTTCTCTTAACATCGTACTGGAGTCGCTTCCCACCGCTCCCGAAAAGGATTACGCGCCTGACGTTCTCCGGCAGTTCCTCGAAGGCCGTTTCGAGGGAGAAGTTCATCTCCTTTGCCACCCCCTCGAGCATTTCCCGGTACCAGAAGCCTCCCTCGACCGGCCAGGGCGCTATTGCTCCCTTAGCGATGGAGAGGTGGGGCGATGGTACGACCCTGGCCGCGTCCATCTCCATCTTCACGCCGAGCCCCCCGCACTCCTTGCAGGCGCCGTGCGGACTGTTAAAGGAAAAGAGGCGGGGTTCGAGTTCAGGAATCGCCGTGGAACAGGTCGGACAGGAGAGCCGCTCCGAAAAGAGAGTGTCGCTCTCGTCGGAGAGACGGTGGATGAGGAGCAAACCGTCTCCGCGCTTCAGGGCAAGCTCCACCGAGTCGGTGAGCCGCTCTTCGGCGCCCGGCTTTACGACGAGCCGGTCCACCACGACCTCGATATCGTGCGCCTGGTTCTTGTTCAGCGTTATCTTTTCATTCAGTTCAACGGTTTCGCCGTCCACCCTGACCCGGACGAAGCCGTCCCTTTTGAGGTCCGAAAAGAGCTTCCTGTACTCTCCCTTTCTTCCACGGACCACCGGGGCCAGAACGTATATCCGCTCGCCTGCCGGCAGCGCGGCGACCGCGTCCACAATCTCTCGGACGCTCCGGCTCTCTATCGGCTTGCCGCATTCCGGGCAGTAAGGTTTCCCTATCCTCGCGTAGAGTACCCTCAGGTAGTCATAGATCTCTGTAACCGTTCCCACCGTGGAGCGCGGGTTGTGGGACTGGCTCTTCTGCTCTATCGAAATCGCCGGCGAAAGGCCTTCGATCGCGTCCACGTCCGGCTTCTCCATAAGGTTCAGAAACTGCCTCGCGTAGGCCGAGAGCGACTCCACATAGCGGCGCTGGCCCTCCGCGTAGAGGGTGTCGAAGGCCAGCGAGGACTTGCCGGAGCCGGAAAGACCCGTTATCACGACCAGGCTGTCTTTCGGCAGTGTAACGTCTATGTCCCGCAGGTTGTGCTCGCGCGCGCCCCTGATGGTAATCCTGTCCATACTGATCCCTCTCGAACCCTTAATGGTAGCACACTTGGCACAATCCGACAAGAAGCCATACGATGCCGATTTCGTTATCCAAACGGGGAGAGAATATCTTTTTCTACCCGCCCATTCACAATGAGACGCTGAGAAAGCCCAAAACCAAACCGTGTGCAACCACAGAGGCCACCGAGCACACAGAGGAAAATACCTATTTTTATCATACCCGTCCAAAAAAGGAAAAAGATCATTTAAACTGTTATCAGAGGGCAATCTGCAGGCTGTATCTCGGTAAAAGTGAGAAGTTAGAAGTTAGAAATAAGAAGCAAAACCCCTCATGTCTCACGCCTCACGTCTTGCGTCTCACGCCTCACATATTTTATCACGCGGAGCCGCGGAGCCTCCTTCGCCCCTTCGGCAAGCTCAGGGCTTTGGCGGGCCAGTGGACGCCAAAGAAAACCAGACGCAAGTTCTTGTTTTCTGATGTAGCCGAGGATACATATCCACGGGGAA